>Ga0326728_10026012_pt1 | contig 10410 bp, 8 predicted proteins | sample MB3enrmetagenome_FD_207602 | JGI IMG/M metagenome (GOLD analysis project Ga0326728, IMG submission 207602) | Lab enriched peat soil microbial communities from McLean, Ithaca, NY, United States - MB31MN | ecosystem: Environmental > Terrestrial > Soil > Wetlands > Peat | place: USA: New York... | reverse complement strand
GCCTCATGGAGGGGGAGTCAGCGGACGGGCAGGCTGAGGAGGTCGAGCCTGTTCAAGAGCTGGCCCGAATTCTAAGGGGAAGTGCTCTTGTCAAAAGCGCGTTGGAATGGCCTTCCCGAAAAGCCAGTCGCCGCGTTCGAGCCCCAGAGGCCAGCCCTGCGCTCATTCCTCTCCTCCTACACGGAGGTCCCGAGGGCAGTCGGGACATGTGAACCGCGTCTTCTCCGCGAGACCCCAAGCCGCTGTTTTAATCCCTCGCTTTCTGCTCCAGGGTCATCAGGGAGAAACTCAGCGGAAAAGTTCGCTTTCGGACACACTTAAACTTCTGCGGGAAGTGCAAGCGAAATTCCCCGACACTCCGAGTTCGGCAGGTCCCGACCTAATATCAAGGCAAACAGATACCCTCCAGCGGCGTCAGCCAGAAGGGCCACCGTGAAGAGCAAGGTGATCCCGCGTACAGCGGAGGCTGCTTGACGGGCTCTCTCGGGGGGGGGCTCTCAGCTTACAAGATCAGCCAGGCTTTCCCTGGTCTACCGAAGGTCGCTATGCTTGCTCGTAACGCCTGAAGGCTTTGCGGTTTACTCCGAGAGCAAGACCCCTGCGGCCCAAAAAAGAAGTCCGCCGGCTCGCCGTTCAGATTGCGAAGGTGGGAATCGGGGGGTCAGACACACCACTAGCGGTCGCGATTCTCTTTGTCTCCAATCTGCGCTCCACGGTGGACAGGAAGCGCTCGAACTGGATCGGCCTACGGCAATTTTTTTACGATCTCGGCGAACTCGGCGGGCGGGAATGCCTTCAGCGTAGTTGAGCGGACATTCCCCAGCGCATCCTGCGCCAGGAGCATGGCCAGACCGGCTTCATCGCTTGGCCACTCGCTTATGGCCACGAGATCGTATTCGCCCAGGGTGACGTAAAACCCGAGAATTTTGCCCCCCAGGGCTTCCGTGCCTTTGATGGCAGCGTCTATTCTCTCAGGCATCTCTATGACGTTCTTGATTCCCTGTTCAGTCCACTTGAAGAGCGTGACGTAGGTCGGCATGGTAAATGCCCTCCTTCATGTCGGACGTAATCGGCGGCCTCGGCAGCAGACCCCGAGTCTCGCAGCCACAATTTCCTTCTTGGCCCCTTGATACCTTCAAGTATACACCATACCGCGAAGTCAGCTTTTCTTTGATAACGTGCTTGCGAGTGCCATGAGCACTTATTAACCGGAATTTCCATTATCCAATTCCAGCCGACCGGAAAAATACTCTTGACCGCCGCCGAACGCAATTGTTAGTCGGGCATGCTCTCGCGCCCAATACGGTTTTCTCCCTGAGCTATACGGCGTCCGCTGGCCGCAACCGCCCCTCTTTCGACCCGTGTTTCCGACACTTTGCCGCCCCTCTGCCTCCTTCGTCGCTGAAACTCGACCCGGTCGCGGGCTCACCCACCCGGCTGGCAAGGACAACGCTGCGATCCTGCTCAACATGGCTCCAAACAGTCGCCAAACCCGCGGACATTGGTGGGACAGGAAACTGCCCTGAGTTGAGTTTCTGGACGGTACGAGTTAGGGGAGTGTGTAAACGAGCAGGGCCGGGCCCAGGACAACCACCCCAATGCCGTAGAGGAGATCTAGGCAAATCAAGCGACCGAGCGCCCCCCCGTACATAAAAGCTACTAGGGGCGTGGCAAAAAGGCGAGTCAGGATGGAACCTCTGGGGCTCCAAACGGCACGCCAAAGCTCCCCGGTTTCGTCGGCGCTAGGAAAGGCGTGCATGGCTATCGATACCCCCAGCCAAGCTAATGCATAATCCCCCGTAGTTGACACCCGGAATTCCAGTGCTGGGAAAATTGCCGGGAAAGCAATGACCGCTCCCAAAATCGAATTCACAAAGAAAGGGCCGAGGCCGAGGACGAAGGCCTGGCACAGGTCGGCCGGGGGCTCGTGGATCACATAGCCTGCCGGACTCCCGAAGCGGATATAGCACACATGCCCCATGGCGATTCGCAACCGGCGGCACAAAAGCTGCACGACCACTTCGTGAAGCACCACACCCGGGAAAGTCAGCAGCGCTACGATTTGACTGGGGATAGCCAGGGTATTCACCTGACACCAGCTCGTCTTTTGATCTCCTGGAACACTGCATTGACCTGGATCGCAACTTCTTTGGGAGATCTCATCCCCCAGAGGTTGCCTAAGATCCCGATAGCTTCCGGGACATGGCCGCCGCGGTAGTAAGCTAGCCCCAAACGAACCTCAACTAGGGGCGAATCAGGGTAGATTGCGACCACGGCTTCGTACTCCTCGACTGCGTGATCGAAATCTTTGGCTTTTTCTGCGCGTTGACCTTCCTGGTAGGCGATAAGGGCTCCGAGGGTCTCGAAATAGCAGTACCCTGCGTAAGCTAGTGCGATGACCACCAGTGCACACATCAGTATGATGGCCCGAGGGAGAGGCCGCAGAGAACCCCTCCGGCGACAGTCCCAGCAAAGAGGGAGCTCGTACCCTTCCTCCACGGAAGCATACAAGCAGATCTGGCAGACTTGGGCGCCAGTCTCCTCCTGGAAGGTTCCCCTAGGAAGCTCCGAGTGGGAAGCGGAAGCCATGCTTTAACTCCGGTAGGTAGAAAGTGATTTATAACGCCCCCGTATAATCTATCATCTCGTTTGTCGATTATCAAGTAAGTACTTTCTCAACATACGGAAAGTACGGGTCTCCAAGAGAATTGGTTGAGAAGGCATCGCCAGTTCGGATACGGCTACGCGCTTGCGGATTTAGATGTGGCTACATGCTGAAAAAATGCGCAAGCCTTGTGACCGGAAGTCGAGAGGCGGCAAGCACGATTTTCCCGAGATCGTTATGAAACTCCTGGGCAGCGGCGTAGCGATGGGCGCAGTCCTTTTTCGAGGCAACTCAGAATGGCGTCGGGGAGGGGGGAATCGATGCCGTGCGGAAGCGGTTCGGGTTGTTGGACCATGATTCCCAGGCTAATTTCATAGTATCGCCCGACCGGTGAAGGGGTAATTTGCCTGCGGCGATTTCGTAGAGCATAGTGCCGAGCGCCCATATATCACTTTTGAACGTTAGCGCGCTCGGCACGCAGAATTCCTGGCGCCAAATAAGACAGCGTGCCAGCGGCTTCCCCGGCGTCGTCCGGAATGCCGCGGACATATCTTCCTTCTGCCCACCCTCACGTGCTTAAGCACTGTGAGTCCAGAGGTTATCAGCCGGAGGACGAAGTACATGGCCGTCTCCTATGCCCAGGCTGCCCAAGGGTCCGGCCCAGTGGACGTTATACAAGCTGCCAAAAACCCCCTGCGTATTCCGCGAGCAGTTAGTATCCTAAAAGTATGTCGGGGAACGGTAATGTGAACTAACCGGATAAGATATTTTAGGGATTACAAGTGAAAATATCGGCATTGAATATGATACAATAGTTTCATGGAAACAGGGCATGTGCCCGTACGGATTGGTTTCTTTTGCTTGGCGGCAATATGCTTGAGGCAAGTAATTCCAGCGCACACATGCGACGTCGTACCCACAGGCATGGTTTGGGTCGTGAACAACCTTGTAACTTGCAGATATCTGTTTACCGAAGAGGGGGGTACTGGGCCAAAGAGCTAAGAACGAAAGGGGGAGCCAACATGGAGGAAGTTAAGTGCGTATGCACCGCAGATTTTTGTGGCCATCCTCCTAGCGAACGCTGCGGTAAGCCAGTTACAGTAACAGTGAAGACAGCGGTTGCTTTGGGCCAGTCCATATTTGGCTGCGAGCACGAATCCGGAATATGTGAGGTTTGTTGGGCTGCGATAAAGAGAAACTTGCCTTGGCTTTTTCAAAAGTAGCCCACTACCTGCGACCTGATAAGGTTGCACTTCAACTTTAATTGAAGATGGACTGGCTATCACTCTGATTCTCTTGGTCTCTGCCCTCTGGAGCGTGCATGGCAACGACCATCCTTGTCGTTGACGATGAACCCGCAAACCGCGAGCTCATGATAGAGCTCTTGCAGCCGCAGGGTTATAAAATCGTAACCGCCGTCGACGGTCAGACAGCCCTGGAGGAGTTCGCGCGCAATCAACCCGACCTGGTGCTTCTCGACATTATGATGCCCAGAGTGGACGGCGTGGAAGTTTGTCGACGACTCAAGAGAAATCCAGAATCTCGCCTGACGCCGATCGTGTTAGTCACGGCCCTTTCCGCTAAAGAGGACCGGGTGCGGGGTATCGAAGCCGGCGCTGACGACTTTCTCAACAAACCGGTAGATCGCATTGAGCTGCTGGCCCGCGTTCGCTCCTTGCTTAATCTCAAGGCCTACACCGACGAACTAGAACGGGCCGAATCAGTCCTTTTCGCGTTAGCGCGGAGCATCGAGGGCAAAGACCCATACACCGGGGGTCATTGCGAGCGCTTATCGGATTACTCGGAGCGCCTGGGTCGGCGCATCGGGCTACCTGAAGAGCAAATCACAGCCCTGCGACAAGGGGGAACTGTTCACGACATCGGAAAGGTGGCCGTGCCGGATGCGATTCTTTTAAAGCCGGGCAAGTTGACGCCCGAAGAGTGGAAGACCATGCGCCAACATCCCGCGGTCGGTGAGAGCATCTGCAAGCCCCTGAAATCTTTCCGACTCGTTCTCCCCATCATTCGCCATCATCATGAGAAGCTCGACGGATCCGGCTATCCCGACGGACTCAAAGGGGATCAAATCCCTCTTACGGCCCGCATTATGACCGTCGTGGACGTTTACGACGCTCTCACGACCGAACGCCCTTACCATAGCGCCTCGTCCATGGAAAAAGCCATGGAATTAATGGGGCAAGAGGTCCAGAAGGGCTGGTGGGACCCGCATATCTTCTCTGAGTTTCGTAACCTACTCGCCACCAGTGGTGGCAAGTCACCGACCGGTGGGAACTAGCGATGCTATATGAGGAAAACTAAGTCTAAAAGAGTCGCCATATCTACATCCCGGGGCAGGCGATCCTTGCGCGCACGGAGTTTTCTTGGAAGCAAATGCCCTGTGGTACGGTTGCGGCCTCGGTCTGTGTCGGATGACAGGAGAGCGACTCGTGACCCATCCCCGAGGATTGAGAGTGTAATGCCGGGTGGGTTTACCCGACCCGGATGAAGGGTGGTAGCGAGTTATGCCAGCGAGGACAGCTGGGGAAACAGCAGACAAGTTGGCGGCTTATGTGACGAATTCGTCGCGCTACTCCCCTTGGGTGAAAGCCTTGCGAGGCCTCTTGTTAGTTTTTCTAATGACAGGTTTCAATCCAGTGCGCGTGCTGGCCCAGGACAAACAAGACCCCACGGACTTGTTCGACGCGAGCATGGAAGACCTAATGAAGGTTGACATCGATTCGGTGTACGCAGCCTTGGGGTACAAGCAAAAGGTCACGCAACAAAGTGCACTTGGAGGTGAACGTCGACGCCGCAGAACGTGCCAGATTGAAAATCAGCTCGAAGCTTCTCATTTTGGCGCGAATCGTCAAAGAGCCAGGTCATGGAGGTAAAAGTTGAGGTGACCGCCTATCGAGATCTATCCATTAAACGAAAGCTGCAAGTGATCATACTTCTGACGGCGGGCGCTGCTTTGGCGCTGGCCTCCACTGTATTCGTCAGTTACGACCTCTTCACCTCCCGGCAGTCCCTGGCTCGCGACCTCTCCACGCTCGCCCAAATCATTGGCTCCAACAGCACCGCCGCCCTCTCTTTTAGCGATCACAAGTCAGCCAAAGATGTTCTGAACGCTTTGAGCGCCATGCCTCACATCGTCTCCGCGTGCATTTATGGCAAAGACGGAAAAGTCTTCGTGCAATACCGGAGAGGCGGAGCAGGGAGCGACATTTCCGCCCCGCAATTGGAAAAAGACGGCGCGCATTTCGGGCCCAATCGCCTGGAGCTATTCTATGGGATCATCCTGGACGGCGAGAGAATCGGAACGGTTTACATCCATTCCGATCTGGGCGCCATTTATTCCCGCCTGAAGCTGGACTTTGGGCTCATTGCACTCATTATGCTGGCTTCATTGGGCGCCGCTTACGCGCTCGCTTCGAAACTGCAACGAGTGATTTCCGGCCCCATCCTGCATCTCGCCGAGACCGCTCATATGGTGTCAGTGGAAAAGAATTATTCGGTGCGCGCCGTCAAACAAAACCAGGATGAGCTGGGCCTGCTTATTGAAGGCTTTAATGAGATGTTGTCTCAAATCCAGCATCGCGATCAGAAGTTGGAACGGCATCGAGAACACCTGGAAGAGGAGGTGGTCGCGCGCATGTCGGAACTCACCCGGGTGAATGCGAATTTGACCGGTGCCAACGAAGCCCTTCTGTCGGAGATCGCTGAGCGCAAACGGACTGAAGACAAATTACGCGAGAGCGAAGAACAGTTTCGCCTGATCACCGAAAACGTTGCCGACCTTATCGCCGTCCTCGACTTGGAGGGACGGCGAGTGTACAACAGCCCGTCGTACAAAGGGTTATTGGGTGATCCTGCAAAGCTTATAGGGACTGGTTCGTTCAATGAGATCCATCCCGACGACCGGGAAAAGATAAAAGCAATTTTTAAAGAAACGATACGGACCGGTATAGGGCAAATAGCCGAGTATCGGTTCTTGCTCAAAAACGGGAGTATCCGTTACATGGAGTCGCAGGGGAGTGTGATACGCGATAGAGAAGGAAAACCGACAAAGGTGATTGTCGTTTCCCGGGACATTACGCGTCGTACACGGATGGAGAATATGCTGAGGGAGAGCGAGAGCCGCTTTCGGCTTTTCGTACAAGCGACGAATGACGCCGTCTGGGATTGGGATTTATTGACGAATCTTTTCTGGTGGAATGAGGGAGTTACGACTCTATTCGGTTATGACCGGGATGAGGTGGGACCCGACGCCACTTGGTGGACCGAACACATTCACCCCGAAGATCAGGAATGCGTCATCTCCGCAATTTATAAGCAGATCGACGGCGACGGGAAGTCGTGGTCAGATGAATACCGCTTTCGTCGCAAAGACGGCTCCTACGCTTACATCCTTGACCGGGGTTATATCATCCGCGACGACGGCGGAAAGCCGCTTCGTATAATCGGCGCGAAGATGGACGTCTCGGAGCGAAAGAGAGCGCAAGAGGAGGTTACAAAACTCAATGAAAGTTTAGAGCAGCGCGTGGCCGAGCGCACCGCCCAGCTCGCCGCGGTCAACGAAACGCTTGAACAACGCAACCGCGAAGTAGAGCGGATGACGCGGTTGAAGAGCCAGTTCCTGGCCAGCATGAGTCACGAGCTTCGGACGCCCCTTAATGCCATCATCGGTTTCGCTGATTTACTTCAAGACGGGACGAGCGGCGCGATCAACGAAAAACAGAAGAAATTCGTGACGCACGTTCAGCAGGCCGGAAGGCACCTTTTAGACCTCATCAACGACATCCTTGACCTCTCAAAGATTGAGGCCGGGCAGCTCACCTTTCAACCGGAGAACTTTTTAGCCGAAGGGGCGTTGCCGGAAGTGCTCTCGGTCATTAAGCCCCTGGCCATGAAGAAACATATTGAGGTGCGCACTGAATTGGAACCCGGCCTGACTCTTTTTGCCGATCGAGTGCGCTTCAAGCAGATCATCTACAACCTCCTGAGTAACGCCATCAAATTTACGCCAGAGGGTGGCCAAGTGAATGTTGAATCTGTTAAGATAGAGAAGTTCATCCAGTTTTCAGTTACCGACACGGGTGTTGGGATTCGGCCCGAAGACCTCGAAGCCATCTTTGAAGAATTCCGGCAAGTGGGCCAGACCACCAGCGGCGTCACGGAGGGAACGGGCTTGGGGCTGGCCATTTGCAAGCGACTGGTGGAGCAGCAGGAAGGAACAATTTGGGTTGAGAGTGAGATTGGGAAAGGCAGCCGATTTAGCTTCACCGTGCCGGAGGGACATCCCATTCCGAAATTCAGCGGCGCAGCCTCGGGGGTTATTCCAAGTCGTTCAATCCGTGCACGGCCTCTTATTTTGGTGGTGGACGATGAACCTGTATCTCGCGAGCTTTTGGCCAGTCACCTTGTGGGCGAGAATTTTCAGACGGAGATCGCAAGCTCAGGCGATGAAGCCCTAGCCAAAGCACGCCAACTTCTGCCGGATGTCATAACCCTGGACATAATAATGCCAGGTAAGGGCGGCTGGATGATCCTTTCAGAATTGAAAGCCAACCCCACGACAGCCCGCATTCCGGTCGTCGTCGTTTCAATAGTGGACGACAAGAGCGGGGCTCTTGCCATGGGCGCGGCTGAGTGCCTGGTGAAGCCGGTGTCCAAAGATATTCTGTTAAAGGCTCTGCTCAGGCAATTGCCCGGCTCCAAGACCGGCCCCCCTGCGATTCTGGTGGCCGAAGACGACCCTGTTACTTTGAGGGTGGCCGAGGAGCGGCTCAATGCGGCGGGGTATTCTCCGCTTTTGGCGCGCAACGGACAAGAAGCCCACGATATCCTTTGGCGCATTCGCGTGGATGCTATTGTGCTCGACCTGTTGATGCCTGAAATGACCGGCTTTGAGCTGCTCCGCCGTATTAAAGAGAATCCCCGGTTGCGCGAGATTCCCATCTTTGTTCTGACGAGTAAAGAATTGACGGTTGCGGAGGCTGAGTTTCTCCATCGGGAGACCCGCGCCTGCTTCCAGAAAGGTAGTCATTGGGGCCCAGAGCTGGTAACGCAGCTCGACTTGGCACTCCACAAGCAGTCTCTCCCATCATGAAGAAAATCCTGGTTGCAGAAGACAATCCGGCCAGCAGCGAATTGATAAGAGAAGTTTTGTCCGGGCGAGGCTACGAGATAATTGAAGCGTGCGATGGACGGCAAGCCCTGCAGAAGATCGAAGAAACAGAACCTGACCTGGTTCTTCTCGACATCCAACTGCCGATTCTGGATGGCTTCGCCGTTTTGTTTCAGCTCCGCCAGAATCCCCGCTTCGCCAACCTTCGTGTCATGGCCGTCACCGCGAATGTGATGAAGGAAGATCGCGAAAAAGGTCTGAGGGCCGGTTTCGATGCCTACATCGGCAAGCCAATCGATGCTGCTGCGCTCAGGCTGCAAGTCGACCAGTTGTTGCTGAAGGGATCATAATCCCTAAGGAACTGAAACGGAAAGCCTCATGTCGATAAAACTTATGGTTGTTGATGATGACCCAGCGGCCTTGGAATTGGTCAAAGCTCTGGTCGAGCCGCTTGGGTGCGAAGTCTTGGCACTGGAAGATAGCCGGCACGCCGCCGAATGTGTGAGTGAGCAGAAATTTGATGGCATTTTCGTCGATGTACAAATGCCCGACTTGGATGGCTTCGAATTGACAAAAATCATCCGAGCCTCGCGGTCGAATAGCGCGGTTCCCATTGTGATGATTACCGCGTTCGAAGACGTCGAAACGATGCGCCGCGGGTTTAAGGCAGGAGTTACCTTCTTCCTCACCAAGCCCTTCAACCCAGAGAAGCTGCGCGGCCTTCTCCTCGCCATGGGCAGCGCCATTTTGAGGGAGAGGAGGCGGTCCGTTCGGCTGCCGTTTAGGACGACGGTGACGTGCCGCTGGGGGAACGAGCAGGCCAAAGTGATTAGCGTCAACATCAGTGAGTCCGGAATGCTGCTCGAATCGTCGAGCGGGCTGGTGTCGGGTCAGGAAATCAACCTAGACTTTACGTTCTGGCCAAACCAGGAGCCTCTAAGTTTGCGAGCAAAGATTGTGCACAAAGAAACGCCGGGCTGCATGGGGGTCCAATTCCAAGACCTGACTTCCGAAGATCAGGAGACTATTCGACAGTACATCAGCCGCGGTCTCAAAGAGTAGATTTTGGGTTTGTAAGGCTTGAGGCAATGGCGGCTGTCTTTTTCCCCGACATGATGGCGGTAATCCTAAGATGAAAGCCTTGAAATGACATCATGACCCACCCGCAACATTAAAGGACGAAGGTTGCGCTACAGAAGAAATTTTCAGTCAGCCCTCTGGGCTGAAAGCTACTTCACGTAGCAGGCCCCGTAAAGTCGCCCCACAGAAGCTTCCAAAGTCCAGATGATCTTCGCTTTCGTCTCCACGGGAACCTGCCGGTCGACGAACGGCAGGGTGATATACACCTCCTCAGTCACCTGAAACCTCTGGTTGCTCACAAAGCCCAGTCCTGCTGTGGAAACGTCGCGGGTCTGCGCGATGTCGGACACGCCCCAGACGGTCCGAACGCGGGTGCGCATGGTCAGCTTAAGGCGCTTGGTTTTTCGTCGCTCGCCCTCGACTACAACCTGTTTGGCGCTTGAGGCGATAACCTCCGCCGTCAGGACCTGGGTGCTGGGTTTCCAGCGCGTGGTCTCACCGCAGCGCTCGCAATGGCGGGAGATCAGGCCCGTGGAGAGCAGGACTTCATACTCGATTGAGGACAGCGCGCCGTGCGCCGCCGTTTTGCAAGCCGCGC
>Ga0326728_10026011_pt1 | contig 10410 bp, 6 predicted proteins | sample MB3enrmetagenome_FD_207602 | JGI IMG/M metagenome (GOLD analysis project Ga0326728, IMG submission 207602) | Lab enriched peat soil microbial communities from McLean, Ithaca, NY, United States - MB31MN | ecosystem: Environmental > Terrestrial > Soil > Wetlands > Peat | place: USA: New York... | reverse complement strand
CTGCTTCGCGGACGCATCTTCGACGATCGCGACAGCCCGGATTCTCCGCACGCGGCGGTAATCAGCGAGTCGCTCGCACGTGATCGCTGGCCGGGCCAGGATCCGATCGGCCACACCATCGAATTCGGAAATATGGATGGCGATCTGCGCCTGCTGACGATTGTGGGGATCGTCGGTGACGTTCACGAATACGGCGTCGATGTTCCACCCCGCCCCACTGTCTACGCAGATTTGTTCCAGCGCCCCCAGCCGTCGATCACCGTGACCATGTTGACCGACGCCGACACGCGGATGATCACTTCGTCTGCCCGCGAAATCCTGCATGACCTTAATCCCGAGATTCCGCCTAGGTTTCGAACCTTGTCCGGAATCTATTCGGCCTCACTCGGTTCGCGCCGCTTCAATGTGATCCTCGTCGGTTGCTTCGGAGTGATGGCGTTGCTGCTGGCAGCGGTCGGGGTGTTCGGAGTGATGGCGTATTCAGTCAGCCGCCGCACCCACGAGATAGGTGTGCGGGTGGCTCTGGGCGCCCGTTCCCGAGATGTTCTCACGCTGGTCCTGGGCCAGGGATTGCGCACCATCCTCGTCGGCATCGCCATCGGACTGGTCGGTTCTCTCGCTATCACACGCACGCTGCAGTCGCTGCTTTTTGGCGTGACGGCAACCGATCCGGTAACTTTTGCTGCAGTGATACTGCTTTTGGTAACGACCGCATTGCTGGCGTGCTACATCCCGGCACGCCGCGCGGCAAAGGTCGACCCCATGGTGGCGCTGCGCTACGAGTAGCCGGTCATAAATATCTGAGCGGGATTTCCCGGGCGCCTCACACATTCGCGTTCTTTGCGAATCTGTGGGTGAGGGCCACACGACAGTTGCGGCCGAACGTTGACGTTGTCGCGAAGCCCACTCATCGCAGAGTGCGCGATGAATGGGCACCCGGCTGTATCGTGGCTCGCATGCTATCTGCCGTCACGCCGGGCGGCCAGTATCGATCCGGTTAACACGCTGCGGGCCGAGTAATAAGCAGTTGGTGGCCTAGTGATGAGCCTGGTCAGAGTGCTGCGCGCTGGACAGGTTATGTCGGATGAAGCCTTTGAGTGGCGGTTCTCCGTCCCTGAAGATCACATACTCATCGGCCGATAAATCCGCTTTTTGCGCCTTTACGGTGCTCAGAGCGTCGTTGCCGGCCACCACTAGAACCATGCGAGTGGCATCAAGAGGATTCCCTGCAGCGAGAATCAGTCCCTCTCGTTCCGACGCATGCACCTTACCATTAATTTTGAAAGCGGCGCCCTGGTAGTCCAGTCCGAGCCTTTCGGACCAGCGTGCCAACGCGGAATTCGACTCAGGGCGACCGACGAAAACGACCTCGTGCTGTCGAAGCAGGTCCTGTGTCACCTCGAAGTCTTTATAGATTAGTACTTGGCTCTCATAGTAATCGAGAAAACGAGCCTGAATTTGTTCCGCGGCGTAACGATTCGAGCCTGCGTCACGCACGGTACCGTAAACGATGATGGAGGACGCAAGTTTCCCCAAAATGTCGCGAGTAAGGTAGGCGGGGCCGTCGGGCGGGTCGATGACATCGACCTTGGCGCCGGCTCGATCAAGAAACGACTGCGCGGTAACTGTCTTCGTGGTATTCGCCGCAAAATAGTCGCTCATGAGTTTAAGGAATGCGGTGTCGCCCATCTTACTGCGGAGAGAATCGAGAAAAAGTGCACCCCTAGTCCGCTCCCGCTGAAAGTGATTCGCAGGTGTATCGGGGACCAGTTCCAGGCCGCGCCAAGTGGCACGCTGCGCATCCAGCGCCTCTTCCACATCTTTCGATTGAAGAACGCGCTTGTAGCTTGCCGAACCAGCAACAAACCACATGTCAGCGTCAGTGGCAGGCAGCACCCAACCTTTCCATAGGCGGCCCTCAAAGGAAGGCGGTTCTGCAACTGCCGCAATGGAAGCCTTGGGCGAATCCGCCAATGCCGCCAATCGTGCCTCTTCGTTTTCCTGAAGCGCAGCGCGAAGCGCATCAGAAGGTTCTTGTTGAAACAGATAGTAGCCCGACGGATAGAGCCCGTCATCCTTACTAGAGTCCCACTTCTGCGGCAGCCACTCTCGCTGGTTGGGCTTGCCGATGGCTGCCCACACCATGAGGTGAGACGCCATATCTGAAGTTAGGACCTTCGCGTCCATCGTGGAGGCGCTGACCAAGGGTGCCGTACGAAATGCGAGAAATCCGAACTGCTCGTCGATCTGGCCACGATACTTGCGATAGAGATCCTGCCATGCCAGATCGCGAGGCCCGGGTACGTACGGAATGTAGCCGCCATCTCCTTCGGGATCGGGATAATCCTCGAGGCGAACCGTCAAATCCTTGGTGTTGTTGTCGCCCCAGTAGAAGCCCGGCGTGTCGCCAAACCATTCGTTCTTCGAACTGCGCCAGAGCCGGGTGTGGTTCGTGCCCAGATCGTAGATCGCGATTTCATTTGTCTTGGCATCGCCGATAATCCACTCATTTGTGTAGAGACCGTTATTGCGGGTGCCGAGGTGCTGAACCACCTCGTCGATGTTGCTGCTGTACTGGATCGAAGCCCGGGCACGGAAGGCCACGGATGTTCCTTCCATGTTGAAAGGTGTTTGGTCGATGGTGGTTTCCGTCAGTACAACTCCTGCATCATTCTGGTACCAGTCCGTGCCGCTCTCAATGCCACCAGGATAGCTTTGAATGAGCATACGATGCCCGGAAGCAGGCTTGATGTCGAGCATGACATTGGTTTGCTCCGCCAGCGTCAGCGGCCACCACGTGACCTGTCCGATGACCATCTTTCCGTCCCGTGTGGCCGGACCGGTTGCGGCAAACGCGCTGCAATGGTCCATGACAGAATCGTGTTTGCCGTTCGCATATGGGGGCAGTTCCAGACCAAGGCCTTCCAGACCCGTACGAGTTGTGGATAGGGCACGATCAAGTACTGTCATTTCGATGGTTGTGTTGGCCACGAGGACATCGATGAGATCGAGGCGGCGATCCTGCCATCGGGCGCCGGCATCAGAGGCGCCATCGGCGATGCCGCGCATCTCCTCTAGGAGTTCCTGATCGAAGCCGCGGAGGAACAGGGAATTCGCCAGCTTGCGATAGTCGTCCCAATGCTCTTTTGAGCCGAGCATAGACGCGCAGCGCTCCAAATACTCAGGGATCTCGCGGGCCATCAAATGGCCGTGCTGGTATCCTCGTTCAAAGGGCTGCCCTTCGATGTGCACATAGATCCAACCGGCGGCAGGATAGCGATAGGCGGGCCCAAAGGTCTCAACGGCCTCCCGAACTGGCCACTCGTTCTCGGAGGAGATTGCATTCAGTTGTATGCCCTCGAACCAAGCCTTGCCACTCAATGTGCCGCCGCTGCCGACTGTGAGCAGTATCTCGTCCCGCTGACGGCTGGCGATGAATTGGAGGGTCAAGTGCGTCCACGGCTGTGTGCCACCGATCGATTCCGAATGGACATCGAAAGGCATCGATGCCATGGTGAGCGCGGCGCCGGAGGCAATCGGCGAGCGACCGAGATCGTGTACCTGGAGCGCCTCGGTGCGGACCCAACCACTCAATTCATAGCGCTTGCCCAGAGTGAGTGCCACCGAAGTGAGGCGAACGCACGCATCCTGCGAGGCCGCATCCGGTTCGATGCGGAGGGAAGTCTCCTTGCCGTGTAAGATGCGGGAATCCGGCGTCGCCGTACCACGAATGACTGTCCAATCGCCATGCCCCTTCTCAAATGACACTTGGAACAAGGAAGTGCCGGCCTGAGTGACTGACGCGATTAGCAGGCAGACAGTGAGACCAAACATCTGCCACCTGCGAAGTGAACTACATGCCCAAAACGACGGGCTGCACGGTGCGCTGTTGGTTGACATTTCCATGGGGATCCCTGACGGGCGGGTTGGGATTTTATCACATAACTGCTTAAGGGTCAGCCATCCATGGTCAGCGAGATCGAAGGCGCCGGGTGCCCCACACATTCGCGTTCTTTGCGAATGTATGGGTGAGGGCCGTACGACCGCTGCGGCCGAACGTTGATCCTGTCGCGAAGCCCACCCATCGCAGAGTGCGCGATGAGTGGGGTACCCGGCAGATCCCTCACTGCGTTCGGGATGACAATCTTATGATGGGATGACAATTCTATGAAGTTTGTCCCTCCCTTTTATGGAGTTGTCCCTCCCTACGAAGCCGCCGCGACCTGCCCCGTGGTCTGATCGGAGCGGAAGCGCAGCAGCGCCGCGATGTTGCCGGCGCGGTCCAGGTCGCTAGGTTCCTTGAGATAGAACAATTCAATATCGCGGCGGATGGCGATGGGGATGATGGCGTCGCAGACGTCGGCGAGCTGGCGAGTGGCGCGTCCGCAGGCGACGCACGAGGCGATCAGGTGGGCATCGATGTGTCCGCAGTAAGGGCACTCGACCGCTGGAGCAGAATAGTTTTCGGTGAGGAAGAGGCTCTGCACTGCCCCGGTCTCGAGCGCCTGCAGAACGCGGCGGAGGCCGGTGACACCGCGTCCGTTGGACTTGGCGAAATCCACCGCTTCGCGGGCTTTCGTCGAAGCGCGTTCCGCGATCCAACGCTTGAGAACGGCGGCGGCGTGATCGCGAATCTCTTCATTCGAGACGCTGGCTACATCGGCTGAGAATCGGCCAATCAAGCGCTGTTTGACGTAAGGGTGAAGGTTGGATTCGAACTCGGACCAGTTGGCATCCTGACATCCGACGATGAGCCGCTCCCAGATGCCCTTCTCGAAGTCGGTCCGCAGCCGTTCTGCAACTCCCTTGAAATGCTGCAGCGCTTCCTCGGACACGCGGCGCTCGGCATGTCCGGCTTCGTACCCGTTGAAGCCGTAGCTCGATCCGCTGCGCGAGAGCATGTGGACAATGGCTCCGCGTTCGCGCAGGTCGTCGAGGCGCAGATCGAAAATACGGGCGCGCTGGCGGTCGACCACGGCGACGCACAGAGCGGGCTGCGCTCCCAGGAGCGCGGCCAGCGGCTTCAACTGAAAACGCGGCTGGAGATAGATGTGCGTGCCTCCCAGCTGCGGAGGCAGTTCGTACTCCTTCCAAAAATTCTGAGCGGAGCAGGCGAAGACTGCCCTTCCCCGGGCGTTGCCGCGCAGGTTCGTGGCCAGATCGAGGACGCGATCGAGGTCGGCGTGAAGCGCTCCGTTTTTGGCGCTGGCAGCGGCGCTCTTCAGGGCCTGCTTCACAATATCCTTGGCGACGATCGCCTCTCGGCGATGAGAACGATCCTGGGGAGGATCGGGCTGAAAGTAAAAACTCAAGGCGCACGCCCCTTTGGTTTCGTCCGCCTGAAAAGCTGCCAATTCACGGATTTCGTCCCGGGTCATCATCTCGACTCTCCTTAAACCCAATGAGATGCGGTGCGGAGATGCTTAGGTTCGGGTTTTCGCTAAAAGTATCTGGGGAAATTCGCCCGCCAGCGAAGGCGCGCTGCGAACGCAGTCGCGCGCCCGCTGCACGGACTCGCGCACGGCCTCCACATGCCGGCCAGTGATGGCGGCAATTTCGCTGAGGGAAAAGCCTTCGATTCCGTAAAGGAGAAAAGCTTCACGGTCGGTGCGGTCGGCGCCGCGGAGGGCGGCTTGCACCAGAGCGATCACTTCGTCGGAGTAGGCAGACTGTTCCGGAGTGGACACGCGGCGATCGGGGATGGCGCTTTCGCGGGTCCAACCCTCGTCGGGCTGATGGAATTGGAGGGCGGCCTCGTCGGAGGCCCGGACATTTTGCTGGCGACGGCTGTCTTCGAGGTGCAGATGCTCGGGAGACTCCAGTTCCTGAAGGCGCGCGGTCATCTCGTTCATGGCTTGCAGGGCGAGGCGGTAGAGCCAGGGCTCAATCGAAAGTTTTTCGGGACGGTCGTGGTCGCCGAGGGCGCGGGCGATGACCTCGTTCACGACGTCGGAAGTGGAGAGGCCGTCGTCGGAAGTGGGAATCTCCTCGTCGGCGCGGCGGAAGTAAAGTTCGCGATCCACAAATCGTTCGAGGCGGCCGAGATTGGCATTCACGTAGGAGCCTATGTCGTCGGCGGAAATGGTGGGCACGGGAACCGCTGCCAGCGTCTGCTCGAAGGGAACGCCGGGTTCGGGGGATTCCTGGGGCCCTCCGCGCCAGCGGCGCCATTTGTGGCTGGCGCGGAGCAGTTCCTTATGGCGGCCGATCTGCTGGATGATCTCGTCAAAGGCAGCCTTGATGGCGGCGGTGGTGCTGGGAGCTTTCTCCTGGGCGGTCAGTTGGCCCGAGGGCAAGCGCAGATTCAAGGAGACAAGGGTTCCTTCGCGCGCCGGATTCTGATCGATAATGGCCTTCAAATGAACCAGTTCGGGCCGGAAGACATGCAGGCGCTTCTCGATTTTCTCGATCTGGCGGCTGATTTCTTTTTCGATGTCGGGAGTTTTGTGGACCTTGTAACTGACGTGAACGTTCATTGTCGAGCCTCGAACCCGGGAAAAAAGAGCCCCGTGAAGCTGCGGTCCTAATACAAAGAATTGTACACCCGGTAGGAAGCGAAATTCTTCACCACAGGGGACACAGAGGAACACAGGGAAAAGCATTGGCCTAATTGAATAATCGATGGTTGGTTGTACAAGAAACTCCTCCGTCCCCTGTGGTGAGGATTTTCGCCCGTAGCTCGCCGCTATTTCGCGTACTCGGAATCCTTTGTCAACTCCTTTGGCATGGCGACCGGGAACGGCGGGAATTCATGAGAGACACCTTTGAACAACGCGACGGTAGCCTCGGAGCGCCTGGCGCCGTCGTGCACGGCAATCTTATGGAGTTGCTGTTTCGAATAGCCCTCCCACAGAGAAACGCCGGCGTAGGCGCCGTCCTTGCGTAGGATGTAGTAGGTCATGTCGATGAAGTTGAGCTTGGTCATATCGTTGTTGTAGTTGCGGGCAATGCGCTTCAGGGCGTCCATGCCGGCTTCGAGCGGCGACATGCCGCGCCGCATGTTCTCGACGATGGTATGCGCTCCGGCGACCTTGATGTTCTCTTCCCCGCTGCCGGTCGCTCCGGCGGAGCCCACGTCCTGATCGGTGTAGCAGCCGGCGCCGATGATCGGCGAATCGCCCAAGCGTCCGGGGAGTTTGTAGGCCAGGCCGCTGGTGGTGGTGCAGCCGGAGATTTCACCCTTGTCGTTGAGCGCGGAGCAATGAATGGTGCCTGACGGCGGAAACAGGACGCGCCGGACGGCGGCCATGCGGAATTCCGGTTCGATGCCGAGCCGGGCGGCACGCTCTTCGAGGCGCTGGATGCGTTCTTCCCAGAGTTCCGATTGAGGTTCGGATTGCGGCGCAGCCGTTGGTGGTGTCGTTTGTAATAATGAGGAAGGCGGCTTCCAATTCGGGTCGGCCAATCCTGGTCCCCACCAGTCGTCGGTCGAGTGATACTCCTTCCAGAGCAGCCAGATTTTGCGCGAGCGTTCGGTGAGCAGATTTTCGCGCGGAAAGCCCACGGCTACGGCGAATCGTTCCGCGCCTTCGCCGACGAGCATGACGTGGCCGGTGTGCTCCATCACAGCTTTAGAAACGAGCGAAACATTCTTAATGTTGCGGACGCCGCCCACCGATCCGGCGCGGCGCGTGGGCCCATGCATGCAGCAGGCATCGAGTTCCACCACTCCTTCTTCGTTGGGAAGGCCGCCGAGGCCGACGGTATCGTCGTTGGGATCGTCTTCCGGTCCCTTCACGACGCGCAGAGCAGCGTCGAGCGTGTCACCGCCGCTTTTCAGGAAAGCGAACGCGTCATCGAGGTAATTGACGCCGTTGTTGGCGCTGATGATGATCGGCCGCTTGGCGGGGCCAAATGGATTGGCGGGGCCGTGCGCGTCGCCTTGCGATTTGTCTTGGGCGTCGACACCGTGCACATTCAAACCCGTAGCCAGCGATGCAGCAATTGCAGAACCTAGAAATCCACGACGATTTATGGACATGAATTCTCCGAACTCAGGAAACGGCGAGAAGGATACCACGAGGGAGGGCTGATCTGGCGCGGAGGGCCGGCATTCGTAGTGGGTCAGTTTCCGCATCGCTGCCTACCTGCCAGCGAAACAAACGATTCTGGAGTTGTGAGCGCTATCGCAATTTTATCGCTGCCTATGTGCGATTGAACGGCGTCTCTCGGGTTCTATCGATTGCTATTTCTTAATCCTCTCATCGGTCAGCCGGAAGCATCGGGCCTTGTCGTCCCAGTAGATCCTTTCTTTATTGGCCTTCCAGAACTCCATCCAATGAGATTGAAGGTCTTTCAGACTGTGGGCCTTTCTAAATCTCGCCCAGCAGACCCACCCTGGCTCGTTGCAACGCTGTTCCGCGAACAGCGGCGGCATCGTGCTTTTCTTCCAGGTGTCGTCCACGAAGAGATCTTCAAGAATGAGATACGCTAGTTCGCCCGCGTGGATGCGGGGCCAGAAGTCGTATACCGGCTCTGCGATCCAGCGTGAGTCCGCAATCTGTGAAATCAAAACAGGAATCGCTGATTTCCCATCAGCAACTATTTGATCCATTACCGCAGATTGGCAGTATTCGCGGTCTTGGAACCTACCTTTGGCACGACACGACGTATTGCTCCAGGTCGAGAGTGCGTAGGACTTCGGACGTGCTGGCGTGGCTTCACTTAGGACGGAGAACAGAGGCGACAACATCAAACAGAAAATAATTGCTCGAAAGATCGTCTTCAGCGCTGTAAGCATTGCCATGATGCGAACTCTACGCCGGAACCACAGAGGAATCCAGATTACTGTCGATAACAGGCTCAACCACCCGCAGCAGCCGCGCGACACCTTCGCGAAAATTGGCGGGTTCGGTGATCAGGCTCAGCACGAGATGGCCTTCGTTTGGAAAATCGTAGAAGTGTCCGGGATGGACGCTCACACTTGCCTGGCGCAACAGGCGAATTGCAAGATCCTCGTCACTCTCGATCACAGGAACCCGCAGCACGACGTACCATCCACCTTCGACTTGCAATCTTGTGCACGAGGGACGACTGGCGAGTTGGCCATCGAGTTCTGCGAGATTCACGCGCAAACGATCGAGAAGAATGGGCTGGATCTGCTTGCGCTGATCGAGCAGCACTGGCGCGGCTAGCTGGACGGGCGCGTTCATCGAGAGATAGGTATCGGCGATGATTTCGAGGCGCGCCCCCGCTTCGGCAACCATCTCTTTCGGGCCGCTGGTGGCTACCCAGGCAAGCTTCATCTGCGGGAGAGCGGAAATCTTCGAAACTCCGCTGAGCGTGAAGGTGAGGGCGTCGGCGTTGCTGACAAAACTGCTGCGCGGTGCGCCGTCGTGCGCGTAGTCGAGAAAAACTTCGTCCACGATCAGCGCCAGACCGGAGTCGCGGCAGAAAGCATTTAGTGCCGAGGTTTCCGCAGCCGAGACGTAAGAGCCGGTTGGGTTGTTGGGATGGACGAGAATCACGGCGCGCGACCGTGCAGTGGCTGCCTTGTAGAGCGAATCGAAATCGATTTGCCAACCGTGATCGTAGAGCAGCGGATACGGAACGAGTTTAACGTCGGCGAGATCGGCAAGAAACTCGAACAGCGGGTAGCTCGGCTTGGGCACAAGAATTTCGTCGCTGGGATTGCAAAGCAACCGAAAGACGTACGAGTAAGCTTCGCTGGTGCTGGTGGTGAGAATCAGGCGCTCGGGATCAAGATCGAAAACCTCGTGCGACTCGCGATAGTAGCGGCACACGGCTTGGCGCGCTTCGGGCAGACCCCGGGGCTGCGGTTCGTAATGCATCGCTTCAGGATTCGCCAGCGCGGCAAGGACGACATCAGCATCGGGGCGGACGCCAGCTTCGGTCGGGTTCGAGATCGTGAGATCGAGAATTTTCCGCCCCGAAGCGCGCGCCTCTTCGATCGCGCGCGTGAGAGCGTTCGGACTGAGCCGCCAGTTTGTGCGCTGGGAGAACATAAGTTCCGATGACTATGCCGGACGGGCGAGACGCCCGTCCCCACACGAACTAAGGAGATCCCTACTTCAGAAAAAATCCCAACTGCTCCGGAGGAGGCAGAGTCTTGGCGCTCCAATACTGACGTTGGGCTGCTTGCACAACGACGATCTTCGCTTGCACTTCCTGCGCCAGATTGTCGTAGCGCACCAGAACGTTGTCCAGCCAGTAGGGACGGTTCTCACGCGCCCAGGCCTCCGCATAAGGCTTGCGCAGGATCGTGATCGCGTCGCGCAGACTCTGCAGCCGCCCGTTAATGTCGACGATTTCGTCCATGTCGTTTTGCACGCGCGCCCCGTCCGCCTGATTCTGATAAGCGTCCCAGTAGTAACGGCTGATCTCCGACGTAAACTGAATCTTCAAGCCGAGCGTGTCCAGATGCCAGGCGGCAAAGAGCATGTCGTCGAG
>Ga0326728_10026009_pt1 | contig 10411 bp, 8 predicted proteins | sample MB3enrmetagenome_FD_207602 | JGI IMG/M metagenome (GOLD analysis project Ga0326728, IMG submission 207602) | Lab enriched peat soil microbial communities from McLean, Ithaca, NY, United States - MB31MN | ecosystem: Environmental > Terrestrial > Soil > Wetlands > Peat | place: USA: New York... | reverse complement strand
GTGCGTGATTTGCGACCTTGGATAAGTGGCTATGTTTCTGAGAGTTTATGGTGCGCCCGGAGAGATTCGAACTCCCGACCCTTTGGTTCGAAGCCAAATGCTCTATCCAACTGAGCTACGGGCGCACGCTGTGCGGAAAATTCACCGCACAAGATAACCGCAAACTGATTTTACAGGGCCGCTCTTCTGGCGCTTCGCCATCCGCTCTATCTCAGGCCCGCGCCCGCGCACTCCTCCGCCTGCGCGCTCCCGGCAACCGTTTCCACAATGTCCAACCCGGCGCGGCGCAGCAGTTGATGGATCACCGCGCCGCTCAACCGGCTGGCGTCGTACTCCACGCGCACCGTCTTCTCCGCCTCGCGCACCTCCACGCGCCGCACGCCGTAAACATCCCGCACCTTGGAGAGCGCAAGCAGTGCGCGCTCGCTGGGAGCGGCGCCATAGCGGTAGAGCACATCGAGCTGAGTCATGCGTTCATTTTAGCAGCGGTGGGAGCGTGGCTTGCCAGATGCCGGCATCGACCGGCACCGATCGGCAAAACTAGCCGCGCCTGCCGGTTACAATTGAGGCATGAATGAGCTTCCAGGGCCGGGGGCGCCAGCCGATCAGTCCCCCGCGGATGTGGATGGGCGTCCTAGGTACACGCGCAACAATCCATACCATTCGACCGTGCTGGTCAATCGCCTTCTCAGCGGCGAGGGCTCCGAGAAGGAGACGCGGCATCTTGCGTTGTCGCTGGAACCGGGCATGACCTATCTGCCGGGCGACGCGGTCGGCGTGGTTCCGGAGCACCGCGCCGAGGCGGTCTCCGAGGTGCTCGCGGCGCTCGGGTTCACCGGCCAGGAGCGGGTGCTGGACCACTATAAGGAGGAGATCAGCTTCGAGCATGCGTTGCGCAGTTGGCTCGCCATCGGCAAGCTGGCGCGCGGCACTGTGGGCCAGTATGCCAAGCTGCCCGCGGCGGCTGGCGTGGGCGGACGCGGATACGACGCGTTACAGTTGCTCTGCGGGCCGGAGAACAAGTCGCGCGCCGAGGAGTACTGCTGGGGCCGCGAGTTCATCGACCTCATCACGGACTTTCCCGGAGCGGTCACCACCCCGCAGGAGCTCTTTCATGTGCTGCCAAGGCTGTCGCCGCGGCTGTATTCGATTGCGTCCAGCCAGATTGTGCATCCCGATACTGTGGAGACTACGGTGCGCGTTGTGCGCTACAACACACATAGCCGCCGCAGGCAGGGAGTGGCCAGCGGCCAGTTGGGCGAGCGCTCGGATGTGGGCGCGGTCCTGCCCATCTTCCTGCACTCCAACCAGAACTTCCGCCTGCCCGAGGACGGTTCTGCTCCGGTGATTATGGTTGGCCCGGGGACCGGGATCGCGCCCTTTCGCGCCTTCCTGGAGGAGCGCAGGGCGAAGGGAGAGAACGGCAAGAACTGGCTCATCTTCGGCGACCAGCACCGCGCGACGGACTTCCTCTACCAGGATCTGTGGACCGGGATGCAGGAGGATGGCACGCTCACGCGCCTCGATATCGCCTTCTCGCGCGACCAGGCAAACAAAATATATGTGCAGGACCGGATCCGCGAGAACGCGGCCCAGATGTATGCCTGGCTGGAGCGCGGCGCGTACTTCTATGTCTGCGGCGATGCCGTCCGCATGGCCAAGGATGTGGAGCAGGCGCTGCTCGGTGCCATCGCAAAAGGGTCGAACGGGACGCTCGACCGCGCGACCGAATATCTTGCCGCCATGAAACAGCAGAAGCGCTACCGGCGCGACATCTACTAGGCCCGCCGCGTCACCCGCATCCATGCGCAATGGACGCGCACTCCACCCCATCCCAGCCTTCGTGACGGTCGCGCGGGTCCGGGCGCTTGCCTTCCACCCATCGTGACACTGCTGCTAGACGCGGAAGTTGTCCGGCCTCCAGTTGACGATGGCCTGCTTGATCTGGTCCCTGGTCAGGTTCTCCTTCAGCGCGCGGGCCGCCAGCGCAGGCAGTTCGGCGTCGCTGGCGAAGCGCAGCCCGATCAGTTGGTCTTCCGTCAGCGACTGGCTGGCGGCGAGGTCGTCCGCGCTGAGCAATGCCGCAAGCCGCAGCCGCTCTTCCAGCCGGATGATGCGGTCCTGCGCCTTCAGCGGGTACATGCGGGCCTTCATGAAAGCCATAAAGAACACGATCGACATGATGAGCCACCAGCCGAACATGTAGTGATGATTGGCCTTTGTGTGCCAGTCATGGACCAGTTTGAAGGCGGCAAAGGCGATGTTGAGCATCAGCATCGGCACCATGAAAAAGTGCCATGCGGGGTCCCAGCGTTCGTGGTTCTTGTAATTCTGTGCAGCGGGCATCGGTTGGGTCCTTTCTGTCTTCCGGAATTTGCAAATTACCGTGGGTTTAGCCGGACAACCAAAGATAGAAACTCCGGGCATGGTGATGATACACATACAGATTGAGTGTGCGCTGCATATTCTTCTCAAGGAGGCTCGAAGACATGGCGAAAGATGGCGAAACGCGGCGGATCGGAGTGCATCTCGGCACCACCGGCGGATGCTGGACGGCGGTCGACCGCGCCGTCGAAATCGGCGCCAACACCTTCCAGATCTTCTCCTCCAGCCCGCGCATGTGGCGCGCCTCGGTGATTAAACCAGCGGACGCGCAGAAGATGCGCGAGCTGCGCGCCCAGTTCGACGTCGGCCCCGTGGCCATCCACGCCAGCTATCTCATCAACGTCTGCAGCCAGACCGAGACCGTGCGCACCAACTCGGTCGCGGCCTTTCGCGGCGAGGTGGAGCGCGCGCTGTCCCTCGGCGCTGAGTTTCTCGTCCTCCATCCCGGAAGCTGGAAGGGGCTCACCCGCGACGAAGGCCTGCGCCTGGCCGCCCAGTCCATCGAGAGCGCCGTCGCCGGAATCGACTTCGCCGACAAGGACTTCCGCATCCTCATTGAGAACACCGCCGGCGCGGAGTTCTCACTCGGCGGCAAGCTGGAGCAGGTGGCCGAGCTGGTCGAGCGCCTCCGCCCCTGCGCGCCGGTCGCCGTCTGCCTCGACACATGCCACATCCACGTCGCCGGATACGACATCGTCTCCGACGCGGGCTACGCCGACACCATGCGGCAGGTCGGCGCAACGCTGGGCTTCGACACGGTTCGCGTCTGGCACTGCAACGACGCCAAGGCCGCCTTCGGCTCCAAACTCGACCGCCATCAGCACATCGGCCAGGGAACCATCGGCGCCGCGCCCTTCCGCCGCCTGCTGCACGACGCGCGCTTCGCCCACTGCGCCTTCATCGCCGAGACCCCCGTCGACGCCCCCGGCGACGAGGCCCGCAACGTCGCCACCCTGCGCGCTCTATCCGCCGACTGAGCTCGCACGCGGTGGTTTCATGCCGTGGCCTCATGCGCCGGCCGAGTAGCACAAAGATCGTATTTCCCTGGAGTTGGCGCTCGCGTATCCTTAGCACCAAGTTCAGGAGCGAATCATGTTGCAGCGGAATTTCTCCCAGCTTTACATGCGCGGTGCTCTGCTTCTGGCAGTCGCCGGGCTGCTCCCGCTCGCCCCACGCGCCGCCGCGCAGAGCGCGGGCCCCTCCACGCTCCAGCCCAGCGATCCATGCACGCCCGGCGTCAGCAGCTACGTCGAGAACACCGTGATCAGCGTGACCGGCCTACCCTACAGCGCGACGCTGAAGGTCACCTTCGACCAGCAGATGAGCGACGGCAGCATGGTGCAAGGAGTCACCCGCACCCTCAGCGCGCGCGATTCCTCCGGCAAGACGCGCATGGAGACCTCCATCGGGTGCTGGCTCGACAAGGACGGCCAGTCCAGGGACCGCATCAATGTGCGCATCGCCGACCCGCTCGCCGGCACCTTCCTCGAGTGGAGTACCGGCGGCCCGGTGCTCAAGGTCGCCCACCTCATCTCCCAGCCCGAGGCGTTTGTGAAGTTGCAGGGACTCCCCGTCTGGAGCGACTCCGAGACTGAAGTGAAGACGCCCGGTCAGCCCACTCGCATCGTGCGCACCGAGCTGCTCGGCACCACCACCATCGATGGCGTCGAGGTGCAGGGACTCCGCACCACCACCACCATTCCCCGAGGCGCGCAGGGCAACAAGCAGCCCATCGTCTCCATCCACGAGCAGTGGATGTCCATGGACCTCGGCATCGTCATGGAGGACCTCATCGACGACCCCGTGCGCGGACGCACCGAGATGGAGCTGGAAAACTTCACCCCCAAAGAGCCCGACCGCGCCCTCTTCCTTCCCCCCGCCGGATACAAAATCATCAAATCCCCCGCCACTCCCGCGCAGAAATAATCTCCGCTGGCCGCGCCGCGCCAACTGCGCCCCATCCCTGCGCCACAGACGACGCGCTTTGGCTACAGTGTCATAGTGGCTTTGGGTGTATCCTTGCACCAAAATTCAGGAGCTAATTATGTTGGCGCGAAATTTGCTGCGTGTTGGCGTGCGTTGCGTGCCGCTGTTGGCGATAGTCACAGTGGCTCTGGCAATGATCGCAAGAGCTCAAAGTCCAGCTCCATGTGCGACGCCGGTGGCGCTTGGAGCGATGTTCTCTTATGGGAACGTGTCGAAGGTCAATGCGCCCTACAGCGCGACGGTGACGACAAAGCAAGAAAATAAGCTGGCGGATGGAAGCGTTGTTCACACCTCTGTGACGACGCATGAGGCACGCGATTCGGCGGGAAGAAGGCGCGTAGAGACTTCGCTGGGTTGCCAGCCCGGTCCGGATGGAAAGCGTCATCCGGTCGTCCGCATCGGCGTCTCCAACCCGGCGACGGGCACCTCAACTTCGTGGACGCCGGACGATCCGGCAAAGGTTTATCGCGTCATAAAAATACCAGTGTTAACCACGGTTGCGAAGCCGGAGACGGGTATGGATATCCGTCAGGACGCGGCCGGTCGCCATGCACTGGCAAGCATGGGCATCCGCACGGAAGACCTCGGAAGCAAGAGCATCGCTGGCGTAATCGCCGATGGAACTCGGTTTATTCATAAGATTCCGGCTGGCGTAGGGGGAAAAGATCAGCCAAGCGAGAATGTTAGTGAAATATGGGTTGCCCGGGGGCTGGGTTTGTGGATGCTGCGGATTGTTGAGAATCCGATTGACGGGCGAACCACCACGGAGGTTGTGGATTTGAAGCAGGGCGAGCCGGACGCCTCGCTCTTTGCGTCGCCTGCAGGCTACAAGCTGGAGGAGCAGGGCGCGAAGCCTGTCACAACGGCTGGGGCGCAGTAAGGATAGCCGCCGAACAACCGGGTGTTGCCGACTTCTTTACAATCATTGATATGAAAGAGTCGGCACAGAGCACGAGTGAGCAGCAGCGCTACAACCCCGCGGAGATAGAACCGAAGTGGCAGGCGCGCTGGGACGCGGATCCGTCGCTGTATGCGGCCGAGGGCCACGACTGCAGCAAGCCCAAGTTCTATTGCCTGGAGATGCTGCCCTATCCCAGCGGCCAGTTGCACATGGGCCACGTCCGCAACTACGCCATCGGCGACGCGCTGGCCCGCTTCATGTGGATGCGCGGCGCGAACGTGCTGCATCCCATGGGCTGGGACGCCTTCGGCCTGCCCGCCGAAAACGCCGCGCTCAAGAACAACACCCCGCCAGCCGAGTGGACGCTGGCGAACATCAGTGCCATGCGTCAGCAGATGCGGCGCATGGGCCTCAGCTACGACTGGGCCACGGAGCTTACCACCTGCCTGCCCGAGTACTACCGCTGGAACCAGTGGTTCTTCCTCAAGATGTTCGCGGCCGGCCTCGCCTACCGCAAGAAGAGCAAGGTCAACTGGTGTCCCCAGTGCCAGACCGTGCTGGCCAACGAGCAGGTGGTCGATGGCCGATGCTGGCGCCACGAAGACACGCCGGTCGAGCAGCGCGATCTCACCCAGTGGTTCCTGCGCATCACCAAGTACGCCGACGAGCTGCTCAACGGCCTCGACCGGATGGACGGCTGGCCGGAGAAGGTCCGCACCATGCAGCGCAACTGGATTGGGCGCAGCGAAGGCGCGTTGGTCGACTTCAAGGTCAGTGAGTCAACGGAGACAATCTCCGTCTTCACCACGCGCATCGACACCATATTCGGCGCCACCAGCGTGCAGCTTGCGCCGGAGCATCCCGTAGCAAAGAGCTTCACCACAGGCAATCCGCGGCTGGCCGCGCAGATCGACCAGATGCTGGCCCAGCAGAAGGCCGCGCGCGAGGCGGGCGACCTCGGCGCGATCGAAAAACACGGCGTCGATACAGGCCGGTTCGCCATCAATCCCTTCAATGGCGAACTTGTGCCGATATGGGTTGCAAATTATATTCTCGCCGACTACGGCACCGGCGCCATCATGAGCGTCCCCGCCCACGACGAGCGCGACTTCGATTTCGCCAATAAATACGGCCTTCCCGTGCATGGCGTAATTGTTCCCAATCAAGTTACAGATAAACCGCAGCAGCTTCCGTATCTCGCCGAAGAAGGCTCGTCGCTGGTCGATTCCGGCCAATGGACGGGCCAATCCTGCGCCGAAGCGCAGCAAAAGATGGCCGCATTCGCCAATAAAAATGGATTTGGCACAGCAACCGTTACATATCGCCTGAAGGACTGGGGCGTCAGCCGCCAGCGCTACTGGGGCACGCCGATTCCCATGATCTATTGCGCCAACGGCCACGCGGGAATTGAACCTGGCGGCGTGGTTCCGTTGCCCGAGAGCGCGCTTCCCGTGCTGCTTCCCGCGCAGGTCGAGATCACGCAGCAGGGCGGCTCGCCGTTGGGCCGCGTCGCCGATTTCGTCAACACCGCCTGCCCGGTCTGCGGCGGCCCGGCCCGCCGCGAGACCGACACCATGGACACCTTTGTCGACTCCAGTTGGTACTTCTATCGCTACACCGACGCGAAAAACTCCACCGCGCCATTCGATTCGGCAAAGGCAAACTACTGGTTCCCCATCGACCAGTACATCGGCGGAGTGGAGCACGCCATCCTGCACCTCATCTATTCGCGCTTCTGGACGAAGGTGATGCGCGACCTCGGTCTGATCAAGAATGACGAGCCCGCGGCGCGCCTCTTTACCCAGGGCATGGTGATTAAAGACGGGGCGAAGATGTCCAAATCGAAGGGCAACGTCGTCTCGCCAGACCTGATGATCGAGCGCTACGGTGCGGACGCCACGCGCATGTACGCGCTGTTTGCCGCGCCGCCCGACCGCGACCTGGAGTGGCAGGAGGACGGTGTCGCCGGCATCAGCCGTTTCCTCGGCCGCGTCCATCGCCTCACCATGAAGTACAGCCGGTCCGCGAAGGACGTTCACGGCTCTGCTCTTGCGGATGAGGCGAAGCTCCTGCGCACGCTGCACCAGACCATCGCCAAGATCACCGACGACTTCAGCGGCCGCTGGCACTTCAACACCTGCATCGCCGCCATCATGATTCTGGTCAATGAAATTGCAGCGGCAGAGCCGTTGATGGATGCTGGCAAAATCTCCAGCGCAGCCGTTGCCGAGGTCTTTCGCAACCTCACTCTGCTGCTCGCTCCCTTCGCACCGTTTCTCGCGGCGGAGCTGTGGGAGCAGCTCGGCGGCCAGGGCGCGGTCTTCCGCGCCGCATGGCCCGTGGCCGATCCGGAACTTGCGCGCGAGGACGAGATCGAAATCCCCGTCCAGGTCAACGGCAAGCTGGTCACCGTAATCAAGGTCTCCGCCGGCAGCGATGGGGAAACAATTAAAGCCGCGGCGCAGGCCGACGCCAAGGTCGCCGCGCGGATTGCGGCCAAGACCGTGGTCAAAGTGATCGTGGTGCCGGGCAAGCTCGTCAACATCGTGGTGCGATAGATGGCCTTCGACCGTGACACGCCGGTGCGTGGAACACAGTCGTTTGTGCATACCCTTGCGATGTGCTGGAAGCGGCCTTCACTGACTGCGCTGGAAGTACTCTGGCGCTGGGCGTTCGGCGCGCCTGCGTTGGCGTTGATCGTCTACGAATCGCTCGGCGTCTGGCGCCAGGCGCAGGTCGATCCATCGGCGCTGCGGCAGATATCGCTGCTCGACCCCATCAACGCCGCCGCCACGCTGACGCAGACGGCCATGCAACTCCTGCCTCCGGTTCTGCATGTCGCCCGATGGCTCGCTCCGCTGCTTCTGGTCGCGTGGATCGTCGTCTCCTCGTTGGGCCGCGTCCTTGTGCTGCGCCGCTTCGATGCGCAACTCCATGCGCGCCCCGTCACACTGATGCTGTTGCAGGCTGCGCGGATGGCGGCGTTGCTTGGCGGCCTTGCGCTGTGGTTTGCGTGCCTGCAGGCGTCTGCGGCCGTTGCGGTGAATGGCCCCATTGCCTCGGGCCGCGATCCCAACCTGGCGCTCTACTGCGCGCTCGTCATCGTTGCCACGCTGGGAATGTTCACCCTGTGGGCGGTCGTCAGTTGGGTCTTCTCGGTCGCCCCATTGCTCGCGATGCGCGACAACCTTGGCGCGTCCGCCAGTCTGGCCGCCGCGTTTCGCCTCGGGCCGCTCCGCTCCAGGCTCATCGAGATCAACCTGGTGATGGGCATCGTCAAGATCGCGCTGATCGTGCTGGCGATGGTGGCCTCAGCGTGCCCTCTGCCGTTCGAATCAGTGGCGACGCCGCAATTCATGCTGTGCTGGTATGCCGCAGTCACGATCCTCTATCTGATTGCATCGGATCTCTTCCACGTTGTGCGGCTGGTGGCGTACCTCGAACTCTGGAACTCATGCGGCCACGCCGCACCGCCAACTTATCCCTGCTGAAGATTCAGCCGCATTCCTCTTCATTCCGCAGCTCCGTCCTCGCATCCATCGGGCTTCTCGCAGAGATTATTCCCAACCGTCAATCGCCTCTGCTAGCATGGCCTCGCCATGAAAACCTTCGATTCCAACCGCCGCGATCTTTTGAGACTCAGCAGCATGGGTCTTGCCGCCTCAGCCTTTACCGCTCTTCCCGCACTGGCCAAAAAGCCCGCCGCCCCTGCGCTCTCGCCCATGCTCTTCGATGTGCGCACATTTGGCGCCACCGGCGACGGCAAGACGGTCGATTCGCCCGCCATCAACAAGGCCATTGAAGCCGCTGCGGCCGCTGGCGGTGGCACCGTCTTCTTTTCCGGCGGGAACTACATCTGCTTCTCCATCCGGCTCAAGAGCCACGTCGATCTGTATCTCTCGCAGGGCTGCGCCATCATTGCCGCCGACTCGCCCAAGCCCGGCGAGACCACCGGCTACATGGGTGGCGTCTACGACACCGCCGAGCCCAAGAACCCCTGGGACGCATATCAGGACTACGGCCACAACCACTGGCACAACTCGCTCCTCTGGGGCGACGGCATCAGCGACTTCTCCATCACCGGGCCGGGATTGATCTGGGGCAAGGGACTCAGCTACGGCCTTGGCCCAGGGCGTCCCCCCGCAGGTTCTGGCGCATCCGGCCCCGGCTTCGGTCCCGGCCGGCCCGACGCACCCGCGGGAGCTGGCGCTGCTGGCGCACAGGGCGCACCCGGCGCAGCCAGACCCAACGCCGCCGGCGCACCAGGCGGACCATCCGCACCCGGCGCCGCAGCGGGCGCAGGCAGGCCCGGTGGAGCAGGCGCATTTGGCGGAGCAGGTGCAGCAGGCCGCAACGCCCGCGGCAGCTACACCGTCTTCCAGGCCGAACAGCCCGGCGTCGCCAACAAGGCCATCGCGCTGAAGAACTGCCGCAACGTCAACCTGCGCGACTTCTCCATCCTCAAGGGCGGCCACTTCGCCATCCTGGTCACCGGCGTCGACAACCTCACCATCGACAACCTCCGCATCGACACCGACCGCGACGGCATGGACATCGACTGCTGCAAGAACGTGCGCGTCTCCAACTGCACCGTCAACTCGCCCTGGGACGACGCCATCGTTCCCAAGTCCAGCTTCGCCCTCGGCTACAACCGCCCCTGCGAGAACATGAACATCACCAACTGCTACGTCTCCGGCTGCTGGGAGCTGGGCAGCGTGCTCGACGGCACATGGAAGCGCAGGGCCGGGGCCGGCGGCACTGGACGCATCAAGTGCGGCACCGAGTCCAACGGCGGGTTCATCAACATCACCATCTCCAACTGCGTCTTCGAGGGCTGCCAGGGACTGGCGCTCGAGACGGTCGACGGCGCACTGCTCGAAGACGTCGCCGTCACCAACATCACCATGCGCGACATCGCCAGTTGCCCCATCTACCTGCGCCTCGGCGCGCGCCTGCGCGGCCCCAAGGGCGCTGCCGGAACAGACCAGAGCACCGTGGTCGGCACCCTCCGCCGCGTGCTGCTCTCCAACATCGTCTGCCACAACACCGCGTCCCGCTTCGGCTCCAACATCACCGGCATCCCCGGCTACCCCGTCGAAGACCTCAAGATCTCCGATGTCTTCGTCGAGTGCGTCGGCG
>Ga0326728_10026008_pt1 | contig 10412 bp, 5 predicted proteins | sample MB3enrmetagenome_FD_207602 | JGI IMG/M metagenome (GOLD analysis project Ga0326728, IMG submission 207602) | Lab enriched peat soil microbial communities from McLean, Ithaca, NY, United States - MB31MN | ecosystem: Environmental > Terrestrial > Soil > Wetlands > Peat | place: USA: New York... | reverse complement strand
GTCCACGATCGTGAAGCCGGGCTCCGCTGCGAGCAGAAGATAAGGGTTCGGGGCCGCGGCAAAGATATGGCGAAAATCCATATCCCGTTCTTAGAACAGATGATCCGCCCCCAATGACAGGCAAGGCAGTCTGGATGGTGTAGGCGCCGTCCGACCTAGCGGGAGATCTCGATCATGACCTCGTTATGACGCATGAAAGGCAGCGTCCATGGGGGGTTATAAAAGGCATAGCTGGGGGCGGACACGGCCACGAGCTTCCTTGATCGGACGAATTGCATGAGCTCATCCGTGCGACGCTTGAGGCTGTCCTCGCCTGCCAGGCCGGAAAAGCGAATGACTGCAAAACGCTTCGCCGCGATCTGCCTGAGCTTGACGGCTGGATTCCTGGGCTGGGGAAGCGTGTCCATGGTGTAGCGGGCAGGCATGATGAAACGCACGCGCCAGGAATTGCCATCGCCCTGTTGCGTCACGGGCGCCGTCATGGCGATCTTCTCGCTGGTCTGCTGGATGACCGGTGCGGTCATCGGGACTTTTGCCGAGGAGAGGTTGTTGCCGAAGATGTAATTGGCGATGAGTCTGAACCCCTCGCCGATCGCTTTTTCCCGGTCTCCCGAGACCTCCGCCTCGGCGGCGATCATCGGCGCGTAGTCACGAATCTCGATGTGACCGTCCGACTCGACGAGTTCGTACTTCGGCTGTTCGACATCACTCACGATCGGACCTGCCAGGACTCCAGCGAGCACAGCGACACCTGCCACGGCGATCCACCACATGTTTCTCACCACCTCTGCGCAAACGGGCGCACCTCGAGCCTTTTCCCGGGCGCCCTCATCGGCTCGAGCGTCGGGGACGCTCGTGGGTTGCTCGCCTGGATCCTTTTCCCCGACGGGCGTCGAGGCTCGCCTTGAGTGCACCCATGAGATCGATGACGTTGCTCGCGCGCGCGTGATCGGCCGGCTCGGCGAGTGACAACGCCTTGCCCTTCATCTTGCGGTCCACGGCCGCCTGCACCCGCTGCCGATACTCATCCGTGAAGTCCGAAGGATCGAAGCGCTTGACCGAGAGTTGTTCGATCAGCCGATTCGCCAGGCGGAGCTGGTCCTCGGACACAGCCGCGACCTCGATGCCCAGATCCTTGATGTCGCGCACCTCGCTCTTGAAACGCAACTGGTGCATCACGAGGCCGCTCTCCAGGGACCGGATGATCACGATATGCTCCTTGCCATGTGAGACCCAGCGCCCGATCGCACACTGCCTGGACTGGCCCAGCGCCCGGACGAGCAGTGAGTAGGGCTTCAGGGCACCCTTGTCCGCAGCAAGATAGTACGCCTCAAAAAAATACAGGGGATCGACCGACTCGAGCGGCGCAAACTGCTGGATGTCGATCGCATGCGTCGCGGCTTCTTCGAGTTCCCTGGTCTCATCGGGCGTGAATACGACGTACCGGTCCCGGGCCACCTCGTACCCCCGGCTCATCTCGCTGCGCTCCACGGGCTTGCCATCCTTGACGGCCACGTATCGCTGCTCGACCCGCGAGCCATCGCTGCTGCGAAGGAAGTGAAACCGGATTCGCTCGGACGCAACCGTGGAGGAATACAGCTTGACCGGGATGGCAACGAGCCCGAAGGAGATCGTCAGGGACGCAATGGCGCGCATGGCCTGCAGTGTGAACACACCGCCTCGCCGTTCAAAGCACGCCCGGCGCTCAAGATGACGTAGTCACTGTCCGAGCCGCATGCCCGGCCCGGCATGCGGTTACGGCCACGCCCAGACCAGGTTGCTGATGTTCACACTGCCCAGGCCGGTCGCAAAGTCCCAGCCCGGGGTGCTCGGATACGCGATCTGGAGCGTTGAATCGCTGACCGACAGCACGCCGTATCCCGCGCCACCCAGGGGATCGTAGCAATTCACCGTGCCATAGCATGGAACGTCGTTGTTGCCCACGGTGACATCGTGGAAGATGCAGAAGCTCGCGGTGCCGGTGCCATTGGTCGAATTACAGGCCGAAACATTGCCCTTGTTCGGCCTGGAGGCCGATCCGAACTGCAGTTTGGCCAGGTCATACAGCACCGGCGCCGGGTTGCCCTGTCGGCCGCCTGCCTTCTGATCGATCAGCGCCTGGATGCTGGCGAACTGCGGTGCCGTGAACGACGTGCCGCCGGCGCTGTTGGAGAGCACGTCCAGCGGATTGGAATAGTCGCACGGCGCGCCACCCTGTGCCGCATCCGACATGCAGAACAGGATCGCATGACCCCAGAACCCGTTCGATGCAAACAGCGAGACGTCCGGCAGGTCCCGGGCGCCATCCTGCGGAACGCCGAACACCCCTTGCTGCCAGTAAGGCTTCGAATAGACGAAGCTCGGCGCGCCCGAACCGCCCCCGATATCGAGGAAGCTCGCGCCCAGCGTACTGTTACAGAAGCTGATCGGATCCGAATAGCCCGCATACTCATAGAACACGCTGCCGGCGCAGGTGTCATTCCACGGCGTCTCGGGGATGTAGGAACGCGCGGACTTGCCGGTAGCCGAGTTGCTCGATCGCCAGTACTGCGGGTTGGCATTCTCCGCCGTATCGAGGAAATCCGTGCCTCCGGTGGCCAGGTTGTAGGGCGTCGAGGCGAACCCGTTGGCGGCTATGCCGGCCGCGGCATAGGTAGCCGTGTCGAAATCATCGCAGCCCGCGGCACCTCCATCACCGGCGGCGACGAACACGGAGACGCCCTCGGCGGCGGCCTGCTGCCAGAGTGCCTCGATGTAGCCGTTGCCATTGGGTCCGGGTCCTATACTCGCCTCGCAGGCGAGATAACTCAGACTCATGATGGCCGGGGGCTCTTCGCTGTCGAGCAGGTTCTGCGCGGCGATGAATGCGCCGAAATTGGTCGTGCTGTCGGCGCAGCTGGCCATCTCCACGTTCGCATCGGGCGCCACGGCCCCGGCCCATTCGGCATCGAGTGCGGCCTCGCCCTCGGCCGCGGTGACCGCCGGCGTCGAGCATCCCGGCCCTGGGTGGATCTGGTGGAAAGTGCCCGCGTACTTGTTCAGGCCAAACGCCTTGCGGAAAGTGGCCACGTCCGCCGACCGGATCAGCGTGTCCTCGAGCACGACGACCGTGACGCCCTTGCCGGTGATGTGGCCGCTGTACAGCGGCGTCGCGTTATAGATCGTGGCCAGATCCCCGGGCGCCTCGAAGTAGAGTTCCTGATTGTCGAAACCGCCCGGACAGTTCTTGCAGTCGAACGAGAACGGCGACTTCGGCTGCTTCTTGATCAGTGCCGCGCGCGGCATGAAGTCGTTCAGTGACACGACGCCCGTGACCACGGATGCAAGTGCGGCGGGAATCTTCGGCGCGCCGACATTCGCGATGTGCGAATGGCCATTCACCGTGTAGCGGTGAATCTCGGTGCCGAAGGTCTCCCTGACCTGGGCAGCCGTTGCGGAGAAATCGATCGTGAGGCCGCTGCCGGACACTGAGTTGACCTGGATCCCATGGCCCGTGAGCCACTGCGAAATGACGCGGATATCGGCGCTCGCAGGCCCGAACCTTTCGCCGAGCTCACTGGCCGTGAGCCACTGGTGATAGTTGCTCGAATGGACATCGGTCAGTTCCCTGGTGACCGACTCGAGCGCCTGCTCCTCCGCGACACCGCGGTGCAGCTGCAGGATCACATGCTCGAGCGCGAAACTTTCATCGACCGCGCCTTCATCGATGCTGCCCGCTGCCAGCGGGGCGGTGCTGCCTGCGGGCACCTTTATCGACTCATCGATGGACTGCGTGATCCGCGCCGCCGTGCTCGAGGAGCCCGGGTTGGCCCCGGCGGTCGCCAGACCGCACACGCTGAGCAATAGAAAAGAGCAGACGAGTCCTGCAGAGCCTGACCTCATAGACCTCTCCCTGTATGTCGCCCGTTATTGTCGGGTGTACCTGTGACATTACCTCAATCCCAGGCGTCGTTCCGATCTTTGCGCGGATAATGGCGCCTGCGGGGTTGCCGCTGTTGCCAAGGGTCTGCAACACTGCGCGGATGACCCCCCTGCACGGATCCAGCCTGCACCGGCGCGCAGAGATGCGCCTGGAGGAGGGATGGATTGCGGCCGCGCGCGCGGACCCGGCTACGCGCTATCTGGTCTGTCGCGGGACGGCCCACCTCGTGCGCCGCGAGCCGACCGCGTCGATCGCCTTCCTGGGCCCCGACAACGAGGCCATCGACGCCATCGATCCCTCGCGGCTGACACTGCTGGGCTGGTTCCGCGGACATCGGTGCGTGCTTGTGGACCTGCCCGAGACGCTGACGCTCGCACCACCGGGTACGACGTTCGAGGAGCTGCGGCCCCTGCTGCCATTGCAGGCGGCCGATGAGGCCCACCTGCTCGCCTATGCCCGCGCGCTCATCGTCTGGCGCAGCCGCCAGCGCCACTGCGGTGTCTGCGGTGCGCCGACACGGCCGCGCAATGCGGGTCACGTCCTGGTCTGCACGAATCCGGACTGCAAGAGCGAATTCTTCCCGCGCATCGATCCGGCCATCATCGTGCTGGTCACCGATGGATCACGCGCGCTGCTGGGCCGGCAGGCATCGTGGCCTGCGGGACGCTACTCCGCACTGGCCGGCTTCGTCGAGCCGGGCGAGAGCCTGGAGGAGGCGGTGCTGCGCGAGGTCGAGGAGGAGGCCGGCGTGCAGGCGCGCGAGGTCCGTTATTTCGCCTCGCAGCCATGGCCCTTCCCGGCATCGCTGATGCTGGGATTTCATGCCGAAGCCACCGCGGGGGAGATCCACCTGGATGGCGAGCTCGAGGATGCCCGCTGGTTCGATCTGGATGAATTGCGCGCATCCCCGGCCGTGCTGCTGCCACCGCCTCACACGATCGCACGTCGCCTCATCGAGGCCTGGTTCAGCACGCAGTAGACCCCCTGCATGTCCATCATGGCAGAGCCGCGCCAGGCAGGTGCGGGGTGGGTCCGGCTCGCCGCCTGGACGATGCTCGTACTCGCCGTCCTCGTGTGCTCACCGGCCCGTGCGGACATTCACGTCGACATTGCCGGCATCGACGGTGAGCTGCGCCGCAACGTCCTCGCCCTGCTGAGCCTCGAGCGCTACAAGGATCACGACCGGCTCGAGCCGGCCGCGGTGCAGCGCCTCTATAACCGTATCGACGAGGAGGTGCGGACGGCGCTCAAACCCTACGGCTACTACGATCCGCATGTCACCTCCACGATGGACGGTCCGGACAAGGATCATCACTGGCACGTCAGCATCGTCATCGATGCGGGACTGCCCGTGCTCGTCGACACCGTGAGTGTGCAGGTACAGGGTCCCGGGGCCACCGACGCGGTGTTCACTCGTATCACCTCGAACATACCGATCCGCGCGGGAGACCGGCTCAGTCACGCGACCTACGAGCAACTCAAGAACGCACTCGAGCACGCAGCGGCCACCTACGGCTACCTCGACGCGCGCATGCTGCGCAGCGAGCTGCAGGTCGATCCGGTCGCGCGCAGCGCCGCCATCTACCTGCAGCTCGAGACCGGCGTGCGCTACAGCTTCGGCGCCACCACCATCGTCCAGACCGCCGTCAGGGACCGTTACATCCGCCGGTTCCTGCGCTATCACGAGGGGGATCCCTACAATGCGCTCGAGCTGCTGCGCACGCAGTTCGCGCTGGATGACAGCCAGTACTACTCCAGCGTCGAAGTCGAAGCCGGCGAGCGCGATCGTGAGCAGCACACCGTGCCCATCACCATCCACGCCAACAATTCCCGCATCGGCTACTCCCTCGGCGGTGGCTACGGCACCGATACGGGTTTCCGGGGCGTTGCGAGCCTGACGGTGCCGCGCCTGAACAGCTACGGTCATCGGTTCCGCGTGCAGATGGAGCTCTCGCAGATCCAGCAGCTCTTCGATGCGCGTTACGACGTACCGTTCGGCGATCCGGCCCTCGAGAAGGCCACCCTCGAGCTCAACGGCCAGCAGTCGATCCTCGGTAACGACGTCCAGACCAATGCGATCCAGGTGGGACCCGGGGTGACGCAGACCCTGGGCTCCTGGCAGCGCATCGTGAACGTGAATGCCGTGCACACGGTCACGAACGATCCGATCATCACGCGGCGCATCGACAATCTGATCGTGCCGAGCCTCGTCTTCGCCTCCGTCCCCGAGGGCTACCTGGGCGAGCCGCTGTTTTCGCGCGGACTGTATGCGCAGCTGATCGGATCGACCACGACGCTGGGCGCTCGCGAGAATTTCCTGCGGCTCGACCTGCAGGGCGAGCGTGTCGTCGACCTGAGCCGGCTGTGGCACCTGCTGATGCGCGCGGAGTTCGGGGCGGATTCGATCAGCCACGTGGAGAACCTGCCGGGCATCTACCGCTTCTTCGCCGGCGGGGATCGCAGCGTGCGCGGCTTCGCCTACGATGACCTCTCCCCGGTGGTCGTGATCCCGGGCAGTCCGGGCGGCCCCGGCGTACCGGCCCTCGCGGCGCGCGCGGTCAAGCCGGGCGGGCGCGACCTGTTGACGGGCACCGTCGAGATCGAGCGCGATCTGCCGCATGACTTTGGCATCGCCGCGTTTATCGACGGCGGCAATGCCATCGACCATTTCAGTGACCCGCTGGCGTACTCCGTCGGCCTCGGCTTTCGCCTGCGACTGCCCGTGGTCACCGTGGGACTGGACGTCGCCCAGTCGCTGCGCGCCCCGGGCTTCGATGGGCGTCCAGGCCCCCGCCTGCATCTGAACATCTCGCCGAAGCTGTAGAAGTTCTAAGATCGGCGTCATGCGCTGGCGCCACCTGCTGCACCTGCTGTGGATCCCGTTCGCCCTGCTGCTGGCGGTGACGGCCCTGTGTGTGCTCGTCTATACGCCGCGTGGACTGGACATAATCGTGCGCCAGGTCAATGGCCGGCATGGACCCGTGAGCATCCAGATTCAGGGTGCCAGCGGCGCCCTCGCCCGGTGGGTCCACATCGACCATCTGGTCATCGATCACCGGCGCGCGCACATCGAGCTGGATAACGTCGAAGGCCGGATCTCGGTGCTGCCGCTGATCGCGCAGACCGTGCGTGTGCCGCGCATACACGCCACGCGCGTGCTCCTGCATGCGCTGCCCGATCCGGTCGTCCGGCCGCCGACGGTACCGCACTTTCTGCCGCCGCTCATGCACGTGCTCGCGAACCGCATCGAGGTCGATCGCTTCGAACTCATCCTGATCAGCGGGATGGAGTTCGACTCGCATGGCCTGAGTGCCTCGGGTGTCCTCTACCCGGACCTGATACGGATCTACGACGGCAGCGGCACCTACCGCGCCGCGCATCTGCATGTCGACGGCGAGGTGCTGGCCACCGCACCGCTCGGAATCGACGGCAACGTGCATGTCGATGCCCAGCCCCAGGGACAACCGGCATGGACCGCCTTCGGCCGCTTCGAGGGCGACCTCGCACGAGTGGCGATCGATGCGCGCACGAGCGAGCCTTTTGCCGCCATCTTCCACGGGGAGGCCGATGACCTCGCGGGTCACTGGCGCTGGCATGGGCCTGCACGCCTGCAGCGTCTGGACCTGACGGCCTGGGGGCTCGGGCCTGCCCTGGGACTGATCAGCGGGCCTCTAGCTCTCGAGGGTGACCGGGACGGATTCCACGCGCGCGGACAGCTCACCGCGCCGGGCCTGCGCGCCGGCCCGCTGCAGACGGAGTTCGACGGGTCATTCCTGGCCCCGGTGCTCACCGTGCAACATTTCTCGGTGCGGCATCCGGTGACGGGTGCCACGGCGCAGGCCACGGGCACGATCACGGCAACGGAGAGAGGACCGCTGCTCGACCTGACGGGCGACTGGTCGCACTTTCGCTGGCCCATGAGTGCCAGTGGCACCGATGTGCAGGCTGCCAGCGAGCACGGCACCTGGCACCTGCAGGGAACGCAGCGCTTTACCGTGGAAACCGCGGGGGATCTGCGCGTGGCCGCTCTGCCGGTGCTCGAGATCGCCTCCTTGCGCGGCGAGCTGGCCAGTGACGGGCTGCGCGCCGACGCTGTCGACGTCTCCGGCGCCAACGCGCACGCTCACCTGGCGGGAATGGTGCACTGGGGTACATCGAGGGGATGGTCGCTGCGGGGTCGCGTGGACGATCTCGACGTAGCGGCCCTGCGCGCCGGGTTTCCGGGGCGCGTGGGTCTGGATTTCGATGCGCACGGCGATCGCCTCGACTCACAGTCCGATCTGGAGGCCAGCTTCGCGGACTTGAGCGGCAGCGTGCGCGGGCAGCGCGCCGAAGGGCATGGCGCACTCGCGCGCCATGCGGGTGAGTTGCAGTTCCACGACGTGCAGCTGCAGCTGGGCGCCACCCGTATTGCAATCGACGGGCGTACGGGCAATCCCCTGCAGCTGAATTTTTCGATCGATGCGGACGATCTGGCCCTGCTGCATCCCGGCGCTCATGGCCACCTGACCGCGCGCGGCACGCTGCATGGGGATCCGCACGATCCGACGCTGTCGGGCAGCGCACACGTGCATGGCGTGGATTGGGAGGGGCTGCACCTGGATGAACTCGATGCGCAGCTCGGCTTCGATCCCACGGGCAGCGGCCGCAACGATGCCCGGATCGAGCTCACGGGGCTCCTCCTCGCCGGTCGCCGCGTCGAAGCGCTGCGGCTGCGCACCGAAGGAACGACGGCCCACCATACTGTGGCGCTCGAGGCGCACGGCGAGGGCTTTGAGCTCAGTGTGAGCGGTGAGGGTCACTATGCCAACGGCGCGTGGCTCGAGCAGATCGTCCATGCGCAGCTCGGAGACGGTCAGAAGCTCAACCTGAACCTGGAGTCTCCGACGGCGATCGAGGCCACACTCGATCGGCTGCACATCGAATCCATGTGCGTGCACGATGAAACGGCCGAGCTGTGTGGCAGCGCAACGCTCGAGTCGGCGCAGCGCCGCATCGCGCTGCGGGCCTCGAACCTGCCGATGCGCACGCTGACGGCGGGATTGACGGATCTGACCGACTACGACGGTACCCTCAGCGTCGAGGTCGACGCACTCGACACGGCGCAGGCGCCGTGGCGAGGCACGGTGAATGCCCGGCTCGCGCACGCTGCGATCCGCAAGCATTTTGCCAATGGTCGCACCGAAATGCTGAGCCTCGGGGACGGACTGGTGCGCGCCGAGCTCACCGAGCATGAGCTGACCGCAGGACTGGGACTAGATGCCGGCAAGTCGGGCCTCATCGAAGGCCATTTCTCCGCACATGGCAGCGACACGGAATGGCGCAGCTGGCCCTTGGCCGGGGACCTGACTGTCGACACCGATGCCGTGGGTTTCCTCGAAGCCTATGTGTCACAGATCGATCGCGCGAGCGGTCGTCTCAAGGCGCGCCTCGCCCTGTCGGGCACTGCGGCGGCTCCCGAGCTCGGCGGCGAGCTTGATGTGACCGGCGGTTCCCTGGATGACTATCAGATCGCGCTCGCGTTGCGCGACATCAACTTCCACGCTCGCCTGAGCAGCGCGACGCTGGCGCTCGACGGTTCCGCGAGCTGCGGACCTGACGGCACGGCGCGGGTCGACGGCACCGTGCGCTGGCAGCAGGGACAGCCCTTTGGCGAACTGCACCTCAAGGGCGCCGACCTGCGCGTGCTGAACATACCCGAGGCACGCGTCGACGCATCTCCGGACGTCACCATCCGGCTGGGCGGAGCGCGCATCGACGTGCTCGGACAGGTCGATCTGCCTTATGCGCGCATCGCGCCGGCCAACCTGACCAATGCGGTGCTTCCATCCGGCGACGAGCTCATCGTCCGCAATTCCGAGCCGGTGAGCTCGCGTGTGAGTCCGGTCAAGGTCTACAGCGACATCACGCTCGTGCTCGGTGAGCGCGTGACCATCAACACGGCAGGGCTCTCCGGGCGGCTCAGCGGCAGCATCCGCGTCAAGACCGACGATACGGGGATCAGCCGTGGCAGCGGTGAGCTCAAGGTCGAGGAAGGCAAGTACCTGGCCTATGGCCGCAACCTGGACGTGCAACGCGGGCGGCTGCTGTTCAGCAACGGTCTCATGGGCGATCCCGGCCTCGATCTGCGCGCCGTCAAGAAATTCCCGGACATCACGGCCGGCGTGAATGTTCGCGGTACCCTGCGCACCCCGCGTATGACGTTTTTCTCGGAACCGGAGGTCGCGCAGTCGCAGATCGTCTCCCTGCTGCTCGCCGGCGGATCCCTCGAGAGCGTGCAGAACACGAGCACGACCCCCGATCCGGCGCTGCGCAATAACGCCTCTCGCGCCGACCTCATGCAGGGCGGCGCCATCCTGGCGCAGCAGATCGGCGGCAGGTACAACTTCGAGGCGGGTGTCGAGCAGGATCTCGACAATCAGACCTCCCTGGTGCTGGGCCGATACCTCTCGCCGCGGCTCTACGTAAGTTACGGCGTGGGTCTCTCCGA
>Ga0326728_10026007_pt1 | contig 10413 bp, 9 predicted proteins | sample MB3enrmetagenome_FD_207602 | JGI IMG/M metagenome (GOLD analysis project Ga0326728, IMG submission 207602) | Lab enriched peat soil microbial communities from McLean, Ithaca, NY, United States - MB31MN | ecosystem: Environmental > Terrestrial > Soil > Wetlands > Peat | place: USA: New York... | reverse complement strand
CGAAGTGATCTATAAAAGGCCTCTTCTTGAACGCCTGTTGCTTGTTTGCCGGCGTGCCGGAGTGAAGCGGTTTTTCATTGAAGCAGCCGAGACGGAACGCGCCCGCTTGCGGGCATCGCTGGGCTCTTTTGAGTTCAGTCCCGACGTTGCCTTCGTCGGTTCCGCGGCCGAGGTGCTTGATTGCTTGCCTGCGGAGGCCCCCTGTATCGCAATGCGGGGCAACCTCGTGCTGTCGCCCTTCGTGTTGCGCGCTATGATCGCGCGTCAGGCGGATCTCCCCGGCAAGGTCGTCGCAATGCAAAGCACCGACGCTACGCACGGCGGCATCGTGGCTGCGGGTGCGCTCAACCTGCTTATTGGCGGAGGCAGCGCCGGCGCTGCGCCTTTGGCGCCCGTCGGAGGCTTGCCCTTTGCACTCAACGGGGGCCGTGAGGACAGGCGTGAAGCCGAACTCCGATTGGCGCGCGATTTGCGCCTCGAGTCCGCCTGGAAGGACTCACCGCTTGCGCGATGGGTGGACCGGCGGCTGTCCTGGCGAATTAGTTACAGGCTGGCGCACACTCCGGTCACGCCTAATCACGTGACGTTGGCAGGCACGGCGCTGGGGTTTTTGAGCGCATGGCTGTTCGCTTTTCCCGGCTATTGGTCCCGCCTGCTGGCAGCGGCGCTGCTTATGGTCGCGATTACGCTGGACGGGGTCGATGGTGAATTGGCGCGGCTCAAGCTGGCCGAGTCACGCTCGGGCGCTCAGCTCGATACCGTGGGGGATACCCTGGTGAATATCGCCATCTTCGGCTGCATCCTGACAGGTTGCTACCGGGCGAGTGGAAGCATCTCCTACCTGTATCTGGTCGCTATATTGCTCGGGGGGTTCGGCCTGAGCGTCGCCGCGTGCTGGCGGGCCAGGAGAATGGGTGCCGACCGGCAATGGATCGGGAGAGTCGAACAGGTTACGGGGCGCGATTTCGCCTACCTGATTTTCATATTGGCGCTGCTGGACAGGATTTATTACTTCGCCTGGGGTGCGGCTTTCGGCAGTTACATCTTTGCGCTTGGCCTGTGGTGGGTAACGACCATGCGGTTGGGGCCGGGTTCGGCCGATAGCGTCTGTCGTGAAAATGCAAATGGAAGTTCGAACAGGGTCGAGCACCGCGGGTTTGTTTTCGAGTCGGCCGAACTCTGGCGTAAGGTTTGGACGGGGCGCCCGAATAGTGATGTCTCAAGGAAATAAATGCTCGGCGCACGCCGGAGCGAAAAACCCGAATGCGAACAGGGCAGGGGCGCTCGCAACTGCCCCTGATGGAAAGTCACGATGCTGAAAGATGGCTCTCATGCTCAAAAATTCCCCGATCCGGACGGCGTTGTCATTTGAGATTCTTCCGCATTAACTCGCGTGTAAAAAGGGCGGCCTCGTACCTGCTCGGCGCCGGCCTGCTTGTCTGGCTCGCAGTGTCCAGCGGAATCGGTTCGATTCTTGCCGACCTCTCGCGTGTGGGACCGGGCCTGTTTGTAATCCTCGCGCTGGACTTCGTGATTGATGCGTTCAATACGCTCGGGTGGTGGTTTACGTTGCCGGTTGCCGAACGAGCGGGGAACTACCGCCGGTTGTTCTGGGTGCGGTGTGCCGGCAGCGCTCTCAATGAATCGACTCCGGCAGCCTCGGTCGGAGGAGAACCGGCGAAAATCCTTCTGCTGAGGGGGCGCGTTTCCACTTCCTCCGCTGCCGCAAGCCTGCTTGCCACGAAAGTTTCGTTCTGCTTCAGCACGGCGATTTTCATCGTAGCCGGGATGGCCGTCGTATGGTCCAGGTTGAGGCTGCCGTGGGACGTTTCGTTGGCGCTGCTCCTGGGCTTCATCCTGATGTTGAGCGGGATCACGACCTTTGCGATCCTGCAGATGCGCGGCATTGGCGTCGGCACGGTCCGGATGTTGAGACGCCTGCGGGTCCCGGAACGCTGGCTGGCGATGGTCGAATCTTCGTCACACGAAATCGATGCTCACCTGCGCGACTTCTACCGGGCCAGGACCGGAGACCTGATCCGTTCCGTGGCGTCACATCTGTGCGCATTTTGCTTCGGCCTTCTACAGGTGCTGCTGATGATCGTATGGCTTGGGCTCGGTTTCGACCTGGTAGCTGCACTCGGCATCGAAGCGTTCTCTATGTTGGTCATTTTCGTGGCCTTCGCCGTTCCGGCTTCGCTTGGCGTTCAGGAAGGCGGAAAAGTCCTGATTTTCTGGGCGCTCGGCATGCCGCGTTCCGCCGCGATGGCCGTCGGGATAGCCTTTCGCCTGACTGCCTTGATCAAGATAGCCGTGGGCCTTGTCGTTTTCGTCCTGCTTCAGCACCGGTTGCCGGACCTGTCCGATAAAAGCGCGCCCCGCGTCCCGGGGGGCAGGCGTTCGGTGAGTTGAACCCCTGCTGCGGGCAATCTATTTTATTTGCGCTGTCGCGCCGTGCCCGGAATTTGAATCGATCGTTTTCAATCACAAAAAGGGGGGATGATGTTCGAAAAAATGCCGCCTATTGCTTTATGCACGATCATGGCCCTGGCGCTGTGCGGAAGTGTTTTTGCATCCGCCGCGCTCTCGCAGGAGTTTCAAAAAACGCCGGTGGTCCTTCAGGCTTCCGATGTGCTCCCGGGGGATCTGCTCCAGGGGCCTGACTATTCCGTGAGAGCAACCGTTTTGAGCGATGGTTTCATCAACACCTACGATCTTGATACCTATTACGGGCCGCTCAAGGTGGAGAGCACCGCGCTGCTCTTGAAGCGTATCGGCGAACTCAAGGCGCTTGCCCAAATAGAGCAGTTGAAGAAGTCGACCGTTTACATGAACGCTTTTCGGCAGGCGGCCAGGGCGCCTGTCAGGACTGCCGAAGGGCTGGTGCAGGACCCGTCGGGAACTGTTTCGGATGTGGCGAGCGGGATCGGACGTTTCTTCACTAACGTCGGCACCGCTGTCAGTTCCGGCGGATCCGGGGGAAATCTGCTGAACTCCGCCCTCGGACAGGCTGCGTATAAACGGCAATATGCCGCTGAGTTCGGGATCGATCCTTATACGAGCTACGAGCCCCTGCAAAAAGCGCTCAATGACCTCGCCTGGACAGCGGCGGCCGGAGGATTGACCGTAAAGGCCTCCATGATGGTCATTCCAGGTGGTGCAGGTCTGGTCCTCGGGGCCGCGGGAAGCGCCGACTCAGCTACGGCCATCCTGCGTGACAAAACTCCAGCCGAAATCGCAGCTATAAACCGGAGCACTCTTGCCGGCATGGGGGTCTCGGATGCTTCGATTGACGCTTTTATGGGAAACACTTCGTACGATCCTTACGAACAGGCGCTGCTGGTAAGTGCGCTGGCGGAAATGGCGGGCGTTAAGGACCGCGCGATATTCATCGATAAGGCCGCCGCGGCCTTTGAAGAGCCCCTGGCCGTGTTTCTGCGCGTGCGTGCTCAACTCATGAACCTCTACAACAGTAAGACTCACTCGGTGCAGCGTTTTGTGGACGCCGACGGGGTCCCGTTGCTCCTGACGGACAGCGGGAAGCTCATCGCGATATTCCCCCTCGATTACATCGCGTGGACTCCGAACTTTGCGCGAAAGGCCCGGACGGTTGCCTCGGCCGTAAAGCAAATGCCCGGGTTTTCAGGAAAAGAATTCTGGGTCACCGGGAAAGTTGACCCCGTTGTACGCAAAGCATTGGAAGCCAATGGGTGGAAAGTGCAGGAACTGGCGCGCGAAAAGCTTGCGCGTATGTAGTCTGCATCTGGCCGGATGGGGCACCAGCCGTCGGCGCCGGACCCGAAACCCTTGGAGGTGCGTGGCATTTTCGAACTGAAAAAATTTTCCCGCGATCTTTCAACCTTTTCGAAATTCGCGGATTTTTGCGCACTCTATCGCAAACAGGTTATGATGGGGGTCAGTCGGCACAGTGGGCAACGCTTCCGTAAAGACGGCCGGAAAAATGGATATCAGCTTCAGTCGGCAACCCGCCGACAGGTTTATCGTCAAGCTTGGCGGCAACTGGAACATTGCCGACGGGCTGCCTTCGACCGAGCAGCTTCAGAAACAGATTGGGGCGGCCCCGGCGCCCGCGCGGGTTGTTTTCGATACCCGGGGGCTCGGGGATTGGGACAGCAGCCTGCTGACGTTTCTGATCGAGCTGATGGGCTTCTGCGGGCAAAAAGGCGTTGCGGTCTCCAAAGAAGGGCTTCCCGAAGGGGTGGTGCGGCTCATCAATCTGGCTTCTGCCGTTCCGGAAGAAAAGGAAGCCCGCAAACAGAGCGGTCGCGAGCCGTTTTTGTCCCGAGTAGGAGAGGCCACCCTGGAGGTCGCCAAATCCGCGGGTGAAATGCTCTCATTTATCGGCGAGGCTTTTCTGGCGTTCCTCAGGTTCCTGCGGGGTACGGCGCGTTTCCGGCGCTCCGACCTTGTGCTGCTGATCCAGGAGTGCGGGGTCCAGGCCCTGCCGATAGTGTCTCTCATAAGTGTTTTGGTGGGGCTGATTCTTGCCTTTGTGGGGGCGGTGCAGCTCAAACTCTTCGGAGCCCAGATCTATGTTGCAGACCTCGTCGGGATAGGAATGGCGCGCGAGATGGGGGCCATGATGACTGCGATCGTCATGGCCGGACGGACCGGGGCTGCGTTTGCGGCGCAACTCGGGACGATGGAGGTGAACGAGGAAATCGACGCCCTCAAAACCCTCGGGGTGTCTCCAATGGAGTTCCTCGTCCTGCCCAGAATGCTGGCGCTCGTGCTTATGCTGCCTCTGCTATGTCTCTATGCCGATCTGATGGGAATCGTGGGGGGCGGTATCATCGGGGTGGGAATGCTCGATATTTCGCCCATGCAGTACTTCAATGAAACCATGTCGGCCCTGAACCTGACGCAATTTATCGCCGGCCTGATCAAGGCTGGGGTTTTCGGCGTGCTCGTGGCTTTGTCCGGGTGCCTTCGGGGGATGCAGTGCGGGCGAAGCGCATCCGCGGTCGGGGATGCGGCGACTTCGGCCGTCGTTACCGCAATTGTTTCGATCATAGTCTCGGACGCCATACTAACCGTGATCTATGACAGAATCGGCATGTAGGTCGTTTATGGAAGACCGTGAGAAACAGGAAACACGCATCGAGGTGCGCGGCCTCACCATGGCCTACGGAAGCTTCGTGATTCAGCACAACCTCAGTTTCACGGTGGCGCGCGGCGATATCTTCATAGTCATGGGTGGGAGCGGGTGCGGCAAGAGCACTCTTATGAGGCACCTCGTCGGGCTGAAAAAACCCGCTGCAGGACAGGTGTTATACGATGGAGTGAGCTTTTGGGATTCGGACTCCGTGCAGAGACACGCCATAATGAGGCGCTTTGGAATACTCTACCAGGGCGGGGCGTTGTGGAGTTCCATGACCCTGGCTGAAAACGTGGCGCTTCCCCTGGAGGAATACACCCGTTTGAGCCCAGCACAGATTAGGGAACTTGTTTCGTTCAAACTCTCCCTGGTGGGCCTGGCGGGTTTTGAGGACTTTTACCCCTCGGAGATAAGCGGCGGGATGCGCAAGCGCGCGGGCCTTGCTCGCGCCATGGCCCTCGATCCGGATATCCTGTTTTTCGATGAGCCCTCGGCGGGACTGGACCCGATAAGCGCCCGGCGCCTCGATGAGCTGATACTCGAGCTTCGTGACAGCCTCGGGGCCACGGTGGTGGTCGTCACACATGAACTGGCGAGCATCTTCGCAATTGGAAACAATTCGGTTTTTCTCGATGCGGAAACCAGGACGATGAGGGCCGTGGGAGATCCCAACAGGCTCCTGCATGAAAGCACCGACCCTATAATTCGAAGCTTTCTGACCAGGGGCGAACTATGACGGGCCGCGCGTCCGGTATTTACCCCCGGGGGTTGATCCTTTTGTCTTTGATCCTGGATGGCGTTAAGATATGACGCCGGGGCGGGAAAGGACTTTTTCGAGGACCCCGGCGGCGAAGGCGTGCGGCAATTGAAATAACTCCAACTTCAAAACAGGCTCGGACTAATGAGCAAGCAGGCGAATACGAAACTCATCGGTGCTTTTGTGGTCGGCGCGATATTCCTGGTCGTTATAGGGATACTGCTTTTCGGATCGGGAAGATTCTTCAGCCATCAAAAGAAGTTCGTTCTCTTTTTCGATGACTCGGTCAAAGGCCTCAACATCGGCGCGCCGGTCGATTTCAGAGGCGTCAAGGTCGGCACGGTAACCGACATGAAGATCGTCCTGGATGAAAAGGACCTCTCGCTTCGGATCCCGGTTATTATAGAAATCCACCCGGAGAGGTTCAGCTTTGCCGGTACTCCGAGCGATCTGAAAAGAATGGTGGAAAAAACGGGCACGAAAAATTTCCTCGAAGTGTTGGTAAAGGATGGCCTGAGGGCGCAACTCGCGATGCAGAGCTTTGTCACGGGTCAGCTCGGAATTCACCTCGATTTCTTCCCTGACAAGCCCGTAAGACTGAATGGTTCCGAACCCGATTACACCGAAATTCCTACGGTCGAATCGAGCATGTCTGAAATTACCAAAACACTGCAGAACATTCCGTTCGAAGAGATTGGCGAAAAGGTTTCCAAAACCATGGACGGAATTGAAAAGCTGGTCAATTCGCCGGAGCTTGCGGATACGATTGTCTCCCTGAACCTGAGCATAAAATCGCTTAATGCGTTCGTGCTGAACCTGGACAGCCAGGTGAAGCCTTTGTCGTCAAACGCCGGACTCACCATGAGTGAGGCCAGGAAAATGTTTACGAACGCCGGGCAATTGGCACGCCAGCTCGATGCCCGCATTCCCGAGGTCTTATCCGCCCTGGAAGAAACCGTTAAAACGGCTGGTGTAACGATGCAGGGGGCAAATAAGGCCATTGACGGTATGACCTCGGATAACTCCCCCGTGCGTGTCGAACTCATACAGGCGTTGAAGGAACTTGGCTCCGCGGCGCGCTCGCTCCGCGTTATGACCGATTACCTCGAAAGCCACCCCGAAGCCATCGTGCGCGGCAAGGGCCATTAGAGGTGCAAAAAGACCGATTGTGTTCCTGGACACATTGGAGGGAAAGAATACAAATGATTGGAGTTCCTGTCTCCAGGCTTGCGGCAGTCCTTGTCGTCATCATGTTGATGGGCGGGTGCGCCGGCTCGAAACCCGCCAATTATTACATCCTGCATTCCATCCAAAACCCGGGGTCCGAAGTCAGGGCCGCCGGCACTGAACAGGACCAGGCCATCGGAGTAGGTCCCGTAAAAATCCCTGATTACCTGGACCGGCCCCAAATGGTCACCAGGTCCTCCAACAGCAGGCTCGAATTCGCCGAGTTCGACAGGTGGGCTGAACCCCTGGAAAAAAACCTGGCGCGTGTCCTGGCCGATAACCTCTCGGTCATGGTGCCCTCGGAACGTGTCTACGTCTTCCCGTGGCCGAAATCCGCGCAGGTTCGATACCAGGTGACCCTGGAAATCGTACAGCTTGAGAAAATGCCGGATGGAAAGGTAATACTGGATGCGCATTGGAGCATCCTGGGAAGCGACGGAGACAAGCCGCTGGCCGCTAAGAGGTCAAGAGCGGTCCTTCCGGTCGAATCCGCCGGGTTCGAGGCGGTGGCCTCCGCCGAGAGCCGCGCTGTCGAGGCCTTGAGCCGCGAGATTGCCGCGGAAATCCGCTCTTTACCCGTCGGGAAAAGAGCGGGGGAATGATTCTCACGTCACATTGTAACCCGTGAAAAGGAGGGCAACGACTATGGGAGGATCAACTGTAAGGTCCGGCAGGGTGTTCATAAGCGTCGCCGTCCTGGCGGCGGCCCTTCTGATCTCGACTTCTTCCCGGGCGCAGGCGCCAGGCGCGGTCGAGGCGCGCGCTATCGCCAAACAGGCATACGTTTACGGCTTCCCGATGGTGGACAACTACCGCATCCTCTACGACTACTTCGTGAACGCGAAAAGCCCGGAATACAAGGCGCCGTTCAATGTCATCCGGAGCATGGCGCGGGTCTACACCCCCGAGGACACTGCCGTCCAGACGCCCAATTCCGACACCCCGTACTCATTCCTGGGGCTGGACCTTCGTGCCGAACCCATAGTTCTGACGGTGCCGGCGATAGAAAAGGGCCGCTACTTCTCGCTCCAGTTCATCGATGCCTACACGTTCAACTTCGATTACGCAGGCAGCCGTACGACGGGTAACGGCGGCGGCAGCTTCCTCGTTACCGGGCCGGGTTGGAAAGGGGAGACCCCGAAAGGGATCGGCAAGGTGGTACGCTCTGAAACTGACTTCGCGCTGGTGATTTACCGCACGCAGCTTTTCAATCCGGGCGATCTCGACAACGTACAGAAGATCCAGGCCGATTACAAGGCGCAGCCTCTTTCGGCCTTTCTCCGAAAGATCGCGCCTCAGCCCGCGGCCGCCGTAAGCTTCATCCAACCGCTGAGTCCGGCTGACCAGAAGACTTCGCTGGAGTTTTTCAATATCCTGAACTTTGTCCTCCAGTTCTGCCCGGTCAATCCGTCGGAAAAGGAACTCATGGCGCGGTTCGCCGAAATCGGAATCGGCATGAGGAAAAAGTTCGACGTCGCCAGGCTTTCGCCGGAGTTGAAGAAGGCCTTTGCGGACGGCATGGCCGATGCCTGGAAGCAGTTCGAAGACTTTCAGAAAACGAGCATTGCCACCGGCAAGGTGACCTCCGGCGACGTTTTCGGCTCTAGGGAGTTCCTCAAGAATAACTACCTCTACCGGTTTGCCGGGGCGGTCCTCGGGATCTATGGCAACTCGAAGCAGGAGGCGATGTATCCGATATACCAGGTGGATGCTGAAGGGCGGACGCTGGACGCCTCCGGCAACGGCTACACCCTGCGGTTTGCGCCGGACCGGCTGCCGCCGGTCGACGCTTTCTGGTCGCTGACGATGTATGAACAGCCGTCCAGTCTGCTTGTGGCCAACCCGCTGAATCGTTACCTCATCAACTCTCCGATGCTCCCAGACCTCAAACGCGATGCCGACGGCGGCCTGACCCTTACCATCCAGCACGAGTCTCCCGGCCCGGACAGGGAGTCGAACTGGCTGCCTGCGCCGAACGGGCCGTTCATGGCGGTGCTGCGCCTGTATTGGCCGAAAAAAGAAGCGTTGGACGGACGTTGGAAGGCCCCGCCGCTCCAGCGGACTCAATGAATCGTGGAGCAGTTCGCAGGCAGGTCCGGCCAAGGTTGTTGATGAGCATGGCTGGGCATACTCGGTGCATTGTCGCGATCCGGACCTTTCGAGGTGGAGCTTGTGTCGCGGCAGGGGAGTATAAATGCCGCTTATTACTCCCTGTACCCGAACTTGAGGGCAGGCGGGGGAATGTTTTGTGAAGGGGTCGTTCCTGGTGGAGGCTGAATTTCGCTGAGTCGTGCCGGTTTTAACACCGGCCTGATGGCCTTTGCTTCAAGGATGGCGGAGATTGCCCGGTTCTGAACGGAGGCTGACTGTCTCGAGTCTACGCGAGGCGTCTCTGAGAGGTGAGTTGAACGACAGGCTTGAATATGGCGGCCCCCGAGGCTACTTGCCTTCCCGCCGCGCGGCCAATTGCCATTGCTCGGGCAGGGGCTGGGGCCCCGGCTTGATTCCGGCAATATCAGGGTCTTCATTACTGATGACCGGTTCACGTTCCGCCTTGGCTTTCCTGGCTTCCAGGCGGCGAGCTTCCTTGTCCCTTTGTTTCTGTTGCTTCTCTTTCTCCCTTTCCCGTTTCTGAAAGGTCGCTTTTGATCTTTGAGCCATTATCTAACTCCTTGGAACCTGGTTTTCAAAATGTTCGAAAAGCGCTGCCGCACTAATATCTTGACCAACGCTGCGGACGTTTGGAGGGTGGTTTTGCCTGGCTCAGCTTTAAAGGTTGGTCTTTCAGCCTGGTCCCGTTCAGGGCCTTCATGGCTTTATCCGCTTCCGAATTGTTCAGCATTTCAACGAATCCAAATCCTTTGGACTGTCCCGAGGACCTTTCTTTTACAATGTTCACAGCAGATACGTCTCCAAAACCGGCGAAAAGTGTTCTTAGATCGTCTTCTGTGACATTGAAGGCCAAATTGCCGACATAAATATTCATATTCGCTCTCCTCTGTTAGGTCTGGAGCAGCAGAAAAGCGCCTTCCGCAGGGCCGCCCCAAAACTGCTGCGGGAGCATCCTGGAGCGGTGGGAATCCTTGCCGTTCGCCCGGATGCTCGGCGTGCTCAAATAAAAAGCCGGAGATTTACTCCGGCTCTTTCTTCCATCGTAGAATAGACGAAAATTTCTCTAATGATGCTACAGCTTTCTAACCTGCGTCGCCTGCGGGCCTTTCGCGCCCTTTTCCTCGACAAAGCTCACAACATCGCCTTCGGTAAGGGACTTGAATCCGCTGCCCTCAATAGCGGAGAAATGAACAAACAG
>Ga0326728_10026005_pt1 | contig 10414 bp, 6 predicted proteins | sample MB3enrmetagenome_FD_207602 | JGI IMG/M metagenome (GOLD analysis project Ga0326728, IMG submission 207602) | Lab enriched peat soil microbial communities from McLean, Ithaca, NY, United States - MB31MN | ecosystem: Environmental > Terrestrial > Soil > Wetlands > Peat | place: USA: New York... | reverse complement strand
GCAGCAGATTGGTATAGCGGTCGTAAGCGCTCTTATTGCGCCGGGGAGTCCGCACGTGCAGGCGCATGCGGCAGGCGCTGTCGTCCCGCGATCCGAAGGCCGTCACCACCTGCGCCCACAGCATGCGCGCGGCGCGCAATTTGGCAATCTCGATAAAGTAACTCGGCCCGGCCGCGAAAACAAACTCCACTTGCGAGGCGATCGTCTCCACCGGCAGCGTCTCGGTCAACTCCGCCAGCCGTTCGACGCCCGCGGCGATCCCATATCCCAACTCCTGGATCGCGTGCGCGCCCTGCTCATGCAGCCAATCGGCGCGAATCGCCTTGGGGCCGGGCCTGGCATCCTGCGCGATCTCCCAACCGCGTCCCGTGCCGCGCACGAAGGGAAAGTGGTCGGGCGTGGTGCGGAGCTGATCGCCCAATCCGGCGAGCGCTTCCTTGCGATAGTAAGGACGGACCGCCAACCCTTCCTCGGTGTGCCAGACCAGCTTCTTCTCGTAATCGGCGCCTTTCAGATCCTTGGCGATAGCAGCGTCCCACGCCGCGGTGGGAACGGGCGGAAAATCGCCGAGCAGACTGAGAATTTCCCCGCCGGCATCCGGGTCAGGCATGGCTGCCCTCCTGTACCACTTCTAGCAGATACCCGAAGGCCGCGGTTTCGGTAGTCTTCGGGTGCACGAAAAATACCGTGGTGCCGCGCGACCCTTTGCGCGGCGCCTTATCGATGATCTTGAAGCCATTGGCGCGCAGATAGTCGAAGGCCTTCTGAATATCGGCCACGCGCAGCGCCACATGCGCCAGGCCGCCGCGTCCGCCGTTCTTCTCGATCTGCTTCGCCACCGGCGATTCCGGCGTCAAAGGCTCCAGAAGCTGCACCAGGTTCGGACCGTCGCCTACCTGCAACAGCACCTCGCGCACCTGGTCGCCGCCCAGCACGTCTTCGCGATGCACTTCCGAAAAGCCCATTGCCCGATACGCCTGGACGTGCGTTTCCAGCTCGCCCGGCTTGACCGAAATGGCCACATGATCGAAAAACAGAAATCCCGGCACTTGTTCTAATTCCGTGCTCATCATTCAAACTCCACTACTACCTGGCCGGCTTGCACGCTATCTCCCTGGTTGACCCGTATCGACGCGATCTTGCCGGCCGAGGGCGCCGTGATATTGGTCTCCATCTTCATGGCTTCCAGCACCACCAGGATGTCGCCGGGCTGCAGGCTTTGCCCCACCTGCGCCGCCACCTTCACCACGATTCCCGAAACCGGGCTGCGGCAAACCTTGCTCTCGTTCACGTTGGCATCCGCCGGCGGCGCGGCCGGAGCCGCCGCCGCGGGAAGACGCACCGGCGCCGACCCAATGTGGAATCCGCTGACGCTCTGCGGCGCCCCCGGTGCTTCCGGCTCGGCTACCTCCACATCCACTTCGTAGGTCTTTCCGTCAATCGTTATGTTCAGTTTCACGTGGAGCCTCTCTCACTATCCCAGGCGGTGCGATGCCTGGATGGAAACCCGTCCCTGCTGCGCCCAGGCGGTGCTGCTCAGCAATCGAATCTGCCGGATATGCGCGCGCACTCCCAGGAATGCCGCCACTGCTGCCGAGATGGCAAGCACTTCCTCTTCCGTGATGCCTTCCACTACGGGCGCCGGGGCTGTCTGCGGCGCAGACGCTGCTGTTGACGGCTCAGCCGCCGGCCGCGATGGAGCATTCCGGGCCTCCAGTTCGGCTAAGCGCTTGCTCAGTTCTAAGATCTGCGCCTCGAGATCCGCTACTGTCATTGTCGCCATAACTCCCGTCCAATTCTCCGTGCCCTCCGCAGCCTCCGCAGGCTCCGGTTTTGACTTTGTTTTTCTCCGTGTCTCCGTGCCTCTGTGGTGATCACGAATTTCTACAGCGGCATCAGCCCGTGCTTCTTCGGCGGCCGCAATTCCCGCTTGGTATGAAGATACTCGAACACCCGCGCCAGATGATGCCGCGTAGTGGCCGGTTCGATGATCGCATCCACCAGCCTCCGTCCCGCCGCTACGTAAGGGTTCGAGAAAGCGACCCGGTACCGCTCGATCAGTTCCGCGCGCTTGGCCGCCTTGTCCTTGGCCTCATCGATCTCCTTACGGAACACGATCTCCGCCGCGCCTTCCGCGCCCATCACCGCGACTTCGGCGGTCGGCCAGGCGAACACGCGATCGGCGCCCAGATCTTTGCTGCACATGGCGAGGTACGCCCCGCCGTAGCACTTGCGCAGAATCACCGTCACCTTGGGAACCGTGGCCGCGGAATACGCGAACAGCATCTTGGCGCCGTGGCGGATGATTCCGCCATGCTCCTGCTGCACGCCCGGCAGGAATCCCGGCACATCTGCGAACGTCAGCAACGGGATATTAAAAGCGTTGCAGAAGCGGATGAACCGCGCGCCCTTATTGGAAGCGTCAATATCCAGTACGCCGGCGTTCACGCACGGCTGATTGGCGATGATCCCGATGGTGCGCCCGGCGATGCGGGCGAATCCGACCACGATATTCATCGCATAGCCGGATTGCACTTCCAGGAAATCGCCAAAGTCCACCACCTTGACGATCACGTCGCGGACGTCGTAGGCCTTCTTGCCATCCGCCGGCACCACATCGTCCAACGCCGGATCGGGATCGAGGTTCGGGTAATTCTCCATCCGCGGCGGATCTTCCAGGTTGTTCGACGGCAGAAAACTCAGCAGCTTCTGGCAGAGCAGAATCGCATGATTGTCGTCCTCGGCGATGAAATGGATGACGCCGGATTTCACCATGTGAGCTTCCGGCCCGCCCAATTCCTCTGCCGTGACCTTCTCGCCGGTGACACCCTTGATCACCTGCGGTCCGGTAATGAACATCTGCGCTTTCCGCGTCTGAATGATGAAATCCGTCAGCGCCGGCGAGTACGCTGCGCCGCCCGCGCACGGTCCGCAAATCAGCGAGATCTGCGGCACCGCGCCGGAGAGCATCACGTTGGTGTAGAACACCTTGCCATACCCGGATAGGGAATCGATCCCCTCCTGCACGCGCGCGCCGCCCGAATCGTTGACGAATACAAACGGGGACCCGGTTTTGAGCGACTGTTGCATGATCTCAGCCACTTTGATGGAGTGCACTTCACCGGCCGACCCGCCCGATACGGTGAAATCCTGGCTCGCCAGGTGCACCAAGCGCCCGCCGACCGACGCCGCTCCCGTCACCACTCCGTCGGACGGCAAGTGCTTGCCCGCCAGCCCGAATAACGTCGATCGGTGCTCGGCAAACAAACCCATCTCTTCGAAACTTCCGGCATCGACAAGCGCGTCGACTCTCTCCCGCGCCGTCAATTTTCCGCCCTGATGCTGCTTTTCCAAGCGCGCCGATCCGCCGCCCAGCATCTCCTCGCTGGTGCGCTTGCGAAGATCGGCAATTTTCTCCTGCATAGTATGGATTGCCATATGAAGAACTCCTTTTCGACCTGTATATGCCTACTGCCAACCGCGACGGGGCGGCTTTACTTCGCCGGCGCCACCGTCACCGTATGCGTTTTGCCATTGAGCTTCACGTCGTAGGTGATGGCGGTGCGAACCGAACCCTTGCCGTTCTCCGCTGCCGGAGCTTTCGCGGGAGCCGGAGCCGCGGCCGCTTGCGCCGCCGGGTCCTTACCCACATTCTTCGGACCCTCCGCGCGGGTCAAGAAAAACTTCGGCGCCACCTTAGGGAACATGGCGTAAGTCAGCACGTCCTCATCCGATCCGTTCGACCCCGGCAACGCCACCGTGGCGTCGCGCAATTCCTTCCACTCGGGCTTCAGCAGGTCGGCCGGCCTCTGGTTGATGGGGACCTTGCCGCTCTGTTTAGCGGCCAGTTCAATTACATGGCGATCGCGCTGCCCGATCGTCTCGCCGTAATACCCCAGCATCAAATCGGCGAATTCGCCGGTGAGCACCTTGTATCGGCCCATCATCACGTTGAAGACCGCCTGCGTCCCCACAATCTGGCTGGAGGGCGTCACCAGAGGCGGGAACCCGGCATCCGCGCGCACCTTCGGTACTTCCGCCAATACTTCTTCCATGCGGTCGCCCGCGCCCTGTTGTTTCAACTGGCTCTCCATGTTGGAAAGCATGCCGCCGGGAATCTGACTGTCGAAGATCTCCGTCTCCACACCGGTAATATTCGAGAGGAACTCCTTATAACGCGGCCGCACACCGGCGAAATATTTTTTCAGATTGATCAGTCTCTGCTTATCGAGCCTCGCCTTGAACCCCGTGCCCTCCAACATTTCCACCAGGCTCTCGGTGGGATTGTGCCCCGGCCCCAGACTCAGCGAACTGATCGCCGTGTCCACGCAATCGGCCCCCGCTTCGATGGCCTTCATGAGGCTGACCATCGTCACTCCGGTAGTGGCATGCACGTGCACATGAACCCGCACGTCCTCCCCGCAGGTGTCCTTGATGCCTTTCACGATGTCGTAAGCCGGCTGCGGCTTGAGCAGCGCGGCCATGTCCTTGATACAGATGGAATCGCAGCCGAGGTCCAGCAGCTTCTCGGCCATCTCCACAAAGTCGCCCGCGGTATGCAGCGGGCTGATGGTGTAGCAAATCGTCCCCTGCGCGTGTTTGCCGGTGCGCCGCACGGCAGCCACCGAGCGCCGCAAATTGCGGATATCGTTCAAGGCGTCGAACACGCGGAACACGTCCATGCCGTTCTCCGCCGCCTTCTCCACGAAGCGATCCACCACCGTGTCTTCGTAGTGCCGGTAGCCGAGCAGGTTCTGCCCGCGCAGCAGCATTTGCAGCCGGCTGTTGGGAAGCAGTTTACGGAATTGCCGCAGGCGTTCCCAGGGGTCCTCATTGAGGAAGCGTATGCAAGAGTCGAACGTCGCGCCGCCCCAGCATTCCACCGACCAATAACCCGCCTTGTCGATGTCGGCGCACGCGGGAATCATGTCTTCCATCGCCATGCGCGTAGCCATCAGGCTCTGATGCGCGTCGCGAAGGACCAGTTCGGTTACATCAATTGTTTTGGACATAAACTTCGCTTTCCACCGGCGTCACTCTCATGAGGTGCTCCAGCTTGAACGAGAGAGACGCTAGTGAGTAATACAGATCTTCGTTCTGCAAAATAATTCCCTGCGGCACGCGGATGTGGGCCGGCGCGAAGTTCCAGATGGCGCGAATGCCGCCGCTCACCATCAGGTCGGCCACCGATTGCGCCGCGCCCGCCGGAGTCGCGATCAGTCCCAGCGGCGTGCTGGTCCTCCGCACGAAATCGACCAGGCAAAACAGCGGTTGCACTTCCGTGCCATGAATCGTCTGCCCGATCTTCTCGCTGTCGACATCGAAGGCGCCTACAATGTGCATCCCGTGGGTGCGGAACTTTCCGTACCCAAGCAGCGCGCTGCCCAAACTGCCGGTCCCCACCAGCACGGCGGCCTTCGGCCGGCTCAATCCGAGAAAGTTCTCGATCCAGCGCACCAGGTCGGCGAGCGGATATCCCACCCGTGGTTTCCCGACAATCCCGGTCATTTCGATGTCTTTACGGACCAACGTGGGGTCGAGGCCTAAAACCCGTGCCAGATCGGCGCACGAGACGGCATGGACGATTCCGGCTGCCAGCATGTCCTGCAGACAACGGTAATAGATCGGGAGACGGCGGAGAGTGGCTTCGGGGATTTCCTGGTGTCTCGGGTTGTCGCCATGTACTTTCATTTCGAGAAACTTATATCGAGAAGTTTTTATCGAGAACGTCTTCTCGATTCCAATTTACCAAACCCCGGCCGGGATTTCAAGATCTTAAGCTCCTTTTAATTGTGTTTTAAGGGACGGACGTTGAAGGCAAAAGATTTAATTGTCGGAAGGGAGGACGAAAGTCCAAAGTGTTGGGATTTTAGACAACAGGACAAGCGGAAGCATTGTCCGACCTGCTTCAGTTTGTCCACTTCGGGTACTGGTTCGGCCACCCTGGACCTGGCTCGCTAATTGGCGCTGGTTTGCCTCACGTTGAGAGTTGTCGAGCCCAGCGCTGTGTCCAGTATGAGAATGAGCGGCGCGCGAGCTGGAGGGAAACTGTCGGGCCGAGATGGTGCGACGCTGACATGATGCAGCGTTGGGTGGCGTCCGCCCGGGTCCTCACGGAAAGGCACTTCGGTCGCATCGGCGGCCATGCCGGCCTGTGAGCGTTGGCCGCGATCCTCGCGCTAGAGACCGGGTCAATCACGCAGCCATCGAAGGAGAGCCTACCGTAAGATGAATCGGCCGCCCCTGCTAACCTGCAACTACGGCCGGGACGCCTTCGTTTTCAGCCCAATATAGGGACAATAGGGGACATTACGAGCGGCCAGGATTAAGTGAAATACCGCGGCTTATCTTCGCGCCCGCGTCTGTTATACTTAGGCTCAAAAGAGCCATGAAAGAGGGGCGCTCCATGTGGTTTGGCAGCAGACGCGGCCTTGTGGTATCCGCTGTTTTTGTGGGCTCGTGCAGTGTCTTCCTGATGACCTCCCGGGCGCAACAGGATAGCGCCGACGACCGCAGGATTTACGCCGACAAGATTCGCGCGAATTACAATTTCCGCTTCGGCCCCGGCAAAATCTCGACGCCGGGCAACCTGGCAGTCGAGGGTGGTGATTTCCTTCAAGCGGACGCCTTCCTGCCAGCCTCTTATTGCGGACGTTGTCATCAGGAAGCCTACAGTCAGTGGCGCCAGGCGCTGCACTCCAACTCCTTTCGAACTCCTTTCTATCGAACCAGCGTCAACATTCTGATGCGAACCAAAGGAATCGAGTTCGCCCGGCACTGCGATAGCTGTCATAACCCCATCGGCGTCGTCTCCGGAGGGCTTACCCAGGACTCACAGGTGGACCGCAGCTTCGACGAAGACGGCTTGACCTGCACCACTTGTCACTCGATCCAACAATTGCAATCGACCAACGGGAATGGAGGATTCGTGCTCGGCGTCCCTTCCGCCATGGTCGATGAAAACGGCAACCGGATTCCCGGCATGGTCTCCGATGACGAGATCAAGAATCACCCGGACCGGCATTCCAGAGCGGTCATGAAGGATTTCTACCGCACGCCGGAGTTCTGCGCGGCTTGTCACAAAGCCAATCTGCCCGACACCCTGAACGATTACAAGTTTATCCGTGCCTTCACGGTGTACGATGAGTGGCAGAACTCGAAATTCTCGCAGCGCAATCCACTTACGTTCTATACCGCCGGATTCAGAACCTGTCAGGACTGTCACATGCTTCGGGCGCCCATCAAGCTGGAAGACCCCGGCGCAAAACACGGCACGCTGGCTTCGCACCGCTGGCCGGCGGGCAACACGGCGGTGCCGTTTTACTATGGCTTTGACGAGCAATTACAAAAGACGCTGGAGTTCCTGAAGTCGGGAAATTACCTCAACGTGGACTTGTTTGCGCTGCAGAGGAACGGCGAGGAAATGGCAGCGCCTCTCGGTTCGGCGCCTTTCCATCTGGCCCCGAATGACACCGTCCGCATGATGGTGGTGATTCAGAGCAAGGATATCGGCCACTCCCTGGTTCCGGAAGTTCGCGACCTGTACGAGCCGTGGGTGGAGTTTGTGGTGCAGGATGCCGGCGGCAAAGAGATTTACCATAGCGGCTTCCTGAAGCCCGACGGCGCCCTCGATGAGAGGGCCCACAGCTTCACCAACAGACCCGTCAATTTGGATGGCGAATTTGTGGACAATCACAAGGTCTGGACCATTCAATCGATGGCCTACGATAACACCATCCAATCCGGCCGTTCCGCCCTGGTGCGATACGAGTTCCGCATTCCCGCCGACGTTAAGGGTCCGCTCACAGCTACCGCGCGGGTGAACTACCGCCATCTGCGTCAAAGTTATTTGAATAACGTTTTGGGCAAAGACCACCCCGCGTATCCGGTAGTGGAGCTGGCTTCCCGCACGCGCACACTGGTTCTCGGCGACAATCCGGCAACGCCCGCGGGGCCGAAGGATAATCCGGAGTGGATGCGCTGGAATAATCTCGGCATCGCGTATCTGGACCAACTCCAATACGCCGATTCCATGCATGCGTTCGAGCAGGTAGTCAAGTTGCGGCCGGATTATGCGGACGGCCATATTAACATCGGCCTTACCTATATCGAGTGGGAAAAATATTCCGAGGCGCGCGCCGATCTCGAGAAGGCCCTGGAACTTAGTCCCAACAACGCACGAGCGCTCTACTATCTCGCCCTGGTCGAGCGTCGCGAAGGTCATTTCGACGAAGAGTTGGCCGACCTGCAAAGAGTCGTAATCCAGTTCCCGCAAGCCCGCGACCCCCGGCGCGAGCTGGGCATCGCCTACTACCAGCGGCATAGCTACCAGGAAGCCGTGGAGCAGTTCGAAGCCCTTCAAAAAATCGATCCCGACGACCTCGCAGCACATTACAACCTGGCCGTCCTCTATCGCCGGCTGGGAATGAAAGACAAAGCCAAGGAGCAGGCTGCTCTATTCGCCACCAAACAAGTGGACCCCGGCGCCCCCACGTACTCCCTGGAGTTCCTGCGTAAACATCCCGAAATTTCTACCGAAAGCGTACCCTGGCATATGCACAGCGATATCTCACCCGACGCCGCACATAGTGGGGGGCAACAATGAGCGCCTCTCGCCGCCGATTCATCCAGTCCCTCAGCCGTTCCGCTCTGGTGCTTCCCTTTGCCGACCTCGTGGCGATGGCCCAGATTCCCGTGCCCACGGAGCGCAGTTACAACGCCAAGGCCATGCCTGCTTCCAAAGGGCCTAAGTCGCCGATCGAAGGCACTCCGCTCGGCGTCAGCTTTGTGGACGTGGTCAAAGAGTCAGGCTTAGCCGTCAAAACCATCTACGGCGGCGAAGGAAAGAATAAATATCTCCTCGAAACCACCGGCTGCGGCCTGGCATTCTACGATTACGACAACGATGGCTGGCTGGACGTTTTCCTGGTGAACGGCTGGCGGCTGGAAGGTTTCCCCGCCGGCAAGGAACCTCGGTGCCATCTCTTCAAGAACAACCGCGACGGCACGTTCACCGACGTTACCCAAGGCTCGGGCCTGGAACTTCGCACCGGATGGGGACAAGCCTGTTGTGTCGGCGATTACAACAACGATGGGTACGACGACCTCTTCGTCACTTACTATGGACAAAACGCCCTTTACCGGAATCACGGAGATGGCACTTTCACCGACGTAACGAAGGAAGCCGGTCTCATCCAGCCGGGCCCTAAAATCCGCTGGAACACGGGCTGCACATTCGTCGATTACGACCGCGATGGCCACCTGGACCTGTTTGTAGCCAACTACGTCGATTTCGATTTGAAGACCGCGCCTCCACCGGAAGCGGGTCCCTGCACTTACAAAGGGATGCTGGTGGCCTGCGGGCCTCCCGGGCTTCGCGGCGGCAAGAACATTCTCTATCACAATAACGGCGACGGTACGTTCACCGATGTTAGCGAGAAAGCAGGGATCTGGAAGACTTCCGGCACGTATGGCTTAAGCGTGGCTGCGTCAGACCTGGATAACGACGGCTGGCCCGACATCTATGTGGCCAACGACTCCACCACCGCAACGCTGTACCAGAATCAAAAAGACGGGACGTTCAAGGATATCGCCATCGAATCCGGCGCCGCGCTTTCTCCGGAAGGAAAGCCGCAAGCCGGCATGGGGGTCTCCATCGGCGACTACAATCGCGACGGCAATCTGGACGTCGTCAAAACCAATTTCGCCGGAGACACCGATTCGCTCTACACCAACCTCGGGGACGCAACTTTCGAAGACCGCACCTATCCGAGCGGATTGGGAGTCAATACGCGATTGCTCGGCTGGGGCGTGGGCTTCTTCGACATGGATAACGACGGCTGGCTCGACATTCTGATGTCTAACGGCCACGTATATCCGGAGGTAGATAAGTCCAACGCCGATTTGAAATATGCCGAGCACAAATATCTGTATCGCAACTTACAGAACGGGCGTTTCGAGGAGGTCACCGAAAAAGGCGGACCCGGGATACTGGAGAACGCTCCGGCCCGCGGGTGCGCGTTCGGCGATTACGACAACGACGGCGACCTGGACATCGTCGTCAATTGCGTCAATACGATTCCCCAGCTTCTGCGCTGCGACTCCACGCTCAAACGGAACTGGATCAAGATCAAGCTCGCTGGAGTGAAGTCCAACCGCAGCGGCATCGGCACCCGCGTTATCGTCACGGCGGGAACTCCGAAGCCCTTGGTTCAGATGGACGAACTGCGCAGCGGCGGCAGCTATTTTTCGCAGAACGATCTGCGCATGCATTTCGGGTTGGATCAGGCCACCAAGGTCGATTCCGTGGAAATTCGCTGGCTGAGCGGCCAGGTGGACCGGTTGACGGATCTGGCGGTCAATCGGCTTTATGTAATTCAGGAAGGCGGCAAAATTCTAAAAAGCGAGTCCTTTA
>Ga0326728_10026002_pt1 | contig 10415 bp, 8 predicted proteins | sample MB3enrmetagenome_FD_207602 | JGI IMG/M metagenome (GOLD analysis project Ga0326728, IMG submission 207602) | Lab enriched peat soil microbial communities from McLean, Ithaca, NY, United States - MB31MN | ecosystem: Environmental > Terrestrial > Soil > Wetlands > Peat | place: USA: New York... | reverse complement strand
GTGGGATGATCAGACAGATGATTGCGCCTTCGGCGCGATGATGTCGCTCTGCCCCGGGCTGAAGTTTAGAAAACTACGTTTTCAGATGATTGCCGACAGCTGGGACCCGTGGAAGGTCATGCTCCTCCGCCAGATGTTTGGCTACACTTGGGTGCCCAGTATGCTGCAGCCCAACGTGACCGCCGCTCCGGGAGGCATGCCTCCCTTTGGCGAGCCGCCTTATGATCCCAACAACCCACCCCCGGGATCCATCAAGGTATCGACCAAAACCGCCGATTATCCCCCCTATGCACCGCCATCTCCCCCGCCGGCTCCGCACAGTTCTGCCAACCGATGCCTTTACAACGATAGGTGGCTACATTGCTGTGATTGGGCCAACCAGTGGCGGCGGCATCTATGTGGTGCTTGCTGGCGACAATGTGCCGGACGGTGAGATCGTTACCGCGCCTGACGGACACCAGTACATGCGGCACCAGGGCGCCCTGCCCTTCGGAACGTTCAACTCGTACACCATCATTTCGTAGTGGAAGGCCGCTAGCCTCCGGCCTGCGCGATGGCGCTGCGGATCTCCTGATCCGCTAGGCCCGGCCACTGCGATTCCGGCATCCTCACATAGGTTTCCGCTAACAAACCCGCGTTGAGCCACTGACCGTTCGGTGTTTGGATGTAGTAGAGGCTTCCTGTCGAATAATAAGGATTGCCCGAGCTGTAGGCCGCCTCCTCTTTGATTTGGCCTGTACCGAACTTGTCCGCGAGGTACTGCGCCGTCTCGCTTGTGGCAAAGTACATCGGGTTCAATTCGGTGGATTGGCACGTGTACGAATTGGTAACCTCGACATCGCTCTGGAATGTGGGGACGAAGGCCGTGTCCGAGGTGTCAGTGTCCGCTGCCGCGGAAGCCGTTGTCGTGGAACTTTGCGCAACGGCTGCCGACTGATTCCCCAAAACCGCCTCCAAGCCCGCCTTACCTTGTTTGGCAGACGAAATTCCGCCGGAACTGGTGTCAAGATTTTGACGGTTCTCCTGTGTGGCCTTCTGCAAGATCTCCTCGAAAATGTTGTCGCTGGTGGCAGGAACACTAGAGCTGGCAACAGCTTCCGTTGAAAATGCCGCTACACTCCCGTGGATTTCCGAAACCATACCTTCGAACCTCCGAGTGTCAATATTGCAAGCCGAGTGCCAAGTTGTCACTCTGCGAATGGGTTGCAAGTAGTTGATAGGAATTCACTTGACTGCCTTCTCGCCTACGCGTTCTGTACGCTAAATTCAGCCTAAAACATCCGATTTCCGCGTCGATGAGTTCAACAGAGGCCGGAGGGAAGACTGTGCATCCCGCGGTCCGAGTTTCTAGCGCCTTTGGGAGGCCTAATGCCGCGTCAACGGGTTGTTGTTCCCGTCTGTCTTCTTCTGCCCCTCATTCTTTGTCAGCTATTTCCCCTGGTTGCTCAAACCTTGCCGGACCGCATTGCCAGCCGCATTGACGATAACGTTCGGGTGACGCTTCGCGGCAACACGCATCCTCTGGCGCGGCCGGAGTACGAAGCGGGGTTGGCCCCACTCGACCGGCGCATGGAGCGGATGATTCTGACATTGAGCACGGATGCCGGACGGGAGAAATCCCTCGAAGCGCTCCTCGCCAATCAGCAAGATCCGCGCTCGCCCGAGTACCACCAGTGGCTGACTCCGGAAGTGTTCGGCCGGGAGTTCGGCGTCTCCGAGCACGATCTCGCCGAGGTCGCGAACTGGCTGCGCAGCTATGGTTTGGAAGTGGAAGAGATCGCGGCAGGGCGGCGGTCGATCCTATTCAGCGGAGATGTAGCGCAGGTGCAGGCGGCGTTTCACACCGAGATTCGCGCCTACAACGTGGGCGGCGAGAGGCACTATGCGAACGCCACGGACCCTGAAATTCCGCAGGCTTTGGCAGGCGTTGTCAGCGGCGTAGTGGCGCTCCACGACTTCCGGAGCCAAGCAGCGCACGCTCAGGCACGGCCGATATCCAGCCCGGAACTCAACGCCGGCGGTGCGCACTTCCTGGCACCCGCGGATTGGGCCACGATCTACGACGTCGCACCCCTCTATCAAACTTCCATTGACGGCACCGGTCAGTCGGTGGCGGTAGTGGCACGTTGCAATCTGAATCTCTCGGATGTGCAGGCGTTCCGCAGCTACTTTGGACTCGCTGCCAAGAACCCCAACGTGATTGTGAACGGAACCAACCCGGGGATCGTGTCCACCAACGAACAGACCGAAGCGGAGCTGGATGCCGAGTGGGCGGGAGCCGTCGCGAAAAACGCCTCGGTTCAATTCGTGGTCTCGGCATCGACTAACTCGAGCGATGGCGCCATGCTCTCGGCGCAATATATCGTCAACAACAACCTCGCGCCGGTGATGACGATGAGTTTCGGGCTGTGCGAAGCGGCGCTCGGGTCGTCGGGAAACAGCTTTTTGAACAATCTCTGGCAACAGGCGGCGGCACAGGGAATCACGGTCATGGTCGCGGCGGGAGACAGCGGCGCGGCCGGCTGCGACTCTCCGTCATCTAGTACCGCAGTCAATGGACTCGCGGTGAGCGGTATCTGCTCGACACCTTACAGCACGTGCGTGGGAGGAACGGAATTCAACGACTCATCGAACTCCAGCGCTTATTGGTCGAGCACATCGAACTCGACTACGCAGGCCTCGGCGTTGCAGTACATTCCCGAAATGGTATGGAACGAGAGCGGCCTGATGGCTGCCGGGTCGGACCTGTGGTCGGGCGGCGGCGGTGCAAGCTCGATCTACTCGAAGCCGGCTTGGCAGACCGGCCCTGGCGTCCCGGCGGATGGTGTGCGCGACGTGCCGGATGTGTCGGCCACGGCAGCGGGCCACGACGGCTACGCAATGTATCTGAATAACCAGCTTTGCGCCGTGGCGGGAACGTCGGCTTCCACGCCGTCGCTTGCGGGTGTCATGGCTCTGGTGGTGCAAAGAGCGGGAGCCAGGCAGGGCAATGTCAATCCCGCGCTGTATTCGCTGGCAACGAGCCAGCAGTCCGGCGGTACGGCCGTTTTCCACGACGTCACAACCGGAAACAACTCGGTACCGGGTTTGACCGGCTTCAATGCTGGCGCCGGATACGACCGGGGCAGCGGAGTTGGATCAGTAGACGCCGCGATGCTGGTGAACAACTGGCCCACCGCGTCTGGCCCAGGCTTCCAGGTCAACCTGTCGTCAACTTCGATTTCAGTGGCCCAGGCAGCTAGTGGCAGCGTCAACGTGACGCTGGGTGTTTCCGGAGGATTCAACTCCACGGTTTCTCTCTCGGCCACGGGCCTACCCGCAGGTGTGACGGCCGGCTTCACGCCGGCGAGCCTCGCGGCGCCAGGATCGGGTGTGAGTGCGCTGAGCTTGACTGCCAGTTCGCAGGCGGTAGCAGGCAGCTACACCATTGAGGTCACGGCGACGGGCGGAACAGTGACGCAGAACGCATCATTGAGCGTGACTATTACGCCGCCAGCGGGATTCACACTGAGTCTGGGGACGCCATCAGTCACTCTGGCACAGGGCGGCGTGGCTATGGCCAGTGTGAACGTGGCGGTTTCCGGCGGCTTCAGCAGTGCGGTCGCGCTTTCGGCGACGGGCTTACCGGCGGGGGTGACAGCCAGCTTCGCTCCGGCCAGTCTGGCGGTCCCAGGGTCAGGTGCGAGCACTTTGACCTTGAGCGCCAGTTCACAAGCGGTGGCAGGCAATTACACCGTACAGGTGACGGCGAATGGTGGAACGGTGACGCAGAACGCCTCGCTGAGCGTGACCATCGCGCCGCCAGCGAATTTCACTCTCGGCCTTAGTGCGCCGTCGGTCAGTGTGAAGCAGGGCTCGAGCGCGACGGCTGGCGTGACCGTGAGTGTTTCCGGCAGTTTCAATAACGCGGTGACGCTCTCGGCGACGGGATTACCTGCGGGAGTGACGGTCAGCTTCACTCCGGCGGCCTTGACGGCGCCGGGTTCGGGTGCGAGCGTGCTCATCGTGAGTGCCAACCCGCAGGCCGCGGCCGGGAGTTATCCGATTCAGATCACGGCGACGGGCGGCGGCGTCACCCACACGCAGACCCTGACAGTCACGGTTTCCCAACAAGCAAGCTTTACGATCTCGGGGAACCCGGCGTCGGTCACACTCGCGCAAGGAACCGGCGCGACCGTCGCGATCAGTGTCACCGTGTCCGGGGGATTCAGCGGCAAGATGGCGCTAACAGTTGCCGGCGCGCCTGGCGGGATGACGGCGAAATTGTCCACGGCCAGCTTCGCGGCGCCTGGCTGGGGGACGAGCACCCTGGCGCTCAGCACGACCACGCAGACGGCGGTTGGCACCTACACTCTGGTGGTAACAGCGAATGGCGGCAGCCTCACGAACACGTTGCCATTGGCCGTTACGGTTGTGCCGCCGCCTACGATCACAATCAGCGCGGGCGCGCCATCGGTCAGCCTCGCGCCGGGTGCCAATGTGGCCGTGAACTTGATTGTTGCGGGTGCCAACGGATTCAATGCACCGGTCGCGCTGAGCGCGAGTGGCCTGCCGAGCGGCGTTTCAGCCAGTTTCTTACCGGCCGGCTTTGCGGCGCCAGGCTCGGGTGCCAGCGTGTTGGCCCTCACGGCTACCGCAGCGGCTAGCTTAGGAAGCCACACGGTCACCATTACGGCGACGGGCGGGGGTATCACGGCCACCACGGCGATGGTGGTCACGGTGACCGCGCCGCCGGCGTTCACGTTGAGTGCCGGTGTACCATCGATGAGCGTCGCGGAGGGATCGGCCGCCGCTGTGAATCTGATGGTCATTGCCGCTGCGGGATTCAATGCCAACGTGACGTTGAGCGCGAGTAATCTTCCGAACGGCGTTTCGGCCAGCTTCCTGCCACAGGTTGTTGCCGCGCCTGGCTCCGGGATGAGCATGTTGACACTGATGGCCACCACGGGCGCCACCACCGGCAATCGCACGATCACCATCACGGCGACCGGAGGCGGCGTCACGAAGACGGTGTCCATCATAGTCACCGTTACGCCTCCGCCCACCTTCACGCTGGCTGAGAGCGTGTCTTCGGCGACGATCGCCCGCGGATCGAGCACCAGTTTGAACGTCAGCGTCACCGAGACGGCAGGATTCAACGCTCCCGTGACAGTATCGGTGAGCGGTTTGCCCGCGGGCGTCAGCCCCGCTTTCTCCAACGCCAGTGTCTCTGGCACGACCTTTACAGTTCCTCTCAAGGTGGCCGTGTCCTCCAATGCCAGGGTAGGATCGTACACGCTGAGCATCACGGCCACCGGAGGAGGAATCACACACGCGGTGACGTTTGCGCTGACGATCAAATGACAGGTGCTAGGTGTTAGGGGGGAGATCGAACCTAACAGCTGACCGCCTTAGATCGGCTCGTGGAGGGCGGATTTCTTCACATGCGGCTGTTTTTGGAAAGGTTGCAGGATCGGCACAGCAGCTGCAAGTTATCCCACGTGGTGACACCATCCTGACTCCACGGGATGATGTGATCGGTCTGCAAAAGGCGGAGTTCAGCAAGTCTGCGGAAAACGATACCGCACCCCGGACAGACGACCCCCCCCCGGCGGCCGCATCATAAGACGCTCGGATCGCTGCGTCTTTCCAACTCGGCGGGAACAACCGACTGCGACGATGTGCGGGCTCCAAATTCTCCGGCATCGGGCACGTCATTGAGTGAGCTTGCCGATAATCTTGGCTGCAGCGTCGAGCTGAGCCTTATAGCCCTTCCTTCCATCCCATTTGCCCTTGCTGACCGGCCATTCGGCGCCGACGCTTTTGGCCAGATCCTGGGGGCGTCGTATGAACTCAACAACGTTGGTCCACTGTTGCTCGCTCAGTGTCGCCGGGGAGAGCCCGATGGAGTACGCAGCACCGATCACCGCAGCCACTATCCGGTGCTTGCTGACTGGGAGGGTGGTGCCTTTTTGGCCTATGAGCATTTAAAACCATGCTTTGAAGGCCGGGAAAAATCTGTCCCTCATGTCTTCAACAGTCATCAGAACTGGCGGCACTGCCTCATGCGTGTCTTGATAACGCAGTTGCGCACAAAAGGCATCCAACGCCTCATTGATCGCACGGTTGAAACGGATTTTCAACTGGAGAAGCCTCGCCAAAATACGCGAGCCTGATGTCCTGGCCGCTGAGTGGCGTTCCACCTTGATTGATTCTTCGGAAAATCTCCAGGCGCATCTCACCCAGATTGCGGAGCTTGATTATTGTCAACCGATACTTCTTGAACGTCTGTTGATAAGCTGCAGGCAGGTCACGAAATCTCTTGCCGGCGTAATGCGCACTATGCGGTGACAAATATGGAGCGTCGTCGCTATCCACCAATCGCATGTCGTTGTCATAGAACTCGTACAGAGTCGTTAAATTAGGCGCTGCTGCCCATCGATAACGGCGTTCTTTTCGACACCCTCTTCGGTTGTCACCTCAAAGAAGAACGCCGGGATAGTTAGGTTGTTGATAACGGATTCGACTAGGAGTGAACGGGTAGGCTCATCCCACTGGTCTCCATCCCGTTGGTAGTCTGGGATGGTAAGTGTCTTGTCACGTAAGTCGTTCATCACCACTTCGACGGTGGTTGACTCTGAGGTGCTTGATTCGGCGATCAGCGGTTTGACGGAAGTGTCGTCTGGCATACGGGCAGATGTATTCTAACACCTGACACTTAGGACCTGAAGCCTAAGCCCGCCGCTTCGACCCTACCTGTATCACCGGCACGAGCGAGTTCCTGGACTCAGGCTCGATGGCTCTCGCGTGGAGGGCGAATTCGCGGTTCAGGCCGGAGACGAAGCTTTCCATTTGGCGCTGCATCTCGGACATCTTTTCGCGCATGTTCAAAATGATTTCGACGCCGGCGAGATTCACACCCAGTTCGCGGGTGAGGTGCAGGATCACTTCGAGACGTTCGAGATCGTCGTCAGTGTAGAGGCGTGTGTTACCTTCACTACGCGACGGCAGCAGCAATCCCTCACGTTCATAGAGCCGCAACGTTTGCGGATGGAGCTGGTATTGGTCGGCCACCGCCGAGATCATATACGCCGCTTTCGAACGCTTCTTTGCCATGGCTACACCTTCGCCCAAATGTCCGCGCGCGGGTCTTCGGGATGCAGTTTGCTGAGTTCACGCAGGATTTCCTTGGTGCGCTCATCCTGCACCTTCGGAACCTGGATCGCCACTTCGACAATCTGATCGCCCCGCTGGTTCTTGCGCGCGTTAAACACGCCCTTTTCGCTCAGCCGGAATTTGCGGCCGTTGGGCGTCCCCGGCGGGATCTTCAACAGCGTGCGGCCATCAATGGTGGGCACTTCGATTTTGGCGCCCAAACCGGCTTCAGTGACGCTGATGGGAACGCGGATCTCGATGTTATCGCCGTTGCGCGTGAAGAACGGATGCTCCTCGACGCGTGTGGTGATGTAGAGATCTCCGGCCGGTGCGCCCTGCGTTCCGGCGTTGCCCTTGCCGGGAACGCGCAGGCGGGACCCGTTCTGTGCTCCCGCGGGAATGTTCACTGCGACCGTCTCGGTGCTGGCGATGCGCCCATCGCCATGACAGGTGGGGCAGGCGTTTTGCAGCTTGCCTTTCCCGCCGCAGCGCGGGCAGCTCAGATTGAACTTCATGGCGCCGGCCATCTGTGTGACCGAGCCGGTGCCGTTGCACTGCGGGCAGGTGACCGATCCACCGGGGGCCGTGCCTGAGCCGTTACACGTTCCACAAACTTCATGACGCGTGATGTTGAGTTTGGCTTGGGTGCCACGGATGGCCTGCCAGAAATCGATGTTGAGAGCGTACTCGAGGTCCGCGCCTTTTTCCGGCTGATGGGCCGTCTCCTCTGCGCCGCCTCGATGGAACAGGTGCGAGAAGATGTCCGAGAATCCGCCAGCACCGCCCGTTGACTGGCGCGCCTTGCCGCGACCGGCGCCAGCCTGCGAGTTGAAGTACTCCGAAAAATCGAAACCGTTGAAATCCATGCCGGGCGGCGTCTCGCCAGCCCCTGGAGACGCAGCGCCGGGGTAGCCGCCGTTCTCCGAATAGAATCCAACCTGATCGTACATCTGCCGTTTCTTGGCATCGCTCAGGACGTCGTAAGCTTCCTGCACGTTCTTGAAGCGTTCCTCGGACACCTTGTCGCCGGGATTCAGATCGGGATGGAATTTGCGCGCGAGTTTCCTGTAGGACTTCTTGATGTCCTCGTCGGAGGCGTTCCGCGGGACGCTGAGGGTTTCGTAGTAATCGTGCTTGGGGGTGGTCGCCATAACAGGTTTCAGGTGTCAGGTTTCAGGTGCCAGCGAGCGGGCTGACACCTGGCGCCTGACACCTAGCACCTTACTTCTTATCTTTATCGTCCACGTCGACGAATTCGGCGTCGACGACGTCATCCTTGGGTTTCTGCTGTCCGCTCTGGCCGCCGTTGCCGGGTGCACCACCAGGGGCCGCGCCTCCCGTAGCTCCGGGCTGGCCCGCGGATTTGTACATGGCTTCGGCCAGCTTGTGGCTCGCCTGCGTCAGCTTGTCTGTGGCGGCGTTGAGTTTATCGGCGTCACCGTCACTCATGGCCTTCTTGGTTTCTTCGATGGCGGCTTCGATGTCTTTCGCCTCGGAGTCGCTGATCTTGGAGCGGTGCTCCTTCAACGTTTTCTCGACGTTGTAGACCATCGCGTCGGCGCGGTTACGGGCTTCGATCTGATCGCGCTGTTTGCGGTCCTCGGCGCCATGCGCTTCGGCGTCCTTGGCCATCTTCTCGACCTCGTCCTTCGCGAGCCCTGAAGACGACGTGATGGTGATCTTCTGTTCGTTGTTGGTGGCGCGGTCTTTCGCCGTGACGTTCAAGATGCCGTTGGCGTCGATATCGAAGGTCACCTCGATCTGCGGAATGCCGCGCGGAGCCGGCGGGATACCCACCAGTTGGAACACGCCCAACAGACGGTTGTCCTTCGCCATGGCGCGCTCGCCCTGGAAGACCTTGATCTCGACCGAAGTTTGACTATCGGCGGCGGTCGAAAACACTTCGCTCTTGCGCGTCGGGATGGTAGTGTTGCGGTCGATCAGCTTGGTGAACACGCCGCCAAGAGTCTCGATGCCGAGCGACAGCGGGGTCACGTCGAGCAGCAGGACGTCCTTGACTTCGCCGCCCAGCACGCCGCCCTGTACCGCCGCGCCCACTGCGACCACTTCATCTGGATTCACGCCCTTGTGCGGCTCTCTGCCGAACAGCTCGCGCACAATGGCCTGGATGCGCGGCATACGTGTCTGGCCGCCCACCAGCACAACTTCATCGATTTGCTGCGGCGTCACGCCGGCATCCGACAAGGCCTGCTTGCACGGACCGACGGAGCGCTGCAGAATGTCTTCCACCATTTGCTCGAAACGCGAGCGCGTGAGCTTCATGATGAGGTGCTTGGGGCCGGTCGCGTCTGCGGTGACGAACGGCAGGTTGATCTCGACTTCGAGCAGCGTCGAGAGCTCCATCTTGGCCTTCTCAGCGGCTTCTTTCAGGCGTTGCAGCGCCATCTGGTCGCGCGAGAGGTCGATCCCCTGTTCCTTTTTGAATTCGGAAACAATCCAGTCGATGATGCGCTGGTCGATGTTGTCGCCGCCCAGGTGCGTATCGCCGTTGGTCGACTTCACTTCGACGACGCCCTCACCCACTTCGAGAACCGAGATGTCAAACGTGCCGCCGCCAAAGTCATATACGGCGATGGTTTCGTTCTTTTTCTTGTCGAGACCGTAGGCCAGCGCCGCGGCCGTGGGCTCGTTGATGATGCGCATCACTTCGAGGCCCGCGATCTTGCCGGCGTCTTTGGTCGCCTGGCGCTGCGCGTCGTTGAAGTAGGCGGGTACAGTGATCACCGCCTGTGTGACCTTTTCGCCCAGGTAGGATTCGGCGGCTTCCTTCAGCTTGGTGAGGATCATCGCCGAGATCTCGGGCGGGGAATTCTTCTTGCCGTTGATGTCCACGCGCGCGTCGCCATTGTCGCCGCGAACGACTTTGTAGGGGACCATCTTCATTTCTTCGTTGACTTCTTCGTAGCGCCGCCCCATGAAGCGCTTGATGGAGAAAACCGTGTTCTCCGGGTTGGTGATGGACTGGCGCTTGGCGACCTGACCGACCAGCCGTTCGCCGGTCTTGGTGAACGCCACAACCGACGGCGTAGTGCGCGCGCCCTCTTGATTGGCGATGACCGTCGGTTGTCCCGCCTCCATGACGGCTACGACCGAGTTGGTCGTGCCCAGGTCGATGCCGATGATTTTGCTCATGTTAGGGAGCCTCCTAGATATAGATAATGGCCGATGAGTACAATGCCATTATCAAACTTTAGTGCATTATTGTCAAGTATTGGCGAAAAATGCTGCTAAGTATATTAATTTCAGCGGTATTTGAAGGA
>Ga0326728_10026001_pt1 | contig 10415 bp, 7 predicted proteins | sample MB3enrmetagenome_FD_207602 | JGI IMG/M metagenome (GOLD analysis project Ga0326728, IMG submission 207602) | Lab enriched peat soil microbial communities from McLean, Ithaca, NY, United States - MB31MN | ecosystem: Environmental > Terrestrial > Soil > Wetlands > Peat | place: USA: New York... | reverse complement strand
TGGACGCGCCCCGCGCGGGGCGCGTGGATTGAAACACGTGGTTTTCGCGGTACTGTCCTTAGTCCGCTGGACGCGCCCCGCGCGGGGCGCGTGGATTGAAACAGGGACAACACAGCGCGAGTCAAAGCGGGGCTCGACGCGCCCCGCGCGCCCTCATGCCCAGGGAAGCGTTCGCACCGTCCGCCAGCGGTTTCCGGGCGCCGGCGCCAAGCGGCTCGTCTCCATCGACGAGGCCTTGAAATCCGCCGCTCACTTCCCCGCCCGGACGTTCTACAATTGGAAAACCATGGTTCGCGAACTGCTGATTCAGTGTCCCGACGGGCAGATGAGAACCCTCCCCCTCACCTGCCGCCTTTCGGTGGGGCGGTCGAGCGCGGCCGATTTGTGTTTCCCGGAGGACGCCGGCCTCTCGCGCCAGCACTTCGCCTTCGAGCCGGAAGGCGAGGGCTGGACCGTGCAGGACCTCGGCAGCAAGAACGGCACCTTCGTCAACCAGATCCCGCTCAAGGGCAAGCTGCTGCTGCAGCCGGGCGACCGGATCGCGGCGGGGCACCTGGCCATCGTCTACTCCCCGGAAGCCGCGCAGCCGGCGGCCGGCGTGGTGGTGTTCGAGGGCGGCGAAATGTCCGCCTCGTCCGCGTCCTCCACCGTGATCACCAGCCTGGAAGGCGCGCTCGCCCATCCCGCCATGGCGTTTCCCGGAACCGGCCCCAAAGCGCCGGCGTCCATGCAGGCGCTGATTCGCGCGGGCCAGGAGCTGACCAAGAACCAGAAACTCTCCGAACTGTTTCCGGTCATCCTGGACCTGGCCATCCAGGCCGTGAACGCGCAGCGCGGGGTGTTGATGATCCTCGAAAGCGGCAACCTCGTCCCCAAGGCTCACAAGGGCGACGGGTTCCGCATCAGCACCGCGGTGAGAGACCGCGTGCTGCGGGAGAAGACCTCGGTGCTGGTGCGCGATGCCCAGATGGACGACGCCTTCAAACTGCGCATGAGCATCGTGGAGCAGAAAGTCCACACCATGATGGCCGTGCCCTTGCAGACCAAGGACGAGATCATCGGGCTGCTGTACGTCGATTCGCCCTTCATCCTTCGCGAATTCACCGCCGACGACCTGAGCCTGCTGACGGTGATGGCCAACGTGGCCGCCACCCGCATCGAAACCGCGCGGCTGCTGGAGATCGAAGAAGCCGAGCGGGCGCTGAAGCGCGACCTCTCGCAAGCCGCCGAAATCCAGGGACGCATGCTGCCCGACAAGGCGCCCGAGGTGGCCGGAGCCGGCCTGGCCGGCTTCAACGCGCCGTGCCGTACGGTGGGCGGCGATTACTACGATTTCTTCCCTTACGGGAATGGCCGCGTCGGCCTGGCGCTGGGCGACGTCTCGGGCAAGGGCATGCCGGCGTCCCTGATGATGATGGCGCTGCACGCCCGCGTGCAGGTGCTGGCGGAAGATCCCGGCGGCCTGGCCACTTTCATGACGCGGCTCAACAAGGCCACTTGCGCCAACTGCCCCAGCAACCGCTTCATCACCTTCTTCTTCTGCGTGCTGGACGCCTCCACCGGCGCGCTGGCCTTCGCCAACGCCGGACACAATCCGCCGATCGTGATGCGCGCCTCGGGCGAGGCGGAAATGCTGGAGGGCGGCGGCCCGGTGCTGGGCGTTCTCCCCATCGCGCCCTACTCGGAGATGCACGCCCAACTGGAGCGCGGCGACATGCTGGTGCTCTACAGCGACGGCGTCACGGAGGCCACCAACCTGGCCTACGAGGAGTTCGGCGAGGAACGCTTCATCGAGGTGCTGCGGGAGCACCGGACCCGGCCGGCGGCCGAAGTGGTTGCCGCGGTCGTGAACTCGCTGGGGGAATTCGCCGCCGGCGCTCCGCAAGCCGACGACATTACGCTGGTGGTGGCCCAGAGGACTTAGCCGATGAGCGGCCGCTTCCTGTTGACGCTGTGGCTTCTGGCCGCGGGCGGTCTTCAGGCCGCTCAGAACCCCGCGCCGCCCGCGAGTTCCACCCCCACCGACGCCGAACTCCGCGAGATCCTGATGAAGTCCGCCGATGAGGACACCCTGAACTTCGATCCGTCCCGGAACTACGTCTACACCGAGGACATGGAAATCCGCTACACGGACGCCAAGGGCAAGCTGATCAGCTCCAATACCCAGACGCACGAAAGCATGGTGCTCTATGGCGAGCGCTATGAGCGGCTGATCCGCAAGGATGGCAAGCCGCTGTCTCCCAAGCAGGAGCGCGCGGAGCGGGAGAAGCTCGATAAGGAAACCAACAAACGGAAACAGGAGCCAGCCGAGGCCAAGGCGAAGCGACTGGAAGCCGAGCGCCAGAAGAGTCTCGCCTGCAACGCCGAATTTGTGGATGGGTTCCATTTCCGCTTTTTGGGAGTGGAGAGCGTCAACGGACGTCCGGCGTGGAAGGTGGAGGCCGAGTCCATCCCCGGAGGGTCGCCGCGCTGCGGTGGAATGAAGCAGATCAAACAGTTCCGGCTGGCGATATGGATCGACCAGGCGGAGGCGCAATGGGCCCGCGTGGAAGCCGACAACGTGGCTCCCGTGACCGTGGGGGCGATTCTTTTCCGCGCCCCGGCCGGCGCGGAGCACATCACCCTCGAGTCGACCCGCCGCGACGATGGCGCGTGGCTGCCCGCCCGTATGGAAGCGCGCGCCGGCGGGAAGCTGCTGTTGATGAAAGGCGTGAATGTGGAAATCGTAACCACTTACAGCAATTACCGTAAGTTCCAGGCGGAGTCGAAAGTAGTGGAATAACTCCCGCGCGGCTACTGGGCTTGAGCCACTAACCCCGCATCGAAGATGCCGTCGAGTAACTCGCGGAACCACGGATCGTGGCGGAACTGCTTGAGACTCGCGTCGTTCAGAATATGCGAAAGGCGCGTTATCTTCCCGTACTGCGCCGAGCGTTCCAGGCATGGCGCGATGCCCTCGCGGTCTCCGGTTTCGGCGGCGATGCAGGCCAGGTTGTAACTCCCTTTGCCGGCTTCCAGAGCGTCGGCGCGTTCGGCAAACCCGCGCGCCCGCTCCCATAACTCCGCCGGACCACCCCGCTCGCGGGCTTCGTCTATCAGGAGCGAGCTCCAGTTACTGTACAAAACCGCGCAGGCTTCGATCTGCTCGGCTTCCCCGAATTTCCGATCGGCTTCGGCGTAGCGGGCCAGCGCCGCCTCACCCGAGCGCGCCTTGGCGAGCCCGCCCAGGGCTCCGGCCCAGTCGCGCAGAGTCGCCGCGGTCTTGTCCGGAAACAGCCGCAGCAGGGTCCGAAACTGATCTTCAGCCTCGCCGATCAACGCCGCTTGCCGGTCCGGAGCCACTTCGGCTTCGCGGAAGAGATGTTTCGCCAGGGAGTTGGCATAGACGCCCTGGTCGGAGCGCAACTCCTCCAACCAGTGGCGCGCTTCCGCCAGGAGTTCCAGCGCCCGCGCCGGGGGGACCATTCGCGCGCGCCGGTGGAATTCGGGAATGAAGCCTTGGATGGCCAACTTGCGATGACGGTCGAACGGGTCGGTGCGCGTTCCGAGAAAGGATGGCCGCGGCGCCGCCGCCCGCTCTTTCCACTTGGCGAGGCCATCCAGGATGGTGGCCCGGGCGCGGTCGAAGATGGCCTCCGACTGCTCGCTGGGCTCGAAGCAGGCCCACTCCGCGAGCATCTTCGCCCAACCCCGCAAGTGGCCGTAGGGCACCGGCGCGCCGCAACTGGGTCCGAAATCCATCTTGGCGAAACAGGCGTCGGCGCGGGCATACCACTGGCGGGCGCGTTCCCCGTAACTGTACTCGGCCAGCTTGCAGCAGAGTTGTGAGAAAGAGCCATTCACGTCGGTGGGGGCGTCCGGCTCCATAAGTTCCGCCGCCCGAATCAGAAATGGTTTCATCAGGCGGGGGGAATGATGCGCGGCCAGCAGGCCCGCCACAAGCCCCAAGCCAAGGGCGAAATGACCGGCGCGAAAGCTCAGATCCTGTTCGCGAGCATACTTCTCCATGAACGCCTGGACCTCCTCGCTTCCGGCGGTCTCCAGGCGCTGCACTTCGGGCATGATGGGGCGGAGATCCGTCCCCTCCGGGCGCCGGCTTTCAAACGCGGCCAGGCAAGCCGCCGGTTTTACCTTCTTGCCTTCGGGGACTAACTGCGGCGGTGGAAACTCGCCTAACTCCCTCAGCAGGGAGGTCATGAAGCTATCGGCGTCGAAACCGGTTATCCACTGAGCGTTGCGTTGGGAAGTGAATAGGCCGTCGCGAAGCTCCGCCGGCGGCTCCTCCTGGAAGTGGCCCACCCAGTAGAGCCCCTGCTCGTAGCGATCCACCGAGAGCAGCGTCCGGCTGAGGCCGAAGTGTTTCCCGCTGCACCCGATCACGATCCACGGACCGGTTGCCGCTCCGCGCCCAAGCAGACCCGCCAGGATCTCCGGCGGCGCGTCGCCGAGCAGGTAGATGCACGGGGTAGCGGCATCCCGCAGCTCCGGAAAGTCCCGCTGGTAAAGCGGCGGCGTCATCCGGAAGGTCGCGGTGGCGCGCACCAGGCTGCCATCGAAGTTGGTGGTGAGCACCCGCGCCGCGCGCCCGATGCGCAGCAACTCGGCCATGCAGATGTTGGACCAGTTGGTCTGGCAGTCGAGAACCCGTTTCCGCTCGTGGGGATGAAGCGCCAGCAGGCAGGAGTGCGCGTCTTCCAGCCCGGCCGTGCGGTTAAAGAAGTTGCGCTTGATCTGGCTGAGCAGCGGGTCCTTGTCATCGTACTTCTTGACCGCTTCGCGGATCGCCGGATCCCCTGGCATCGTGATGCTCGAACGGTACAGACCGCTGCATCCCGAACCCCAGATGAAGTTGATGGAGCTGCGCTCCCGGAGCGCGCCGATAAGTTGGTTAGTCTTCATTGTCTTTCCTTACAGTGGCAGAAGCTTGGAGCGCAGCCAATCCAGTTCGCGCTCGGGCGCGCCGGCGCGGTCCGCCCAGCCGGGAAACCCGCCCCATGCGAAGGCGTGGCGGATGGCGGCCACAAACTCCGCGCCGGCTGCATCGCCCGCGGCGCGATCGATTTCCTCGGGCGTGACGCGCAACGCGGGGATCGAGCCATCCGGGTTCAGCCTGGGATGCGTTCCCGCCAGGCTCACCGTCCCCACCGTCCCGAACCAGCCCCGCACGGCCAGCGGCAATGGGCTGCCCGTCTGCCGCTCGATCTCATCCAGCGCGCCATTCAATCGCGCGCCGGGCGGGCGGTAACTGCTTCGTCCCGGCTTACCGCCGCGGAAGCGCGCGGGCACTTCGATCTCCTCGTCCTCCACCCAGGCGAGCGCGGGATGCGACCACGGGTTGGCTTTATACCGCCGGCCGCCGTGCCTGGCCACGTAGTCGAGCGCGTGCTGGATGCGCAGTTCCAGCACGTAGTCGGGCTCGGCCGGCTCCGGCGCGCCCTGGAACCGGTAGCCCAGGCCGAGCAATTCCTCGAACAGCCGCTCCACGTTGCCGCGGGCGCGATCCATGGTCTCGCGCACCACCGCATCGGCGGCCTGGCGATGCGCCGGCGTGCGGATATCGCCGCCCAGCGCCTGCATTTCGGCCCAGATTCCGGCGCACTCGCCGGCCTGGTAGCGTTCGATCCAGGTGGCCATGACTTAGATGGGCAGCAGGCCTTCGGCCAATTTGGCGAGGGCCTCGCGCGGCCGTTTCTTGTTGCGCATCCAGCCGGGAAAGCCGCCCCACTGGAAGGCGATGCGCAGATACTTGACGAAAGTGGTTTTGTGCCACTCCTCGGCGAGCCGGGCGTCGGCGCATGCGTTGGGAACGGCGATGGTGTAAGGATCGCTGCCGCTGGTGTTGGCCTTCATCAAGTAGTCGGGCGCGATCAACAGGCCGATTCCGCCGTCCTCGCCAGGTATTATGTCCAGCATCTCGACCAGGTCGCGGAGTGGGGTGACCATCAGCGGGTCCGCCGGATACCACGGTTCCGGGCTCTCCCTGGGATTGATCTCGGGGTGCGAGCCGTTCAGCGAAACGCCGCCCACCTGTTCATACCAGGCGCGCAAGGAGATGGGCATGGGACCGCCGGCCGCCTTCTCGATCTTCTTGAGCCAGGCCGCGGTTTTCGCGTTGGGCGGATCGAAGACGTCGGGATTCTCGAGCGGAGGCTTCTTCAAGGCCTCGGCCACCTTGGCCTGCCTGGCCGCCAGGGCAGCCTGCTGCTCGTCGATCATCGCCGCCAGCCGCGCCACTCTCTCCTGGATGCGCCTGGCGGCCTCTTCCGATTGCGCCTGGAGTGCCGCCGCCTGTCCAGCCGCGATTTGCTTCTCCAGAAGGCCGGGGGTGTAGCCCTTATCCAGGGCGTAATCGTCCTCCGGCGGAATGAAGCGGTAGCCCGCTTCGGCCAGCCGCTGAATCAGCAGTTCCACGTTGTGCCGCGCCCGGCGCATGGTCTCCGCCGCCACGGCCACCGCATCGGCGTAGTAGAGTTTGTGGCGGACGCCTTCGCCCAGCGCCACAAGTTCGTCCCACACCGCGACGCGGTCGCCGGCCTGGTACCGTTCCAGAAAAGTGGCCATAAGCAGGCGCCAGTATAACATGGAGAACGCGGCGCAGCCCCGCCGAGCCAGGCGGCCACCATCAGATGGGCAGCAGCCCTTCGGTCAACCTGGCGAGGGCCTCAGCCGGCCATTTCTTATTGCGCTGCCAGCCGGGAAAGCCGCCCCACTGGAAGGCGATGCGCAGATACTTGACGAAAGTGGTATGGTGCCACTCGTCCTCGAACAAGGCGTCGGCGCAGGCATTCGGGATGGCGATGCTGTAAGGGCTGCCGCCGCTGACGTTGGCCTTGTGCAGGTCGTCGGGCGCGATCCACAGCCTGATTTCGCCGTCCTCGTCCTCTTCCATTTCCAGCATCTCGATCAGGTCCTGGGGTGGAGCGACCATCAGCGGGTCCGCCGCGTAGCTCGGCTCCTTACTCTGCCTGGGATTGATCGCCGGGTGCGAGCCGTTCAGCGAGACGCCGCCTACCTGTTCATACCAGGCGCGCACCGAAATGGGCATGGGGCCGCCGGCCGCCTTCTCGAGCTTCTTGAGCCATCCCACGGTTTTCGAATTGGGCGGATCGAAGACTTCGGGATTCTCGAGCGGCGGCTTTTTCAGGGACTCGGCCACCTTGGCGGCCCGGGCGGCCTGGCGGGCGTCGATCTCCGCCCGCAGGGCGGCCATGCGCTCTCTGCCCTCCGGCGTCATTCTGTCCGAAAGCCGCTTTCTGGCCCGTTCCATACCCTGGCGCATCGCCTCTGCCAGCAGGTCTTCGGACCCCTGCGAAACCTGGCGGATCGCCTCCGCCAGCGGGTTTCCGGACCGCTGCAACATCAGGCGCATCGCCTCTGCCAGCGGGTCTCCGGACCCCTGCGCGGCCGGGCGCGGGGCCAGCGCCGCGTCATCCTCCGGTGAAACGAACCGGTAGCCCGCTTGGGCCAGCCGCTGGATGAGAAGCTCCACGTTGTGCCGCGCCCGGCGCATGGTCTCCGCCGCCACGGCCACCGCATCGGCGTAGTAGAGTTTGTGGCGGACGCCTTCGCCCAGCGCCACAAGTTCGTCCCACACCGCGACGCGGTCGCCGGCCTGGTACCGTTCCAGGAAGGTCGCCATTAGCAGGCGCCAGTATAGCATGGAGATGCGGCTCAGCCCTGCCGCGCCCGCATCCCGCCGCGGGCTTCGCCGCGCTCCCAGCCAGGAAAGCCGCCCCACTGAAAGGCGATGCGCAGGTACTTGACGAAAGTGGTTCTGTGCCACGCGCAGCGGGAATTCCGGCCTAATGGTCCAAATTGGATCAAATTTGACAATATCGGGAGTGGAGACGTATATTGGACCTCAGAAAACCGTCCGGCTTCCGGCCAGGCACTACCCTGGGATCTTCGGTTGAGGCGAATTTGTTGGCTGCGGAGGTATTGAACGCAATGAAGAAAACGACGCTGGCTGCGATGCTGTTGCTGTTGGGAAGTTGCGCGGCTTGGGGTGGAACCGTCTGCCCGGCCGCTGGTGGTGCGAATACGTTTCCCCACCCTCCCGACCCTTCGGCGACCGGCTGCAATGTGGTCATCACCGTTAATGCAAACGGGACTACAACCGTCACGGTTACGGATGCGACCCCGTACGAGCTTTCCGAAGACGTGCTGGTCGGCGTGGTGAATAACAGCGGTAGTACTGTTACCAGCCTGGCTCTCACCGGGAGCGACATTTTCGGTTTTGACGGCGACGGGATTTGCACTTTCACCTTTGTGGGCAGCAGCTACTGCAGCGGGACCTACTACAAAACGGACCCCGGCGACTACGCGGGACCGACCAACACGTTCACGGTTACCAACGGCAACTCCGGAACGGTGAACTTCAGCCCAGGGATCGCCCCCGGCGGTGGCACCGCCTATTTCAGCCTGGAGGGTGTGCCGACCGTCTCCCTGGGGGTCACCGTGGGTACTGGCCCTGGCTCCCCGGTCCCGGCGCTGTCGACCTGGGGCCTGGTGCTGCTGACGGTACTGCTCATGGGGCTGTCCGTCATCCGCCTGCTCAAGCGGGCATAAGCGGGATGGGGCAGCCAATCTCCGGCGCGCCCGCCGGCCTGGCCCGGTTCGGCCCAGGCGGGCGCGATCAGATGGGAAGCAGCCCTTCGGCTAACTTGGCGAGGGCTTCGCGCGGAGAGCGCTTCTTGTCGCACTCCCAGCCGGGAAAACCGCCCCAGGCAAAGGCGTTTCGAAGGTAATTGACGAAAGTCCGGCCGTGGCCGTCTTCGAAGATACCGTCGGCGCACGGATTCGGTATCGCCATTTCGTACGGCCCGCCGCCGCCCTCACCCGCCTTGAACGTCTCGTCCGGAGCCAGACTCAGCCGGATTTCCCGCCCCTCACCTCTTTCGTACTCCTCTTCCACCATCTCCAACAGCAGGTCCAGCCGCTCAATCATCAGCGGGTCGGGACAGGTTCCCGACAAACCCGCCGGCTCATCGGCATTGGGATGCAGGGCGCTGTGCCATCCCAGCAGCGACACGCCGCCCACCTGCTCATACCACGCCCGCAACGACAACGGCAGCGGCCCTCCAGCCATCTTCTCGAGCGTGTCGAGATCCCGTGCGGTTTGCTCCGAGGGCGGGTCGAGGACGTTCCGGTTCTTCAGTGGCGCCACGGGTTGGTCCAGCGACGACCCGATGAATTCGATGGCCATGGCGCGGCTGTGCTCCGCGGCCTCCTCGACCGCCTGCCGCCCCTCTGGCGACTTGAGGAAGGCCATCCAGTCGAGGCGCCTTGCCGCCTTGCTCGCGACCTGCTTGTGGATCTCATACAGCCTGCCGAGCGCCGCGCGGTGGTTCTCCTCGCCGGCCTGCATAGTTAGAAAGCGGTACCCCATCGCGTCCAGCCGCTGGATGAGAAGCTCCACGTTGTGCCGCGCCCGGCGCATGGTTTCCGCGGCAACGGCCGCCGCATCGGCGTAGTAGAGTTTGTGGCGGACGCCCTCGCCCAGGGCGACCAGATCTTTCCATACGGCGGCGCGGTCGCCGGCCTGGTAGCGTTCCAAAAATGTTGCCATAAGCAGGCAACAGCATAACTCGCCGACGCCGCCCCTACGGCACCAGCATCACGGGAGCCTGCCAGAACGCCGCGCGGTTGGAGGTTGGATCGAGCACCGTCACCTGGCAGTTATACTTCCCGGGAGATAACTTGCCCAGCGCCAGGCTGAACTTCAGAGGCACGGCCTTGGTCTTCGGATCGAGCCCTTCGGTCACCGGCAGCGGCGCGGTTTCGAACGCTTTGCTCGAGCCGCGGTAAAAGCTTACAAACGCCACCAGCGGCTGGGTAGCCGTCGCGCCGCGCTCGTAGGCCTGCAAGTAGACATACATGTCGCGGCTCTTGCTGAACACCCGCGTCACGCTGGGGATCACCTGCATCCCGTCCTGAACCAACGGGTTCACCGTCGGCCCGCTTTTGTCCTTGATGCTGAAGAACGCGTCCGCCAGGGCGATGCGCTGGCCGCTCAGAACTACCGAGCTGATGGGAATCCGCCTGGTCTCCTTGTTCAGATTGGGGATCACGAACTTGGCCTGGTAAGTGCCGATGCGGCCGGTTTCGTCGTCGCGCGCCAGCACCTTGATGGTGTACGTGCCGGGAAGCTGCGTGAAGGCGGTCTGGTACTGGATGGGCTGCCGCGCCAACTGCGCGGCGGTCTCTCCGGTCAGCTTCTTGTCCACATAGTCGCGCACGTTGTCCTGAGTGGTGTTGTATTCGTCCTTCAGCTCGCCGATAAAGTCTATCCTGGTGTGATCGGCGCCGCCGCGGCGGGCCAGGGCCAGCTCGCTTCCCGGAATCTTAAAGGTCACGGGAATGTAGTACTCCGCGGAGTTCAACTGGAAGTAATTGACCTCCATGGAAATGGTCAG
>Ga0326728_10025999_pt1 | contig 10415 bp, 16 predicted proteins | sample MB3enrmetagenome_FD_207602 | JGI IMG/M metagenome (GOLD analysis project Ga0326728, IMG submission 207602) | Lab enriched peat soil microbial communities from McLean, Ithaca, NY, United States - MB31MN | ecosystem: Environmental > Terrestrial > Soil > Wetlands > Peat | place: USA: New York... | reverse complement strand
TGTGGCTACTGGGTGCCGCTGCCCGCGGGGCCTTGCGGCGGATGCGCCGCCGACCCACTCTTGTCGCTGCGTTCTGGAAACAGGCCGAATTGTTCTAGGTGTCACTATATTATGTAACGCTCATTAGGTCCCCCGAAGTGGCCCAAAAATGACGAGCTTTTTCATGACCATTCTCTGCTGCCTTCTTCAGCCAATACGCAGATTCAGCTCGGTCGCGCGGAAACCCGTCACCGCATTCATATAAACATGCAAGCATATATTGTGCCTGCGGGTCTTCCTGCCTCGAAGCTTTCTCAAGCCAGTATGCGGCCTTCTGAAAGTCCCTCTCCACTCCGAATCCTCGGACATAGGCGTCGCCTACCGCGCGTTGTGCATCGGGGACATTCTTCTCGGCTGACCACAGTGCCCAGCGGAAGTATTTAGCGGCGTCGGAACTCGGAGAATCCGCTGCATAAGCGGATGCGAGGTAGCTGCCCGCCGCAGGTCTACCCTGTGAGGCAGCGATTAGTAGATAGTGGATGGCTGTCTCTATACCCATTAGGGCTGACATACCCTGCCAGTACATAGCCCCAACCATCTCAGCCGCAGCGGCGAATCCGCTATCGGCAAGCTTCAGGAGACTGCCAAGAGCTTCCTGGTAATATTCACAATCATAAGCAGCGAGAGCACGCTCACATTCTTCCACGTCCCGCAAGAACTTCTGGGCGGGCTCATAGCCCCGTTGTGCGAGTTCATGCATCTCGCTCAAGTTTTCTTTTGCGGCGCTCAAGGTCTCTGCGGATGGGTTACCAACAGATGTAGGGCAACTGTTGTACAGGGCGAGAGCCTCTGAGAATCTACGCTTATCTTCTTCTTTTACCGATGTGTGGAATATCGCGTCCCAAAGCCCCATTTCAGCCTCTTCCTTAGACTGTTTCTCAAGAAATCATCTTGAGCACACATCGCGCTGCCCGGTACGGGCAGCGTTTGCAGCGTCACGCGCACCCACGGCAAAAGCAAACATCGGAACTCCTCTCGGTCCCGGCCCGCTCAGGGCGCCTGGGTTCAGCTTGGCTTCGCGGCATTCTTTCTTGTGCTATCTTTTCCTGTTCTTCAAGCACACGGGCATTCCGTTCCATAGCTGCTGCTCTTTCCTAAATGCAGTGGGCGCTTTTACGAGGACTGCGCTCCCTTCTGAGCTCCGCAGCACTCTCACGAAGGGTCTCGGTGTGCTTCTTTGTTGTCTCTTACACTCTTTCTCCAGCTTGGGCTGAAGGTTATCGACGCCGGAGAGCACGAAACAGCCGGGCTCCGGCCGTCAGCAAAATGCTCAGTGGAACCAACGGGCCTAGTGCCGGTCCTAGCCATATAATCGGGAAATTCCACCGGAACCCCGATCCCCAAGCGGAGACAGGTCAAAGTTACCTCCAAGTCAATTAATGTATTCCAAACAATGTCGAATGTCGCAGACCCATGAGCTCCTGGGTATCAGACTGGCGGCGGTCGGCGACATAAGCCTGACCTCCTCTTGCGCTACCTCGAGTTCCTGAAGAATCTCGCACACAACACTTTATTCGTAGCGCTGTTTTCGGGCTAACTCAAGGCTACTAAAGTACTGTTCTTCCTTAATTCATTGGGGGCGAGTGCAAAAAACGAGGAACCGTTTTTTGGCTCTTCGTCATTATCCGGCTGACACCGGCAGAGCCTCAATCCGCGTTTCGCACGGCCCACTAGACTCCGCTAATTCCCGCATTACCCCGAGCATCTATGCGTGGCTGCCTTGAGAAGCCATTCCCACCTCGCAGCAAAGAAGCCTTATTTGCTGAATGAGTCGAGGAGACTCTCGGGGCTTGCCAGGACAGGTTCGGGGGTGTCTACGAGCTTGGTACGGCGCAGCTTTTGCGTGCGGCTGGCGTCCAAGCGTTTCGCCACTATGATGTGTGAGGAGTGGGGCACACCCGGGAGGGAAGGCCAGGCCCAGGCGCGCCCCGAAGGAGGCTGAATTAAAGCTCAAGGTCAAAGATGTCGTGCCGAGAGAGAGGTTCGCCACCGCTCAAAACTGGGCTGGGCAGGAAGGACTGAGAAACTTGCTTTTATGAAGTTAGGGCTTTGGTTTGCAGGCAGGTCAAGTGGTGCGGAGAGTTCTGTAGCAGTGGCGCGAAAATGAATGCAGCGCAGGTTGCATCCCTTTGTCACCTCCCAAGAAACGAATCGCGGTTTGTAGTCTGCGTTTTTCATCAACGTTTCACCAATTCAAGATGAGGTAATCGGCAGCAGTTAAGTTCCCAAACCTTACGGTGTTCACGCGCTGGCCAACCACGTTAGCGAAGTATTGAAGAACTGAAGTCAGTCTCAGGGCTGCCTTTTTCTCGCCGACCCTCAGCAAATGTCGCACTGCCAACGAAAGGAACTGCCAGCGGAAATACAGGATCAAGAGGCGTTCTTGGTTTGAATGGCGCTGGTTCACGTTCGCGGCATTCTTAAGGAGGTGGGTCAGGGCGAGGAAGTCGCATTTGAGCATCACACGCAATTGGGGATAATCGACCGGGGCAGAGAACTCCTCCAGCGACTTCCGCAAAGACGGAAACGCCAAACGGGTCGCGTTGGCGATGGACTGAAAGTATTCCCGGTCAAACTGCCGACGCAGAATCTTTTGGCAGGTGACTTGGAAGTAGAAGAAGAACATGGCCATCGAGAGTACCAAGATAAGCCAAGCAAGAATCATTCCTCTAGTTTCCTCCTCTCACATCTTTCACGGTACTAATAACCTGGGTAAGCTCACGATGCAATAGTACGGGAGTACCTCTCTGCAAACCTCTTGACTGTGGTTGCCAAGAATCTCGTCCATGTTGAATCAATTGATGTTGGCGCGGTTCCGCTGGTAAGCTCTCATTCCTATGTTCAATCTGTTGGTTTCCGCCTTTATCGTCCTCTGTTCCTCTTTCCGGACGCGGGTCGCTTTGCAATTGGAGATCCTCGCTCTGCGCCACCAAATCAATGCGCTGCGGAGGTCGCAGCGCGGGCGTGTTCACCTGAGGACAGCGGACCGCCTCTTCTGGACGTGGCTTATGCACCTTTGGTCAGGTTGGCGCTGTGCCCTCGCCATGGTCAAGCCGGTGACGGTGGGTATAAAGCCTGGCGCGTGTTGCGCCCAGCCATGGCTCGCTGCGAGAGGTGCGGGGATCCGCCAGCTCGCGGATATCATGCGGGAGTACGGACGAAGCACGGAGCGCGACTTCCGGAAGTTCGCGAGCGTCGGCGGAGAGTTCGGGAACGGCGCAACGTGGAAGCGGCTGGGATATCTCGCTGAGGTATTGTGGCCAGAGGAGAAGACGCTGGCAGAGGAGGCACGGAAGTACCTGACCGCAGGGACCGTGAAGCTGGATCCGAGAGCATCGCGACGAGGAACGCTCCTTCGCCGATGGGGGCTGTGGATTAACGCTGCGATCAGCAATGAAGCATAAAATCCCGCCCCACTCACATCAACTCCTGCCTCGTGCCCCCATCTCCTTTCTTACCCGCTCGGCGAGAAAGCTCTTGAGCAGGGACTGTTAAGGAATATCGCGCTTGTTGGCGAGCAGTTTCAAGCGCGCGATCAGCGTAACTGGCAGACGCAGCGAAATCGTGCGTAGGGAGGGTTTCAGGTTTGAAAACACGACGCGCTGGGCCTTCGTCCAATCAAGGTAATCGGTCGAGTCTTGGCGCGCCCAGAAATTCCTCTCCTGCTCTTCGGAGCTAAGCGTCGGGAGGACCTTCAGATTTTTCTTGGTCTTCATAGACTTCATAGTTTGTCCGCTCCTTGCGGGTCATCTCTCGGACGGAGATGATTCGTATCAGTGTCCGCCGCACAATGAACGCCACAACCAATAGGCGCTTTTGATCGGTGCGACCGAGCACGTAAAAACGAGGCTCCTGCATCGTATGCTTCGGGTCGGCCCGGGGGATGTCAAAAGTGCGGCTCGGTGGAAAATCTCCAGGTGCACCACAAGATCAAGAGGAGCCAGCGGGATAACGATTCTCTCGAGAATCTCATGACCCTATGTGCTTATTGCCACACGGCTGAGCACGGGCAGCTTTTCTATTCAGTCCCAGCAGCCAGAGTTTGCGACAAGCCAAGACCAGGTAAAGTGGGGAGAGCTACCCGCGAGCCAGCAGCAAACACAGTTCATCTTCGGGAGACATGATTCCTCAGAAGTGGCCGAGCGTACCGGTGATCCTTGCCCAACGGACACCCAAATGAAACGCCAGCAGGCTTAGTGGCAAACCGACCAGAGCGAAGAGCCCCAACACTCCGATCTGGGGAAGCAGCTCGAGGATGGAGGCGTGGTGCAGCAGCGCCGCCCGCATTCCCACCAGGGCGTGCGTGATGGGCAGGAGCTGACCAGCGTGCTGAAGAAAACGCGGCAGCACCTCAAGCGGGTAGAACACGCCTCCCAACAGCCAAGAAAGCCCTCCGAAAAGCCACAAGAAGGGGTCGCCCCGCTTAAAGACCAGGGTGAAGGTCGCCGAAAGGATTCCGATGCTGCTGAAGGCAGCGACCGATAAGAGAAAAATCAGCAGCACGGCCAGAAGGTTCACCCGGCCCAGCGACAGCCCAAACATCGTTCCGGCGAGCAGGTAGAACACCGCATCGAGGGCGGCGCGCACAAACGGGTAGAGCGAAGAAAAAAGCACGAAGGCGACCGGGGAGGTCGGCGTGACCAGAACCATCTTCAGTGTGCCCAGCGGCTGATTCCCCCGGATGGCCTGCCCGAAGCAAACCAGAGAGGTAGTCATATAGCCGTTGACGGCCATTCCCACCAGGATGAAGGGAAAGGGCTCGTAGCCCCGAAAAGCTCCTTTGCCCAGTATCCGAGCCAGGAAATAAAACGCTCCGATACTCACCAGGATATCCACCACTTGAAAAGCGAAGGAAAGCTTGTAACTGAGGTCCGTAATCAGGTCGCGCTTGAAGAAGGCCCAAGCTTTCCAGATTACTGGCATGAGGTTGCTCCCACCGCCCTCTCGAAGGCCGTCGTCAAGTCCTCCCCGCCGCAGGCTTTCTTGATTTCCTCGGGCGTTCCAATTCTCACGATCTGCCCGCGATGCAGAATTGCCAGCCGATCGCACACTTGTTCGGCTTCCAGCAGGCTGTGGGTGACCAGCAGCACCGTTTTGCCAAGCTTACCCACCACCCGTTCCCGCAGGAACTTTCGAATCTCCCCCTGTAACACCGGGTCAAGACTCCGAGTCGGTTCATCCAGAAGCAACAACTCTGGGTCAGTCAGAAGCGCTCTGGCCAAGGCCAGCCTATGCTTCATCCCTTCCGAGTAGAGTTGAAAGGGGACTTCGCTGCCGCCCTCCAATTCCACCAGATTGAATACCGTTTGGATTTTTCTCCTGGCTTCTCGAGGCGATAAATTATTCAGGAGCGCAAAGAACTCCATATTTCTCATTCCCGTCAAGCGCGGATAGAAATTCTCTGACGCTGAGGGACAATAGCTAACCACCTTTCTAACCTGCCCCGCTTCCCTCACTACGTCGTAACCGCATATTGCGGCCTCTCCGCTAGTGGGAAGCAAAAGGGTGGAGAGAATCTCCAGCAACGTAGTCTTCCCCGCCCCGTTCGGCCCCACCATGCCCAGCGCCTCGCCTTGAAAGACTTCCAGGCTGATCCCTTTCAACACCTCCGTTCCCCCCTTCTTTGGGGGGTTCCTTTGAAGTGTCTGGAGGATTTTCCCGACTGAGAACGTCTTGGTGAGCTTTTGGATCGCAATGGCCACCTTGCTCATGGACCGTTGAAATCTCCTCCTCTTACCAACCTCCGAGCCAGGTCGCCTTGCATGGGACAGCGGGAAGTGATCCCTCATCGCCCTGCCACTCGACGACGCGCGTTCTCACCTCGGTGATCTTCAGATTCCCCGCCTTCCTCCACTGTAGCGGTAATATGCAAATAGAGGATAGCAATCTAAAGAACAGCTCAACAAGATCGAAACAGACCATTGTAAGCGATCCCCGGGTCAGCGTAAAGAGCCAAGGCGTCGCGGCAGCAACTTCGGGATTCTGGCGGGCAGCAGCGGGCGGGAGGCAGAACAGCGCGGTCGGCGTTGGGTTCGCATTGTCATCCTCGGTTGTAGCCATGTGTGCCGGCCGATTCCGCAACTGCCGATAAACGGGACGGGAAGGCGTCGGAGGCAGACGCAAGAAACGCGGGAGCCAAGGGCCGAGAGCGATCTTACGGCGGGAAGTTCATGGGGCGCAGGAACTCTTGGAAGTGAAGGGCTTCGATCGCACTGCCGGAGGGCACAATTGTTCTTATACTGCCTCAGCCTTCCCCACCGCTGCTCCCTTGCGAAGTGAAAAATCGTCAGCTAAGCGTTCCATCTCGGAAGCTGTCGAGACTTGCTCTGGATAGTTAACCACTTGGATATCGAAAGAGAAACTGCTGCCAGAGCCGGAAGCGTCGATGAGGCCTCCCGCAACCCGGTCAACGACTCGGTCCATGTCAGTTCGACACGTGTTGGGCAAGACGATGCCGAACACACTCGGGGACAAGAGGTAGATTGAATCATCCGTACGCAGCTTGCGAATGAGCACCCTAGCTGCGTCCGTAAGCGCTATAGAGATCTCCTGTGGGCTGTCGGACGTGGGCGAAGGTTTCAGACGCACGAGAACAAGAGAAAGTGGCTCGCCGATCTGGGCTGCACGGCGAAAACCCATGGTCAGCCGATCCTGAAAATGACTGAAACCCGGCAAGATTCCTAGCAAATCAGCGCTCGCCTGCTGGCGGAGGCGCGCGATTTGCGCTTGCTGCTCGATCAGATTCTTGCGCAGCCGGTAGACGACATATTGCCGGTCCAACAAGTAGGCGACCATGAGCACATACAACGCACAGTAGCCAAAGAACAAGGCCCGTGTCGTGTGCCCGGCGGGGCCTGCGTTACTGCCAAAGACGGCAGGATACATAAGCAAGGCCACACCCGCTCCCAGGACGAGAATCATCCCGAGCGAAAGCATCGACAACTGCCAGTCACGGCGATCGAGCGTCTTCGGGTCGACCTTGTCAAACAAATCCATTGAAGGCCTCTTGCGGAGGAAAAGCGGGCGTGCTCTCTGTATTTAGCAATTCGATAGCATCAGAACTAGCATGCAATGACCACGCTTTGTATAACATCTGTTCCCCGCAGTGTCAATCCAATCGTTCAACACTGAAAAACGAGAGCGGCGCTGGCACGGTAGTGTGCCGTCTTGGGCGCACAAGGAAATAAAATGACCAACCTCAGCGGAAGCATGACGATCAACGGTATAGGCGATGTAGAGTTGCGGGGGATATGGGGGATTAAGATCAAACGTGAGAAATCTCTGGTCTTTAATCCTCAACAACTTCAACCAGTGGCGGATCAGCGCAATTCCCAGGCTAGGGCGACAGGGGCGATGCAGACACAACACTACAACAATGCCCTTTTTGCGTGGCAGGCAGACGATGGGCTAGAAGCGGTTCATCAAATAATCTCTATGCCCCTAAAGAAGGAGGAGCACTATGAGAAGCCATCTGGATTGCAGTAATTCGACCATCCGCACACTTTAAAATCTTACGCATCTCGTCCGGCCCAGGCCGCTTGAAATGGCCTGCATTATGGCGATGATCCGGGCCGCAATTTGTTCCCTCCCAAGAAAGTCTTCCATTCGGCGCACCCCTGGGCTGCCCTTGGATTGCGCCCAAAAGTTCTGACAGGCCCCGACTGTCGGGGCTTTTCATTTTTCTGGCGGCCCCACAGGAGCCACTAAACGTACGAGTTGATGAGACTCCCAACCTCACTGAAAGCATTGTTAAGGGCGGTTGCCAAGGTACTCATTCCCGCGGTGGCAGCGAGAGCAACCAAGGCGATAATTAACACATACTCCACCAAGCCTTGGCCATCTTCTTCCCGGTGGAACTGGGCAAGAATACTTACAAGAGAGTCAGCCATTGTAGACTCCTTAGCTTTCTCATTTTGACTGGACAGGACATTAACTTTGGCACGAAAGTATCTGTTTGTAAAGATGTCATAGTGGATAATGTATTCATCGCCAATTCATCTGCCAACTTAATCTCTTGTGGGTTCAACAGAGAGATTTGCACTTTTTGTTTGCTCTGGCAAAACCCGAACCGCAGTCTAAGCTCCGGCGGCTGGGTGGCCTCAGGGTGCTCTCGGGCCCACTCTCTAACGCGTTCTTCTTCTTCTATACTCAGGTCACTTGCCAACGCATCCTGCGCCGGCAATTCAAGCGAGAGTATTTCTTAGCCATTGCCAATGCCGGCGGCCTGGAGTTCCCTGCGGTGCGCCAGATGTTGGAAGAACTCAACGCGCCCGTCGACTACCCCCGGCTGCGCATGACGCTCGAGAACGATTTCCTGGCACTTACATACCTGCTCAAAAATGCCGTCAACGTGGACCAGCGCTATTCGGGTGAAGAGCGGTTATTGATGTTCTACTTCCGCCTGGTCTTCGCTTCCCTAACCATCCGCCGTTGGCTCCGAGTGGGTGAAAAACCAGCCATCCTGAAGCTGACGGCGATTCTCCAGTACTTCGCTAACGTGGTGGGCCGGCGCGTGGACACCGTGCGCTTCGCCAACCCGACGGCCGCCGATTACGTCCTAGGTCTTTAATCCTTGTTCTGGCGCTGTTCCAGCGACGCAGGGCAATTCTTCCCCGCTCACCCGCCATCCCGGCGCCACGCAAGGCTCCGGCCGGATTGTGGTGGCAGTTTGATCTGGATAAGGTTTTTAGCAGGGACAGGATACGATGTACCCTTCCAATCCCATTGCGAAACAGCGCTTGATTTCCACAACGAGGTGTACGGTAGTAATGGAGAGGGCCTTCCGGGAGGCGCTTGATGAGGCAGGATTTTCCAGGTCGCGTTTTCCGCACTCTAGCCGCCACGGCGCTGGCGACGGGGCTGTGCGCCCCGCTAGTGAAGGCGCAGGCTGCCGGCGAGTGCACGCTGGGCGTTTCCAGGTCGGCTGCGGGCGCTGTGGGATTCGGCAATACATTGAGCCGCAGGATGTCGAAGGCCGCCGAGGAGCTTTCCGTTAAACTCAAGACGCAGATTCATAAGACCCCTGCGCAAGTGATGAAGGAGAACCGTACCGCATTCGCAAAAAAGGCGGGCGAAGGCGGGGGAACGCTGCGCTTCGCTTCCGACCCCAGTGATGCCGCCGTCTTTGTGGATGGCCGCCTGGTCGCGCGGACACCGGCAGAAATCACGGTTCCGCAGGGCAAGCATGCGATCGAGGTCACCCAGCCTGACCGCGACCAGTGGTTCGAGCAGGCCACCGTCGCCAAGGGGCAAACCGTGGATATCAACGCCAAGCTGGTGAATCCGTATCCCTCCATCATCACACTCAGCTTCAACGACACTACGAAAAACAAGGGGAAAACCGTGGGTGTCAGCGCCAAACCGGTGAATACGAACCCCTCCGCCATCACACTCAGCTTCGACGACACTAAGAAATAATCGAGCCTGTAAACGCCAGACGCATGTATTGCGATTCAGTCTGACAGGGATTGAACAAGACGCCACAGGCGGAATTGTCCGGCTCTAACTCTCGCCTCGCTTCCCTAAAGTCTCAGTTCGAGACCGATATCAAAACCATGCTCGGAGGATTCTGCCTCGCGCACCCACATCACGCGGTAGACCTTGACGTCGTCTGGGGAAAAGGCCTTGACCTCCATTCCCAAGCGAAGCGGAGCGCGCCAGCGCACGCGCAAGCCACGCTCGGACATATCGACGATAGAGACCTTTGCTTCCTCGGCGTCCTTCCATCCCATAAATCGCAACCGCAGGGGCAAGCCAACGCGGATTCGCGGGCCAGTGCGCCGATCCGAAAATCCGGAGGTTTTCATCGCCTCCCCTCCCCAACCATCGAACACCAGTGTCTGAGTATTGCACAACCGAGCTCTCGTTCCAAGAAGAGGGTGAACTATACCCTACTGTGAAAGGGAGGCAAGGGTCTATTCGGGAGGTTTCGAGAGTGGCCAAGCGTGGCGAAGCTACCTGACGCTGACCGGAAGGGGGTTCAGAATCTCTGCTGATGAACCGCGGGTCGGATGATTCTGCTGAGGATGTCCGAATTCGTCTTTGCAGCCGGTTCCGGTGCCAGGGAAGAAGCATCTGGGCGACTCAGGTTCGACGTGTGGCTACTTAAGGACCAGTCTTGAACGTTCCGCATTGCCTTGGCGCGCTGCCGGCTGGCGACCAATTCCCAGGCCCACAGGCTACCTAGGACAACTGCCAGACCCCAGCCCGCTATGTGCCAAACAGCTTCCAGAGTGCCTACCAGAGAGACCATCGTATTAGGCATTTGTTATTTCCTCAATGGGCATATCCTCTTCCTCCAACGGCGGCCGCCTGCGAGGATCACCGTAAATCCTAAGCGATTCCAGGAAGGCTTCCACGATGATGGGGTCAAACTG
>Ga0326728_10025997_pt1 | contig 10416 bp, 7 predicted proteins | sample MB3enrmetagenome_FD_207602 | JGI IMG/M metagenome (GOLD analysis project Ga0326728, IMG submission 207602) | Lab enriched peat soil microbial communities from McLean, Ithaca, NY, United States - MB31MN | ecosystem: Environmental > Terrestrial > Soil > Wetlands > Peat | place: USA: New York... | reverse complement strand
ATTGGTTGCAAAAGCTGGCCCAGCAAGACCGTCAACAATCAGCCCTGGCGGCTTGACCCGGACAATACGTTAGTGAACTTACGAACCGGCCCACTAAGCGGGACAAACATATCGGTGGCTTCAAGCGGCCCTTCCGGCACAACATATCCTGTTTGGACAAATAATTTTCTACTGGTCGATACCAATTATCCCCCTTAACCTCGATCGCTCTGAAAGGAATGGAGTCTTATGATGATGAAATTCGCACTCTGCGTAATCGGTATAGTGGTCCTCGGAGCCAGTCTCAGCGAAGCTCAATCCAATGCACCATTGGACACGACAAATTCCAGAACTCTAATTGACAAATTGCATGGGGAGTCTTTCAAAGTCCCTCTGGAGGCCACCAATTGGGGCAAGGCCGAACAGGGCGTTCGACTGCTAATCTACACGACAAATGTAATCTTCAAGGCGGGTTCCTCAATCACCGCGCTGACTATAATCACGAATGGTTCCTCGGCTCACATTTTTCTTGAGGAAGCGGGTTTTGAGGATGATTTTGATCTTTTTTTGACAAATAGCGCCGGGAGATACTACCATCTCACACCGCCTCGGATGCACATGAGCAGCATGACCGGGATTGCGTCTGGAACAGAAAGCGCTATGATGATACCAGTGAGATTTCGCGCTAACATCGCACCCGGCGACTATCTATTGATTGCGACTCGATACTTCACCTTAAACAAGGCCGATTTTCGGCTTGAATCCAACCCATTGAAGATTCAGGTCAACTAGCCAATCACAGACATTGGGGGGTCCGGTGTCAGTCCTCACTATTGACACTTTGGCAGGCCTTTGGAAGAACTCCAGCGGCGAGGCTGGAAAGAAGCGGATTTGCCGCCTCTGCGCAAAAGGGATAAAAGCGCAGTGATGTTGGCGCGCTGGTTGTGGCAATAAACGAGGATGAACCGGGACAACCAGTTTGCGTCACGACCGGTAAATGGCGTGCGTCCCGACGTTGGTTGTTACCACGGTATCCCCATCGAGATACAAGCCTTCAAATTGGCGGACGCTCAAAATGCTCGTCTCGGATCTCAATACCCCGGCCATCTTCGGCTTCCTCGAAACCAGTCCAGACATCTTCCGGCACTTCGGGATGCGCAAAACGCCGCAACTGCCGTTCCAGCGCCTTGAGCGTGGGCGGAGAAAGCTCCTGCAGCGCCCCTCGGATAATCCGCGCTCGTTCCGTTTCCGGCAGGGTCTTCAACTCGTTCTCCAGGATGTCGGCCGTCATGCCGGTAATATTGCTGATTTGAGGCGGCGGCGCAAGCCATAGTTTGGGCCGAAGTTCTGGCGTTTGCCCCGCATTGCGCAGTCGGCTGCCGCGATAAGAAAGGGTTTGGTTATGAGCGTTTGTTTTGCCGTGTCCCAATCCAATGCTGGTTGCTTGCCTTTCGCCCCGCCACCCAACTCCCCATGATTCTGTCGGTTCTGTGCCTGGAAACAGGTCACGCAACGGTTACCTGCCAGGCTAAGGCAAGAACGGCGGTGAGCCAGGCGAGATTTGTTGCCCAGAGCCGCCAGCCGGTTTGCAGAGTTTTGTAATTCCTGAACGCCAGCCAGATGCCTGTGGCGATCATGGCCGGCCAGGCGAGATGAGAGAAGCGCGCGCCCGCATCATTGCCATACCTGCCAACGCTGACATTGAATCTATCCTGCAAAACAATCAGGGCCAGGAACAACAGAAGCGGAAACAAAAAGGCCACCGCGAAGGCTTGCAGCATGCCCCGGCTCATGGTGGAGGCGAAGAAGGCAATCGCGGTGACGAGGGCGGCGGCGGCCACAAGCCCTTTCAGCGGCTCAAGTCCGGACCAGTTGCTATTGCCGCCGCCGAGGCATTCCAACAGCCAGGGAAAGACCCCGCCCAGCACCGTCCCCAGCGCCATCGCCACCGCGAATTTTACCGCAAATTGAGTGCGCTGGCGCACGGGCAGGCAGAGAAGGCCTTCCAAGGTGTTGTAGCGGCGCTCCTCCGCCACCGCCACGCATCCCACCACCCAGGAAACCATCATCCAGACAACCACAACCACCACGGAATCGAAGGACGACATCTCCCGCCATTGTGGCGCATAAACCACGGAATCGAAGGACGACATCTCCCGCCATTGTGGCGCAAAATGGCGCGCCGCCAGAGCCGCCAGATGCAAAAGCACGAACAACGGAACGAGAACGATCGTGATCTCCTGCAATTGCAGTTCCTTGAATATCAGCGCGGACCACGGGCCGCGTTTTTGCCGGAATCCGAACGCGAGCCAGCGGAACGCCCACCCCTGCCCGGTCGCCGGGGAAATCCGCCTTCCGGTCCACGCCACATCCTCCGCGTCCAGGAAGAGGAGTCGCGCCACAAAGAACCCCGCCACCGCATAGACTTCGAGCGGGCGGCAGGCGATCCTCCAGTCCGTGTCATCCCAGCCGCTCACACTGCTCGCGCACAAGAACGTCGCGCTGAAAATCGTCACGGGAACCATCACGGTGGCGAAGAAGGCCGTCGTCACGTCCCGCAGCAACAAAGTGGTCCAGAGGCCGCCGGAAAAAGCCAGGAGCGTCAGCAACCCGGTGACTCCGGCCATCTCCGCGAAGCCCAGAAGCTGCATTTGCCAAGCTTTCTCATGGCGGGTCCCAATCCACCAACACAAGGCGAACAGCGCCCAGGCGGACGCCAGCGCCAGGGCGAGAAGCCCGGCCTTGCACCGCCAAAAGCGTTGCCGCCTTTCCGGCTGGCTCAACAGGAGGCCGAACGTGCCGCCGCTCATTTCCTGTCCAAATGGAGTCAAGCCTAAAAACAACGCCGCCAGGCCAAAACAGGGCACGGACCACCCCCTCAAATTCCAGCCGGACCATAGCGGCAGGGTGGCGGACGCCAGCGCCGCTATCCAGGCGGGCAGCAGCAACCGAAATTCTTTGCGCAGAAGCGGGTTCATGGGGTGTTCAAGATGAGGCGCAGGACAAAAATCCTCGCCATCCTGGCAGGGCAGAGCTGCCGCTCTGCCCTGAATTCTTGGGCGGCGCGGCAGCGCCGCCCTACCAAAGATATGAAGATTCTTGTCATGAGACCTTAAAGATGTTGAGGCTCAGAGCCGGCTTGAGCCTGGGTTCGGGAAGCCCGAAGATGCTCCGATAGCGTGGCAGCCAGACGGAGAGCGTCCCATCCGCCGCCAGGGCGGTGAAGCACCCATCCCTCGCGGTCACCGCCAGCCAGTCGGAATACTCGCTGGGGCGTTGCGCCTCCGGCGACCAGATGTCTTGCGTCCACAAGGCGCCATTTCTCTCGACCGCCGCGATGGATAAGAAAAAGCCCGACACCTCCCGCCATTCCGAATTGCCTCCGATGCGCACCGGTTCGTCGTGCCGTCCGGCAGGACAATCGCGCCCAAAAAGATGCGCGGGCAGGCCGCCCTTCGCCCAGAGCGCGCCGTCGGCGGTCACCGCCGCCATGAACTCGCTGTTTGCGGCCGCACTGTGTTCGGCCGCGGACGACCAATTGGTTACGGTTATTTGCAAGCCGCTCCACACCGGCTTGGACGCCCCTCTAGTGGTGATGACGGTTCCGCCGGCCCGGTTTTCCACGAAGAGTTGGATGCCAACAAACCATAAGCTCCCGTCGGCTTTGAGGATCCCGTAGGACGAGGGGGAAAGGGCAAAAGCGCCGCGCCAATCCGACCCGGCATCAAGGGGAATCAGAGGGGCGACCTCCGGATCGGGGTGCGACCACCAAAGCGTGCCGTCCTGCTTGAGGGCCAGGAAATATCTTGGGCCGCCGGCCACCGCCTGCCAATCGGAGGCGGCGCCGATCCGGGTGGCGCGGGCGAAAGCATCAATGGTCCAAAGCGTGTGATCGGATTGGATAGCCACCGCGCTGATCGGCTCGCAGGCCGCCAAATCCACCCAGTTCGAGCTGTCAACAAATTTTCCGGGCGCGGGCGCGGCGTTCCTGTCGAAGGGAAGCTCCGCGCGCCCCGCCCACACCCGGCCATCGGGCAAAAGGACAAAAAAGGCGCGGCGTGAATTGGCAACGGAAGTGGCCACTTTCAGGCGCCCGGCCGCGGCGGCGCTGATCCGCGCCGGACCGTGAGCGGGTTCCAGCCGCATAAAACATTCCCAGGGCCGCAGATAGAGCAGATTGGAAATCACCACGGTCAGGACCGCCGCAGTCAATAATCCGAATAAATTGGAAAGCCACACCCGCTGGTTCACTTGCAGCCGCCGGTAATTCCCGTAGGTCAGCCAGAGGAAGGTCGCCATCGCCGCCGGCCAGGCCAGGGCATAGACATGCAAATCCATCCCAAGAAACGCGCGGAATTGCTCGTAGCATTGCGCCGTCCCCTGCCAAATCGTTTCGGCGCGGCCGTTGGGATGCCATGCGCCTGAAAAAAAGTCCCCGGCATATTCGGAGGACGGGGAGTACAGGGCGCGGAATTGGAGGGTCATGGCAAAGGCATAGAATGCCAGCACCATCAGGAGCAAGGCGGCGCCGAGGGCTTGAATGGCGGTGCGGCTGAGGGTGGAGGCGTAGAAGGAAATGGCGGCGATCAAGAGGGACAGTGTGGCAAGGACGTTGAAAGCGGACAGGTCCAAAGGAGTGCTCCACTGAAAATCGCCACTCTCGAAGGACTCGTACATGGACAGCAAGCCGCCGGGCGCGGTCTGGAGGCTTGGCAACAGGCCCCCACGCCCGGTCTTAAGGAACGCCCAATGGGTGAGGCTTTCCAGCAGCCAGGGCATCCCTGCCCCGAGCAAAACTCCCAGGAAAAGCACGACGACCAATTTCACGGCAAATTGAGAGCGTTTGCGCGCCGGCAGGCAAAGCTGGCCTTCCAAAGTGTTGAGGTTGCGCTCCTCCGCCACCGCGACGCTGCCAACCACCAGCGGGATCACAAGGCAGAGCATCCAAAACGCCCCCACCATTCCCTGAATGAAAAGGGACGGCCCAACCCTGGTCATCAAAAGCGAAACCGCCGCCAGGTAAATCAGCCCCAAACCGCCCGCCATCATCAAGGTGACTTGTTGGATCTGGAGTTCCTTGCAGAAAAGGGCCGCCCAGGAACTGCGTTTTTCTTGGAACACAAAGCCAAGCAAACGGATGGAAAGTCCGCGCGAAACGGGCCGCGCCACCCCCTCGCTGCCCCAAGGCGTGTCTTGCGCCCGCCGAAAAAGCCCTCCCGCCAGCACAAAACCGGCGAGGGCATAAATTCCCATCGCCACACCTTCCACCAGCAGCGTCCGCCGTCCATAGTCCAGGTCCGCCAAAAACCAGACCGCGCCAAAAATCGCCGCGGGCGCCAGCAGCGAGAACCAGAATGCCGCCGTCACTTGGCGGAACAAAAGGCTCGTCCAAAGCCCGCCGGAAACCAACACCGCCGCCACCAGGGCGCTGAGGCCGGCCAGCCCCCATAAGGTGCTGAGCACGAAGGCCGCCGGCTGCTCGTTGAAAAAGCCGGCCGCCTGAAACCGCAGCATCCAGGACAGGCAGAGCGCCGCCAGAGACAGCGCCAGCGCGGCCGCCAGCGCGCTCATCTTGATCCACCAAAGACGCCGCCGCGTTTGCGGTTGGGCCAGCATCAGGCTGAAGGTGCCAAAGCTCGTTTCCTGTCCAAACGGCGACAGCGCGAGGAACAAGGCTCCCAAGCCAAAACAGGCGACGGAGAGGATTTGCACCGCCCACGCGTTCCGCACAAACCACGCCGCGTGCATGCACCAGACGGGAACGGTGGCCGGGACCAGGGTCGCAATCCAGGCGGGCAGCAGCAACCGGAATTCTTTGCGCAGAGCAAGGTTCATGGCTTGGCCGGGTCGAGGGTTTTGCAGGCGACAAAAATCTCCTCCAGCGACAGCGCTTCGCACCGCACGTCCTCCGGCTGATGGGCGCGGAGGATTTCCAGCAGCGGCCCGGCCTCCCCGTTGCAGAGCAATTCGACTTGACGGCCGTCGCGGCGCACGTCCAGCGCGCCCGGCAGCTCGACCGAGAGCGGCAGCGGTCCGGCGAAACGGGCGCGGATTTTTTGGAAACGCGCGCGCGCGCGGTCGGCCTCCATCGTCAGAATGGCGCGCCCCTGTTCGATAATGGTGAATTCGTCAATCAATCCCTCGAACTCCGCGATGAGGTGGGTGGAAACAAACACCGTGCGATTTTCCGGATCGCCCGACTGGTAGGCGCCGATGACCGTCTCGATGAATTCGCGGCGAACGATGGGGTCCAGCCCGGAAGTCGGCTCGTCCAGCACGAGCAATTCCGGCTCCGGCGCAATGGCGCTGATCAAGGCCAGTTGCGTTTTCTGGCCTTTGGACAAGTCGGAGGTTTTCTTGGCCGGCTCCAAATCGAAGCGTTGCAGCAGGCTCGATTCAACCTGGCGGTTCCACCGGGGCCGGAAGGACGCCAGGTAATTGAGGGTCTCGCGCACGGTCATCCAGGGATAGAAAGCCACGGCATCGGGCACGTAGCAAAGGCGGGACTTGACGGGGACTTCGTCCTTGCGCGGGTCCAGGCCAAAGACGCGCACCGTCCCCGTCGTGGGCTTGAGGAGGTTGAGCAGGCATTTGATGGTGGTGGTCTTGCCCGCGCCGTTGCGGCCGAAGAAGCCGTAACAGCGGCCGGGGCGCACGGCCAGGCTCAGGCCGTTGACCGCATCCAATTTGCCGAAGCGGCGGGTCAGGTCCGTGAGTTCAATGATGTTGGAGTTCATAATTGCGGATTGCGGATTGCGGATTGCGGATTTGAAGAGAAGGAAACGAAAGGGGATATGTTCTTCGTTGCCTTTGTTTGCTTCTGTTCACTTCTTTCATTGCAGATGGGGCGTTTGGAGTTCCGGCTTCAGCCGGTCTTGTTCCGCCTGAAGGCGGGACTCCGAACGGGATTGGGGCATTCTTCTTCGTTGCCTTCGTTTGCTTCTGTTCGCTCCTTTTCATTCCTGTCATTTCCCGGTTGTTTTCTTCTCGTCAAAAAACCCGAGCCGCTCGCGCACGAGGGTCAAAAAAGTCTCCGCGTCCACCTGGAGTTGGTGCGAGGCGACCACGGCGCGGTCAATTTCCTGGATCAACAGCTTGTGCCGGACTTGTTTGGTGAACGGGGAATGGTTCTCCTTGAGAAAACAGCCCTTGCCCGCGATGGTCTCGATGACCCCCTGGCTCTCCAATTCCGTGTAGGCCTTGGCGACGGTGTTCCGGTTCAGCCGCAACTCCTCGGCCAGCGGGCGGATGGAGGGCAGGGCCTCGCCGGGGCGGACCGCGCCCGAGGCCGCGGCATAGCGGATTTGATCCACCAGTTGCAGGTAAGCGGGCTTGCCCGATTTAAAATCAATCTGAAGCAGCATAAAAATCTTACCGTCCTATGACAGTATGACAGTGTGGCGGGGATGTCAAGGGGAAAAGTGAAAAAAATATCCTTCTTCTGCGGGCTTGCATTGCGCCCAATAAATCCGTAAGATTAAGGAAATGAGAACATCCATTCGGAACCTTTTCCTTTTGCCCGTGCTGCTGGCCGGTCTGGGCTTGATGGCGGCAGGCCGGGCGGCGGGGCAGACGTTCCTGACCCTGCATAATTTCACGGCAACGTCTTCCACTTCGCCGTACACCAACAGCGACGGCGCTTACCCGCGTGGCGGCATGGCTTTTTCGGGCAACACCCTGTATGGGACCACGGATGAGGGCGGCGCCACCGGCTATGGCACGGTGTTCGCCGTCAATGCCAATGGCACGGGTTTTACGAACCTGCATTCTTTTGTTTACGCCAGCGAGGGAGGGTATCCGGAAGCCGGCTTGGTCTTATTGGGCAACACCCTGTATGGAACCGCGTATGAGGGCGGCAGTTCGGGCTATGGCACGGTTTTCGCCCTCAACACCAACGGCACGGGTTTTACCAACCTGCATATCTTTACTTACCGCACCGACGGAGGGTATCCGGAAGGCGGCTTGATTGCCTCGGGCAACACTCTGTATGGGACGGCGAGTGAAGGCGGCAGTTCGGGCTACGGCACGGTGTTCGCCGTCAACGCCGACGGCACGGGTTTTAAGCTCCTGCACAGTTTTGTTTACGCCACGGACGGCGGGTATCCGGAAGACCGGCTGACGATATCGGACAACACCCTGTATGGGACGGCGTTTGAGGGCGGCAGTTCGGGGTATGGCACGGCGTTCTCCCTCAACACCAATGGCACGGGTTTTACCAACCTGCACAATTTCACGGCAACAGGCTCCACTTACCCGTACACCAACAGCGACGGGGCTTATCCGAATGGCGGCTTGGCGTTATCGGGGAACACCCTGTATGGGACGGCGGAGGAGGGCGGCAGTTCGGGCTATGGCACGGTGTTCGCCCTCAACACCAACGGCACGGGTTTTACGAACCTGCATACTTTTCTTTACACCAGCGACGGGGGTTATCCGAATGGGGGCTTGGTGTTATCGGGCAACACCCTGTATGGGACGGCGGAGGAGGGCGGCAGCAACAGCTATGGCACGGTGTTTGCCATCAATACCAGCGGCGCGGGTTTTACGGCCCTGCATACGTTTCTTTACAGCAGAGACGGAGCCTATCCGTATGGCGATTTGACGCTCTCGGGCAACACCCTGTTTGGCACGGCGATCTATGGCGGCACCAACAGTTATGGCACGGTGTTCGCGCTGACCACGAGTTCCCTCCAGTTCACGGCAAACCCAACCAACGGCTCGGCTCCGCTCACGGTCAACTTCAGTTCGCCGGGGGTTGACAGCTTCGGCAATGCCATCACCAATTGGGGCTGGACTTTTGGCGATGGCGCCACCAGCGCCGCGCAGAATCCTTCGCACGCTTATACCACGGCCGGCAATTTCTCTCCCAGCCTCACCGTGACCAATAACTACGGCCTGCAGATTACCGAAGCAGGGCCGTCCATCACGGTGTCGCCGCCCACCACCGTTGCCTTCACCGCCAGTCCAACCAACGGCCTGGTTCCACTCACCGTGACCTTCACCGCGGCGGCGGTGGACAGCGCCGGCAATGCCATCAGCAGTTGGAACTGGGCTTTTGGCGATGGCACCACCAGCACCGCGCGGAATCCGTCCCACACCTACACCACCGCCGGCGCTTTCTACCCCGGCCTCAAAGCGGCCAACACCAATGGAGGCATGGATACCGGATTCGGCCCGGCCTTGATTACCGCCACCAATGCGCCGGTGTATTTGGGTCTGGTTCTGAACGGCGGTTTTGAAACGGGGAATTTCGCCGGCTGGACTCTTTCCGGCTCCGCTTCCAACAACATAGATGTATTTGTGGACAACGGGTCTGGATCGGAATTGAGCTCGCACTCCGGGGAATATCTGGCGGCCTTGGGCGCGCTGGGTTCGCTCAGTTATCTCTCGCAAACGCTGGCCACCAGCCCGGGAGCGGCTTATTGGCTTTCCTTGTGGCTGGACAGCCCGGATGGCCAAACCCCCAGCGAGTTTCTCGTCTCTTGGAATGGAAACACCCTTCTGAATGAAGTGAACCTCCCCGCCGTCGGATGGACCAACCTGCAGTTTTTGGTCTCGGCGACCCGATCGAGCACCGTGCTGCAACTCGGATTCCGGGATGACCCCTCTTACCTTGGTCTCGATGACGTCAGCGTTTGGCCGGCCCAGTTCAGCATCGGCGGCATCCAATGGTCCGGCGCGAATTTGGTCTTCAACGGGGTCAACGGGCTGTCCGGCGGGACCTATGCTGTGTTGACGAGCACGAACCTCACCCTGCCGTTGAGCCAGTGGACGAGCGTGGCGACCAATGTTCCGAGCACAAACGGGAATTTCACCATCACCGTCACCAACGCCGTGAATTCGGGCGCCAGCCAGCAGTTTTACATCCTCCAGTTGCAATAACCAACCCGGGTTGGCCCCGGGCAAGAGTTTTCGCAATTCCGCGCCGTCCGCCCGGCATCCGGTCCTTATTGGTTGGGTGACAGGCTGACGGCCAAGCGGTAGAAGACGGCCGCTCCCGGGGTCTTGCCGACCGTGAAGGAACCGGTGCCATTATTGGTGTTCATCGCGGGGGTGTTGGTCAGCGTTACCCAGGCGGCAATTCCCGGGTTGGTGGAGGACTGGAGTTGATAGATGCGGCCGCCCTGCCAGGGCGAAAAGGTGACCGTCAGGTTGGCGGAGAGTCCGGGCGTGACGAGGAATTGGAGTTGACTTGCCACGGAAGAGGAGGTGGGGTCGGCGCCGAACACGTAGTCCGCAAAGTAGGAATAGCCGGTTCCTCTGGCAATGTTCGTCCCGCTGACGTTGGTGCCGAAATAGAAACCAGACCACCAGGCCGGCACGGTCCCGTTGGTCGGAGCGTCTTGGGACAGCTCGTAAACCCAGCGGGCGCCATTGGCCACCACGCTGGTGGTGGGGTCGCCGGAGTTGTCGTAAATGCTGAGATTGCCCGTGGTG
>Ga0326728_10025996_pt1 | contig 10416 bp, 11 predicted proteins | sample MB3enrmetagenome_FD_207602 | JGI IMG/M metagenome (GOLD analysis project Ga0326728, IMG submission 207602) | Lab enriched peat soil microbial communities from McLean, Ithaca, NY, United States - MB31MN | ecosystem: Environmental > Terrestrial > Soil > Wetlands > Peat | place: USA: New York... | reverse complement strand
ACAAGCAAACCCATAGAGAAAGCAGGCGCAGCGCAGCGGCTGGGTGAAGAAAGAACCGATGCCGTAGATAATGCTTTGAAAGAAAAGCAGGCCTATGATGTGCCGTCGCAGAATTCGGGATCCGGCAGGAAAGAAAGATGTGTCAATGCGAGATCTGGACCGCGGTTTCTTAGCAATCATTCCGAACCGCAAAGTGAAGCGATAAGGTCGTAATATATATTCGAGGCTGCTAAAACCTGCTCGAAGCTTACGGATTCATGAAGCGAATGGGCCTGTTCCAGGCCCCCCGGACCAAGGATTATTGGTTTTATCCCCGCGGCCCAGAGAAGGTTTGCATCCGAATGGCTCGGGAAGGCCTGTGGTTCCCATGGCAGTTGACGCTCTTCATAAACCCGCTTCAACTTCTCGGCGAACTCCCCTTGTTGAGGTAGCTCATATCCGGAGTGTACGTTCAAGAACGAAATAGAACCGTTGAATGAAGCGTCCTGTTTTTTCTGCTCCGCAACGATCTCTTCGAGTTCCATCATAATTGCGCCAAACGGCGCGGTTGGGGCGAAGTGAACGTCGAGCGAGGCATCGCACGTCTCCGGGACGGCAAACCCTGAACGTGAACTCGACAGGTCCCTGATATTGTAGACGAGTTCGGGACGCTCTTCAGTGAAATATCTCGATAGCCGGATGAGCAGCCGCAGAAGAGCTTCGACAGGGTTTTTCCCTCCGGTGGCCAGCGACGCGTGCATCCTTTTTCCGGTCGCACTTATCCGAATTTCAATGTATCCGTAATGGCTGAAGCATGGGTGCAGATTGGACGGTTCGGCTATGAATGCCCAGGGAAAACGGTACTCTTTGACTAACGTGCGAGTCCCGTCTCCCTCTTCTTCTTCACCGCTGACGAGCGCCAAGGCGACGGGCGGGCGTCGGCCCTGCTTCCAATGCGCAAGATAAGGTTCCACGATTGCCGCGCAGCCGCCTTTCATATCGGCGGCCCCCAGTCCTTCGATCAGGTCATCTTTTTCCCTGCAGGTTAGCAGGTCGAGATCGTGGGCCGCAACCGTATCGAGATGTCCCACCAGTACGACGGCAATTTCCTTTTCAGGGGGTATGACCAGCAGATTTGCACGGCCGCCGCCTATCTGCTGCAACTTTACCGGCAGTGAATGTTTTCTGAGATAGCTGAAGAGAAACTCGACTATCGCGTGCTCCTTCCCCGTAGGGCTGTATATATTTATCAGATCGCGCAGCAGGGTGCGAAGCCGCACTTGGTTTTCGACGGCGGAGGGCATGTCAATCCCCGTTGCCGTTTTTATGGCGGCCGTTTCGCCGCTGCCTTTGTGCGTCAAGGTTCAAGTTGAGGAAGATGTGTTCCTGAGGATGTCCAAAACCCATTTTGCGGAAAAGATGCAGAGCAGGTAAATTGTCAGCTTCGGAATCGACCAGCAGCATTCGCGCGCCATCTGCCAACATAAGGTCGCGAAAGCGTTTGAAAAGCCTGGAGGCCACTCCGGTCCCCTGAAAAGCCGGGGCAATGCCGAGCCAAACTAGATATCCGTATTTCCACGCTGAATGATTCTTCGTCACCGTTGTGCCGAGTAAAAAGCCGACGATTCCGTCCGTCTCGTCGCCCTCTGTTTCGGCCACCAGACAAGATTCACAATCGTTTTGGAAAAAGCTTATGACTTCATATTCGTCCCAGGTGCGGAAAAGATTCGGGACCTTGCTCGTGAAGAGCCTTTCTCCAAGATGAAAAACAGGTGCAACATCGTCAATTTGCATCTGGCGAAGCGTTATGTTCGCCTTCGTCCTTTTCTCCTCCTCGCAAACCGCTAATTCTTCCATAAAATCCTAACTTTTTTAGATGTTTTCCGGGGCGATCCTCAGGGGCGGCCTTCCCTGGCACATACAATGCTTTCCCCGGTTCATGGCGGAAAATTCGACTGGACCTGATTTGCTCTTTTCGCTTGAAGTCTCCGTATTTTCCAAACCGACCGCTCCGAGCCATTCCTACCTCCGAAAAATCAGATTGAGTGTGCAGAGGTTTTGGGCTAGACGCCTTAACTTCCATTATACATCTATTATAAATTATGGGGTTGCATTTGCACACCCGTTCGAGAAAATTAGGGCTTGAGTTCAATTATTCACACCATTTCTTTCACGGACTTCGACGTGGATGTGGTACCCGGCTTTTACCGCCAAGGCGGTGGGTGCGGCCTTCAAGGGCGTGGGAAGCTGCCAGCTCACATCCCCATCGGCGATCCGTGACCGTTCGCCATAACCAACCATTATTATTAGAACTTTTGACTGATAAGCACACCATGAAATCGTTGTGATGGTCGAGACCACGTTCGACCGGCAAACGCATACCTCCAATATTTTTCACGAGACCTCGCATCACGGGTTCGGCGACGCCATTCCGCCGACCCCTAACCCCCAGCAAAGATATGATTCGGAAATAGTTAGGATTTCATCTTTCTATTTGTCAAGAGGGAGGAGAGATACTTTAAATTTTTCCTGTAGCGATTTCTGGCAGTAACGGACACTCAAGTTGACATATCACTTACGTGTGCGATTGGGAAATGGTATGGTTTGGCGGGATCCGATCCCTTTCAATTGATTATCAAACCTTATTGCGGAGGTTGTCATGGAAAAACTGTTTTATCCGGACTCCATCGCCATCATCGGTCTGTCATCGAAACCGAACAACATTCCCAGACTTGTCCTGGAAAACCTGATCCGTTGGGGATATAAAGGGCGAATATCCGGTATCAATCCCCGCGCCACCGATGCGCAAGTGGACGGGGTTAAGATGTTTAAGAACGTGGGTGAACTGCCCGCCGTTCCGGATCTCGTCTTTATCATGATTCCTGCGAAACTTATTCCCGACGAGATCGAACCCTGCGGCAGGATTGGCGTTAAATGGATGGCCATCCCGTCCGGTGGATTCAATGAACTGGGCGAAGAAGGTAAGAAACTCTCCGATCTGGTTTTGCAAAAGGCCAGAAAGTTTGGGATCCGGTTCGTGGGCCCCAACGGTTTGACTGTGGCCAACACGGCCAACGGGCTGTGTCTTCCTTTTGTCCCTTCGTTCAGCCCTCCCAAAGGCGGCCTTTCGATTATCTCACAAAGCGGCGGCGTAGGTCTCATGCTCTGGAATCTGATGTGCGATGACAATGTCGGCATGGCAAAATTCGCAAGTATCGGCAACAAACTCGATCTGGACGAAGTGGATTTTCTGGAGTATTTCGGCCGGGACCCGGAAACAAAAGTCATTGGAATGTACCTGGAAAGTATTCCCCGGGGAGATCGCATCATTGAAGCTGTATCGAAAATCGATAAGCCTGTGATTGTTTTAAAATCCAACACAACCGCCGCCGGCAGAAAGGCAGCCATGAGTCACACGGCGGCCCTGGCTAATAATGAAGAGATCATTGACACGGCGTTTGAACGAGTGGGCATTATTCGTATCCGCAACTTTAACGATTTTATTTCCGTTGCGAAAGCGTTTGAACTTCCCCCTATGCGGGGCAGGCGGATGATGGTCATGTCTCCGGCTGGCGGCTTTACGGTCATGATGGCGGATCTGTGCGAAGATTTGGGCTTCGAATTCGCCGATCCCGGTGCGGCCTTTTACGATGAGCTGAAGAATTCGTCCAATGCCGGCGTCATCAATTTCTCCAATCCCCTCGACATGGGTGATATTTATGATCCCAACGCCTATCCCAATATTTTTTATTCCGTGATGCATAATGACAATGTCGACGGCGCCGTGTTCGTCACTCAGTGGCCGGAAATGCCGCGCGGTAAGGATGTCTTTCACAAGTTGTTCCATACGGACCTCTCCAAAGAGGTCGCCGGAACCATCCTGTCGTCAGGCAAGCCACTGGGCATTTGCCTTTTCGGTCTGTCGGCAACGATTTCCCGGATCAAGCAGAGTCTCGACTTCCCGATTTTCAATAACGCCAGTGAAATGATCCATGCCTTTAAAAAACAAAGCGACTTTTACGCTAAAAAAGCGCAGAGAGTTCCAACCTATGAATTGCCGGCCGGCATTGATCTCGACGCCGCAAAATCCTGGATCGCTGCAAATCCGGGTATAACAGGAGAAGACGCACTGGAACTACTGCATTTCCTTGACGTCCCACGCGCCGAATCTGCAGTGGCGGTCGATGCCGCAACGGCTGTTGCCGCAGCCGATCGCGTTGGTTATCCAGTAGTCATGAAAATTGTATCTCCCGATGCCATCCATAAATCAGAGGCTGGCGGCGTCATGACGGGCATTCAGAATGCCGAGGGGGTCCGCAGTGCCTTTAAACGTATTCAGAATAACCTGTATAGCTATAAAGCCGATGCCCGATTTCAAGGCATACGTGTCATGAAACATGCGGGCGACGGCTATGATATGTTCATCGGCGGGAAATACGATCGGTCTTTCGGTCCAATTGTCTTTTTCGGTTACGGCGGCATTTACATCGAGGTGTTTCATGACACGGCCAATGTGCTGTGTCCTGCAAGCAAACTAGAGATTGAAGGAAAGGTTCGCAACCTGAAATCCTATAAAATCCTTCTTGGGGTGAGGGGGAAAGGGGCAGGGGACATTCCGGGGTACGTAGCTGTGATCGAGCGCGTGACCCATCTGCTCCATGAATTTCCGCAGATCCTGGAGCTCGACATCAACCCGGTCCGCATTCTTTCCGATGGCTCCGGTGTTATCGCCCTGGATGCCAGAATCAGGATTGCAGAATAATGTCGCTCCAGGATTGCCATTCCCTCACACTCAGTGAAAGTTCATAGTTACTTGGCAACAGGTTGATTGTTAGATGTTTCAAAATATGATCCACTTAACGTAAGAACCCAGATGGCGGCGTACGACAAGCGGCAATCCCGGTTCGCCCGGCAAACGCATACCTCCAATATTTTTCACGAGACCTCGCGTCACGGGTTCGGCGACGCCATTCCGCCGAAGTCTGGCCCAGCGGCCGGCTTCAAGGCCACTCAAACACATTGTGGCTATCTCCATTACCAGTTTCCATAAGAGGCGGGCCTGTCCGTTCCTAAGGGCCTGTCACCATTGTTATTTTATCTGTTCAAAGGAAATTAAGTGGAAATTTTATGGAGAATTTCTGATTACCTTCTACGCCAGCAAGGAGCGGCAGATCTTTTTGCAGTCAAGGGACTGCTGGGACATAAGGACGTCAAAAGTGGAGCGGAAGACCCGGAATCCTTGCCTGAAGCCGGGGGGATCCATCCTCTCAAGTCTTTCCGGCCGGCGGGGGTTTCGATATGGGGCAGGGCATGGAGCTGGGGGATGCGGCTTTCAGAGACCGGTGAAAGGGGGCCGGTGGCGAGCATCCGGAGGGGTCTTGTGGGTGCCGATAAAAACTGCCTCCCAGGGCAGGCGGTCGCGCCGGCAGAAGGCTAGCTTAGGGGTGTCTTTTCGGGGTTAAAAATGGGCTTTTAAGCGGTGATAAGGCGTGTGATTTTGACATTTATTCGTAGAAAGCGGGTTATTACTTCGGTCCGCCCCCGCTTTTGCCTTTTTCCCAATAAAAGCCATCGACCCCGTGACACGACCGCAGGACGCACAATTGTGAGATCTTTAGAGACGGCGATTTTAGCGCTTTCTGCCGTTCGGAAACCGTAGACTTTGCTACTCCAAGGGGCCTCTGGTTTATGGTCCCTGGTTGCTGGTTGAGAGGATGAAATATCGTGTTACTGAGCTGCCGGCCCTAAAAAGACGCAACAATTTGTTATCGCTAAATTTTCTGTTGGTCATCGGAAATCCATTGGAAATTTCGGGAATTTTTTTCCCGTGTTAAAGTTGCACGGCACCCAAAGCGTCCATGCATGCCATAGAACATTTTGGGTCTGCCGGACGGCAACCGGGCTTCGTAGTGAGCGGTGAACGGTGAGGGGTGAACGGTGAAGGGCGAAAAACAAAATGCTTCAAACCCCTTCAATCGCCCTTGCCGTTGAAGCCGGATTAAGTATAGCAGCGGATAGTTTTGGTCTGCCAAACGGCAACCAGAAGCGGAAGTAGAAGCGGCAAAAAGAAGAAAAGCGGGTGAATGGGAGAATAGGTGAATGAGTGAAGACCGGTGAATGAGAAATGATGAATGGGGACGGATGACTGATTACGCGCTGCGCGGGACTGAGGACCGAGCATCGGGGCACAGAAGGTGAAGGGTAATCCAGCGAATCCCGGGGAGAGGCTCGGGGAAGCGGCCTGTGAACGGTGGAGGGTTAGTTCCGAAGAGCATATTTTAGGGCCCTGGGCATGGCTGGTTTCACCTCAAACGTGCTCGCGCCGACAGAAGGCCGGCTTAGAGGTATCTTTTTAGGGTCAAAAATAAGCTTTTAAGCGCTAATAAGGGGTGCGGTTTTGACATTTGTCCATTAGAAACCGGGTTATTATCCTGGTCCGACCCCCAATCCGATCAATCCGATACTATATAATGCTTGGTCCCTCGACATTTAGGGAAACCTGAACAGCCCCAAAACTTTTCCCCCACATGCGATCCCTTTTTCGCTGTCCGCAACACCATTTTGCCGCCGCAGAGCGGACAGAGATTCTCATGCGCTGCTTGACTCGCCGGCATTGGTGCCCTTTGGACTGAGGATATAATTTCGAGTAGCTCCGGACCATCGATCAACTCAAGAGGCTTGCCACTTACAAAATCTCTGGCTTCTTGCGTGAAAGTACCAGAGGATATGACCACTCCACCGGAGGCACCTTCGGCAGAGACTACGCCGTACAGTTCACGGACTACTTTCACGCCGACCTTATCCATCCGCCAGTGTTTGCACTGGACAAGGAGTTTCTCACCGCCTCTCCTCAAAACCAGATCAATCCCACCGTCTGCTCCCGCTCCACCCGATTCTGTCACGGCAAAACCTTTTCTTCGGTACGCCTCGCCCACAAGCTCCTCGAACTCCCGCCAACTAATTGCGCGGATGGTCTTGATCCCCTTTTGGCTATCAAGCAACGCGCCTTTTCGCCAAGCGTTAAATGCTGATGCCGCTGCCGTGAGGCAAAGCACGAAGGCCACATAAGGAGCAAGGCTCGGTAGAATTGCAACGAGTCCTTTGTAAAACGGGTGCTGAAACGTAATGGGTGGAATCAAATATTTGAACGAGATATAAATGATGGCCGCCAAGGTTAAATTCCGCCACCAAGGAAGAATGACCAGATCGTCCAAGATGGAATTGTTTCTTCGCGGCATATTGATGATTCCTTACTGATTAATTTCCACGCCCTTTGAAAGGTGAGTCTAATTTATAGTTTTCCAGTATTCTAGGACGTGTCCATTTCCCCGCGAATCAGATGTGGGTAGAAGTCGTAAATTACGTCACACCTGAACCTCTTTTTACGATACCACTGATGACCGGTGAGTGTCAAAATTTGAAAAATAGTGGAAAAGGCAAGGAATATCCGCAATTATCACTCGAACCGAAATTTACTAGCCTCCAAATATGATTCTACGCTCTCAATGGCAATCCATCGGCGATTGAGCCTCTCCGCGACAGCGCCGGTAGTGTTTGAACCAGCGAAAGGATCGACCACAAGGTCACCTTTTTCGGTGAGCAATTTGATGAAGAATTCCGGGAGAGCGGCGGGAAACCGGGCGGGGTGTAGTTTGATTCCAGTTTTTTTGCAGCGGACCGTATAGGGATCATTGGCTGCATTGTTTCCGAACTTAAGCATATCCGTAGGAATTTCTTCTTCTATCACATTGGTAGGAATCGAACCGCCAGCATCAATCTCGCTGAAGCTGGGTTTGATATTGTGACCTGACGGCCTGACAGTATGGTCTAGTCCTCTTTGATTTAGCCGATGCATGTCCTTGCTGTAAGGCTTTAGCACCGAACGGTTATTGGCCTTCGGATGCGGGGTTTTGGAGAGCCACCAAACATATTCTACCGAGTCACGGATTCTAATCCTTCGAACGGTCACCCATTCGGCCGGCATGGGCATCTTGGCCGGATTATACCAGAAGCACTCTTGGGCAAGATGAAAGCCGATCTCCTCAACCAGAGCGATAAGAAGTTTGAAATGATAAAGCGAACGGGTCGGAGCACCTTGATTATAGCTGCCCCCGATATTCAGAATGAAACTTCCATCCTCGGAAAGAATCCGGAACATCTCCTTGCCGAAACTTAGAAACCAATCCACATAGTCAGCTTTGGCCACATTTCCGTATTCTTTTTTGAAATGGAGAGCATAGGGAGGAGAAGTCATGACGGCGTTTACGCTGTAGGCCGGAAGTGCTGAAAGAACTTTAAGCGAATCGTCCAGGTAAGCCACGCCAAAGTTAGTTGTGTAGTACGGATCGAAATCAGGGAGAAGAATGGTCGGTGGATTCTTCCCGGAAGGCATGGTTAGCTGTTTTATCGCAAGTGTATTTTTTGATTTTACCACCCCTTATCTCCCCATTTTTCGATGGAAATAAACTGAGCTTTCCTTATGATAGTTGGGTATCCAAATAATGTAAATAATAAAATAGGTTAACATTGTCAACCAATTGCGATGAAGAAAAGATCAAACCCTCCGAGTGGATTTCCCAGTCGGAAGCTGCTCGAATTCGTGGGATTTCCAGGCAAGCTATCTCCAAGCTTGTCAGAAAAGGACGAATCAGAAGTCTCATTATAGCAGGTCATACTCTGGTGAATCGTCAAGAGGTAGAAAATTTTGAACCTCAGGACGCAGGAAGGCCAAAGGCGACGGTAAATGACGCAGATTGAGCAGATAAAGGAACTACTGAGCCGTTGCAGCGTCGAACAAAGACGTGAAATATTTGAATATTTGAGATCTGAGTTTTCGATCCATCCCATTGAGGAAAAACTTAAAACGCAAGCCGAAATAATCCTGGAGGCCATAGACCGGGCAAGCGATTTAACACTGCGCGGAATTCGTGGAGTAATCGCAGAGGCTTCCTTTGAAATCAATGTGGTGAATCGCCTCACCGGATGGGAGGATATCACGCCGGACGGAGATCTCCCTTACGACTTTCTTTTGAGGGATGCTGTCGGTTCCGTCCGAATTCAGGTCAAGATGCAGCGCCTCAAAGATCATATCCCCATGACCGCTAACCAGGCCTATAGATTCCTCCCTTCTGACCACTGGGTAACTGAAACTCAACGAACTCGCGGCGGGAAAGATGTTTCCGGTGGAGATACCAGGCCTTATAGATACGGAGAATTCGATATTTTGGCGGTTTCGATGCATCCGTCCACAAAGGACTGGAGCAAATTCATGTACACCATTGATAACTGGCTGATGCCGAGACCGGATAATCGAAGTCTGCTGCTTAAATTCCAGCCTGTGGCGAAATCTCCCAATGACTGCTGGACTGATAATTTTGAAACCTGTGTTTCCTGGCTCAGGTCAGGGGAGAAAAAAAACATTTGTACCCCACCCAGCGTTATATGACGCCAATGGCCGCTCTGAATTTTGAGTTTGATATTATTTTAGTGAAAAGAAGTAGGTTTTCAGCTGGATTGCCCTGATCCTGTTTATGGTGACATTGCGTCAGAGGAGATGAGAAATCTTTTCCAAAAGCTATTCACCGGACCCGACAATGCAATGACAAGAACCTAAAGGCCTATTTACGGACAAGCCCGGACATGTCCGGACAAGCCCTTAGAAAAAGCCGGACCAGTCTGGAAACGGTCCGGCTTTTACGTGGTTGCAATCACTTTATCGTTATTCAGTCAAAGCGCCAAAGAACTGGCTGCCGTTCGTGAGGTTCTTACCTCTGATGTGCATAGTCGTGGTTGAGGTCCTGTGCGACCAGAAGGTCTCGACGCGGGCATGGATAATGAAGTTCGGCGCAACTATGGAGACGAAATTTCCATGCTGGACGGCCGAAAAGCTGGTTGCGCTGCCGCCAGGCGGAGTGAATTGTCCACCCAGCAGGTCCGTGTCCGTGGTTCCGGTTGCCTGGGCGAATGCGATGCTAAAGCTATTGGTGGTTGAAGCGGCGCCGGGGTTTCCCGCTGTGACGAGGGTGATGTCGCTTCCTGTCCATGTTGTCCCGATCAACGCCACGGATTTATCGGCAAGAGCGCTTCCGGCAGAAGCCAGGAACAGAACCAGAAGCCCCAAAAACAAAATTCTTCCGGTCTTTATCATTTCAAAGCCTCCCTGGTGAAAGTTTGGGTTTATTTTTAATACACAAATGCGTTCAGGTTCCAGGTAATCGACCCAAATTGAGCGATTCCCTCATCGGGCGCCCCCTGCCGTCACTGTGGCGAGGCGGGCGGAAGAACTCGGAATCCAGTCTTTTAAGGACTTACGGACCCCGTCTCCCGAATTCCGGGACATGGAGATTCCATCTTCATGAACGCAAACCTGTGTATAAAACCAAATATAATTATTTCAGGTGACAATGGGGATACCATCTTCTTTACGGCAAATGCGCA
>Ga0326728_10025995_pt1 | contig 10416 bp, 7 predicted proteins | sample MB3enrmetagenome_FD_207602 | JGI IMG/M metagenome (GOLD analysis project Ga0326728, IMG submission 207602) | Lab enriched peat soil microbial communities from McLean, Ithaca, NY, United States - MB31MN | ecosystem: Environmental > Terrestrial > Soil > Wetlands > Peat | place: USA: New York... | reverse complement strand
CCGTGAAACGCCCTTCCATTCCGGAATCCAGCCGGCCGAAACCAATGACCAGTTGACGGGCATGCATCGAGCACTCCAGCACGTGTCGGGCGAGCTGACCCCCGCCTTTTCGCGCGCATTTGTGCCCTGGTCCAAAAGGTTAAAATCCGCCGCCTTGGGCGGTCGCTGGAAGTCGCTGATTTAGCGGGGATAAGAAATCCCAAGAAAATGGCGGAAGCGGTATTTCGGGTGGTCGCCAGACTACAGACTGTGAACCCAGCTATACTGAAGGCATCACAGTTCGGCCGCCGTCGCTCCAAGGGCATGGGCGAACGGAAGCACCTGATAACCAGCACCCATCCACCCAGGCGCGCTCGTTCGCGTTTCTTGACCAGCCTTTCTTTTTCAGACCCCCTCGGCGGAGGCGAACTTGGCCAGTATCGCCTGAATAGTCTGCATTGCTTGCCTGGGATCAGGCTTTCGATCCACGAGCGGGAAGCCTTCGGCGACCCACTTTCGCTCGATGGCATCGTACTCGAGGTCCAATGCTGTGGCGTTGTGGACCATGCGCTGATCCAACTTGAGGGCGTTGCGTAACGTGCGGATCCAAATCGTGACCCGCGGGTGATAATATCCCTGCACCAACTCATAGAGGTCACGGCACGCGTAATCCCGAATCACGTCAGCCCAGAGGGTGAGGATGTCACGCGCTCGCACGTCCACATCCTCAGGTGCACCAGGCAACTTACGCGCTTTGCGAATGTACGGACTCAGCCAGTAATAGTCGTCGTGGCTCAGGAGAGTTTCGATAGCCTCCATGAGGGACTCAAGGAGGCTGGCCTCGCGCTCGAAAGCAATCTCGTCCAGGGCCGCCTCGGCCTCCTGGGTCTTCACGAGGTGGGCGGCAAAGAGCTCCGCCAGATACTGCCGACCGATGTCATTCAAGTCATGAAAATAAAATGCATTGTCGCCCGCGGCTGGGGCGGCCGCAAGCGCGCACTCCAGGGCCCTGCGCAGGTGTGGTATGAATGCCTGGCGATTGGCCACCTGCAAACGGAAGTAACCGGAGCCCGTTCCCAAGCGATGCCAGTATAGGGGTTGGGTCAGGTCATCCGAGCCATAAACACTCGCGAGGAGTTCTTGCAGCGCACCAGCCATGACTGGCGCGGCGCCCTCCCCGTAACGCTCGCGGGAATAATCACTCGTGAAGGAAGATAGGTCCACTTCCTTGGGATTCCAACCCAACTGGCAGAGAAACTCATAGTAAAAGTAATTGTGGTGAATAGTCTCTTCGTTCGGATAGAAACCCACACATTGCTCGGCGAGGGGATCATCAAGTACCTTGTGGAATTGCTTTTCGATGAACTGCATGCTGCCATGCAGGTTGGTATTGCCACCAAAGGAATAAACAATGCCGAAATGCCACGGCCGCCCGTCGAAATAGTCTGCACGCTTATGTTCGGGCGCCATCTCCGCCCATTGGTCGATTACTCGGACGCGATCGGCAGGCATGCGTTCCAGGCACTCTTTGATGAGTTGGGGCGTCCAATACTGCGGCTTGAAAAGGAAGCTCCATGCGGAGCAGATCCCAACACCTTGGGGGTCCACCTCATCCATGACTTTGAAATTCGCTCCTGCAATCTCCCGGCGCACGTCCAATTGAACCTCATCCGAACCCTCCACATCGCACTCCAGGTAATTTTCGAGCCAATAAAGATGGTCTGTCCCGTAAAGCGAGAGGTATTCCTCAAGAAAGGCTCTGCCAACCTCGTGGTATTCGGGGCTCCGTGGGTGAAGGTACTTCTGCTTGGACAAATGCGACCAGGAGATCTCGAACGTTCGAGCCTCCGGATGGGTTGATACGTACTCCGGGGGACAGATTCCCGGGACGGCGGGAGCGAGGGACCGCATGCCACGCGCGCGGGCGTATTGAATAATCTGCTTGCTCAGCGCGCTCTGCCCCTCTCGCCAAGCTTCGGAGAGGGGAGGCCGGACGCCGTACTTGATGGGTGCGAAGATTCCGTACGGCGGACCGGACCAAGAGTTGTCTGAGACTTCCACGCCCATGCGCGTCCACGCCTTCCGCCACGCCACATCCTCACCCGGCGTGTCCCACAAGCTCAGGATGTTGAAACGAGCCTTGAGAGCCCAATCGATGTACCCCTTCCAATCATCCCAGTCCCACCAGGGAGTGGAGTACCAATAGAGCGTGAGGTTCATACACATGCGCTCACTGAAGTGGGGCTGAGCGGAGATGTTGACACTCTGGACGGGCAGCGTGTTACGAGATGGAACGTGGTCGCCGTCCCAGTAGAATCCGCAACCGCAACCCTTCTTCAGGTAATGATAAACGGCGTACAGGGTGGCGATTCCTGTTCCCCCGAGAAAGGCCACGTTGCGTTTCCCATCAGCGTCGACCGACCGCACCACGTAGGCTTCCCGGTCTTTCTTCACGGGATCTTCGAGTTTTCCTGAAGAGACGAGCCGCTCAGTCACGACAGTACGGCCTACGAGAAAACGCGTTGCGTTATCGGTATCGCCCGGCGAATCATCCGCGACGGTTCGGGGCTGAACCATGGTCATGCGCTTCAGGAAACTCTGTAGCTCATGAGCGGCGGCGATTTCCGCCGGGTCTCTTGAGTTATAGACGATGACAAGATCGCTGGGGTTAATTGTCCCTTCAGGGCCGGCAGCCACCGCTTCGGATTTGATCGTCCACGCCGGCGCTGCACCGGGGACCAGTGAGGAAAAGGTGGCAGCCAAAAAACTCCTCCTCTGCATGATGCCCTCCTCGCACGTAGTTTCATCCGCTGAATCGGGGTCGTGGTGTCACTTGATAGAGGATTAATTCCGCAACGTGCGTCATTCCCAATCCTCAGCGGCGGATGCGATATTGTCGAGCCATCATGCGGGAAACGCCGAGTCTGGTCAAGCATGTCTTAAACAAGCATTCGTCCCGGCTTTGGTGACATTCGAATCATCATACGCCTTATTTCTTCAATCTCCACCACGGCGACACCGCGCACACACTCATGCTGGGACGCACCGGGGCCGGAAAGTCGTTTCTGTTCAATTTCCTAACCACGAATCTCCAGCTTTTTGGCTTGAATTGGCCTTATTTTGCACATCAAACCTAGTTCGTTTTCGCGTGTTAAAAAAGTTAAGTCGCTCATTATAAGTAGCTTATAGAGTTCGTTCCCACGATTTTTGTATTTCGCGTATTGCTTCGGTTTTCCCGAACAATCTCGTCAGGTCCCTCTCCCTGGGGAGAGGGTGGTGAGAGTAGCGAGCCGGGTGAGGGGTCTCGCGACTTTTTGTACTTGTCCTTTGTTTTCATAGACATTCTCGCTTTGTTCCGTCGAATTCGAGTCAGGCAGTTGAGAGTCGAGAGTCGAAAGTCGAAGAGTGCCAACCCGTAGGCATCTCCTCGCCTGACCTCTTGATCTGGCTTCACAACTCCTCGACTTCCTGACTTCCCAACTTCTCGACTGTTTGTTTTCCAAGCAGTTGAGAGTCGAGAGTTGAAAGTCGAAGAGTGACAAGCAGTCGGCATCCTACCGCTTGACTTCCTGGTTCGGCTTCACGACTTCTCGACTCGTCAACTCCTCGACTGTTTGTTTTCATAGACATTCTCGCTTTGTTCCGTCGATTTTGTTGTAGCGCGGACCGCCGAGTTTGCGGTCCGCGGCCCGTCCCAGTGATCATGGAAAAGCCGCAGACCGCAGAACCGGCGGTCTGCGCTACCAGACTTTTTGTACTTGTCCTTTGTTTTCATAGACATTCTCGCTTTGTTCCGTCGAATTCGAGTCAAGCAGTTGAGAGTCGAGAGTTGAAAGTCGACCCTCCGCCACCTTCCGGCCTGCGGTCCGTCGCTTGCGGCCGGCAATTGGTGTCCAATTTCTCGACAACGATCTGCCCACCTGCCCATCTGCCTACCCGCCCTTGCTTTTGCACTCCTCGACTTCTCGACTGCACTTGGAGGCAGAAACCACAGGCAGGAACCGAAAACAAAAGAGGACTTTCTGGCATAGCGAACCCGTCAGGCCCTGAGCGCCTTGTCCGACCTTACCGCCCAATTATAGCCTATAATACCACATTTGTCAAGTACAAATGAAGTTAACCACCCCGATGGCACCTCGGCTGTTGCAGGATCGGTTGCTTGGAGTCCGCGATGCCCTGGAGGGTCTCCTCTGAAGCCGGGCTCTCCGCTTCGCGGGCGTTAAGACTTCTCCTTTGACCGGAGTTTGATGGCCCTGCCACGCAACGGAAAGGGCGCGGACCACAATACTGCTCGCTTCCCAAATTCGAGCAGCGTTACGATGTTTCTCGTCGCGGGCACGAGGTGAAAAGCCGCACAGGAACGCAAGTACGCGCGCCCGTGCCCTACCCGCTGCAGCTGCCCCCTTCCCCCAATCCGTAGGGGTGGGCTTCCCGCGACACACCTATCTATTGTGATTTAGTACTTGACTGTACCGCAGGCATGGCGGTAATTTTAACCAGTTCCATTGCAGGCGATGGATACTCTTAGCAAGGCCGAACGAAGTGTGCGGATGTCTCTCGTCCGCAGTACGGATACCAAGCCTGAACTCCTCGTGCGAAGGCTTGTTCACGGACTCGGATACCGGTACCGTCTTCATGTTGCGAAGTTGCCTGGGCGACCAGATATTGTTTTTCCCCGGATGCGCAAGGTAATCTTTGTGCATGGATGCTTCTGGCATCGCCACCCAAGATGCCGCTTAGCGCGACTTCCGAAGTCGAAGCTAAGCTTCTGGGTACCTAAGCTGACTCGGAACCGTAGGCGAGACGTCTTAAATATCAAACGGCTCCGGCATGCGGGATGGCAAGTTGAAGTCGTCTGGGAGTGCGAAACCGCCGATAAAGCTGTTGTAGAAACGAAAATTCGATCCTTCTTGGGAGACGCAACATGAGGAGTCTGGAACTATTTGCCGGCGTCGGCGGCCTGGCCCTTGGAACCTCCAGGGCTGGATTCCAACCCATCTCGCTCATTGAGTGGGATGATGATGCTTGTGCAACCCTCCGGGAAAATCAGCGACGTCGAGTCGAAGGCATGAAGGAGTGGCCTATATTTGAGGGGGACGTAAGGGAATTCGATTATCGTGACGTGCCCGAGGATATCGAGTTGATCGCCGCCGGGGTGCCCTGCCAACCCTTCTCCATTGGCGGAAAACATCAGGGGCCACAAGACGAGCGCAATATGTTCCCAGAGCTCATTCGCGCGATTCGCAGAGTCAGGCCAAAGGCAGTTCTCGTGGAAAACGTTAAAGGACTCTCGCGGGCGTCCTTCGGAAAGTATTTCGGTTACATTCACTTGATGCTAACTTACCCCGAGATTTCACGGAAGAAGGGGGAGCCATGGTCCGATCATCTTGCCCGGCTTGAGCGTTACCATACACATGGTAAACGTGACGGCCTTTATTATAGAGTTGTTCACAGAGTGTTGAATGCTGCTGATTATGGAGTCCCTCAAAAACGTGAGCGCGTATTCATCGTTGCGATTCGAGCTGACCTGGGCATTGAATGGGCTTTCCCTTCGCCCACCCACAGTGCTGAGTCACTCCTGTGGCAGCAATACGGATCCTTTGAGTATTGGGAACGACACGGCATTCCGAAAGCCCGGATTGCCAAGGCCTCCCCTTCGGTCCTATTACGCGCTGCGAAGACGAGCGATGCTTTTTCCGTACTGCTGAAACCCTGGCGAACGGTGCGCGATGCGATTACGGACTTGCCAACTCCGAAACCCAACCGCGGGGCAGAGGAGCCTGGGCTTACGCACTTCCTTGTTCCTGGCGCTAAGAGCTACGAAGGTCACACGGGGAGTCCTTTGGATGAGCCTGCCAAAACGCTCAAGGCCGGGGTCCACGGAGTACCTGGTGGCGAGAATATGCTTGCGCTGCCGAACGGCTGTGTTAGATATTTCTCTATTCGTGAAAGTGCGAGGCTGCAAGCATTCCCTGACAGCTTCGTGTTTCCCGGATCGTGGACAGAGAGCATGCGCCAGATTGGGAATGCGGTTCCTGTCCGCCTAGCCGAAGTCGTGGCGCGAGCCATAGCGCAAACCCTTGTGGCGGTAGCCAGCCGGGAGCAGGCGTGGGTAAACCAACACCAAAACTCGAACAATTGACGGCGCAACTCAAAGAGCTTTCCGATCTTATCGGTGCTGAACAATCCACTCAGTTTGCTCCCTCGGAGGCCAAACGAATAAGTACAACGATCGGCGCCGCCTGCGACAAGCTGCTCCATGTAATTGAGGGCCTCGACCCGGTCAAGCAGCCCCCTTTCGTTTTTGACCCCTCAAATCCAAACGTCATTGGCCGCATTGTTGGGATAACCATGATTGCCCAACCCCGAAAGCCCCTTGCGTCCGTCGAACGATTTTATGGTTCAGGTGTCTACGCGATCTACTACAAAGGTGACTTCCCAGCATATGCCGGCATATCCAAGCGGGAACATCCTATCTATGTCGGAAAAGCCGACCCCGCCAGTCCAGCGGCCAAAACTGCCGTGGAACAGGGCGACCGCCTCTCCGTTCGTTTAAGCGAACATCGGAAAAATATCGCGAAGGCGACAACGACATTGAAGCTGGAAGATTTCGACTGTCGCGCGCTGGTCGTGCAGACCGGATGGCAGAGTTCTGCCGAGGAGTTCTTGATCAATCTCTTCAAGCCGATCTGGAACAACGAAGTCGGAATATGTTACGGGTTCGGCAAGCATGGCGACGCCCCAGAAACGCGAGCTAACCTGCGTTCTCCTTGGGATACATTGCATCCTGGTCGCGATTGGGCGCATCGCGATCGCAACATGAAAGACGCGCGGCCAACCAGACGGATAATCGAGGACATCGCGCAGCATCTGGCGAAGTATCCGCCGCTCGGTTCGATAAATGAAATTCTGCGGCGCTTCCTCGACGAGATGCGGGCGGTCTCGTAATATCCTGGCACAATGAAAGGGCGGGATGTCGTGCTCTACCACGATCGCAAGATTCGTTCGATCGGCCAATTGCTGACGGCCCTCAAGCAGCAGGCGAAGCCAAATCATCTAATTTGGTTTCGGGGCCACAGCAACAAGAAATGGAAATTGGTGCCGACCTTGGCCCGAAATAAACGGCATTTGAAAGCGGAGAACGCACTCATTAAGAGGTTCATGCAAAATGCGACACCCCACATCACTGTCTCGCCGCGAGAGGAGTGGGAGTGGATGTTTCTCATGCAGCATCACCGGGCCTTTACAAGACTTCTGGATTGGTCCGAGAATCCGTTGGCCGCACTCTATTTCGCTGTCAGCAACAAAGCGCATTGGCGTGTAGACGGCGCGGTATGGTGCCTGGAACCAGTTGCGCTCAACAGGGCAGCCAAACTCAAATTTGAGTTCGAGCCGGAAATCCCGGCGTTTGGCCGTGACAAAGTGCTTGAAAGCTACTTGCCCAGCCGAGTGCAGGAGAACCCTTCCGAATTATTACCGGTAGCTATCGTCGGTCCAAGAAACACGCCGCGCATGGCGGCGCAACTGGGCACATTTACTGTCAATCATCGGCTGCACGAGCCAATTGAGGAAGTCGGCGATGGCAAGCATGTGTGGCGTTGGGTCATTCCCGCAGCCGCAAAGAAGCATTTAGTAGAGGAACTCGCCCACCTCGGCGTTTCGGCACTGACTCTGTTTCCCGAACTCGATAGGGTTGCCGAGATTAGCAAGGAATTGTTGCAATGAAATTCGAAATTACAGAGCTGCATACTAACTCCGCGTGGAAGCTTTATCGGATGCGGGACCGAGTGCAACGTAATCCCGAGTATCAGCGCCAGAGCGATGTTTGGACGTTGGACAAACGGCAACTTCTTGTGGACTCAATCCTAAACGGTTTCGACGTGCCGAAGATTTACTTGCACAAGTTTCGGGAGCCACTGCGGAAGGGCGGAAAGACATACGATTATGCGATCATTGACGGAAAACAGCGCCTTGAGACAATTTGGAACTTCATCCTTGGCAAAATTGCGCTTGCCGACGATTTCGAGTATTTCAGAGACCCTTCGATTAAGGCTGCAGGAATGAAGTATGCCGAACTGGGCAACGCCTATCCGGACCTAAAGGTCCAGTTTGACAGCTTCCCGCTCACGGCTATTTGCATCGAGACTGACGATCTTGAAATGATCGAAGAGATGTTTTCGCGGCTCAATGAGGCTGCGCCGTTAACGGCTCCCGAGAAACGCAATGCTTTTGGCGGGCCGCTTCCGAGGGCGATAAGAAAGCTGGCCGGCGAGCCGTTTTTCACAGACGATCTGCCGTTTCCAAACAAGCGCTATCGACACTTCGATTTGGCGACGAAATTCCTGCTGGCTGAATACGCAAAAAAGGTGGTGGATACAAAGAAGGCCTATCTCGATGATTTCGTCAAGAATTTCAGCGACAAGCCGCGGACGCAAATGCCATCGTTTCTGAAGAGCGCGCAGGAGACGGTCGGATACATGGCCAACGTATTTGCACACAAGGATGCGCTGTTGCGCCAAGTTGGGATGGTGACGGTCTATTATCAACTTTTCCGGTTGGCACGAATCGAGGGATGGGTCGATGAAATCACTAGAAAGAAAATGATGGATTTTGAGAAGCGCCGAGAAGCAAACCAGGAGAGCGCCGAGAAGGATTTGGCAGGTGCGGATTACGATTTGATTGAATTCGATCGTCTTTCACAATCACCGAACGACGCGGGTGCGGTTAAGTTTCGGCTTCGCGTAATGCTTGATCGCGTGTTTAGCAAAAAGGTGCGCACCGACGATCTCTAGTCGTGTGCTCCCGCCAACGTCTACCCGCCGTTGAACGTAAAACTATGATGACTTCGCAGGGGCTCACTGTGGGCGATTTGTACACAAGCAAGTAGCGCGGACCTGCGGTTCAAGGTCTGCGGCTCTTCATCCGGAATCGAGCCTCTCATTTTCAAATCGGCGTGCGCCCACCTCTGCGCTACACGCTCTTGCCGATGTCGAGATCGAAGACGAGTGCTTGGCCCAGAACTCACCTAACACCGCCGATCCGATGAAGCGCGAGATTCTCGACGCCGTCAAACGCTGGTATGAGTATGACTGGCCTGCCATCGAGAACAAGCACGATGTCGTTTCCGCGGAAGCGGGGACCCTGGTTCGTTGGATTCCCGCTTTCGCGGGAATGACGAGATTTGGGGAATGACGAGACTCTAACGGCATCTCGGTTTTCCTTTCCCTGTTCGACGACAACCTGCTGGTGAAGCGTGCGTTTTGCCCGCCCAAGGAATGTTACGACCCGAAGCTCGGAGGAGTGGCTGGTGGCTAGTGCCGAGTGCCTAGTGGCTGCGGTGATGCCCGAAATCCTTTCCACTGTCATCCTGAGCCCGTTCGCTTCGAAGGTGTGAAAGAAATGACCGGCACTGTCGTCCTGCGCTCTTCGCTGTCATCCTGAGCGGAGCGAAGGATCTCGCCCTGCCGATGGAAGTGGCTGATGCGAAAGAACTCAAAGCGAGATTCTTCGCTTCGCTCAGAATGACAGGGCATGCGTGTTTTGGCCTCTCGCCGATTCTTTCACACCTTCTTCGCTCAGGGTAGACTGCGCGAAGGATCACTGGGGTTGGGTTTGTTTCGGGCAGTTGCGATGAACTACGGAGATCCTTCGCTTCGCTCAGGATGACAGCCGCGCTCAGGATGACAGCTGCGCTTAGGATGACAAGCGCACTCGACCTGCGACATCGCTGCGCGCCGAAAGTCCAACATTTCCTCGTATCAATCTTCACCCTGCCAGTCTAGAGGGTTTCCGTCGTATTCTTTTGCAGAATTACGCGCCAAAATGCCACGCGAGAGCCCTCAAAATTCGCGTGTGGTACATGGTAGAATATCGCGGCGGAGCGAAGAAGGGCACGAAACCTGATCGAACCTCTGCTGACGCTGAAGTTGGGAAATTGGATCCGATGCAACGGCGCGAATTCTTGACCCTCTTGATGGCCGCGGGAGCGATACGCTCGAGTGGGGAAGCCCTCGCCTCACCCATCCACTTCACTTACCATCCGATTGATTTCCAGCTCGATAGCTGCGAAACGCCGGAGCGGCACGCTCCGGAAACGATGGCGGGCGGGGTTGGCCTGTTTGATTACAACAACGACGGGCATCTCGACATTTTTTTCGCGAATGGGGCTGACATTCATTCCCTGATCAAAACTTCGCCCAAATATTCGAATCGGCTCTTCGAAAACGATGGCAAAGGGAATTTCAGGGACGTTACCGAGAAGGCGGGGCTTACCGGCGCCGGCTTCTCGAACGGCGTCGCCGTTGGCGATTACGACAACGACGGCCATCAGGACCTGTTTGTCGGCGGCGTTTACGCGAACCATCTCTATCACAATAACGGCGACGGTACATTCACGGATGTCACGGAGAAAGCGGGGCTGGTCACCCGCGATTCAGA
>Ga0326728_10025994_pt1 | contig 10417 bp, 8 predicted proteins | sample MB3enrmetagenome_FD_207602 | JGI IMG/M metagenome (GOLD analysis project Ga0326728, IMG submission 207602) | Lab enriched peat soil microbial communities from McLean, Ithaca, NY, United States - MB31MN | ecosystem: Environmental > Terrestrial > Soil > Wetlands > Peat | place: USA: New York... | reverse complement strand
ACCCCACCTTCGAGGCCATCGTCTCCCTGTGCGCCATCGCCATCGAGCGCACCCGGCTGGCCGAGGAGAGCCTGCGCAACCAGGTGCTGGCCACGGTGGGCAAGGTTGCCAGCGCCATCGTCCACGATTTCAAGAACGGCCTGTTCGTCATCGCCGGCCATGCCCAGCTCCTGGGGCTCACCGCCAGCGACCCCAACACCAGGCACCACCTGGCCCAGATCCTCGGCGCGGCCGAGCGCCTGGGCCAGCTGAGCATGGACATCCTGGAGTACTCCAAGGTCCAGGAGTCCAAGCGGGAGCCGGTGGACCTGGCCCGGTTCCTGGAAGCCCAGGTGGAGCCGCTGCAGCCCCGGGCCCAGGAGTCGGAAGTGGACCTGGTGTGCCAGGGGCCGCCGTGCCGGGCCAGCCTGGACCGGCACCGGTTCAACCGGGTCATCGAGAACCTGCTGTCCAACGCCCTGGATGCCCTGGCAGGGCAGGTGCACGGCCGGGTGACGCTCAGCTGGGCCCCGGAGGACGACGGCGGCGTCACCATCCAGGTGGCCGACAACGGCAAGGGCATCCCCCGCAAGATCCAGAAGCGGATCTTCGAGCCGTTCTTCAGCCACGGCAAGTCCCGCGGCACCGGCCTGGGGATGGCCACCGTCAACCGCATCATGGCCGAGCACGGCGGCACCGTCGAGGTGGCCAGCGAGGAGGGCAAGGGCACCACCGTCACCTTGCGCCTGCCCGGGCCCGCGAAAGCCGACCCCAAAGCCGACCCAGGAGCCGTCACCGGCGCCTACCCGATGCAGCCCGGGACGGCGCGGCCATGAGAGTGGGCCAGGGCTTCGACGTGCACCGGTTCCAGTCCGCCCCGGACGGGCGGGCCCTGGTGCTCATGGGCTGCGTGGTGCCCCACCCGGTGGGGCTGGTGGGGCACAGCGACGCCGACGTGATGCTGCATGCCCTCATGGACGCCCTGCTGGGCGCCGCCGGGATGGGGGACATCGGCCAGCACTTTCCCGACCAGGATCCCGCCTACCGGGGCTCCGATTCCGCCCGGCTGCTGGAGGCGGTCATGGCCGAAGTGCATGGGCTCGGTTTCCGGGTGGTCAACGCCGACGTCTGCCTCATCGGCGAGCGCCCGAAGATCGCCCCGCACCGGGAGGCCATGCGCGCCCGCGTCGCCCCGCTCCTGGGCATCGCCCCGGAGGCCCTGAACGTCAAGGCCACCACCACCGAGGGGCTGGGTTTCACCGGCAGGGGCGAAGGCCTGGCCGCCCAGGCGGTGGTGCTGCTGGATTAGTTTCAGGCGTGGAATTCCCCCTGCACCTTGGCGCCAGGGGTCACGCTGATCTTCTTCGGCTGCACGTCCGGGGTCTTGGGCAGGGTGACGGTGAGCACGCCGTTCTCCAGGTCGGCCTTGATGGCGGAAGGGTCCACGCCTTCCGGCAGGGTGAAGGACCGGGAGAAACTGCCGAAGGACCGTTCCATGGCGTAGAAACTCTCTTCCTCACGCTTGCTGGAGGTGTCTCGCTTGCCGGTGATGGTCAGGCGGTTGCCGGTGAGGTTGATGTCCAGGTCCTCCTGGCGGATGCCCGGGACGTCGGCCTCGAACACGTAGGCGGTGGGCGCCTCCCGGATGTCGAAGGAAGGCGTGAAGGCGGGCTGCACGTCCAGGTTGAGGTCCATGTCCCGGAAGGGATCCCAGCGCAGCAGGTTGCGCATGAGGCCGAAGGGCTCCAGGCCGGAGGCCATGGCGCCGGAGAGGGTGCGGGGTTGGCGGTGGACGAGTTGCATGATCGCTCCTGTGGGAATCGGCGTGCGCGCCAGCGAGGAAACCGGGCCGGGACCGCCTCCTACGGGATGGAATGCTCCGGGTACCGCGAAAGTGCCGGCCGTGGTCCGGGCCTCTCGGGTCAGGGATGCGCCGCCAGCCAGGTCCTGGCCAGCCGCTCCAGCGCCTCCGTCCGGTTCAGGTCCGGGTCGTCCAGCACCGCCTCCACCAGGGCCTGCTGCAGCGCGCCCAGCCACGGACCCCCGGGACGTCCGGCCAGGGCCATGAGGGCCCGTCCGTCCAGGGCCAGGCCCTGGACGTCCAGCGGCGGGGCCTGGGCGGCCAGCGCCCGCAGCCGCGCCACCATGGCCTCGTGGGCGGCCCGGAATGGCTCCGGGCCGAAGCCCTTGCCGGACTGGTCGGCGAACCGGAACCGTGCCCATTGCTCCAGGGGCAGGCCGTCCTCCGCCAGGCCTTTCAGGAATCGCCGGCAGGCCGCGTCGCCCCAGGCGGGGCCGGGGTGGGTGCCATGGTGGCGCACCAGCGCGGTCACTTGCCGGGCCAGGGAGTGGCTGGCCCGCAGCCGCGCCAGGATGGTCCGGGCGATGGCCACCGAGATGGCCTCGTGGCCGTTGAAGTGCACCTCCCCCTTGGCGTCCACCGTGCGGGCGGCGGGCTTGCCGGCGTCGTGGAGCAGGGCGGCCCAGCGCAGGTCCGCATCCGGCGGCGCCTGCCGCACCACCTCCAGCACGTGCTCCCACACCGGATAACGGTGGTGGCGGTTCTGGGTGCAGCCGATCATGGGCCGCAGTTCCGGCAGCCAGAGGTCCAGCAGCCCGGTCTCGGCCATGGTGGCGAGCCCCTGCCCGGGTTCCGGACCGCACAGCAGCTTGGTCAGTTCCACCATGACCCGCTCCACGGCCACCTTGCCGGCCACCTCGAGACGCCGGGGAATGGCCGCCAGGGTCTGCCGCTCGATGCAGAATCCCAGCTGGGCCTGGAAACGGCAGGCCCGCAGGCAGCGCAGGCCGTCCTCGCCGAAGCGGGCGAGGGGGTTGCCCACGGCCCGGATCAGGCCGGCCTCCAGGTCGCCGCGGCCGCCGAAAGGGTCCACCAGGACTTCCCGCCAGTCCCCGCGCTCCAGGGCTTCGGCCGGCACCGCCATGGCGTTGATGGTGAAGTCCCGGCGGGCCAGGTCCTGCTCAAGCGGCACCCCCAGGGTCACTGACTCCGGCCGGCGCCCGTCCAGGTAGGGGCCGTCGCCGCGGAAGGTGGTGATCTCGAAGGTCCTCCCCCCTTCCACCAAGGTGATGGTGCCGTGCTGCAGCCCAGTGGGGATGGCCCGAATGCCCGCCGCCTGGGCCCGGGCCATGACCGCCTCCGGCAGCAGCGCCGTGGCCAGGTCCCAGTCGCTCCCGTCCCGGCCCAGCAGGCGGTCCCGCACCGCGCCGCCCACCACCGCCGCCTGGGCATCCGGCCCCAGGGCCTGCAGGATGCGGTGGAGGACTGGATCCATGGGTTTCCTTCAAGGGATGCCGCGGCGGGCACGGCCCGCCGCCCTCCATCCTAGTACCTAAGGCCGTCCCCGGCTACACTGGGAGCATGCCGACACCAGCATCAGCGGAAGCGTACCGCGCGCGGGGTTACTTCATCGGGCTGTGCGCGGCCGCCATCCTGGGCACCACCTCGGTCATCATCCGCTACCTGACCCTGACCTACCACATCCCGGCCCTGGTGCTGACCTTCTGGCGGGACGTGTTCACGGTGGCCACCCTGGTCCTCATCTTCCTGGTCATCCGCCCCGGCCTCTTGAAGGTGCCCCGGGCCCAGCTGCCCTTCCTGGTGGTGTACGGGCTGGTGATGGCCCTGTTCAACCTGCTGTGGACCCTCTCGGTGTCCCTCAACGGCGCCGCGGTGGCCACGGTCCTGGCCTACTGTTCGGCGGCCTTCACCGTGTTCCTGGCGCGCCTGTTCCTGGCCGAGCCGCTCAACGCCGCCAAGCTGCTGGCCACCGCGCTGTGCCTGGGCGGCTGCGTCCTGGTGTCAGGGGCCCACCACGCCGAGGCCTGGCGGAGCAACTTCCTGGGCATCCTCACCGGGACGGTGGGGGGACTGTCCTACGCCGCCTACACCCTCATGGGCCGCGCGGCCGCGGGCCGCGGCCTGGATCCCTGGACCACGCTGCTGTACATCTTCATGTTCGCGACGGGATTCCTGTTCCTGCTCAACCTGCCCCAGGGCGGCCCGCTGCATGTGGCCGCCGCCGGGACGGGGGATTTCTTCTGGCTGGGCCGCGCCATGGCCGGCTGGGGCATCCTGTTCCTGCTGAGCGCCGGGCCCACGGTCTCCGGCTTCGGACTGTACCTGGTGACCCTGAAGCACCTGCCCTCCAGCGTGACCAGCCTGGTGGTGAGCCTGGAACCGGTCTTCACCACCTTCTACGCCTTCCTGTTCCTGGGCGAAGTGCTGGGGCCCGCCCAGGTGGGCGGCGGCGTGATGGTCCTCTCCGGGGTGGCGCTGCTGCGCATCCACGAAATCCGGCTGGGCCAGGCCGCGGCACGTGCCGTCCAGGAAAAATGATTAAATAAATTATTAATATATGATCCTAAACCGGCCTACATTGGATCTGTACCACGTATGGGTTGCAGGAGGGCCGGAGACGGTATGGCGGACGTGTTCCAGGATGTTTTCCAGCAGATGGTCCAGCGGGCCCGGGTGGATGCTGAATTCCACAAGACCTGCCTGACCGATCCGGAGCGGGCCTTCCGGGAGAGCGCAGGCATGGAACTGCCGATGGGAGCCCGGCTGCGCTTCCTGTACACCATGGAAGGGGGCGACCTGGTCCCATTGTATGTGCCGCCTGGGAAAGCTGTCTGACGTCTGAATGGAATCATTTGTATTATGAAAAGATAAGAAACGTTCTGACGTCGCGTTCGTCCCTTGAATGATTCCAAGAGGCGCCCTGCCTCCACCTTTGGGACCACCCATGCACCCGCGCACCTCCCTCCCCCTCGGAACCCGGTTCCCCGCCCTCGTCCGGAAGGTCCTGGCGCTGCTGTGCGCCATACCCTCGCTGCTCCGCGCGGGGGATCCGCCCACGGCGCCCATGCTGCGCCTGGAAATGGGCATGCACACCGCCGAGATCGAAAAGATCTCCGTGGATGCCGCGGGGCGCATGCTGCTGACGGCCTCCACCGACAAGACCGCCCGGTTATGGGACCTGGCCACCGGGCGGATATTGCATGTCCTGCGCCCGCCGCTGGGTGAAGGCAATGAAGGCAAACTCTACGCCTGTGCCCTGAGTCCCGACGGCCGCCTGGCCGCGCTGGGTGGGCACACCGGTTACCAGTGGGAACAATCCTGTTCCATCTATCTCTTTGATGCCCCCACGGGTCAATACCTGCGCCGCATCCCGGGCCTGCCCGCCCATTCCATCGATCACCTGGCCTTCTCCCGGGATGGTTCCCGGCTGGTCGCTTGCCTTGGCAGAAGTGAAGGGGACAGGGAGCAAAGCCTCCCTGGAAGCGGCGGGATCCAGGTTTTTGGCCTTGCCCCGGATCGAGAGTTGTTCCGGGACTTGGACTATGGTGGGCCAAGCCATTCCGCCGATTTTGATGCCATGGGCCGACTGGCCACCACCAGCTATGACGGCCTGGTCCGTCTCTATGCACCCGAGGGGTCGCTGCTGGCCAAGGTCCGTTCCCCCGTCGGTGCCCGGCCCCGCGGCATCCGTTTCAGCCCGGACGGGTCTGTCCTGGCAGTGGGCCATGACGACCAGGCCCGTGTCTACGTGTTCTCGGTGCCGTACCTCAAGCCTCTTTTCAGCCCGGGGAAGGCCGATGTTGGCGGAAACCTGAGGTGCGTGGCGTGGTCCCTGGACGGTAAAACGCTTTATGCCGGGGGGCGTTACAACCCCGCGGCTGCTGCCGGTCGGAAACCCCGCAATACGCAGGATCGGCAGATCAGCCACCAGCAGGGCAATATCGGCTTCATGCACGATCGGAGAAAGGGCATGATCCGCAGTTGGTCTGATGGGGGCCATGGCTCCAGTACTGATACGGCTACCGAAGCGGAGGTGTCCATAGGGGAGCTTGCCGTGCTCCCATCGGGTGACCTGCTCTGGGCTTCCGGCGATCCCGCCTGGGGCCGGGTGGGCGAGGCCTTTCACAGAGGGGCCAACGGCGATTTCAGGGACATGGACCTGAAGCTGGACCCATCCGCAAACCGCGTCTCCTTCTGCTACGAATTCCAGGGGAAACCCTTCAGCTTCGAAATTGCGGGGCGGAACCTCGGCCGCGGCGAGGGATCCGGTCTGGACAGCCCGCGCACCCAGGGGCTGCCCATCCGCTGGGATTGGACCTTTGCCCCCACGTTGGGCAGCCAGGCCCTGAAAGTGGACGCCGGTGAACGTTCGCGCAGTCTGGCCATCGTTCCCGACGGCAGCCGCTTCCTGCTGGGCACAAGCGGGGCATTGCGCTGTTTCGATGCCCACGGCAATCCACTGTGGGCGCGCACCGGACCGGAGGCCGCCTATGCCGTGAACCTGTCGGGCGATGGGACCTTGGGCGTGGCGGCCTATGGGGATGGCACCATCCGCTGGTACCGCATGGCCGATGGCCGGGAGCTGCTGGCCTTCTTTCCCCATGCGGACCGGAAACGCTGGGTGCTGTGGACGCCCTCCGGCTACTACGACTGTTCCCTCGGCGCGGAAGATCTGCTCGGCTGGCACCTGAACCAGGGCAAGGATGACGCGGCGGACTTCTTCCCGTTCTCCCGGTTCCGCAGCACCTACTACCGGCCCGACGTCATCGACCGGATCCTGGAGCTCAAGGACGAAGCCGAGGCGCTGCGGTCCGCCAACGTGGCCAGGGGCCGGCAGCTCACCGATGAGGCCAACGCCCTGCAACTCGCCGCCGAGGCCAGGGCCCGGCGATTCGCCGAGGAAGCCAGGGCCAGGCAGGTCGCCGACGAAGCCAAGGCCAGGCAGCTCGCCGACGAAGCCAGGGCCAGCCAGCTCGCCGACGAAGCCAAGGCCCGGCAGCTGGCCGAGAAGGCCAAGGCCGAGCGGCTCGCCAACGCGGCCCGGGCCGAGAAGCTCGCGGAGGAGGCCAAGGCCCTGAAGCTGGCCGCGGAGGCCAAGGCCAGGCAGCTCGCCGAGGAAGCCAAGGCCGTGAAACTGGCCAACGAAGCCAAGGCCAGGCAGCTCGCCGAGGAAGCCAGGGCCAGCCAGCTCGCCGAGGAAGCCAGGGCCAGGGAGCTCCTCGAGGAGGCCAAGGCCGTGGCGCTGGCCAAGGCGGCCAGCCTCGAGCAGGTGCTCCCCCCCGTCGTGGCGATCCTGAAGCCGACCCATGGCGAGTCCATCACGGCCCAGATCCTCACCGTGCAGGTGCGGGTGCACCACCCCAAGGACAAACCGGTCGATGAGGTATGGGCCACGGTGGACGGCCGGGTTCCCTCCGCCCGGGGCATCCAGGTCAAGGAATCCCTCACCGGCACCGGGGCCGGGCGCATGGTCACCCTGCAGGTGCCCGTGCCCGCCCGGGATTGCACCGTGTCGGTCCTGGCGCGGTCCGGACCGGCCGTCAGCGAACCCTCTTCGGTTTCCCTCAAGTGGGCCGGGGCGGGGCGGACCGAGGCGATGGGCGCCCTGAATGTCCTGGCCGTCGGCGTTTCCAGATACCGAGATGCGGCGCTGAACCTGGATTTCGCCGCCAAGGACGCCCGCGACCTGGATGCCCGCATGCAGGCCCAGAAGGGCCGTCTGTATGCAACCGTCCGGAGCAGAATGCTGCTGGATGCCGACGCCACCAAGGAAGCCATCCAGGACGCCCTGAAATGGCTGGGCCAGGCCACCACGGAGCGGGACACGGCGGTGATCTTCCTGGCGGGCCATGGGCTGAACGATCCCCGGAACCAGTTCTTCTTCCTGCCCCATGGGGCCGATCTCGCCCGCGTGGCGGACACCATGCTGGCGGATACCGACATCCAGAGCGCCTTGGCCGCCATCCCGGGGCGGGTCGTGGTCTTCCTGGACAGTTGCCACAGCGGAGCCGTGCTGAAGCGGAACAGCAATGTCACCCGGTTCGTGAACGAGCTGGGCTGCGCCGAGAACGGAGTGGTGGTCTTCACCGCCTCCACCGGCATGCAGCTGAGCCAGGAAAGCCCCGTGTGGAACAACGGCGCCTTCACCAAAGCGCTCACCGAGGGCCTGGACGGGCAAGCGGACCTGCTGAAGAAGGGGCGCGTCACGGTGAGCAGCCTGGACGCCTATCTGAGCGACCGGGTACCGACCCTGACCAATGGCCAGCAGACTCCCACCGTCATCAAACCCGCCGCGGTGCCGGACTTCCCCATGGCCTTGACCAGGTAGGGCCGGATCGCAGATGCGCGTCAATGCGGCAGGTGCCTGGGCGCCTCGCCCACCCTTTCCTTCAGCGCCGCTCTCCGCTCCGAGGCGATGGCCGCGGCGATGCGGTCCACCTGCAGGGTGAGCCAGTCGCTGGTGGGGCTGCCGGCGGTGTAGTTCGCCGGGCCGAAGTGGTCGATGCGGCCGTCCCGGCGCAGGCGGTCCACCTGCTTCAGGCTGGCCGGCTCGGCCGGGTCGTAGACGGCGAAGCCGATACCCTGGTTGTGCCGCATCACCGAGAAGGCCGGCACGTCCGAAGGGCCGTCGGCGATGTAGATCATGTGCTGGAACGGCACCCGGCGGTCCTCGGGGCGCATGGTGGCGTTCACCAGGATGCTGGGGTCGGTGTTGCTGCCCTTGTTGATCTCGAACAGGGCCCGGGTCTTGCTGGTGTTGTCGTAGGCCACGGCGATCTGGGCGATGCCGGTGACCGGGAACAGGGGCTCTCCGGTCACGGCCTGCCGGGCGTCCAGGTCCACGGTGGCCTCCGGGTCGAATCCCGGCGCCGGGGGGGATTCCAGGAATTCCGAAGCCCAGACGCCGTTGGCGTACGGAAAGATGGCGGAGCCCTCGATCATGGCCCGCAGGCCCGTGGAGACGATGTAGTGCTCGAGACGGATCTCGAAGCGCTGGGCCTCCGGGTCGCTCTCCAGGTGGGCGCGGATGGCCGGGAAGAAGTCCGGCAGCCCGGGGTGGAACCGGATCCCGGCGCCCAGTTCCCTCAGCCTGGCGTTGGTGAGCCCGGGCATGCGCCCGTGCTGGACGTAGGTGAGCAGGTGGTTCAGGTAGGCGGTGTCAGGGTGCACCGTCACCCCCTGGCGGGCGAAGTAGCCGGGCAGGGCGTTCACCTCCCGCCAGAAGGATCTGTCGTCGATGTTGTAGGCGGCGAAGATGGGATCCTGCATGTAGCCCGGGATGAGGGTCTTGTCGAAATCCCACACCAGGGCGATGACGTTCTGGGGATGCAGGGGGGTGGCCACGGGACTCCCTGAAGGTATGCGGGCGATGGAAGGATTCTACTTCGCCGCGTCACAATGGTGGCATGGGACGGCACTACTTCGACGCCAACGCCACCACCCCGCCGCTGCCCCGGGCGGCCGGGGCGGTGGCGCGGGCCATGGTGGAGGCCTGGGGCAACCCCACCAGCAGCCACCAGGAGGGCCAGCGCGCCCGGCACCTGCTGGAGGAGGCGCGCCGGGGCGTGGCCGCGGGCCTGGGGGTGCCCCCGGCCCAGGTGGTGTTCTGCGCCAGCGCCTCCGAGGCCCTGCACCTGCTGCTGCGCGGCCTGCAGCCGGCCCTGGGCGACCGTCCGGCCCTGGTGTTCCCGGGGGAGCACAGCGCCTGCCTGAACCCGCTCCGGGACTGGAGCCTGGTGCGCTGGCTGCCGGCCGACCCCCGCGGCGCCGCCACCGTGGTGCAGATGGCCGCCAGCAACGAGACCGGCATCCTCTACGGCATGCCCCAGGTGCCCGGAGCGGTGCGGATCAAGGACGCCGCCCAGGCCTGGGGCAAGGTGCCGGTGGATCCGGGGGACTGCGACGCGGCGGTGTTCTCGGGGCACAAGATCGGCGGCCCGCGGGGCGCCGCGGTGCTCTGGCTGCGTCCGGGGCTGCCCTGGAAGGCGGTGCTGGAGGGCCCCCAGGAACGCCGCCGGCGGGGCGGCACCGAGGACCTGCCGGCCGTCCTGGGCCTGGCCGAAGCGGTGGCCGAACTGCCCGCGCGCATGGAGGCCAATGCCGCCCTGGCACCCCTGCGGGACGCCCTGGAGGCGGAGGTGCTGTCCTGGTCCGGGGACTTCGAGGCCATCGGCCGCGGCCAGGACCGGCTGCCCAACACCAGCGCCCTGCTGCTGCGCGGGCACGGCGGCGAGAGCGTGCAGATCGCCCTGGACCTGGCCGGCTTCGCGGTGTCCACCGGCTCCGCCTGCCACAGCGGCTCGGTCAAGCCCAGCCACGCCATCACCACTCTGGGCTTCACCGAGGCGGAGGCCCGGTCCGTGATCCGCGTCTCCATGCTGCCGGGCACCAGGGCCGAGGCGGTGGAGGAGCTGGCGGGGGCATTGAAGAAGATCCTGAGGAAGTGATTCACTGGAGCCATGGAAAACGTCGCCTGGCCCTATCCCATCGTCCGCCTCAAGCCCGGCAAGGAGGATCTCCTCGCCAAGGGGCATCCCTGGGTCTTCTCCGGTGCCCTGGCCGATCCGCCTCCCGCCCCCCTGGTCCGCCTCGCCGACGCCAGCGGCAACGTGATGG
>Ga0326728_10025993_pt1 | contig 10417 bp, 3 predicted proteins | sample MB3enrmetagenome_FD_207602 | JGI IMG/M metagenome (GOLD analysis project Ga0326728, IMG submission 207602) | Lab enriched peat soil microbial communities from McLean, Ithaca, NY, United States - MB31MN | ecosystem: Environmental > Terrestrial > Soil > Wetlands > Peat | place: USA: New York... | reverse complement strand
CGGTAGAGGCCAAGGTGCTCTTCGTGCCAGGGTCGAGCGCCAGAACTGGCGTGAGGCCAGTGCCGGTAAGCGACAAATTTGTGACAAGTCCGGAGGCGCTCGTCACGATGAGCGGCGCCGTGCGGACGCCTGCGGACGCGGGATTGAACGTAACATTCAGAACACAATCCGTGGTTGTGTCCGAATTCGTGGTGCAGCCGGTGGAAGATAGGGCAGCAGTAAACTCCGTGAATCCGGTGGGCAAGGTATACGGTGAGGAAGCTGCCGGGGTATCTCCTGCGCCAAAGTGTATCTCTACATTCTGGGTAACCGGCGTGCCGATGGCAGTGGCAGGGAACTGCGTCCCTGTCGAGATTTTGCGGATCAGATTGTCAGTAGCGTCCGTCACGTATACATTACCCGCCGCATCGACGACCGGAAAGTACGGCTTGATGAAGGTCGCCTGAAGCCCGGGGCAACCGTCCCCGATAACATCGGGAGTACCCGCACCAACGGCTTTGGTCGCGCCCGTGCAGTATGTGGCGCCAACCTGGGCCGTATCGGCGGCAGGCGCAGTCGTGTTCGACATTAGGGTCTGTCCGGCAATCGGATATATTCCGCCGGTGGCAATGTCCACGCGATCGATATAGTCGGCATAGGGGCTGCTGGAGCTATAGACGCTGACGTAAACATTCCCCAACGGGTCGGTGGCAACGCCGTAGATTGCAGCAAGGTCGGTCGTATTGGCGGGACCGCGGATCAGGCCAGTGGTCTTGGACATCTTCACTCCGCCGCCCGTGCTGACTCCGGCGAAGGTGGAGATGACCCCTCCGGGAGTGATCCACCGGACGTTGTAGTTGAACTCGTCAGCGATATAAATATTGCCCGAGTTGTCCACCGCAACCTGGTAGGGGTCCTCGAGCGTAGAACCCGTCGAAGGGAAGGGACTGGTGCCGTTGCTAGAGCCGGTAAAGCTGTAGCACGCTGAGGCGGTCGCCCCCGGCACAGCCGCGGAAACGTAGGGGCAGCCGGAGCCCGCTATGGTGAAGATTGCGCCCGCGGCAATGGTATTGCCCGCAATGGTGGTGGCGGCGCTGCCCAGGTTCACCACCTCGACTGTATTGTTTCCCTGGTCCGCGATGTAAAGGTTTCCCTGCTTGTCGAAGGTCAGACCATATGGACGAAAGAGGAAGCCATTGGCCGCCAGGACCGGCGCATTGCCGGGGTCGATCGTGGTGCTGACATTACCCGCCTTGTATCCCGGAGTGAACGCCGTGTTGACGATGGTCTGGATGATTCCGGTACTCTTGACGACCTCGCGGACCGCCCCCAGCGAATAGTCTGTAAACCAGACATTACCCTGCGCATCCACCGCGATGCCCTCGGGATTGACCATGTAAACGTCAATCGCCGGACAGCCGTCGCCATAGGCGTCTGTCGACGTCAAGGACGATCCCGTGGTGCAGGCGACGCCCTTTGCAGGATTGGTCGCAGTCGAGGTCGATCCTGCAATGGTCGTGATAATCCCGGTATGCGCATCGACGCGGCGAATGCTGTGGTTGGTGTAATCGAAGATGAACAGATTACCCTCGCTGTCGACGGCAGTGGAAGCAGGCGTAGTCAGCAGCACCTGGGTCGCCAGACAGCCGTCGCCGACCGTATCCATAGACGTGAGCGTGCTGCCTGTTGCGCAGGCCTGTCCTACAGTGAAGGGCTTCGCGGTTGTGCCATTAGCTCCGCCGCCTGCCACGATACTTACGGTATAGGGCAACGCTTGTGGAGCAGCCGGAGTCGTCGCCGACAGAACGCTGGAGGACAGAAGAGAAATAGCAGCGACGAGAATCGCACGTGGAAGGATGTGCTTAGAACGAACTGCTCCAACGGTGAATTGTGACATGACGGCTCCAGGGAAATAAGCAAATCAGACTTGCCTGATAGCAGATCAGGCGCAGCTGCTCGGTGGTGTTTACAGTTAGGTTAACAGTGTAAGCATGAATACTGAATAAATTTCATGAGAATACGAGATATTTTCAGCGCCTACCGAACCCCTATGTGTCGAATGTCACATACATCTTCATTTCACTGAATTGTGATTTTTGGGACTTTGGCGGTTGGCAGAGAGGGGGGGACATTTTGCCTATGGGTTCGTTCAAGTACGTGAGGCTCCGTTCATGGGAGGGACGGCTCCATTCCATCCGAAATGTCCGTATGCGGTAACTTCACATTCGCGAGTCCCCCCTGGTGTGTGGCTATCGAAATCGCCTTTTCCCAGGCAGCCGGACCGTGTACTTGTGGTGTACTCCGAAACCGTGTATTGACCGTTTCCTGCTTATTTCAGCGTCCATACAATTCAATAAGTTGCTTGTTTTCAATGCGACTCAGCAGTCCGACTCCCGCCGCCTCCACCAAGTCATTTATTAACAATAGCTTATGTGATTTATTGCACTGAAATATGTGCGGTTTTGTGCTTCCCTTTTGCCATACGACATCTCACCCGCCGAGCCGTTCTATTGTTCCACCCCGCAGCAACATTGAGCGAATGGCCGCGCTAATGCCCGCCATACGGAAATCATCGGATCCTTCGCACAAGCCGACTTCCCGGTGCCGATGAGAAGAAGACTGGGCTACGTTCAGTCGCTTTGTCCAGTTCAGTGTTTTGTCAGGGAAAGGTCGGCAGAACCCATGCGACCGGTGGCATTGTCGCGGACGACGAAGCGAAGGGTTGCCGCATTAGCCATCGGTTGCACAGGGAAGGCGAAGTCGGCCGTCTTTGCGGGATCAGTTAGCTGTGCGCCAGGCTTTGCGTTGGCCGTCATGCCATGCAAGGTGTGGCCAAGCATCTTGCCTTTGGCATTGAGTGAGACGGCCAGGATATAAACCGAGGCTGTTGCGCTGCCGTCGTCTTTCAACTTCCATGCCAGGTTTGCGGCAGCGGCATGAACCATGTACGTGCCAGGTGAGCTGTTGCGTTCAACGGCGATGCGAAGGCCGTTGAGCGGCAAGGCACTCTCTGCGGCGGTCGTAAGGTCATAGATCGCGGCGTTGGAGGATTTTTCCTGCACTTCGCTGGAGTAGTAGCCGTCGCGGGTGCTCGCGATGAGGCCAGGGCGCAAGCAAACAATGCGAATCCTGCGGTACTGGGCTGCAGCCTGGCTCTGGTTGCTGGGCGTATAGGAGATGGTATAGAAGTGGCTGCCGAGGTTGATCGACGATGCGATCTGCTGGGCGATATCGTTTCTGCCGCGAACCACGCGACCGCCGCTGACTGGACCGAGCCTGTCGAAGTCGTCGCTGGCGTCGAAGGGATCGATATCGCCGGAGATTGCGTCGCCTGCCATCTCAACAAACTCCATCTGCGAGGAGTCGGTGATCTCTGTCATGCCGGCAGCGGAGCTGGTCGGATCGACGGCATACAGTGCGATATGTGAATCGAGCAGGGCGTCGGTCACGTGGCGGAGGGCATCCTTCACTTCCTGGGCTTCGTCGCCGTCCATGGTGGTGGGGTCGACGGTGGGAAAACCTCCGCCGACCCAGATGAGGTTCTTACGGCCGGAGATGCGGGCATAGCTCTGGGCGATCTGTTCGAGCGCACGCAGGGACTGGTCGAGCCGCTGGATAGCGCCATACGATGTTTTGCCGTTTAATTCGAGCTTCCATGGGTATTGGGCAGGGGCGGCGGCGAGCGCGCGCAGAAGCGCGTCGCGATCGCGAGTAAATGCCTGCAACTGCTTGAAGTGTTCGTCATAGACGGTAAGCAGCGTGGTGGGCTGGGGCAGAAGCGCGGGCTGGCCGGTTAGGTAGTCATGCAAGGAGCGGCGTGCAAACGAGCTGTCGGCAAAGTGAGTATTCAGTTGGTCGAGCACGAGGATGTTAGCTGGAGAGTGGCCAAAGCTGGCTGGTTGCGCAGGATCGAAGACGGCGGAGACGCCGACCGCCACCGAGACCGGTGGAAGTGTGTGGGCAGTGGGTGGCTCGATGGAGCGAATGCGTTGCTCCTGATCGTCTTCCAGGACCCGGAAGTCCTTGGCGGTGAGTCCGTCTACCGGCTTACCCGTTCTGTCGGTGACAACAACATCGAGTACGACCAAACGCACGTTGACAGTGAGACCGGAAAGGCGTGGAGCAGGCGCAGACTGCGGGTTGAGTGTCTGAGCCGGAATCCCGGTCGATGTCTGTGCGCAGAGGAGCGGAGTTCCGGTAACAGGCGCAGTGGAAGTGATCAAGATCGCGATCAGGGTTGGCAGGAGATCGCTGCATAGACCTCGCCGAATGGTGTTCAAGAACGGCAAGAATACCTCATTTCCAGGGCCTCGCGGGCCGTCGCAAGATTGCTGTTTTCAGGATTGCGAAGAGGGAACGCGCAACCCAAGTTGCCGTTTTATTCTTTGATCCATCGCAATCGCGTAAGATTCAATCAACCATAATTCTAATCGTGATAGGGTGCCAATGAACGTGAGAAGACCCATGTGGACTAAGCCAGGCAAACACGCACTGCGTGCCGTGGCTGTTTGTACGCTACTTCTGTGCTTCTCGGCTCCGCAGAGTTGGGCGTGGGGCCGCGAAGGCCATCGCCTGACCGCGCTAGTGGCAGAACAGTATTTAACCCCGGAGACAAAGGTGCAGATCGTCACGCTGCTGCACAAAGAAACCCTGGCAGACATAGCGCCATGGGCCGACGAATATCGTGTGGACCATCCTGAGACGGGCGCGTGGCACTTCGTTGACATTCCCAAGGACGCGGCCGCCTTCGATCGCAATCGCGACTGCCCGCTCTCGAAGAGCGACCCCAAATCGCCGTGGCGCGACTGTATCACCGATCGGATTTTATATTTTGAGGGGCGTCTGGGCGATCCATCGTTGAGCAGGGAGGAGCGTGCGTTCGCGCTGAAGTTTCTGGTGCATCTAATCGGCGACATCCACCAGCCCTTTCATGCTCTGGGGGACTACCGCGGGGGCAACGATATCACGGTGCATTTTCTGGGTTCCAGCGTGTGCGGCGCATACAACTGCAATCTGCACGGCGTATGGGACGACATGATTATCGAGGAGCAGGGGCTGAACGAGAAGAAATACACGGAACGGCTGCTTCGGGAGATCAAGGACAACCAATGGGAGCGTATGGCCGGCGGCGAGCCGACAACATGGGCAAACGTCTCGCACCACTATGCCGTGGATGCTCTGGTGCCGAACGGCGCGTTGATTACCCATGAGTACGTTGCGGAGGAGTCGAAGATTGTGGATGCGCAGCTGGCTCTTGGTGGTCTTCGGCTGGCGCGTGCGCTGAACCGGATTCTTGGAGCGCCAGATACGTCTCCGGCTGCTGTCGCTTCTTCCGCAGCCACTGCGCAATCGCGTTAATGGCCAAATCAGCAGGACGGAGGAGAAGCTATCACGGCTGCCCTCCCTCATTCCTGCTGGAATGGACCCGCGGTTAGAAGTGCAGCCGGGCAGCGATCTGTATCTGCCGTGAACTGTATGTGTAGTTGCTGTTGGAGTTGGTGTAGTTGCCGAAGTTGGGGTACGCCGTCAGGGTTGTCCCGCTCAGGGTGTAGGCCTCATCGGTGATTCCGGTGATGTTCTGGTGGTTCATCAGATTGAATACTTCGGCGAACACCTCCAGCCGAGCGTGCTCGAGTTGTGGTGCTTCGAAGTTGAAATTCTTGCCGAGGCGCACATCGACGACTACGGTTTTTGGGTAGTTGTAGGTTTCGCGCTCAATCCAGGGCAGACGGTCCGCGCTTGATCCGGAGCCGTTCAAGCCCTTATAGGCCGCGTTCACCGAGCAACCCGCCGATGCAGTACAGCCATCAGTTCCGTTAGGGACGGAGAGGCCTGAAACCGAACCCGAGACGTAAGGTGTATAGGGCAGTCCAGTCTGCGCTTGAACGATCGGTGCAATCCGCCAGCCGCCGAGGGCGTAGTCCTCGACGCCGTGGAAGTGGGTTAGCGGCTGATAGACCGCGGCAAAGACAAAACGCTGACGAACGTCCAGCGAACTGTTGCCGTGCTCCAGTTGCAGGTTGGTTGGGTCCAAAGCGCTGTAGGAGGGGACCACGGTGGAGAGATAGGGATTATCGTCCAGGGCGTGCGACCAGGTGTAATTCGTCATCAGCGAAAAACCATTGCTATAGCGATGGTTCAGCTGAACTGCGAGTGCGTTGTAGCTTGAATTGACGTCGCCTCTGACATCCAGAATCTCGCCATAGGCCGGGTTCGGGCGAGTCGATGCAGCGGTGCCCGCAGGTTGCAGAAAGACCTTTGCGGTGTAGGTCTGTCCTACCGGGAGTGGAGACTTGGCGCCGCCATGCGGCAGTGTGACATAGCCGCTCTGCGGAGGTTGAGGATAACTGCTGAAGGACGCCTCCGACGTGGTGCTGATCGGATACGAGGTGGCGGATGAGGTGGTGGTGTTTGGAGCGGCGATGGTGAACGTGTAGTTGTAGGTCGCCGAAGTGCTGACATTGGTATCGATGGCCCGGGGAAGCTCACGGCCGAGCGAACCCATATAGGTAATCGCAAAAATTGTGCTGCGCCCAAGATTCTGTTCGAGCGCGAGATCGAACTCATGCACCTGCGGGTTCTGCATGTGAGGATCGAGGTACGCAACCGTGGTATTCGGCGCCTTGGTGGTGTTGAGCGCAAGCGAGCTCAATCCGGTCGTCTGGCCTCCCGCGAGGCACTGATAGACCTGTGAAATGGAGGTTGCCAGGGCAGGAAAGACGGGGCCGCAATTGTTCTCATAGAAGGAGTTGGTGAGACTGATCTGCGCATTCGGCGCGCCGGATTCCAAGTAGGTCTGAAGGATGTTCGAGTTGATGATGCGCCCGTAGTACATGCCATACCCACCGCGCAGGATGGTATTGCCATCGCCATAGACATTCCAGTTGAAGCCAAAGCGGGGAGCGATGTTGTTGCGATCATCCGGCTGATTGGCCGTCTGCGGGAGCGCGGTGGCTGAGAGCGCAATGCCGAGGGAGGAGGCCAGAGCTGCGTTTCCGTTGTTTGGGTAGGGATTTGGCGGAACGAATTCATACTCATAGCGCGCGCCGATGGTAAGCGTCAGATCGGGAAGAATACGCCAATTATCCGTTGCGTATCCTGCGTACTCGCGCGTGGCAATCTCCCCGGCTGGATTGCCGAAACCCTGATCGAAGCTGTAGTAGAGCTGGTTATAGCATGTACCGGTGCCACCAGAGCATCCGCCAGCGAGGGTGGGGACCGGCCCTCCGATGCCAGTGACCGCGTTCAGGTAATCGGCGATGAAGGTGTAGGAGTAGTCATAGCTGTAGCTGCCATTGCCGTTGTAAAGGTTGTTGACGTAATCGGAGACCTTGTTGAACTCGAGGCCAGCCTTCGAGACATGCGTTCCGTGGGTCCAGGTCACGCTATCCAGCAGTTGCAGGCGGCGTTCGCTGGGGTCCGCCAGCCGGGTTAGGTCGGGGTTGCTGCCCGCATAGAACCCTCCGCTGAACTCGTATCCGATCTGTGTGCCCGCAGCCGCGCCGTAGGCGTTGTGGGACATTGGAACCTCGTTTGGCAGAGGCGGATTCTGATAGGTGTACTCGAAGTCCCGGCCATACTGCGCCAGCGCTTCGTTGACGATGTTGGTCGAAAGCACCGAGGTGAGCCGCGCGATGCCAAAATCCTCCTTAATGAAGTCGGTTCCCCATCCCGAGCGGCCCTCGGTCTCGGTGGTTGGCTGATACAGCCCGTTGGGGGCCGAGTAGCGCATGCGGTTGTACATCAGCGAGAGACGGTTGCGATCGTTGATTTGGTAGTCGAGCTTGGGCAGGTTGATCACCTGATCGCCCGTGCGCGGGACCGTCCCGATAAAGGAGTTCATGATGCCCAGGCCCTGCGTATAGTAGGCGGAACCAGCCTGAAACGAGTTCAAACCGTACAGCGCAGAGAGCGCGCAGGCGTTGTAGTCGCCCTCGGTCGAGAGGGAGAGCGAAGTCGCGGTGAATGCCCTGTTGGAGCAGGTCTCGCCGGCGGGAAGGACCGCGTTGGAGGGAGCAAACATGTCGCTCGGGTCGGTGGGGCGTGCTGTGCCGGGAAAGTTGCGCTTGGATTGGTCGTAAGCATAGAACCAGAAAAGCTTGTCATGAATAAGTGGACCGCCGACGCCAAAGCCCCACTGCTTGCGCCAGTCGGTTGGCTTATACGGGACGCTGTTGTAGCCCCCGCTGCCGTTGGGAACGCTGAGCAGCGTGTATGGGTTGGTGGCGCCGCCAAGATCGTTGTCCCGGTCGTAAAAGAATAGTTCGCCATGCAGTTGATTGGAGCCGCTCTTGGTCACCGTGTTGATGACGCCGCCTGCCGAGCGTCCGTATTCGGCGGAGTAATTTGAACTATTGACCTGAAACTCCTGTATAGCGGCCTGGGTAATGGAGTAGGAGGCCCGGGTGCGGCCGCGTGCCTCGGAGAAGTAGGCTTGGTTGTCGTCCGCGCCGTCCACGGTATTGTTGTTCAGCAGGAAGCTGATACCGCGGAAGCTGAGCAGCCCGTAACCGTCGGAGTTGGAAACCACGCCGGGAGTGAGCAGGGTGAAGTCCGACCAGCGGCGGCCATTGAGCGGAAGGTTGTCGATGGAAGCCTGATCCAGAGTCGTGGAGATGTCGCTGGACTCCGTGTGCATCATTGGCGTCTGGTCGGTAACTTCGACACTGGTGGTCACCGAACCGGGTTTTAGGACTGGAGAGACCTCGGTAAGGCTGCCTACAGTGACCATGATGGCGTCGTCGCGATAACTTTCGAATCCATCCGCCGTGAAGGTTGCGCTGTATGTTCCAGGATCCAGCTCGGGAACGTTAAATTCTCCGGAGGCATTGCTCTTGACAGTACGCGCGAAGCCTGTATCGGGCGAACTCACAGTGACGGTGGAACCGGGCAGAAGCGCTCCGCTGCTGTCGGAGACCGTGCCCCCGATTGCGCCCGTGGTTGCTGACTGCGCATGGGCGAAGAACAGCGAGACCATGAACAGGCTTAGCTGCAGAACTAAAGACCGAAGCGGATGAGATAAGAGACGACGGTTGGAGGTCAAGGTGGTTCTCCTAAAGGGCCAAATGCCAAACAAGAACGAATACAGCTTGTAGTTCCGATCAAGATGAGGGAAGGCGTTCTTTGACGGTCCCATTCGCACTTCCCTCCTTGCACTGGGACCTTTGCAGCCGATTACTGAACGTTCAAGGTAACGGTGAATTGCTGCGAAACACTGGCAAAGGAGCCTCCTGTTCCCGAAGCGACCACGGTGATGGTATCGGATCCCGCCGGCGTACCCGCGATGGTGACGGTCCCGCCGCAACCGGAGAGACCGAGGCCAAGCAGGCATAGAACAGCAAGCAGCAAGGTCCTGGTTCCGCGTAGGAGCCTTCGGCGACGGCGGCTGAAACCGAACAGGAGCATAAGTCCGGGGATTGCGGCGAGGCTGATAGGTACACGGCCTGAGCCGACGGTCGCGGCCAGCCAGCGATGCGTGGCCAGCGAGTTTGTTGCCTGCTGCGTACTGATCGTAACGGCGATCACGTTAGGGGTGCTGGAGCCATTCGAGACAATGCTTGCAGGCGAGAAGGTGCAAGTGACGGTCGCAGGCGCGGTGCAGGAAAAGCTGATGGTTCCGTTGTAACCAAAAGCCGGAGCCATGGTAAATGACATGAGGCCGCTCTGCCCCGGCGCAACCGTCAAGGACGAGGTCGCCACCGGGGCAAGGATAAACGTGGGGACTCCAGAGACGATGGTGAGAGCGGTCGAGGTGGAGGCCAGGTAATCTGCATCTCCCGAGTAGACGGCGGTCACTGGGTTGTTGGTCGTCTGCCCGACAACGGCGAAGCTCGTTACGTAGGTGGCAACGCCACTGCTATTGACTGGGGCGGACGCGATCAGCGTGGTGCCGTTGTAAAAGGAGATGCTTCCGGTTGGCACGGTAACGATCGCGTAGGCCGTCTGGCTGCTCACGGTCGCAGTCAGGGTGACCTGGGTGGTGCTGTTGACGCTGGTTGCCGATGTGCTGAGCGCAACCAGGGTAGTATCCTGTGCGACGGTCAATGTGCCGGCGACAGCGGTGACCGTGTAGTTGCTTACGGCGCTTCCTGTCACTGTCCCTGTAATGGGATACGTCCCGGCCGCTGACCCCGCGGTTGCCGTAGTGCTATAGGTAACGCCAATCTGGTCGTTGTTGACGACCCCGGTCAATACTCCGGTAAGCGTTGGCAGCGGAGCGTCGAATTGCTTGCTCAGATTGCTTGCCGTCACGGTAAGCGGCGCTTTGGCGATGATCGGAATCAAGGTCCCGCTGCTGGCGGACGATTCCGTATCCCCGCCGTAGCTGGCGGTTATGGTGTGCGCTCCGGCGCCGAGGGCCGGGATCGATAGGGATGCGGTCGATGTTGTAGTTCCCGCAGTCAGCGTGGGGCTGCCGACGGCCGTTGTGCCGCCGTCA
>Ga0326728_10025992_pt1 | contig 10418 bp, 5 predicted proteins | sample MB3enrmetagenome_FD_207602 | JGI IMG/M metagenome (GOLD analysis project Ga0326728, IMG submission 207602) | Lab enriched peat soil microbial communities from McLean, Ithaca, NY, United States - MB31MN | ecosystem: Environmental > Terrestrial > Soil > Wetlands > Peat | place: USA: New York... | reverse complement strand
CTTTTCGATTCCGTGCCGGACAATCAGCGTGATGTCCTGGTCCTTGAGCGAGGTGATGGTTACGTCGGCGGTCCTTGCCGGCATATCCCATGCAAGCGTGTCGACCTTGGCAAAGGTCCGCGCCAGCATTCCATTGATGGACCCCTTCTCGAGCGAGTCGGGAACGGCAGGCAGAATCTCGATGACGCCCGGCCGCGAATAGATGAGCATCTCCATCATGATCGTCGTCAGGGCGCCCTGCGCGTCGGGCATCGGCGGCAGGTAGGGGTTATGGGATGTGCGAAGAGTGGCAGCAACGTAGCCCTGTTCGAGCAACTGCTTCATCTGGGACTGGACCAGGTAACTGTCCTTGAGCCGCGCCCCGGCAAGAGCGCGATGGCTGTAACCGTGGGCCGCCAGAGTTTCCGGCGTACGCTTGCGATCGGCCAGCAATGCGGCCTTGGCGAGCTTCGGCGTACGGTCCGGATCGATCTCATCGCCCGGCCAGACTCCGTACAGGTGCGAGACGTGGCGATGGTCACAATTATCCTGAAGGCTGGCCCAGGCCCATTCCTTCAACATGCCGTCCGGGTCGAGCAGGTAGGGCGGCAGCTTGTCGATCATGGCCTTCCACTTGGGAATGCTCTCCTGGTCGGTGCCCAGAATCTCGGAGGCCTCGATCAGGTGCGACAGCACTTCCCGGCACACCATGATGTCCATGTTGGCGTTCAGGACGAGAGTCGTGGGCGGACGCACTGGTGAATCCCTGTTACTGAGCCCCGGCCACCACGCCGGCGGCAGAGGCTCGGAGTTGAGGGGCGCGTTCTCAGGAGAGAACGAAGGAATAAAGACGTAGTTGCCGCGTTCGTCGGTAACGGTGAGGAAGTCCTCGTAGAAGAGGGCCAGCTCCTTGAGTCCCGGCACGACGCGTTTGCGGAGGAACTCAAGATCTCCGCTCACCAGGTATTGATCCCAGAACGGGATGTAACACCAGCCGCCGCCGGAGATCCAATACGGATGAGGCCAGATGCCGTAACCCTGCGACACCGCGTAGTGGAAACTGACCCCAAGTCCCCAACTCGGCAAGATAGGAAAGACCGCGCCACGGGCGCCGAAGATATTCTCTGCGTTCTTGCGGCAATCCGGCAGCACACTCTCGACCCAATCATAGAAAGTGCCCATTGCCTCGGGTAGATTGCCCATTACGCCGGGGGCAATTTGCAGATTGATATTGATATTGATCTCGGCGAAGTAATTGCCGGCGGTGACGAGGAGCCAATAGCGGCCCATGTCGAAGAGCTTCTCAAGCAAGGCAGGCGAGAAGCCGGTCCGGGTGCGCTGGTCGTCAATCAGCTCTTCGCCGGCCATGGCCTGCTGCGTGCTGCCGCCGAAGTCCACTGAGACGCGGTCGAAGATGGGGGCCTGGACCTGCCGATGGCGCGCGAACAGGGTGGCGTAGTCCCCGTCCACCTGGTCTACAGACTTGACCATCGCGTCGACCTTGTCCTGCGTGAAGTCAGCGTACCACTCGACGCGGGTAAGCAGCGTCACCGACTGAGCGCCCTTGACGACCACCGCGCCGTTCTCCATGCGCGCCGAGCCGCCGGTGCAAATTATTCGCGTAACACCCGCGTATCCGTTGTTATTGACGGCTGGGTCAAAGTGGCCGGTCAAGATGAACCGATGCTCGTTTGCGTCCTGGTCGAACGTGATTGGACCGCCATCCGCCCTGGGACCGAAGGTCGGGTTGACGATCGCGATCTTCGCGTTCACCAACTCGCCTTTGGGAGCGGTAATGAGCTGGGCGACGACGTTGTCCGGGCGGGATGCGAATACTTGCCGCACCCACTCGCCGCGCTTGTCGTTCCAGCGCACCTTCAGTTCGCCGCTTTCAAAGTCCGTAGTGCGGAGATAGTTCTCTGCCACGCCTTCTTCCGGAATGTCGAGGCGCATGAGGAATGCGGAGATGGTCTGGTGCGGATACTCATTGATCGGGAGCCCGGCCTGACTCATCGAGTCGAACGCCAGCGCCACGGCCTCGCGGTATTTCCCGGCAAGGATAAGTTCCCGCAGTTCGGGGAGAGTTTCCGCAACTTTGGGGGCCTCGAACGGTCTTTTCCAGGGCACCATCAGGCGCTCGTGGTGGAAAAGAACCTGCTCGGAGAACGGATCGCCCAGTACTTCGACGTAGACCGGCCCATAGCCGGTGAAAAAACCCTCGCGAACAGACCTGCCGGGAGCAGTGCCGCACACGCCGCGCTTGGGAACGACACCGCGGCGGATTCTTTCGCTCAGCGGCATCGGACGAGTCCTTTGCTTGGTTCCGCGAAGGATCTCCGCGAGCAACGGCTGCTTGGGCAGGTACACGCCTTCCGGAGTGCTGCCTATATGAGAAACTGACAAGCCCTGGTCAGGAACGAGTCCCGCTTTTGCCGCAGGCGCACCGGAAACCTGAGTTGAGCCGTTTTGACTTTGTTCGCCAGCCGCGGACGCCTGGAGCGTCTTTTGAGAACCGGCTAAAGCAATAGCAGCCGCGGTACTCTTCTTCAGAAACTCTCGCCGTTTCATTCCGCACCTCTTTCTATGCGATCAATTCCTTCACGCGCTTGTATTGCATTCAGTGCTCGAGGGTTAAGCCACGTCGATGCAATGAAGTTGATGAAATAAGTTGGTTCCGCCGAAGCTGAAAGACCCGATGCCCGTCATTTGCCTTGTAGAGCCGGAACAAGACGGATCTCTGCTTTTCCACCTTCCGGACAACAACGTGCCCTCCCGGCCACGGGGTTTCTCAATGACCAATCCGAACCGACAACACGAGAAAGGCAGCCCGGCACGCCTGTTCCGTCCACGACGTGTTTACTTGGCCAGTGCTTCTGCCGCATTGGCCGCCAAAATCCACTGACTGGCGACGCCAACGGTGTATTCGTCCTCAAACCACAGGAAGCCGAAGTCGTCGATGCACTCCGGGAAGTCCGGCTTGATCACGATATAGCCGGGAATCATGCCGCCGGGAATGAATGTTCCGTCGGCGCGGTTGTTTCCGTACGCCTTCATCTTGGAAACCGTCCCCACCGAGGATACGTACGAGGTGCTCGACACGGGATGCGTGCCCAGCAGATAGTTGGCTGCCCGCAGCGTATACTCCGGGCCCACGATCTGCGGGAATGCCTTGTGCAGGAAGTACATCTGCGCGCCAAACTCGGCCACCTGGCTGGACCCGCCCCAGCTGCCGAGGCTGGGCGGAACGCCGAAGGGAGTCTTCGCCAGCTCGGCATCCAATTCGGCCTTGTAGGATTTGACCGTCTCTTGAAGCTGCTGCTTGAAATCCGCGTCCATGTACGGCAGCGCAAACACGGCTGCCCAGCCGCCGAACGCAAAATGCTGGCGCACGGTGGGGTACAGCTCCAGGAAGCGCTTCTTGTACGCCTCGCCGCCGCCGGTGGCGATCATCAACTGAAGCGCGGCTCTCCACTCTCCCGTCGCGGCCATTCCCGGAGGTCCGAAGGAAGGACCCTGAATGGCCGTCGGATGTGCGTGCTCCTCATCCCACAGCTTGATCGCCGCATCCAAACACTCTTTGGCGAGCGGGTCGTCCCAGCCTTTCAGTGTTTGCGATGCGGAGGCCAGCGCTGCCGTGGCTCCATACTGCAAGAACGGCAATTTGGTCGTGAAGGCCCACCGGTCGTCCGGTTTGCCAGAAGAATCTCCTTCCATCTGGTTGGGACCGAGCTTGTCCGAGTAGATGCGTTCATCGGTAATGGAGGCGGCATCGCCCAGGTGCGTATACTCGCGCAGATTCGGTTCGATCAAGCCCATGATCGGGTGGCCGATCGAATGGATCTGAGCCAGCACCTGCAGAACGCCGTGCCTTACCTGCTGCACTGCGTCCGGAACTCCATCCGGCCGGTGCATCTCCACCGTGTGGCCGCTCTCGTCTACCGAGAGTTCGTCCCACTTGAGGCCGAACTCCTTGTAGGCCAGGGAGAGGTTCTCAATGACCGAGTATTGGCTCGGGGCGATGTTGTCGTAATCGCCAGCGTCAAACCAGCCGCCGACACTCAATCCGGGGATGTGCTCGCCCGGTTTGTAGGGCGAATCGGTGGCCGGGCCCATCTGGTATCCATCAAAGTGCTGCCAATTCAGCGGCGCCTGGCGGGCATCGTCCATGTGCGAGACGCCATGCCACAACCGGTAGCCTTCGCGCACCGACACGTGATCCATCTCGACGGCAAGGAACCCATCCAGCGTGGATTGCCAGGTCCGGCTGTACACGTCCTTCGCGATGGGGAACAGGGCGGTTTGCTGGCCCGCGTACTCGATCGCATACAGGCCGGGCTCGTTTACTGAAGAGAAGTCAAAATTGGCATAGCGGTAGCGCAGCCAGGGCGCGGGAGTGGAGATTGGCCCCTCGAAAACCTGCTTGGAGGAGCCGTCCGCGTCCAGGCGGAGCACCTTCGCCGTCTTCGGCGCATCGAAGTTCGCATCCAGTTCGATGACCGCGACTTTCGGAAAGTTGGGAGGATAGCCCACCTGGCTGTGCGCGATCATGGGCGGACGCGTCCAGTTCGGGATCAGATCCGGGTGGATGTGCCATACGACTGCGCCCTCGGTTTTGCCCGATGGAATCAGGGTGCGGAGCACGAACCAGCCGTTCTGGGCGCGGTCGCGTCCGTCATACAGCGAAATGGGCGCGCCTTCGGAACTGACGCCGACGCGGAAGAGCGGATCCTCCGGCGCCAGCGTAATGCTGCTTCCGGTAACCAGCGGAAGCGGCTGCGTGTAGCCCTTGTCCTTGTCCCATTCTTCCTGGTACGGCAGCTTCTTCGGATCGTCCGCAGTCGGCAGAACCGTGTGCATGGCGTCCTGAGGACTGCGCGGAATCACGCCGAACTCCTTACCATCGACGGTATAACTCTTCCCCGTGTAGATCGACGGCAGGAACTCCAGATTGAAGCCCGCACGGCCGGCGAGCTTCTCCGGGAGCGGTTTGTCGAGGTTGACGCTCACGCGCACCCCGCCGGGCTCGGCCGTTACTTCGAGGGTGTAATCCATCTGGTAGGAGGGGAAGGACAATCGCGCGCTGAGGCGATTGTGTTCCTTGTCGGCCTCCCGGCCCTTGAACTGCGAGACCAGGTCCCACTGTTCAGGCGTGGGCACCAGCCGTATATCGCCGTTGGTGGCGATGCGATGGCCATGGAGAATCATCTCCATCGCGGTATTCTTCTGGTCGACAAAGATCGGGTGATAGGTGGTCTGGTAGAGAATCACGCTGAAGCCCTGCGTATCCAGATAGCCGTTATCCGTCACCTTCATCTGGGCATGGGCGCCGGGCGCCGGCAGAGCAACGAGCAGGGCGGCGAGCAGGATGGCCCTGGGCCGCACGAACATTGAACGAATGGACATGGAAGTGGGTATCCGATCCTTGGGGCGTTGCAACCGAGCGCTTTCAACGCTTGCGAGGCAGCATTGAGCAGGGCGGCTGGGATTAGGCAGATCCTGGGTTCGACCTGCTTGACGGGCCGGGCTGGCCGCCAGCAGGCCGTGCAGGGCTTCTGCTACTCATGGACTTCGAACTCTCCTACACGGTAATGCTGTTCGCTGGCGCGGTCAACGCGGCCGATGCCTTCGGCCCGGACGCGAATCGCGGCCGGCTCCATGAAACTGCCGAAGACCGATTTGGCGGCGGCTCACGAAACAGCAGGAATCATAGGTTATTGGTTGCTGCGTAAAGAGATGTGAAGGCGACTTGCACCCCCATGCTGTCAATCCTGCACGGCGTATAACGCACGATGCCCCGGAATATCCGGGGCATCGTCGGTGCATCGCCTCAACTGAAAGTCCTTTGCAGCGGAAGAGCCCTGATCCCGGCGTCAGCGACTTGCCGGGGTTGAGCTTTGGTTGGCTTCGTAGACTCCAACTCCGAGACCCACGCCGCCGCCGACCGCAATTCCACCAATGATCCACGCTGTGGTCGCCGACATCCCTACGGCCGCATTGATCGCGATTGAACTCACGGTGATCACCGTTGCGGTTCCGCCCGTCGGGGTGGTAACAGTCTGCACAGTGCCGGAAACCACAACCTTTGTGCCTACATAATTCTTAAAATCCTTGCCGGTCAGCTCAAACTTCAAATTGGTGTTGTCGGTGAGGTAGTAATGGCCGTCCTCGTAGCTGACCATTCCCACACCCGAAAAGGAGGTGGGAGTTGCGCTCGCCTGCATGGCGAATGACGCGGTGCGGCCAGGGCGAACGCTCGCCAGCAGGACACCATGATCGTTCGTGACGCCAAAGCTGCCATTCAGCACTGCGACTTCCACTGTGTTGCCGGCCAGCAGCGAAACCACGCCGCGCGAATTCGGCTCGGTCGGCGTCACGCGCAGGCCATTCGCTTCGACCTTGAATGAAGGCGAAGCCGCCATCTCGCTCTCGCCCCGCTGCAGCACCAGGTGGTCGCGATACAGCGTGCCGCGCGAAGCGGTGGACATGGTGATCTGTGTGCCTTTGTCGAGGCGCAGATTCGCGCTAGCCTGCCCGGTTTCCACAACCGACCCGTCGAAGAGTGTGGCGTTGCCCTTGACCATGTAGCTGTCCACACGCATGTCGCCGCGCGCGCTGGCAGTGCCAATCGAAACCGTTCCCGCAGCTGAGTAGGACAACATGCACATCAAAACCGCTACAACTTGCAGCTTTTTCAGCATCTCTGGTCTCCTCACCGCTCAATGCAGACACGATGTCCTTCAATCACGTACTCTCTGTATACGCCAGAACCGACGCTGGCGCAAGTTGCTTCTCCTTTAAAATCAGTGCTTTATGTAATACACGTGTCATACATTGTTACCTGAAAGCGGATGACAGAAGAGCGGCCCGGGCTGCAAGAGTTTTCAATTGTTGGATTTGAATCGGCGTTCCGCAAGCGGGTTCGCGCTCGCAGTTTCCTGGCCAGGACGGTACTCCGGTAATGTGCGCTGGCCCCGGTTTGATTGGCCTCTCTCCGGTGGTATGCTTTCGGCTTAACCATGATGCTTCTATTTGAACGCTCCGCTGGGGTCGCACTGCGCATCGGCATTGCCGCAGCGTGCTGCCTCGGAATCTGGAGTTCGCTGCTCTTCGCTCGGGCGGACTACCTGTTTCAGCAGGACACCGAGGACTCGGTGCGCGCTGCGATTCGTCTGGTGCCGGATGGATGGGAGTACTACCTGCGCCTCTCGCAATTCGATCGCGAGCACGCCCGGGAATTGCTGGAGACGTCGCTGCGCCTCAACCGCTACGACGCCCAGGCGGACATCGAGTTGGGATTGCAATATGAGGCAGACGGCAACTTTGCGACGGCCGAGAAGCTGCTGCTCAGCGCCTATGCGGCGGACCACACCTACCTGCCGCGCTGGAGCCTTGCCAACTACTATTTCCGCCGCGACAATATGCCTGCATTCTGGGCGTGGGCCCGGAGCGCTGCCGATATGCCGGCCGACGAGGTCGGCCCGCTCTTCGAGCTGTGTTGGCGCGTCTCGCCCGATCCTGACAGGATCTCCGCCGCCATCCTCAACCAGAATCCTGAACTGATCCGCCAGTACGTCAGCTTTCTGCTGGCGAAGGATCAGTTGCCTGCCGTGGCCAGCGTGGCGCCACGCCTGGTCAGCGCCGGCGACGCGGAAACAGATCGCCCTCTGTTGTTCTCAGTCGTGAACCGGCTGATCGCCATGAACGATGCGCCGGCCGCCAGCGCGTTGTGGCATTTGCTGATCGGCCAGCACTGGGTTGTGGCGGACACCACGGTGCCCAACAACGCCAGCTTCGCGCGCGAACCGCTGCCCGTCAGTTTCGACTGGTCTCTTCCGGAGTACACAGGCCTGCATTCCTGGCCGGGCGCTTCCGGTCTGGAGTCGGAGTTCACCGGCAGCCAGCCGGAGAAGGGCACGGTCGCCGAGCAGGCAGTGGCGCTGGCGCCCGGCAGCTACAAGCTTTCCTTCGCTTACCGCACATCGGACATTCCCCCGGCTACGGGACTCCGCTGGCAGATCGTCGATTCGAAATCGGATACAACTCTCGCGGAGTCGGCCGATCTCTCCAGCGACACATTGCAGCATGCGACGGTGGCGTTTACCGTTCCCCCCGGCGACGCCATCCTGCGGCTGCGCCTGGTGTATCAGCGCGCCCTTGGGACGCCGCGGATTTCGGGCACACTCGTGGTAGTATCAACTGAAATCCAGGCTCTTCCCAACTTATGATTTGTCCAGAATGCGGTAGTTCCGAAGTCCGTTCATCCAGGCGTAGTCGCTGGAACGACATCTTCCAGCGGATTCGCGGCCGTGAGGCTTTTCGTTGCCGCAAATGCCGGCAGCGCTTCTTTGCCTCTGTTTCCACTGAATCCGGCCCGGAACAGGCGGTTCAGCCAAAGCGCACGCACCGGCCCGCAAAGCTCATGAGCGATCGCAGCAAGAAGCGGCTCGTTCGCCGGCTGATTGTGATCCTGATCTTCGCAACGGCGTTCATCATCTTCATCTTTTTCCTGCGCTACATCACCACCGAACGAATGCCCGCTTCCGATTCCAGCGCGGTGAGATCTCTCCACACAGATTCGATTGCGTAGCCTGCGTTCTTCCCCGAACGCACGCCTCTGAGCCAGAGCGGCATGATCGCTGTCTTCCTGCTTACGCAGTCCCTTTGCGCGGGCTCGTCATGGGGACGGGCTCCTTGGCTGTGCGCAGGCTGCTTTCGTCCGGCATCCGCGCCATGTACAGCAGTGCGAGCATGACGAACATCCAGCCCGAAACCGCTGGTCGTGGAAAAGGAAAATCCACGCACGCATGCAGCATGATCGCGATCAGCCCCAGCCCCCATGGATTCCGGATGGCCGCCGGAACACATGCGGCAAACGGAACAAGCACCAGCAGCAGAAACGGAATCCCGCCGTCGGCGGCAAACTCCGCCCAATCGTTGTGCGCATGGTTGGCGTAAAACGGAAAATCCTTGATTGCGTATCGCTGGTACACCTCGGGGAATGTCCCCAGGCCGTAACCGATCAGCGGCCGCTGCTTGGCCATATCCGCCGCGGCCATAATGAACTCCCGGCGCACCACATACGGATCGTTCTGCTGAAAGCGCTGCCACACGCGCTCCCATCCAACCGCCATCGTGAACCCTGCCGCCAGGACGGGAACCATCACCAGCATGGTCAAGGTTGAGCGCGTTGGCAGGCCGGTCTCCGGGTCGCGCAATCTCACCAGCCCGATCACCAGCATGGCCAGCAGCTCCGCCGTGCAGAGCGCTGTGCCCGCGCGCGAAGCAGAGCCGATCACCGACGCATACAGAACGCCGCCCGCAAGCGCATACCACCAGGAGTGCCAGCCCTCGCGCAGCGCCCGCCAGAGAGCGATCGGCAAGGCGATCTCAATGAACTGCGCATAGTTGTTGTAGGACGGGAAGGTCGCGTACACATCGGGGTATCCGGTCGGGAACAACCACAGGACGAGGCCCTCGGAGGTGAAGAGCTGCGTAAGGCAAAGCACCGCCATCGCCGTCGCAAAGATAAGAAACGCGCTCAGAAAATTGCGCCGTGCGCTGCGGCCTGGAGCGGCAACCTGGGTCAGGAAGAACACCCCGCCAAGAGCGCCCCAGCGCAAAACAGCTTGGCGAGTCTCAACGCTTGACGCGGTGGTGTGCGCAAAAATCTGCACCAGGCCCCACACAGGTATCAGGTACACAAGCCACGGCGTCCATCCGCCGGCAATGTATTCCCTGCCCCGGCGAACGCCCGTCACCAGGTACACGGCAAGAAGCGCAAAGACGCCGATCTGAAAAGACTGCAGCGCCCATGCGCCGCGCACAAACATGGTCGTGGTGGCATAGATCAGCAAAACAAACAGGCACACGGCTACCACAGCCGGCCTGCGCTTGCTGGCTGTGACCGCCGGGTTCTCCAACCCAGGACGCGCGCAAATAGGGATGACTGGCAACGCGACCATTCTATGCCACGAGCTTGGCCTGAATGCAAGTCGCCTTGGATATATCGGAAGAAGGCGACGATTTGTGCAGTCGCGGCAGACGGCAAAATGCCCTGTCCATCGCGGAAGCGCGCCCCCTCGCTCCCTGTGCATTGCGATCGGGGCCAGCGCCGTATTGCACAAAGCCTCCATTTTCATGAGCTTCACAAACAGGCGCCGTTCTGCTCTGCGCACAAGGATGCAGGCGAGTTTAAACAAAATAAAATTACTTCCGCTGCCGGCGAGTTAAGGCCGCATGCAATGCTCCAAAGAATTAATGACCTTTGAGATCGAGTTTATAAAAATCTCTGAACCTCGCTCCGTGTTCAGCCGATAACCTTGCCAGCCGCAAAGGTAGAGCGGTTGGAGGTTAGCATGAACACAGTCAACGGAACAATGCTCGGTCTGGCGCTTGCCATGGGATGTTGCACATGCTCCGCGCAGCAGACCACGGTTCCA
>Ga0326728_10025991_pt1 | contig 10418 bp, 8 predicted proteins | sample MB3enrmetagenome_FD_207602 | JGI IMG/M metagenome (GOLD analysis project Ga0326728, IMG submission 207602) | Lab enriched peat soil microbial communities from McLean, Ithaca, NY, United States - MB31MN | ecosystem: Environmental > Terrestrial > Soil > Wetlands > Peat | place: USA: New York... | reverse complement strand
GCCTTGAACTTTCAATATCAGTTTCGAAACGCAACATGTTGGAATATCCATCACTTTTTTGATATCATTGTGAATTTCGGAAAGTTTACCCCTTATAGCTTTTATCTTCTCAATATCGAACAGAACATGCCGCTGAAATGATGGGTGGCTCCAGGAAAACCTTCTGTAATGACTAGCAAAAAGTCATTTACGAATTCATTTTCTCGAGTGGCAGGTAAAAAAGGAAGAAATTGCACAAAAATTTGAAAATATCTTTACTGGAAACAGAAAACCTATTTGCTCTTCTGAGACATTGTGAACTGGTTAAAGGGCAAAAAAGGACAGATTGTATATACCTTGTACCTTTCGAAAATAAAAATATTCCATGATATATTTAATCTTGATATTCTAAATTTGTGACTAATTTTTGCTCCGAAATCAATATTATGCAAGCAAGAAAATTTTTAACCGATGACCAATGGAAACTGAGTTATCTAGCTTGGGCATAAGTTTCATGAAACTCTGCTAGACTTTTATGACTAAACTACTGCTCTTTGGCTGTATTTTTGATAGAGGCAGTTACATCTCTCTTTGTTAGGAGAAGGAGGGATTGCAATACTAGCTTGAGTCAAGAAAAAAGCACCATAAAGTATTTATCAAAAAAATGTAATATTGCAGTGTAACTGACTAATCAGTCAACTATAGAGACAATGCATGAAAGAACAGGTCATAGACAAAAAAACAGCCATTATGGAAGCAGCCCTGAAGCTTTTCACTGAAAGAGGCTTCCAAGGTACATCCACTGCTCAGATTTCGAAAGAAGCTAGTGTAGCTACAGGCACCCTTTTCAATTACTTTCCTACAAAGGAAGACCTTATAAACAGCCTCTATTTCGAAGTAAAAGGGCAACTAAGTCAAAGTATGGGGAAAGAAATTGAAGCACAGAGTACCTTTCAGGATAAATTAAGTAAAATATGGTCAAATTTAATCAAATGGGGAGTAGACAATCAGGAAGAATTTCTTTTTGTCGGGCAGTTCTGCTCTTCTCCTTATATAACTAAATTTACGCGTGAAGAAGTGATGAAAGAGTATGTCTTTCTCCATGATCTTGTGAATGAAGGAATAAAAACAGGATTGATCAGAGACTTTTCCGCAGAGTTGACAATTGCAATATTTTATCAGGCTAGCAGGGCGGTGGTGAATCAAATCCTTGATTCAGATTCATCACAAGATAAGAATAAGTTTATCGGAGATGGATTTCAGATTATCTGGAAAGGTTTAGCTATGAATTAATTTTTTTCATCCTACCTATGAGTGATCAGTCAATCATATATGGAAATTAATGTACTGACTTACCTCAAAATATCCAGTCAATCAGAAAATTAACCCGAAATACATAAGAAATAGTTTGAAGAAACCAGGTGAATGGAAAATGTTGTACAGAAAAATTCCTAAGAATGGAGACGAACTTTCTATACTTGGATTTGGATGTATGCGTCTCCCCGTGAAAGAAGATGGTGCTATAGATGAAGAAAGAGCCACTAAGCAGGTACGCTATGCAATCAACCACGGGGTAAACTATGTTGATACGGCCTGGCCCTATCACACAGGACAGAGTGAGCCTTTTTTAGGTCGTGCTCTTGCTGCCGGATACCGCCAGAAAGTTAAACTCGCAACAAAACTTCCCAGCTGGATGGTGAAAAGCCGAGAGGATATGGATAAGTTCTTGAATGCTCAGCTGGAGAAACTCAAAACAGACCACCTCGACTATTACCTCATCCATGCTCTCGTTGGTGAACTGTGGGATAATGTTGAAAAGCTGGGGGTAGCTGATTTCCTTGACGAAGCTAAAGCTGACGGCCGCATAATTAACGCAGGTTTTTCCTTCCATGGAGCAGCTGACGATTTCAAACGTATAGTGGGCGCCTATGACTGGGATTTTTGTCAGATCCAGTACAACTTCCTGGACGAAAAGAACCAGGCAGGTACCGAGGGTTTGGAATATGCAGCTTCAAAAGGCCTTGGAATAATCATTATGGAGCCCCTCCGTGGAGGGAACCTCGCAAGCCCCCTGCCTCCTGCTGTGAAAGATATATGGGATGAGGCTCCGACGAAAAGAACCGCAGCAGAGTGGGCTCTTCACTGGGTGTGGAACCATCCAGAAGTCACCGTTGTCCTCTCAGGGATGAATGAGGAAGCAAATATTGAAGAGAATCTTACGGTAGCAGACAAAGCATACCCAAATTCCCTGACTGAAGCTGAACTGCAGCTAGTAAAAAAAGTAGAGAGGAAGTACCGTGAACTAATGAAAGTAGGCTGTACAGGCTGTAGATATTGTATGCCCTGTCCAAGAGGGGTAAATATTCCATTATGTTTCGAAACGTACAACAACCTGTACATGTCCGACAATGCAGACGAGACAAAGTTTCTCTATGCTGCAAGGTTGGGTGGCATCCTATCAGTAGGAGGGGGCGAATTTGCATCCCAGTGCGTCAAATGTGAAGAGTGCCTTGAAAAATGTCCCCAGCACCTTGATATACCTACGATTCTCGAATCCGTTGTAGAAGAACTTGAAGGACCTGATCTGGAGGAGAGAGTTGCCATAGCAGAACAGTTATTCAAGCGGACTTAAAAGTGAGAAATTCGAAGTGACGAAAAAGACAAAATGAAGATATTGTTTAAGCTAACTTTATTGAAAGATTAAGCAATATTTCCATTTTCCGCTGGTTATCTTCATGTTTAGTTAATTATACTCATTCAGCTTTAGAATTTTGAAATTTTACCTCAAATTGCAAAGCGACAACCAAATAATTCTGAAAATCAAGCTTGTACGAGGTATAGCGCGAGATTCTACAGAGCCTCCAAGCTAATAAATTGTTATCGAAGAACTGGGATTTAAACTGTTTATTGCTAAAGTATCTAGTTCTTCTAGGCGAAGGGTGGCACATGGATCTTACTGATATACTAAGGGCTGTTAAAGACGGAAAAATGGATCTTAAGACTGCGGAACATCAGGCCCTTGGTCTGGGTTTTGTTTCCTACTCAAGCATTGCAAAACTTGATCCCCACAGGAAAATCAGGACAGGAGTAATTGAGGCTATTCTTGCAGACTGCAAGGAGCCGGAAGATGTGGTGGAACTCACCAGAGTGATGGTCGCACAGAGCAAAAGAGCCCTCATTACCCGTGTCTCCGAAAAGCATCTTGAAGTCTTAAGGGCAGCGTTTGGCGGAGATAAACTTGACTGGAATAGTCGAGCTCGCACTGTTGGTATTCACGATGGTCCCCCTCCTCTGAAAACCGGAGGAATTGTAGGGATAATTTCAGCAGGTACGGTAGATACCGGCTGCGGAAGAGGCTCAAGTTATTGCTTCAGAAATGGGCTGCAAAACTATTACTGTATATGACGTAGGGGTTGCAGGAATTCACAGGCTCATTCCCGAACTCCAGAGACTGAAATCTATGAAGCCTGGAGCAATCGTTGTTGCGGCCGGAAGGGAGGGAGCGCTTCCGACAATCGTTTCCGGACTTGTGGACGTGCCTGTTATCGGGCTTCCGGTGTCTACAGGCTACGAGGCCGGAGGCGGGGGAAAGGCTGCCCTGTTGGCAATGCTGCAGTCCTGCTCCCCCATTGCGGTAGTAAATATAGATGCAGGTTTCGTAGCTGGTGCTTACGCAGCTCGGATCGCAAATATGATTGCAACAGCCGGAAAACTCGACATTGGAGAGAAAATAGAGCTGGAAGAAGAGTACCAAAGAGGGGAAGAGAACAAAAATTAATTTAAAAAGCAATGCGGGAAGGCAACTTCATGAAAGCACTTGTATTCAATCCATTTTCAGGGGCAGCAGGAGATATGATCCTTGGATGCGCTCTTGATCTCGAGGCTGACAGGAAAGCAATTAAGGAACTGATAGAAGCTTCTGTCCCAGTATCTGTAGATGTAAAAGAAGTTTTAAAAAAAGGAATAAAGGCTCTGGATGTTCGAATCAAAGTTCCTGACAAAGAGCCGGCCCGCACTTATCCTGAACTTGTGGACATCATAAAGGGTGCAAAATTGCCCACTAAGGTGGAGGAAAGTGCCCTTGATATTTTTTTGAAAATGGCAGAAGCTGAAGCAACAGTCCATGGGCAGCCTGACCTTGAAAATCTTCATTTCCATGAGGTAGGGCAGAATGACGCTCTTGCCGATGTAATCGGGTCTTCGGCAGCTATTCACGCTCTCAACTGTGATTCTGTTTATTGCATGCCTATCAATGTGGGCAGCGGAACAATCGAATGCGCACATGGGACTTTACCTGTCCCATCCCCGGCTACCCTTGAACTCCTCAAGAGAGGAAAGCTCTATTTCAGGGGAGGTGCTGAGAAAAAAGAACTTCTTACTCCGACAGGGGTTGCTATTCTGGCTCATTTTGCAAGGTCAGTGGAGACTTTTCCTCAAGGTAGAGTAATTTCAACAGGGTATGGGGCAGGGGATTCTGAGCTTGCCTGGCCCAACGTGCTCCAGGGAGTGCTTTCCGAACTTGATTCCTGCCTGATCCCGGACATTATTGAGGTACTTGAAACAAACGCCGATGATGTGAGCGGAGAAGTCCTGGGGAACCTGTTCGAGGAACTGCTTGCTATGGGGGCAAGGGATGTTGCAATTCTCCCGGCAACAATGAAAAAAGGCCGTCCAGCTCATGTTATCAAGGTTATTGCAAAACCAGAGGATACTGCAAAGCTCGCCCGGAAAATAATTATCGAGACAGGAACCCTGGGAGTAAGGGTTATCCCTTCCAGGCACAGGTTAATGGCCTCCAGGCGAATAGAATCGGTTAAATTTGAGTTCAAAGGGCAGGTATATGAAGCTGCGGTCAAGATCGCCAGGGATTCTGAAGGCATCCTGCTCAATATTTCTGCCGAGTTTGAGGATTGCAAAAAAATCGCAAAAACAAGCGGAGTTCCTGTAAAAGAGGTTATGAGAAAGGCAGAGGAAGCTGCAAGAAGGCTTTTCTCTGGAAATTCTCAAAAGACTTGAGTTAAGTAAAAACCGATGAATTTCGCGGTTTCAGTTACTATACTATGGATATTGAAGCTTTCAGGAAGCTCCAAAAGAGTTTCCCTGTTCTGCGGGAATAATAACTAGCGTAAAAACTCGTAAATCCGGTTGCATCAATTGCTGTAATTGATGATATTCTTTCCATATGGGTAAAATAGCTTTAGAATCCTTGACAAAATGAGGTAAGTAGTATCACGAAAAAATTTAAAGGAGAATACAATATGAATAAATTAAACAATTTAAGTGAAAGTGTAATCTTCCCGAAAGGCGAAAAAATTACGAATGACTATTTCATAGGGACAGCATGGCTCCAAATGCTGGTTTTAAATGACAGCACCTTTAATTGCTTGATAGGTAATGTAACTTTTGAACCGGGCGCAAGAAATAATTGGCATAAACATCCGGGTGGGCAGATTCTGCTTGTTACTGGGGGCAAAGGATATTTTCAGGAAGAAGGCAAGCTGGTACAGGTGATTCAGGAAGGGGATGTAGTAAAAATCCATCCAAATGTGAAACATTGGCATGGTGCTACACCGGATAGCTGGTTTATACATATCGCGATAAGTACTAATCCCCAAAAGGGAGACGCTGAATGGCTGGAACCCGTAACGGATGAAGAATATAACAATTTAAAATAACATGAATTTTATCTTGCGGTGACGCTGGAAATTATTATTTTTATAACAGATTTTCCTTTATCGGCAGCTTACTACACCGAGACATACAGGGCACCTGCATTTACGGCAACTACTGTCAGCCCTGCCCGTCCGGAATCGATATCGTTCCGTAAACGAATAACTGGGTCTGGCAAAAGCCGGCGAAGAAGTCGCAAAAGACCATTATTTGAAGTTAAGAAAAAACGCAAAGAACTGCATTGAATGCGGTGTATGCGAAAAGAATTGCCCGTTTCATGTGGAATCCGCTGCGGCATGTGGGAAGCAAATCATCATTTTGATAAGTGAAGATAATTCATAATCTTGAAATCGATGATCGCTAGTGATCCGGCAACTGATTGTGAAGAATCAGGTACTGCATCACGAAACATCTATCAATCTTTCATGGAATGCTTCGGCAGCACTATTAAAATAAATTCATAAATAAATAAATGATAAGGAACACGCTGTAATTGGAATCAATAAACCATAAGAATCATTCATGGCGGGTGAAACTGTTTTCAAAATTTTAAGAATATAGGGGAAAAGAATACGATGGTAAAGAAATTAGGTTTTGATGCATGAGATTACCGCTTCTGGATAAAGATGATGTTTTTTTGTGTGAACTGGAATAAATTATCAGTTTTTATATCATTTATCATTTCAATTCTTTCACACCAACGATTAAGCCAGTTTAGTTTTCTTCCTCATATAGGATCTTATAGCTATAAAAATTAGAATTTTGTAAACAGGTTTATAAAAAATTTGCTAGTTTTTTAAAACATGATTAATATTTGACTGTCGAATATGTATGAATGTGTAAAGTTTGGAATAAAACTCACCTAGACGAATTATAAAGTATTCAGCAAGTCCTTACTTTAGGTGTAAAACGTACAGTTGAATAATTAATCCAAATGAAACAATTTAGAATTAGGATAAAAATTAAAGAAACTACTTATAAAAATCATATTAAAATATACACTTACTATTTATATTTTCCCTGCTATATTTTTAAAGAACCAATTAATTACAAGTACGAAAGATCAGGTATGATAATAAACATAACCTATGTGTTTTGTGGCATTGATGATCCTACTAGACTACCATATCTCTACAAAAATAGGTTAAATAAATATAGTCAAATATTATATTGAAAAAAATAAGAATATGCAGAATTAATATATGCATCCTTGTAAGGTTCATAACCATAGAATTCGTGCATTTTAGGCATGAATAAAGCGCATTAGACTTTATAGATAAACGTACATTTCAGAAAGTTAAAGTTTTAATGTGGTTTTGATTCTCCAGTTTAACTATGTAAGTACTAAAATAAAGAATCGAATGTGTATAATAAAATACACATGATAAATGATATAAAATTAAAAACATGCATTCTTGTATATATATTATGATACAGCTAACATATAGTCTTTTAAATAAATTCTATTTTAAATCATATATCTTTATTTATCTCTTTATAAAATACTACTTTTTTTGATTAGGTAATAATTAATTCAATTACGTATATGATCAAATAAAGTAATATCTGTATTAGATAATATATTTTTGAAAATATGATTATAATTTTTTATAAATTATACTAACTAAACAAGTCTTATAATAAATACTATTTATAAAATATATATTTTAATATATCTAATTTTAAAGATGAAATAAATTTTAATAATCAAATACAAAAATCATTTTTATAAGCCCATATTTATAATTCAATCTTCAACTTACATATGGTACACTCAGAGCTCATAATTATATAATATAAATATATGTGTATACTTTTTAAAGATGCCTCGTCATAATTTTTAATGATAAGTTAAATGTAATAACAAAAATACATGATTCACAACCTTCTCCACAATAGAGATTTTCGAAATTTAGATTCGTTTTGAGGATGTTATTAATTTAGATTGTTTGGCTCATAAGCCTTAAATAAAGTGAACAAACAGATCAAAACTTAAAAATTAACGAGAAAATTTGTTGTTAATTTAATTCAAATTTTTGCATTGTAAATTTAGCTTCTTGAATCAATTTTTAGTGGACTATTGAAATTCTGTAAAGCTATTCAGCTATACTATAGGAATCAATTTTGCCGTTGATATAATCCTGCATTAAATCTATCCTTTTATGAAGTCGATTATTCTAAAGACTATATGAATTTGCTCATTTTGGCCGACATACACCCCATTTAATGAAAAAAAACACCGAGAAAAATTTATACATTGATTGGAATTTACTATACACAAAGACTATATGTATGAAAGAACAACTCATTTATGGCCAGGAAAAACAAAAATACACCTAAAGATCTAATTTCAAAGAATATCAAAATCCCTATTTTTTTAAAATATTCCTCCTTTTTGAACTATATGTTTATATAATTACTTAAATCAAAGCGTCTATTATACTTCATCAATGAAATTAAGGTAGAAGCATACAGTAATTAAAGGAGAGCTGAAATTTAAAAGAAAGATTTTTTTTAATTAACATTTGTACTAAGTATAGTAGCTAAATATTTAATCGTCTTCAAGTAAGGCAGTATGCTAAGTTTTTTGTAAAATCTCAAATTTTTAAAAGTTTTGAGGAAAAAAATCAAGCATGAAGAAACTAATTACATACAGTCCATGTAATTTGAATTAAAATTAACCCAAATTAATGACATATTCCGATTAATCACTCATACAATAAATTTTGGCGATCCTAGAAATATTTAAAAATCGTAAATTTTATTATTTTGCTTGCTTTAGAACTAAAATTTAAGATCAGAAAATAATAAGAAGTCTCAAAAAATTGTATCAAAATATATATTTATTTTACATATTAGTATATATTTTTAGTAATTTTTTCAGTTCCTTATTTTAGTAGATATATTTTAGTCTTAGTATTTTGCATTTTAAGTATAATTAAATAAATCCAATTTTATCAAAGTATGATATTAACATGTATTAATATATAAGTACTAATGCCCAATATTTATTTTTATATTGCCACTAGAATAAATGTGTATAACTTAAATATAATACGTCACTAAATTAAATGACCTAATTATATTTCTAATTGTATTTCAAATATTTCTTCAAACAATTTGTATTTTTTCCGTGCTCTATATAAATACTGACGAATCGGAGTTTCATTTCTTGTCCTGGCAAAGAGAGCTTCAATTTCCCCTCTGGAAAAAACAGCTTGAAGCTTTTTGATGGACAATTTCTCAAGCTCTTTACTGTCGTTAATTACCCGATTATCTATTGCAATTGGGATTGGGAGTAAAGATAATGGGACTTCATCTATCCAACTCCACTTCAAATCGTAGACGTTTGCGTAAAAAGCTCGACATGAAACACATCTTGTCACAACCACATTTGTCTCACTTACAGAGTGATAACTAAGGCTAACAAGCATTGCAGAACAGTTACTGCAGTTTCCGATCTCATTTTCTTCCAGATCATAAGCAGGTATTTGGCTTTCTCCAATGCAGAGATTATTATCCGTAAGATCGTACCTATATTCCATTTGATCAGCTCTTGGAAGATGTTGAAGTCAGGAATTTATTTTATTAACAATATGCTTTTTTTTCCCTTATTTCTACTTTTTGGTCTAAGGTTCCTAACCTATTAATATTAATCCCTATTAAGCTGATGAATCCATCTTCAACAACTTTTCAGCTATTGCATATTTTCGTTTTCTTTCCTTAAAGCGTCGATGAGCGGAAATGAACTCAAAATTCGGTTATAGAAACTTTTGAAAAGTAGCTTTACATAACAGCAGTTCCATCACTATTTTTAAAATAAAAGCAACAATCTCAAGTTTTGAGACAGAATTATATTATAGCAGATGTTCCTTTTAAGAATATATAATAAAAGTTTGCTGAAAAATTTACAGAAGATTAATATGTATTGTTGACTAAGCATAAATTTAGAAACTTTTGATTCTGCGCTTGATTATTGATTTATGCAGTCAATTGTAAGTTAATTGATGATAAAATTTGGTAACACAGGATTTATTGAAAATTTTATGCATTTAAATGAGCTTTCACTATATCATGTAATTATTAAAATTAAATATTTTGATTAGCTTGTATGATATATCTCTTACTAGTTCCCTTTATTTTTAATACAGGTTTTAATTATACTGCAAGTTATATCCTCGCCAACGGTTCCAATGGAACCTCCACCACTCAAAAGCTCAAAACACAGTAACTTTTTTTTAATCAAAGAGTATTCATTAAAGATTTTTCTTGCTGTGATACTTTTTATGATCTGCATCACTCCTGGTGGAGAACACTTTGGTTCATAAGCGATTAAATGATGTACAAGGTCACCATTAGTGTCTATTACATCAAACTCAGAAAATGCCATTTATCAATCTCAAAGAAAATAAATTTGAAATAATTGATTATATCATAGTCTGGAAAAAATTTTCTCGATCCTTCATATAAAAAAAGTTATATCCAGTTTATAAGCACAATTATTTGCATTCTACGTTTCCATTTTATAGTTCAAAGGAGCTTCAAATATAAATCAATTAGTTAATAACATTTCTCAGGGAAATCCAATTCCTACAGCAAGCTACTGATATAGACTTAAATCATGCCCGTAGAATATTCTTAACTAGATGGCTTTGATTTCTGTATTTGACTTGATATTTTATTTTCTGATTCATTATTCTCTGATTTTAAAAATAGCTTATGCATCCTTAAAATATTCATTTTATTTTTTAATGTCATCAATTAATTAT
>Ga0326728_10025990_pt1 | contig 10418 bp, 20 predicted proteins | sample MB3enrmetagenome_FD_207602 | JGI IMG/M metagenome (GOLD analysis project Ga0326728, IMG submission 207602) | Lab enriched peat soil microbial communities from McLean, Ithaca, NY, United States - MB31MN | ecosystem: Environmental > Terrestrial > Soil > Wetlands > Peat | place: USA: New York... | reverse complement strand
GGGTTCTGTTGCAGCTTCTCGGCAAAGCGCACCAGCGGCTCGTAGGGGAGACCCTCATCCGAGAAACGGAGGATCTTGTTGCTCAAAACCTCAGGGGCAGGCACACCATTGACCAGCACTCGGCCATCCCTGACCGTGAACGTGCCATCCGAATAGACTTCGACTTGCTTAGCCTTGGATACCAGGGTGGGGATCTCATCGATCCTGCCTGCCTTGACAGCCTCGATCAGACGGTCGGCCAGAGCTTCGCTTCGCTTGACGATATGGGTTTGGCCGTCAAACGAGACGACAACGTTTTGTTCCGTGATAGTCCACGGGATATTCACTTGCTTCATGTTCATTCTCCTGTTATTCACACACTCTATAACTCATCTTCACAGCTTGTCAATGGCATTTACGTAGTGTGCCACGTGCTTCAAGACGATATCGTTTCGCTGAATACGGTAAAGCTCGAAGGCATCAAACAGCGGATACTTCTTGTGGAATACCTTGCTCATCTTATCAGCATCCATCTCGGGATGGTCTTTGGCATACTGCGTCAAAGCTGCATCCGTAATGTTGCATTTCAGGGTCTCGTAGAGGTTTAGCAGGCCCTCGTCTTTGTCCCTCATGTCATGCAGCTTCTTATGCAGGGCGCTCCTTTGGAAGGCAATGCTGTCCTTCTTCTCGATGAAGGGAGCAATCTTCTCCATGATTTCCAACTCGTAGCTGCTCATATGTCCAGAGAAAGCTCGGGCATACTTGACAGCCACATAGTCAATCTTCTTGTTGTCCAGAACTTTGGCCAGGTAGTCTTCCAGTCTGATGAAGTCAGAGAACTCTTTCTCCAAACGAGTTGGATCAGTGTCCTTATCCACACCATAGAGGGAGACATCCTTGAACCGCTCCTTGATGAAATCCAGGGAATGGTGATCGATGGACGTGGTTCCGTTTAGAGCCGTGCGCTCACCATTGGAAACGTCTCGCTCCAACAGGCACAGCACCTTGTCGTTAGTATCCAACTCCATGTTCTCGTAGCTGATCCGAGAGAACCGGCCATCGAACTTGAAGAGCAAAAGACGGTTCAAGCAAGGCGTATATGCACGTGCAGACGCCTTGGTGATGGAAGAGAGCTTCTTGGGATTTAGCTCTTTCAGAGAGATGCTGGTGTTGAGATCGTCCTCCGTGCATTTGTCAGAGGGGCAGATGACGAAGACCTTCTTGACGTTGGCATCATCAAACGCCTTCTTGACATGCTTGGCCGTGGGCTCGTGAAGAGGCAGGTCGTTGATGTAAAGAACTGCGTTCTCCTCGAAGCTGATGTTATGTCCCGCGTGTCGGCTGATCTTGTTGGGATCGTTGCCATGCCTGCGAGAATACCTGCCTTTGGTGTAGGTATATACGGTGCAACCTACCGTCAGATAGCGACCGTGTAGGATGTGTCCATGCCACGATACCTGGCCCAACCAACCAACGCCATTGAAGGCCTTCATCAGTTCTGCCTGGTAATACATGTTGGCATCCCACAGCGAGGGATAAGCCTGGATCTTGTCATCCACCTGCTTCTTCAAGACCTTAGTGATGCTATCCAGGCGGGTTCGGATCTTCTCCTGCGTGGGCTTGTCAAGGAAGATCTGCTCCCTGTTGGCTGACAGGGACAGCTCACCCACATTGAAATACATGACGAAGATACCACGAGAGGCATCAATCAGTTTGGGATCGGCATACTTGCGGAGATCGGTCAGCTCCAACGGATATTCAATACCATCGATGATCAGCTTGGCCACTCGGTTGTAATCGTTGGTGGCAGCAATGGCCCAGCCTTCGCCTTCCAACACCTTGTCCAGCGTTTGCCATTGGATGGTTCCACCCGTGATGACGGGCTTGACATCCCAATGACGGCAGGACTGCTCCGTATAAGAACGGAAGAAGTTGAAGTCGGCATGCTTGACGGGGATAGAGATCTCCGTACCAGAAGGCTGATCTGTGGGCACCTTGTTTAGGAGAGCGAGCTTACCGATCTTTGTTTCATCGATGAAGCAGACGTAGTTGTATTTGATACCTTCGTGAATAGTTTCGATGGTGAATTGATCAGAAACGCTAAAAGGTGTTTTGCATCCGAGCCCGAACCCACCACAAAAAACGTTGTCATTACGCTTAGTTGAAGCAGTATAGTTGATGAAAACGTTCTCCATCCTATCTGGTGAAATGCCTAGCCCTTCATCACGGATTTTATAGACAGGTTCCAAACCGAATGGAAGATGGATGTGGATTGGAACATCGAACTTACCGACTTCTCTGTGCGCATCACGCGCATTGCAAGAGATCTCGCGGCACACCGCCAAGATGGGGTTCGAGTAGAGTTTGGATCGAAGGATGTCGAAGATCATTCCCTGATCTGCTACCCCAAAGAACTTCTCATCCAGGGTGCCAGAGGTTTCAGAATACGGTTTTGTTTGTGTCAAAATCATGCAACACCTTGAAATGGTGGAGTTTCGTGGTTATAGTAGGGGTATGTGGTACGTATACAAAATCACCAACTTGGTGAACGGCAAACTTTACGTAGGCAAAACTGACAATATCAGGAAGCGCTGGAATGGTCATAAGACTGCTGCTCGTAGGCAAGATCCAAACGACTTCACTATCCTACATCGAGCCATGCGCAAATACGGGTTCGACAACTTCAAGATCGAACGGTTATCGGAACATATGGGAGAAGAAGTGGCACTGGCAGAAGAAGTTCGTATGATTGCAGAACTAAACACGAGAGATCGTTCAATTGGCTACAACATGACAGAAGGTGGAGACGGTGCCAGCGGCTACAAGTTTACTGATGAGCAGAGAAAAAAATTGAGTAAGGCAAAGAAGGGCAAATATGTCGGAGAAGATAATCACTTCTACGGCAAGCATCACACGGCAGAAACAAGAGCACTTCAATCACAGCTGATGAAGAGCAACTACCAAACCAATCCCGAGAAGTATGACCAGCTCAACATGCACCAATGCGCCATTGATACCGAGGAGTGTATCGGTGTGCAGCAACAATGGTTGCAAGGCGCTACAATGGAGGAGTTGGAAAAGAAACACTCGATTTCAATCACTACTATTCACAGCATCATTCGTGGCACCTACGTAGCCATCCGTAAACATTCGATATTGACGGGGGACATGGTAGACGGACTTATTCGAGAGAGGCATAAAGAACAGGTGGCCGCCTATAAAAAGTTCAGTCCCGAACAGGATCGCGAAATAGCTCAGAGATATCTGGCTGCAGACATGCCTTCTATTGGTGCCTTGGCCAAAGAGTTTCACACGTCTAATCCAACTATCAAAAAGGCGCTAAAAGCCAACGGTATCGAGGTCAAGAAGGGGCCACGAAAACGACAATCTGTCTAATCCGTTTTTCGATGTGTTGCGAATGGGAACGGGGTTGGCACGAGTTTTGCAATCAGAGACACAGTTTATCAGCAGCGCCTTCAACAAGTTCCCAGGCCCAACCAGATATAGAAGGACGCGGATGCTTATAGTTTCCTGGCTCATCATCAGCTGCGAGGGCTGCCTCAAACTCCTCGCTCTCGCCAACATATAGACTGCGAATGGTTTCACTATCCACCTGATTAATTAGGCTTTGGATAGCATCATCATACGAAATCTTATCAGCATCGAGGGCAGAGGATAGAGCGAACACTATATCTATCGCCAGCAACATATCAGTAATCTTGTTCATGTCTTACACCACTTCTAACGTATGGATTTCAGTACCAGTAAGGCGCTCGAAGTAGCCTTCCCATGGCTTATAGCCTTCGCCCTTCAAGGCATTCTCTAACATTACCTCAGCAATCTTATAGGTAGGGGCTACGCCAACCATGTGCCAGCAGCCTTCCGTATGACTGAAAGTATCGCCTGTGGAATACCTAACGACACAAAGATACATCGTGTTCAACGATAGCATCTTTTCGTTGGGCAGCTCGATGCTGTCGTAAAAGAAACGATACTTGGGAGCCTCACGATGCAGCCTAATAAAGCTCACTTCTTTGTACCTATCTGAGTACTGGCACCACTCATCATCGGACAGCGGCTCACCACCAGTGGCACTCTCATCATACTCCACGTAGATACGAATAGGTTCAGGTTTTGGTTCAGCTTTCTTCTTCATGGACTCTCCTCGAAACTAACGCCTTCACTGTAATAACCATTAGAGGTTCCTAACCAACGCACAGTGCAGAGGCCATTAGCAGTGGCGAGCACGTAGTTGAGCTTGCCCTGATACCTCTTGTCTTTGACCAACCGTTTGATGAACTTGACTTGCTCCTCAGGATGACATCCATCGTATGAAAACAAGTTCACATTATCATACCAGTTGCGATACCAAGACCAAGCGAGTGCCCCAAGCGCCTCACCACCATCATCACAATGTCGTTGCATCAGTAGGTAAATCATCCTGAAAACCCATCCGTAGCATTAGAATGACAACTATGATTGCACCGATAACGAGTAGTAAGGTCGTCATGGCTTGATCTCCGGCTTGAACTTGCTCAATCGTTTCGTCATGACATCCATTGCATCTTGGCTGCTATCAATGAGGATGAACTCTCGTCCATTGTTAGCTGCTGCTTGACCAGTAGTTCCGCTGCCAGCAAAGAAGTCCAGCACAGTATCTCCTGGTTTGCTATGCACCTTGATGAAACGGTTCAGCAATCCAAGGGGCTTTTGTGTAGGGTAGTTGAGGCGTTCTTTGCCATTGGTAGGAACGATGGTGTGCCAGTGCACATCCGTAGGCGTCTTCCCTCGGGCGGCCTTTTCATCTCCCACCAAACTGGGTGCCAGGTAGGGAATGCGGTCTATCTCATCGTAGTTGAAGACGTAGTTCTTGGGGTCTTTGACATACCAGAGGATAGTGTCATGCTTGCGAGACCAGAAGGTTTTTGACCTGCCACCGAAGTCATAGGCCCAGATGATCTCGTTGATGAAATGATCACGGCCCAGGAGTTTGTCAAGGGCTACCTTGGCGTAATGCACCTCTCGGTAATCCAGATGCACCATCAGAGAACCATCATCCGTCAGCAGCGGTAGAGCCGCTTCAATGCGAGGCAGCAGGAAACCAAGGAAGTCATCGAAGCTGTCATCGTAGGAAGGGCTTTCTTCCGTGTCATCCACCACGAAACGCTTGCCACCAAAACCCACATAGGCGCCCATCTCATCTTCGTGTGTGCGAATGCGTGTCAGCTTCTGCCTCTTGCCTGTTCCGAAAGGTGGATCGATGTAGCATAGGCGAACTGACTTCTCATCCAGCGTAGGAAGTATGTCGAGGTTATCACCGAGAATGATCTGGCTCATGACGCTTATGTATTGGTTGCCAAGAAGGCGCCACACAGGATGGCGAATATGATGGTGATAGTCTTACGGTTCATTACTTGTTCTCCCCAAAAGGATCGATGTTGAAACACGCGAACTCACCCTCGGACAGAGCACCATAATCACAGGTATCGCATCCACCATGGGAAAACTCATTCTCGATGTTGATCTCATCCGTGCGCAGCCACTCGCTCAACTGCTTCATATTGGCGAAGGAGATCAAGTTGCCTAGACCATCACTGCCATCTCGTTCAATCCATACACGACAGGTGCCATTGGCATACTTGCCATCCAAAAAGCGAACCTCGCAACGAAAGGCTCCTGCCTTCTTGAAGTAAGCCTCTATCTTCGTAGCCAACTCTGTAAGTCTATTGCTCATGGTATCTTCCTACCTGTGTCTGTATGTGCCCTATGCTGCCCAGCCCCTCAATACCCCGGCCAAACGCGAGCCCATTAAAATCGGTTGGGCAAGTGCAGTTGTCGGTAAAAGCCCCGAAGCCCTTGGGAAGCGAATGGGAACCCCTATCACTCACCTGGCTCCTCCATCTCCTCTGCCATCTTGCGCACGATGTCCAATGCCTCTTCTAATGCGCACCCAGGATTCTGATAGTGGTTGGTTAGGGCGACAAGGGGGCATATCCTTCTTAGAGTTCCACCCACACACCCAGCACTCGCTTCTATCTCCGCTGACATAGCGGTCATCAAGGTGCCACTCCACTACGTTGTCAAGAACGATCTCTAATGCTGCTTTGGGCGTCATGTCATCCCTCAATAGGCAACTCAATGATACGGAAACGCACCATAGCTTCTTCCCATCCCAATATGAAGGAGAAGCTGTCGTCATCCATCTTGAAGTGATCCACGCCCAGGTTGTAGCGTCTCTCTTCGCCCATCTTACGCAGACACTCGCGTGCTTTCTCTTTAGAGAAGAAGAGCTTGTGAGAATATGGATCTTGAATGGTCTGATTGCAGACGATGGCAAAGATAGTCTTGGGAACCTCGAAAACAATCTTGGTCGCCTTGGCATGAGGCTTCCCAGGTAGGGAACAAACTGGCTCTAACTTCTTCATCAGTTCAAGACCTTTCCAGACACAGCCGGATCGTCCTCTTCATCCAACAGATCGCTCTCTTGCAACTCTTGCCCGACGCTTACCTTCAACTCGAAGAAGTGCTCCGTATCATCCTCATCAATAAGAATGAGAGCACTCTTGCTACCAATCCACACAGCCTCGGGGAACTTGGCTCCAACGGGAAACTTACCCACGGGAACCTTCAATACCACATCATGGAAGGTCAAATCCGCAGGGCCATCCTCATCCCACCCTTGCCACTCAAACAACTGAAACTCCAAAGTATCCAGCTTCATAGCTTCCTCTTCTTGTCCCACTTATCGGAACAGTCATCGCACAGCGTTCTGATCCATCCGCCATTCTTGCGCTTACCAGGTGCCCCGCAATCCTCACAGGTAATGGCGCTGTCAGCTTCCGCCTTATGCACGGCCATAGCCATCTCTTCCGTGCAACCCTCCATATACACCCGCAAAGTTCCAAACTTCTCCTTGCATTGCGCCATGCGATAGTTAGTGCGTTCCTCTTCCGGCTCCAACATAATCAGGCGTTCCAGAGTTTGGGATAGGCGATACACAATGTCATACCAGCCAGGCCCAATCTCCAATCCAAAGGACATGCTGGTCTCTTGCGGAGACCCATAGATGTCCGCATACAAGAACGGAAACTCTTTGAGCAGCTTGGCCTCGAAGTCCTTCTTATCCATGTCCTTCACGGTTAGTTCCGTGCTTTGTGATTGGGGACGAAGTAGGGTTCCAATGCATAGGCACCCGCAGTTAGTCGGTAGTATTTGACGCCATGATGAACTGCCATCTCCACCAATCCTTTATCGATGAGGCCAATCATAGCGATCTCGAAATCGTTATGGTTCATGTCAGGGACATCGTATTCAGTGAAGAAGTCATCGGGCAGCCCGTAGGGATCGCTGTGCGATAGTGATTTCATGTTCGGTCTCTTTCTTTTACGCAGGCAGATAAGTGATTAGCGCCCGCGTCACGTAAGTTTTTGGCAGCGAGAGAATGGCTCTTTTGCCCTTTGGCGCTAACTACCGTATACCATCTGTCCAAAGATAGGATGGTAGATACTGTGATGTCTCCGAGTTTGGTCTTGATGCGTATCATGGTCTTATTCCCGCTGCTTGTTTAGGCTGTGGCCTCGGGCTTCGGGTTCCTCGTTCGATGGGTTGCGAATGGGATCTTGATGCCAGGGCCAGTTGCAATCGGAGCGCACAACCAAACATTCGCAATGATCCATGCTTCCCATAACATGGCCCCACTTCATAGCGTCCGAACGATCCTTTCCAATGATGTCAGAGGCAGCGTCATAGGCCACAATCCTGCCATGGTAGTTTCCACATTGCATCCCGTCGATATATCCGCACCAAACAGGAAGCTGTTTGTATTCCACGAACTCCACGAAGGTCATTAGCAAGGCACCATTAGGCAGCAGTCGGCAGGGCGCATAGACCACATCGTTGTAGTCAGGGCCTTTGCGATACTTCCTGTAAGCGTAAGCTTCCAAGATGTTATCGCAGTATCCCACTTCACACTTGGGAACCTTGATGACCACATTCTTACGCTGCCACCCGCGCCTATAAGAGCCCTCTCCAAGGTGATGGAACTTCTTACTTCGTAGGGTTTCCTCGAAGTCCTTGTAGACGGAGTAAGCTTGGTCGTTATACTGCTTCACAATCAAGGACATAATCATCCGCCAGTCTTGGTCTTCCCCTGTTTGCGTGCCTTCTTGCCACCAGTGAAGCGGATCTTGCAGCCCTTCTCGGCAAACAATCCCCTGATCTCGTCTTCTCGATCTTGACCAGACAGTTCATCATTGACTTGGATTGCAAGATTAATCCATGGTGGATCTGATAACCACTTGGGACCACTGAACCCAAAGATATCGGCGGGCCTTCCAAAGACGCCATCGTTCACGTTATCCTCATCAAACTCTTCTGCTTCTTTCTCCAAGTCATATCCAATGGCCTTACAAGCAAACCCTAAACAACACATCTTGTTGTCGTGCGTCAGAAGGGCACCCTGTCCCCACTTGTCTCGGTTGATGGTCAGGACTTTGAGTGTCTTCTTGATCTTGGTCTTCATAGGTTCCTCTCTTCGATCTCACAATGTTCTTTGCCCAACTCTTCACACTTCTTGATTGCTGCGTCTCTGTTGGTGAGAGCCACAGCATCCCGGCGTTCATTGGCCAGGTTGATGGTGCCGTCAGGATCAGTGCCTGCGTAGTAGAGGTTGAACTGTTTCACGTAATAGATAGTGGTCATTGTTGTTTCTCTTTGGACAGGAAGTATTTCCTCAATGGTTCTACTGCCATCCCATAAATGCGAAGAACGGAGGTCACACAGCCCTTATCCTTCCAGAACTTCTCTTCTCGATCCAGAAGAGTGGTCAAGTCCTTTTGATGATCACGAGGATCTTCACCCTCGGCCTCAAAAACTTGTGGCTCTTTGTATTCACCATTGGGCGTACGCACAGACAGAATGTAAAGTGTCATGCTACGTTCTCCTCAATGCGTCTCACCGTGCCATCTGCCACAGCCTTTTGGAACCGCTGATAGTAGTCCCTGGGGTATTGTTGCAGAGCCTCGAACACATGCTCGAAGGAATAAGCCCGGAAGTATCCGCCCGTAATAGTGGTGCAGACCTTGGCCAAAGCAAACTTGAAGGCATAGTCAGGCGTCCAGACACCTGGATGGGCAATGAGACTACGCTCCAATGCCAGCGTCAAGGCTTCTTCAATGGTGCCAGCCAATCGAGTGCTCTCGGGCACCGAGAAGAACTTGTTCTTGTCAGTCAGGACTTCCGAACCATCCTTCATGTAGTAAGTGTAGGCTGGACGGTCGTTGAGAGCAATAGCCACATGGATGTCATCGTGCACATACGTTTGCACAACACCATTCTGATCACTATCGAAGAAGTCCATCTTGGACATGTTGAGCTTGGGTAGCTTGTGCGGACAGCTCTCCTGCTCACGGAGGGCATGGAATGCCTTGTATTCTTCTCGCACCTTGGCTCCCATCTTCTTCATGATGTACCAATCGATAGCCGTCTTGTAGAAGTTTGCGCAGCCACGAGGCGTCTCAAACTTCTTGAACTTGTGGCTATCCTTGATTGTAAAGAGTAGGTCTAATGAAGGGACTTTTCCGAAGGGCGTCTCAATGCTTTCAGGATCGCCCTCTACAATGTCCATCAGCATTTCCGTACTGGTACCGGGAACATTGATCTCAAACTCACAGTTGGTTGAGCCTTCAACAATCCATTTGTGAAACTCGGGAAGCTCATACACTTTGGTAGGAGATACTTTGGCGGAGCTGGTCTCCATCCATGTATCAAACTCTTCTTTGGTACAGCACCAATCAAAATCCACGGGGGCGCGGTGGAGTGCGCCAGGTGCTCGAAGTGCCAGTGCTCGGGATCCTATAAGGATCAAGGTGCCTTCTCCGTATAATCTGCTAATGCTTTGATGCCTTCCTCAGTCTTGGGAGGGTTACAACAACCCATGACGTGCATCATGCCTACACCATCTGGCTCATGACAAGGACAATCGCACACTTCCTCATGCCAGATATCCTTGCTATATATCATTCTTACCACACCACGTTTGTTATTCATTTCCAGTATCCTTTGGCATGGTTGGGCATTGGGTTTTGATCTGACTTGGCATCTCGTCTGGCATACTTGACAGATGCCATGATACCATCCTGGCCAAAACAATTACTGATATACTCATCTGTCATCGATAGAAGAGAATAGATGTCGGCATAGTTGTCATCGTTGGGCAGGGCTTTGGCCAGTGCTCGCAGTTGTTTCCTGGCCAACCTCAATATGGCCAGCGTCCCCTTGACTTCGATGTCAATGAGCATACGCTTACGTTTAGCAGCGGGCATCTTGTCCTTGATGTCTTTCCATTTCCATTCACACACCGGACAATAGTTCGGCTCATCCAAAGGCTCGCCACAATCAGGACATTCGTCCTCATCACAGAACTCTTTATGGGTTGCCAT
>Ga0326728_10025989_pt1 | contig 10418 bp, 7 predicted proteins | sample MB3enrmetagenome_FD_207602 | JGI IMG/M metagenome (GOLD analysis project Ga0326728, IMG submission 207602) | Lab enriched peat soil microbial communities from McLean, Ithaca, NY, United States - MB31MN | ecosystem: Environmental > Terrestrial > Soil > Wetlands > Peat | place: USA: New York... | reverse complement strand
GCCGTCGCGCGCCACCCTCTCCCCCAAGGGGGAGAGGGTTGGATTTTCAGACGGACATTGACGGGCCTGCGTGTAGATCGGACTCTCGCGGCACACCAAGAAGATGGAAGCTGGTGCAAAGGCGCGGCGTAGTGGTAGCAAGGAAAGAGACAATCTCCAGCCGGAATTGGTGATTGCCCTGGCGCCCAAGAAGGTAAATAATCCCCTGCTGGGGAGGGATCAATGAATCGAACGCTCGGCGCGCTAATATTACTCATGGGGCTTTCGATGGGGATGCCAACAAACGCTGGAAACCCGCAATCGGGTGACGATCAGTCAAGAGGGAGCGACTTACCGAATGGAGCTGATCTGATACTTCTGCACGGCAAGATCTGGACTGGAGAGCCTGTTGCACCTCCGATGCCGCAAGGTGTGGCCGGCGGGACGCCGGCGCTACATCTTTCTGCTGGGACGAGAATTGTTGAAGCTGTGGCCATTGCGAACGGGCGGATTCTTGCCGTGGGCAGCGATGAAGAAATCCGCACCTGCAAGGGCCTGAAGACGGAGGTGATCGATCTCAGGGGACGATTGGTGGTTCCGGGCTTGGCCGATAGCCACGTTCATTTCATCCAAGGTGGCTTTCAGCTTCTGGCGCTCGACTTGAAAGACGCGGCCAGCGAGGAGGAGTTCGCGCGCCGCATCGCGGACAAGGCAAGCACTCTACCTCCCGGAAGGTGGATGCAGGGCGGCAATTGGGATGAGGAGGCATGGCCTTCGGAGAAGCTGCCCGATCGCTGGTTGATTGATCCGGTTACCCCGCACACTCCCGTCTTCATAAGCCGCTACGACGGCCACGCCGGGCTGGCGAACTCATTGGCGTTGAAGCTCGCGGGTGTCACCAAGGACACGCAGGACCCGGCAGGGGGTGTGATTGTTCGCGATGCCAAGTCCGGCGAGCCCACGGGAATCTTGAAGGACGGGGCACAGGATCTGATCGCCAAGGTGATTCCACACCCCACCGAGCGTGAGATGGAGGAGGCCTTGCGGACCGCCCTCAAGGAAGCCGCACGCGTCGGTCTGACTTCAGTGCATGACATTACCGTGGACACGGACTCGTGGAACGGGAGCTTCACGGGTGAGATCCAATTGCTGCGGCGCGCGGAACTTGAGGGCTGGCTTACCTGCCGCCTCTACGCGATCACTCCGATTGCCCAATGGAAGAAGCTGGCAGAGGCCGGAATCTCGCACGACATGGGCAGCGATTTCCTGAAGCTCGGAGCCGTGAAGGCTTTTGCGGACGGCTCTCTGGGCTCTCGGACCGGCTGGATGTTCAAGCCTTATGATGACGATCCCGGCAACCTTGGTCTACCTATGCCGCTCATGATTCCTCCCTCGAAGATGGAGGGGTTAGCGCGCGGAGCGGACAAGGCAGGAATTCAGCTTTGCACCCATGCCATTGGAGACCGTGCGACATCAACGATATTGGATATCTATGAGAGAGTCGGCGGGGACCATCCGGCGGCACGCCGGTTTCGAGTCGAACACGCGCAACATGTCCGGCGGGAGGATTTTGCCCGCTTTGGGAAGCTTGGCGTCGTCGCCTCCATGCAGCCTTACCACGCTATTGATGATGGGCGCTGGGCCGAAAAGCGTATCGGACACGAGCGCGCGCGGACGAGCTACGCCTGGCGGTCGATGCTGGATGCTGGTGCGGTGCTGGCCTTCGGTTCGGACTGGCCGGTAGCGCCGCTCGACCCACTTTCGGGCATCGCGGCCGCAGTTACGCGCGCTACACTCGACGGCAGGAATCCTGGCGGATGGTTTCCAGAGCAGCGTTTGACGGTTGAGGAAGCCTTGCGCGCCTACACCCAGGGTTGTGCGTACGCAGCCTTTGAAGAGAAGGATAAGGGGACGATCTCGCCGGGAAAGTTTGCGGATCTGGATGTCCTCTCTGAAGACCTATTCCGAATCCCGCCGGAGAGAATCAAAGACGCGCGCGTGGAAATCACAATCGTGGGAGGCAGGGTGGTCTACCAAGCGGGCCATCGCTGATGTCTGTGGCTCCCTAGGCAATGCCTCGCTCAGCGTAGGGGATTGCTTTCGATTGGGTTGCTTTTGGATTTGCTCTTAGGCCCGGCGCATTGTAAGATACAAACGCGAAGAAGGTAATTGAGGCGCCAGACGGGAATTCCGCCCTGGATGCCTTGATGATGGATGGATCCGCAATGTGGTGGGAGAAGAAAACTCGGTCGGTGGCGTCCCTAAATGTGGAACCCGCGGCGCCGCCTCCGCCTCCCAGGATGGAAACGCCTATGAATGAGACGACTGTAAAGGTGCCAAGCACGACGCCCATCTCTCAGCACCAGACGGTTCTCGGTAAGACGGTGGTGCTGAAAGGCGAGTTATCGGCAAACGAGGATTTGCTCATCGAAGGGCAATTCGAGGGGACCATCTCTCTTGAAGACCATTGCCTGACGGTAGGAGCGGATGGGCAGGTCAAGGCAGAAGTCCGCGCGCGCCAAGTGGTGATCCTGGGCTCAGTCTCGGGCAACGTTGTGGCGCGGGAAAAAGTCGAGATTCGCCGCAGTGGGCACGTGGTTGGCGACCTCAAGGCAGGCGCTGTCGCCGTCGAGGAGGGCGCTTACTTCAAGGGGAGCATTGACATCCTCCGTGAGGAGTCGCAGGAGGGTTCCCGAAGCACATCCGCACAGGGGGCTTTGGAGACAAGCGCCTAGGTCCATTTGGGCTAGTGAAACGCTAAGGTCTGAAGAGAGCGGGAGGGCTTGCACCCCGCATTTCATGCCTTGTTGCGGGGTCAGCCTGAGCCTGGAGCATTGCAAAGCACATGGGTTCTGATGTATCGCACGAAAACATACCAAGACTCTCAACAGCCCTCGGCAGCTCACCCAGCAGCACCCAGTCGTGCACTCGAATGGTTGTGGCAGAACTTACGCGACGTACCGCGCCCCCAAATTCTTGATTGTGGCCCCGTGTACCAAGCGACGCTCGATGTCCTCCTGAAGCGTGGCGCCAAGCTCTATTTCACCGACCTCATAACCCTGGCCCGGCAATCCGACTCCAAATTCATCCGCCGGCGTGGTAAGAGGACGGTTTTTCTGATCGACCAGTTCCTCGAAAACTTTCCTCCCATTCCTCCCGATGCCTTATGTGCGATTGCTTGCTGGCATCTTCTGGACTTACTCCCACGAGATGCGCTTCCCGGTTTGGTGGCGAAGTTATGGTCCTATATTCGGCCGGGAGGGGTACTGTTTTGCCTGCTCCGTGAACCCTATCTGGCCACCGGAGCGGAAACACGCTGGTGGTTCGACAGCCTCATGGTGCTTGGGTCGGATGTCGAAAGCAAGGCTCCCTTTCCGTACCCCGCGCTCACCAATCGCGAGGTCGAACGGTTGGTTCCTGGCGGCAACGTCAAGACTTTCCTCACTCGCTTCGCACGCCGGGAGATCCTCGCTATCAAGTAGGATTGCCGATTGACGATTTTCGATTGACTCGCAACGGCTATGGGTGGCTTGTTGGGGCGTCCTCGCGGCCTGTGGGTGATGGCTCGGTGTCCATCTTGGCGAGCCCAGACAGGATCACGGGCTGCCTCTCGGGAAACTCAGCAATGAGGGACAGTCTGCCGCCCATCGCCTCGATATAGCTTCGCAAGGTGGAAATGAGCAGGTCGCTCCGCTTTTCGAGGCGTGAAACGCCCTCCTGACCGATACCGAGCGTTTCGGCGATGCGGTCTTGGGTGAGTCTGAGCGCTCGGCGCAGATCCCGCAAGCACATCTCCTCAGCGATGAGTTCAGCGGCGCGCGCCTCGATTTTCTTACGCCGCGCAGGGCTGAGCTTCTTCATTTTGTCGTCTAGCGTGCTAGCCATGACTATTCCTTGTATTATGCCTCAGAAACCCTATGTTGTAAAGGGCATATTCCGTCTTCCGGGCGGGACAACTCACGTGCTGCGAAGAATATGACATAGCGCGGCCCCGCCCTGCTGCCCTTTAATACGAGGGCTTCGGTGTCTGTCCCAAAGTGGCACAGTCGAATCCCAAAATCGGACACTCCGCACCTGACCATTGCTTAGGCAGATTCCATAACTCCTTCATATCGAATGAAGTATGGATGTTCTGCGATTGGTCCGCTTCTTGCGGTGTTGAAAGCTGATGGATAAGAGCTTGCCGAGTACTGAGGTGTTCCAATGGAGACTCTGGTGCTAGATCGGAAGAAAGGCCGAACTTCTGCCACGGCGCGAATCCTGATTGCGGATGATCAGCCGGATGTGGTGGAAGCTCTTCGCTTCCTACTCAAGGGGGAAGGCTACGAAGCCGAGGGAGTGAACTCCCCTGCAGCGGTCTTGCAGGCTGTTGCGACTCAGAATTTCGATCTTCTGCTGCTAGACCTGAATTACACCCGAGACACCACCTCGGGCTTAGAGGGCCTGGATCTGCTTTCCCGCATCAAAGCCTCGGACGGCATTCTGCCTGTCGTCGTGATGACGGCCTGGGGCAGCGTTGAGTTGGCTGTGGAAGCCATGCACCTGGGGGTCGGGGACTTTGTCTTGAAGCCGTGGAACAACCCGCAGCTTCTCGAAATCCTGCGAACGCAGATCGAGCATGGAGCATCTCGTCGCCGGGAGTTGCAGGCCGAGGAGCGGGAACTGGAAGACGTGGAAGCCGTTCAGCGCGGATTTCTCCCCAAGGAAATCCCACAACTGGCGGGGTACGAGATTTCGGGCGCGTGGTTGCCGGCGCGCGTCGTGGGTGGCGATTATTTTGATATCACTGCGTTCAGCGAAACCAAACTCGCTATGTCCATCGCCGACGTTTCAGGCAAGGGAATGTCCGCCGCGCTCCTGATGTCCAACTTGCAGGCGGCGCTCAAGGCTACGGCGTCCGAGCAGGTACAGCCCGAGCAACTCTGCGCCAAAGTCAATCGGATCATTTGCGGCAATGTTTCGCCGGGCAAATTCATCACGGCTTTTTATGGCTTGCTTGACGGCTCGTCTAACCGGCTGGTCTTTACCAATGCGGGGCACAATGCGCCGATTCTGGCGCGGCGAAATGGTTCGTGGCTCCGCCTTGGCGAGGGCGGCCCGCCGCTGGGATTATTCCCCGATTGGAACTATCGAAGGGGCGAGGTTGAGTTCGCCGCCGGTGACCGGCTCGTGCTTTTCACGGATGGAGTGACAGAAGCCAGGAGCCCGGACGGAGAAGAATTCGGCGAAGAACGCCTGGTCACAGTGCTGTTGGAAGACCGCTGCCTCAGCGCTGAGGAGTTGCAGGAAAGAATTCTGGCAGAGGTGGCCAAATTCACGGGTGGGCGCTTCGAGGACGATGCCACGCTCGTGGTTGTGGCAGTCAAGTAAATGATTGCCGATTTACGATTGACGATTGCCGGTTGACTCGCAAAGACCGGAACTCGAAAATCGAAATTCGAAAATCGCGAGTTGCGGGCGAATTCCCAGTTTCGATTTTCCAGTTTCGAGTTTCAGCTCTTCGAGTCAATCGGCAATGGCAGGGTTCAAGGAAGGACGCGTTATGACAACTCTCATTCAGGATTTGCGCTACGGCCTGCGGATGCTGGCCAAGAATCCGGGCTTCACCGTGATGGCGGTCTTGACGCTGGCTCTGGGAATCGGGGCCAACACTGCCATCTTCAGCCTCATCGACACGGTAATGCTCCGTTCCCTTCCGGTGCAGAAGCCTGAGGAACTGGTGGAAATCCGCCGGTACGAATCGCGCTGGGGCAGCGAGGCTTCTCCCACATTCACCAATCCTCTGTGGGAGCAAGTGCGAGCCCAGGAGGACGTTTTTTCCGGGGTGTTCGCTTGGGGCGAGGGGTCCTTTGACCTCGCGCAGGGCGGTGCAGTGCAAAACGCGAATGGCATTTTTGTGAGCGGCGGCTATTTCACAACCCTGGGCGTGCTTCCGGCCGCCGGCCGTCTCTTCGCTCCGACCGACGACCGGCGCGGCTGCCCCCCCGTCGCTGTCCTCAGTTACAACTTCTGGCAGAGTCATTACGGGGGCGCCGAGAATGCCATTGGGAGTACCCTTTCTTTGGATCACCACCCGTTCCAGATCATCGGCGCGAGCGCGCCGGGCTTTTACGGTGCGGACGTGGGGCAGAAATTTGACGTCGCCGTGCCTGTCTGCACCGCCGCGGTATTTGACGGAAAGGAATCCCGCCTGGACCACCGCTCCTGGTGGTGGCTGAGGATCATCGGCCGGGTGAAACCCGGAATCCACCTGGAGCAAGTGAAAGCCCGACTCAGCGTGCTTTCGCCCCCGATCTGCGCCGCTGCCTTGCCTCAGGACTGGGACCCACAAGGCCAGCAGGATTTCCTCAAACAATCGCTCGTGACGTTCCCGGCTGCCACCGGAACCTCTGGTCTGCGCCGGCAGTTCAAGGAGCCGCTCGACGTTCTGATGGCGGTTGTCGGACTGGTGCTGCTGATTGCCTGCGCCAACATCGCCAGCGTCATGTTGGCTCGCGCCGCCGGCCGAAACAAGGAAATCGCGGTGCGGCAGGCCCTGGGAGCTTCCCGTCTGCGGCTGATTCGCCAGTTGCTGACGGAGTGCGTTTTGCTCTCCTCGGCCGGCGCTCTGCTGGGCATGCTCTTCGCCCGCTGGGGATCGGCGCTGCTGGTCCGCTATATTTCGACCGCCCAGAATCAAGTGTTCCTGGACCTCTCGCTCGATAGCCGCATCCTCGCATTTACTGCGGCCATCGCCGTTCTCACTGGCCTCCTGTTCGGCATCATCCCGGCGTTCCGTTCCACTTCCGTACCTTTAACCGCGGCGATGAAAAGCAGGGGATATATTGAGGGTCACGGGCGCTTGCGCTCGGGCAGATGGATTGTAGCCGCGCAAGTGGCGCTGTCGCTGGTTCTGCTGGTCGCCGCCGGGCTATTGCTCCGCAGCTTCGCCAAACTCACCCTGTTGGACGTTGGCTTTGACCGCGACAACGTGTTACTGGTGAATGCGAACCTCAAGGCCGCCAACGCGCCGCCCGAACAGCGGTCCGGGATCTACGACCAAATCGAGACCCGCCTGCGCGCCCTTCCCGGCGTGGTGTCGGCCAGCCGGTCGTGGAACACGCCGATCAGCGGTTACGAGTGGAACCAATACATCCAGGCCGATTCCCCGAATCCGCCCGCGGGTGAAGCTTCGCTCACCTACTTTAATTCCATCTCGCCGGCGTACTTCGGGGTTTTGCGCACACCCGCCTTGGCGGGCCGTGCCTTCAATGAGCACGACACAAAAACTGCGCCTTTGGTGGCGATTGTCAACCAGACCCTGGCAAGAAAGTTCTTTCCCAACCTGAATCCCATCGGGAGATATTTCCGGACCGCTGAGGTCTCGGGGAAGCTGGCACCGCCGGTCCAAATCGTAGGAATGGTCAAGGATTCGAAGTACGAGTCACTGCGGGAGGAGACGTATCCAACGGCGTTTTTCCCTATTGCCCAGCAGGCGCCCGGAAATGACGACGCTGAGAACTTCGAGCTGCGCACCGCCACGCCGCCTTCCTCCCTAGTCTCGGCTGTCCAGAACGCCGTGGCCGGCGTAAATAAAGAGATCTCCATTGATTTCCATACGCTCTCCGACCAGGTAGACGATTCGCTCGTCCAGGAACGACTGCTCGCCCTACTCTCCAGTTTCTTCGGCGGCCTGGCGCTGCTGCTAGCGATGGTCGGCCTCTATGGCACACTCAGCTACCTGGTAACACAGCGGCAAATGGAATTCGGCGTGCGAACGGCGCTGGGAGCGCAGCCGGGCTCGATCCTGCGGCTGGTGATGCGGGATGTAGTGCTGGTTCTGGCCGGAGGTCTGGCTGCAGGAATCTCGATATCACTTGCGACCGTGCACCTGCTTCAGAAAATGTTGTTCGGACTTGGCGCACACGACCCGGTCACGATTGCGGCGGCTGTGGGCACGCTCTCCGCCGTGGCCTTCATTGCGGCTTACTTGCCTGCGCGCCGGGCCACGAAGGTCGATCCCATGGTGGCGCTGCGGTACGAATGAATTGTGAATTACGGGTTATGAATAGTGAGTTGTGAAGGGTGAAACAGCGCCAACGGCTAGCTTTCATAACACACAATCCACTATTTACTATTCATAATTTCCTGAAAACCACCGAGTAGTATGTCATGAGCACAATTATCCAGGACTTGCGCTCCGCGTGATTAAGGATTCCCGATTGTCGATTGCTGATTGAAGAGTCGGCGGGAACCCCGTGTTGGTTTTTGATCGACAATCGGCATTCGAAAATCGGCAATTCGCGCGCACAGGAGAGAAGGTCCATGCTGACACTATCGGCGGTACGAATAAAGCCATTAGCAATCAGCCATCAGAGGCCAGCTAAGGAAGAACCGGTGGGCTGCTTGCTGAGAGCTGAAAGCCGACGGCTGACAGCTTGCGACGCAGAATCGCGGCTACTGGGGGCATTTTTCGTTATACTGTGAAATTATCTCACGAAACTTATGGCTTGCTGGCCACGTATGAATGAATTAAAGCCTGAAAGGAGCGCAAATCGTTATGAAGCTGCTAACAATCCGTAGTCTGGCCTTCATCCTGGGGGTAGGGGTCCTGGCTACTTTGATCGAAACTACCGAGGTCTGGGGTCAACAGGCTGCAGGCCCGCAGTCGGCGGGAGGCGCCGCGAAAGTGATCGACTTTGACTATACCAAGACCCACTCATTTCCGAATATTCTCGATTCCTTCTCGCCCCTCTACGTTCCCCACCCAGGAATGGAGAACTCTCCACGGTTGCGCGACCTCATTCGCGAGGGGAAGCTATGGCTGTCCCTTGAGGATGCCATTGCGCTGACCCTCGAAAACAATCTGGATATCGATGTAGCACGGTTCCAGATACCCTTATCGCAGGCGGATTATCTCCGTACCAAGGCAGGTGCGGCGGCCCGCGGCGTGACGGGCGCCACGATCTCGAATGCGCTGTTTGCCGGGGCCATTGGCTCAAGTACGACCAGCGGAGCCAGTGGATCAGGTAGTAGCGCAGGCGGTGCAGGTTTCTCCGGCAGTGGCGCCGTGAATGGTGGTTTTGTTTCCTGCTGCGATCCCGTTGCCGGTTTCTACATGGGTTGGGACCAGAACAAGACGCCGCTTGGAACAATCGCCCTCACGGGTGTTACCTTCCTGAACCAGCAGCAGACAAGTTACCAGGGCTATTACGGTCAGGGTTTCATGACAGGAACCAGCTACGTGATCGGAGTGTATGGCGATCGCTCGACCACCACCGCCCTGACTTCGCTTGTCAACCCTGAGGTCCCCTCGGGCATGGTTGTCACTTTGAGCCAGAACCTCCTGAATGGCTTTGGCTACCGCGCTAACGCTTCGTCCCTGCGCATCGCAAGGAACGACCTCAAGGTGGCCGACAGCGTCTTCCGGCAGCAGGTCATTACCACCATTGCTCAGGTCGTGAACCTGTACTCGGACCTCCTTTACTACCGCGAGAACGTCCGGGTGGCTGAAGAAGCGCTCAAGTATGCCCAGACACTCATGAAAGATAACACGCGCCAAGTGGAAATCGGGGCGTTAGCTGCTATCGAGATCACGCGCGCCAAGTCAGAAGTCGCAGGCCGCCGGCAGGACCTGATCGTTGCCCAAACCAGTTACCATCAGCAGGAAGAAACCTTGAAAACCGCCCTCGCCAAACATGTCGATGTCGACTTGGCGGGCGTGGGGATCGAGCCCACTGATAAGCTGCCCGAACCAAAGCCCAATGACATTCCGCCGCTGCAAGAGGCTCTCACTGAGGCGCTCAAGAACCGTCCGGAGATCGAACAGGCCAACTTGAACATGCGAAACCAGGACATCACAATCCAGGCGGTCCACAACAGGTTGCTGCCCAGCTTGAACGTTTTTGCCAGCATTGCGCCGACGGGACTTTCCGGGCATTTCCTCTGTGGAAGCAATCCTCTCTATGAGCCCGCCTGCCCTCAGGGAGTAACGGGCTATATACCGGGAGGGGCTTCGGATGCGCTCTCGCAAGTGTTCCACAACAAGTATCCCAACTACTCTTTCGGAATCAACCTGTCGATTCCCATCCGCAACCGTGCCGCTCAGGCTGACGCAGCAACAGCCCTCATCCAGGAGCGACAGATGCGGGTTCAGTTGCAGCAGAGAATAAACCAAGTCCAGCAGGATGTGCGCAACGCGGTGATTGCCGTGACTCAAGCTCAAGTACGGATCGACGCCGCCAAAGAGTCCACTGCCCTCTATAAGGAAACGTTGGAGGGCGAACAGAAGAAGTTTCTATTAGGAGAGTCTACGCCGTTTCTCGTCATCCAGGCGCAGAGGGACCTGACAACTGCGGAGGGCAATGAAGCCAACGCGCGCGACACGTACGCCAAGGCGCTGGTACAATACGCCCAAGCCACGGCTACCGTGCTGGACAGATACCATATTGAATTATCTG
>Ga0326728_10025988_pt1 | contig 10418 bp, 8 predicted proteins | sample MB3enrmetagenome_FD_207602 | JGI IMG/M metagenome (GOLD analysis project Ga0326728, IMG submission 207602) | Lab enriched peat soil microbial communities from McLean, Ithaca, NY, United States - MB31MN | ecosystem: Environmental > Terrestrial > Soil > Wetlands > Peat | place: USA: New York... | reverse complement strand
AACCCGCTCCCAGTTCGCGGCTTCGGCGATGAGCTGTTTGCGGCCGGCATGCGTAATGGAATAGAACTTCGCCTTGCGGTTATTCTCCGATGTGCCCCACGCGGCTGAAATCCAGCGCCTGTTCACCAGACGCACGAGGCAAAGATAGATGGTTCCCTGGTTGACGCGGAGCGCTTCCCGGCCGACCTGCTCGATTCGCTTGGCGATACCGTATCCGTGCAGCGGTCCCATGGCGTCCAGCGTCTTCAGCACCATCAGGTCGAGCGTGCCTTGGAGGATTTCCGACCTTCTTTCCGCCATCTCCGCTCCTGTGGGCTGCATAGAGAAGAGCTTGACAGAACTCTTGTGGGATGTCAAGAGGAGTAGTGTCGGGATTTTCTACAGCCACGCGGCATTTCCCGCACGAATGAGAATTCTGTCAGCATTTTGTAAGCGATCCGGAAGGACCCTTCGCGGGGCGAAGCGATAGTCTCTGAAAAGGAGGCAATATGACTCAATTCTCGAAGCGGGCGTTGTTTTGGACGCCCCGCGCATTGTCGATTTTGTTCATCGCTTTTCTGAGCCTTTTTGCCCTGGATGTTTTCGACGGACATCTTGGGTTCTGGCAGACAGCGCTGGCGCTGACCATGCATTTGATTCCGTCGTTCGTGCTGATCGCGGCCCTGGTGCTGGCTTGGCGCTGGGAGTGGATCGGGGCGGCGCTCTATGGGGCCGCCGGCTTGCTGTATGTCGGGTGGGTGGTGTCCATGTCGCGCCCGGTGCCCCCGGCAATCAGGCTGAACTGGATTCTTACGATCGCCGGACCGGCCTTTGTCATCGCCGGGTTGTTTCTGGCCAACTGGCTAAAACGAGGCGACCTGCGCGCCGCCGGGCGTTAGGCGGCGGCGCCGTAGCTGCAAGCCTCTGGTTTCCCCGCAGTTGCGGCACTTGAACCAGCACCGTTACGGCCGGCTCGCCGGAAGCACGCGGAACCTGCGGCGGCCTTCTATTCGATACGTGTCGAAGTCCGCATGATCCACGGTGAAGATGGTCGATAGAGCCTCGCGTTTCGCGAGATACACGAGAGTCGCATCCGCGAAGTCCATGGGGCGATCCGAATAGCGCGACATCAGCGCTTGTACCTGCGGCAGTTCCGAATCCTCGATCGCCGCCAGCACGATGGCGCCAGAGCGCACGAACCGCCAGGCGGCCTCCATCTCATGACGGCTGTCGCCAACCAGGTGGAACAGTTCCGTCAGCACCGCTTCCGAGGTTACCAGAGGCAGCCGGAGTTCCTCAAACGCATCCACGCAGGTCCGGTGCCAGCGATCCGTTCTGTCCAGCAGCGCCAGCATAGCGCCTGTATCGATCAGAGCGTTAGCGGCCATAGTGCCGCCGCAGACGCTGGCGCACAGCTTGCCGTGCAGTCTCCGACCGATGAGCATTGCCGCTCGCGAGAGCCCCGAAGCACTTCGAGGCGGCCTTCTGAAGGCGAGTTTGCTCTTCATCGCCTCCGATTTCCGCGCCGCCATTGTTTAGCCAATCGCGGGCGGCGAGATCGAGAACCGCGGAAACCGATATCTTCCGCCGGCGCGCTTCACGCTCCAATCCAGTCTTGAGATCGGTCGAAACGCGCCAACTATAGACTTCGGTCTTCATGCACTACATTGTAGTGCATTCCGCGCCTGGCTGCCAGTGCCAAAGCCTACAGCTTCATTTTGAGGATCGAGATGGGCCACAGCTTCGCGCGATCGACGATCCCCTTGGCGCCGTAGTTGTGGAGCTGGCTGTTGGCGATGAAGTAGAACGTGCCGCCCGCGACGGCGCCGGTGGTCGGGATATCGAACAACGGGTTGCCGCGCTCCAGCACCTCGGCCTTCAAGACGCTATCGAGCGTGGGATTCAGGAAGAAACGCGCGACGCGGTGGGCGATACAACCGTTCTGGACCGCGATCAGGCTGTTGTCATGGAAATACAGCCCGTCGATGGATGCCAGACTCACGCTTGCGGGATGGGCCAGCCCGCGCACGGATCCCGATTCGAGATCGATGACCGTCACACCGTCGGGGAACGTCGAGATGAACAGCCGATTCTGGTCGCTGGAGAGCGCGATTCCGTTCGCGTCGCGCAGTTTGAGGCCCGGCCGCCATTCCTCCAGCTTGTCGGTCTTCGCCGAAATCCAGTAGAGAGCCTGCGCCCGCGTGGCTGTAACGAACACGTCGCCTTTCGCGGTCACATCCAGGTCGTTGAACAGCAGGTCCAAGGGCAGTACGTACTTCTTGATCAGGCGGCCCGTGGCCAGGTCGTAGTGGAACACGCCCGAGCCTTCGGTGTTGCTGAGGCTGTTCGCCCAAAGCGTGTTGGTGCGCGGGTCCACTTTAATCCCTATCACGCTGCCGATGCCGTCCTGCCCCGCGGTGATGAAATCGCGAACTGCGCCGCCGCGGGCGATCTCGACGATCTTGCGCTTGTTGACGCTGCCCAGGTAGAGCTTCTTGGAACGTGCGTCCCAAGCCAGGCCCTCGGGGATGAGGTCGCTCTCGGCGACGGTGAATGCCAGCGCGCTGCGGCGCACCGGCGGGCTGGCCTTGCGCGCGCCTTCGACCAGCGTCTGGAACCCAGGTAGCGCGGCGATGGTCTCAAAGTCGCGATCGAACTCCGGGGTGTACTCCGGGTTGAGCGTAGCGGCCTTCTCGAACCACGCCAGCGCCTGCTTCCGGTCGCCGGCGATGGCGTACTGTCGCGCGATCTCCACCATGACAATGCCGGGTTCGGCCGCAATCGCGAGCAGCTTCTCGAGTTCAGCCGGGGTTTCCGCGCACAGGGACACGACACTGAGCGCCAGTAGGGCAACCAGTCTCATGTGAGTATTATGGCCCGCCGAGCCCATGGCGTACTCGGAGCCCGGGGAGGAGGCCCGCATCGTCCAGTCTGACGGCCGAACTGGCTGCATCGGTGGCGGCGCTGCCGAACAGGGCGCGGTGAGACTACTATTGAGATATGAGCATCCCTGCACGTTATGAGAACGGAATCTTCAGACCGCTGGAGGAAGTGAAAGGTGCGGCCAATGGCGAGGTCTACCGCGTCTTCTCGGCAGAGGAACTGCACGGTCTGAAAGACGAGCTGGCGTGGTTGAAAGCAGCCGAACGCAGCTTCGACTTCTGGGACAACGAGGAGGACGCCTTCTACGACAACGTATAGGCAGGGTGATGTCGTCCTCGTTTCGGAGGAAACCACGCCGGGGCGGAGCGGCTGGGGAATCCATCCATCGAACGTCCAGCGGGACGCCAGGGAAGTCCCCACAAATGGCGACTGGCTGAGAACCACCGCTATCGGTGCTTTGCAGACATTTCACTCACCCGTCCTTCGACGCCCAAATCGTTAAAAGCCAGCAATTTCAACGCAGTTCGCCTTTGGTCATAAGAATGCTCCAAGCTGTACGGCTTTTGAATTGGTCATCTAACATGAACACCAACGAAAAATCGATGACGATCAACAAGCTGGGGCTCTCGGCGTAGGAAGCCTAGCCAAGTCGATCATTTCGGCCCGAGGATCGGTGTGCAGGGCATTCCGGCCGGTATCACCGCAAAGCGCTAAATGCAACCGAGTGCGCTGGGGTGTATCATCTTTTGAGGTCCCCAGCAATCGGAAACTAGTCTCCCGGTCAGGAGTAATGCACCGGAGGCAGGATGTCTCCGGCCCAACGTCTCCTCTCGCGGGCAACCACGGAACCCTGGTCATTGAAAGGAGAAGAGGCGATGACTGATTCAAGTTCCAGTTTGGGTTCACAGCTCGGCAAAAAGGCAATCCGATTTGCCGTGGCCATCTTGGGATTGCTGCTCCTGAAGGCAGTGGTTGACGCACTCCCAATGCTAAAAAGTGCTTCGCTTATTGACGGCACGCTGTTGTCGCCAGTGGTGCTGGCTAACGTGATCGTGGACACGCTCATCATGGTCGTCATCTTCGGCTTCGGATTGGCGGTCAGCCGGGATCTCCGCCGATTTTATCCAAGCGTGCCCGACCTGGGACAGACTGTGTTGCTCTTGGCCGTCTTGTTGGTCTTGGTGCTTGCCTATAACCTTTACGAGGTGCCTCTCGCGTGCATTCTCGTTTCGCCGACGGACCTATGGAACTCCGGGACCGGATCGGTGCCTTCCGACGTGTGGGGCCAGGTTGGCGTGGACATCAGAGGTATGATGCAGCAACTCGCCAACGGGATTTCGCCACAGCTTGCGGAGGCGGCCAAGGGACCAGCCTTGGCAGGCCTGCAAAAGCTCGCAATCGCCAAGATGCGGCAGCCGACCGACCTCTACGGTTGGATCTTCCTCATTCTCGCTGCCATCCCCGTTGTGGGTCTTGTCGTGATTGGATCGAGAAATCTGGATGCAATCAGTGACCACCTCTTCCGAAAGGCTAGCACGGTTGGCGCAGGCCCACAACCGAAAGCCTCCGGCTCCAGCGCCGTCTCACACATGCAGCGGAGAATGGCTGCGACCCTTGGAGGAGGGGGCAGCAAGGAGCTGTCTTCCGAAGACATGGACAAGCTCATCCGGCTAAAGACGCTTCTGGATCAAGGTGCGATCACGCAAGCGGATTTCGACGCGCAGAAGAGGATGATCCTTCAGGAGCCTTTGGCGCAAGAGGAGCCGGCTGAACTCCAGAGGCTGAAGCAGCTTCTGGATGCGGGTGCATTGACCCAGGAGGAATACGATGTCCAAAAGCAGCGTTTTCTGGCGCGCATGTGATGCATCGAGAGCTGGTAGAGCTTTGGTGTTAACCACCGTTGCTCTCGCCCCTGCCCTTTGCCTTGCGCAGCCAACCTATATTCCCCGCAGCCCAGTGAATCAAACCTCTGACAATGCCGGCGCGGAGTGGGTTGGGTTTGAGAACTCTACAGTCAAAGATCGCGAGAACGAGTTGCGCAGCCTCGTCGGGCAATTCAGGCGCGTGACAGCAGAGGGGGACTTCGTCGATCTGTGCAGAAGCATCGGCAAGGAGTGCGTGCGGGTGCGTGATTGGGAAGGCGCGGACTTTACATGTGAGCAAGGTTACAACGGCCGCCACGACGCAACGCGATTAGCGCTCTGTAAGTTGCCACAACCTTCCGCGGTGCCTGGGCCCAACGCTAGCGGGCCATTACCGCCGCTACCCACCTTACCCGTCCCGGTCTATGCGTTTGATGGGGCCTCCGCTGCCTATAACCTGCGATCCGGAAGTGTGTTGGTCCCCTTTACCGAGACCATTAGCGATGTCGATTCCGTCCGACAGAAGTACAGGTTCTCGACCGTACTCGGAGGTGCGGAATCGCATATGCTCAGAGCCGAAATCACCGACTTCGGCCAGAGATTCTCTGCGCTCAGCCGGTCAGAGTTGAACTCGATTCGGCAGGGAACGGCACCACAAGGTTTCCCATGGCCAGTTCTTTCAATCAGACACACTGTCGCTGTGCCGGTCCCCGCTGGCAAGTTCATCACGGAGCAGGTCGCGCTAAAGAGCGGCTACCTGTGGTTCGATGCGACCTCCGGTGTATTGGTCAAAGCTATTGGTCGTGACCCTGTGACGAGTATTTTTGGGGACGCGCAGAATCTACTCACGGACCCAAATGCGACGGCCGAACTGACGAAGACGAATCTTCAGATGAGCGCCGTACCCTCCTCGAACGCCTCGCCCCTGCTCTTCGGTGCGGCAGCAGGGGGGCTGGTCGTGCTGGTCGCGATCATTGGGTTCGCTCTCATGCGCAGGGCTAGGCGTGGTAGACTGCTTCCTGCTCCAGCCTCAAGCCCGGCCGCGCGCACGCCGCAACCGGCGGTCCCGCTGCCGGCAGCCAAGAGCCCTGGCGCAGACACAGATGACACCCTGCCCGTGCGGCCAGCGGCTCCCGTCAGCCTGGAGGCCCTGGAGAAGCTGGCAAAGCTTAAGTCGCTGGTGGACACCGGCGTCATTACGCGCGAGGAGTTCGACAGGGAGAAGGCAAAGTTGCTGGGTTAGCCCGAACCAGGCGGTAGTTCCGCCGAGGAGGTTTAAATGAACAAGAGTTTGCTCGGGTCCCCTCGATCATGGGGAGTGCGGGACGCCCGCCGTAAATCTTTGCTGTCAAAAACGGGTGTGGGCATAGCATTAGTGGTCGTCTCCGTGCTGAGTACCCTGGCCGTAGCATCGTTCGCTCAGCCGCAGCTTGGATCGCTGGCGGAGAAACTCGCACTTACCGCAGCCGCCAGACGCCTGAATCCGTACCTGGAGGCCAACCAGCCGGTCATACGCGACTGGGACACCCTCTTTCCTCACGTCGACGCCTTGCCTGGCCCAGCCTTTCGACCGGTCGGCGTTCCAGAGGCCGAGTTATCCGGGTCGCTGGCTGCTTCCGGATTCCGCACCGTTTCGTTGGCGCCAGGTGATTATTCAGTTCCCCTGCAACTCTACTGCATGCACTTTTCCGGCGGCTCAGGCCCAGGGTTGACCTACCTGCTCGGACCCTTTCGCGGCACAAGAGCTGAAATGATTTCCACGCTGATCGGGCGCGGCAGCGCACAACATGTTCCCCACCAAGGGGTACAGGTGCTTGCCTGGGGCCTCCAGGCAGGTCTTCCCTACGAACGACTCGACCCTGGCAGTCGGACGCTCTTTGATCAGCTTTTGCCCGAATACAGAGGAGCGCTCGGGCCTGGATTTCTGGAAGGCATCCAGCAGCTCTGGCAGACGCTGGTCCGGACCATTCCCGGCCTGCCGCCGTTTGACGTGGCCGTGGGCAAGCTCGGCCCGGCTTCGATATTGCTTCAGGACTATCAGGATTCTCAGCGCGTTATGCAGCAGTACGCAGGGGATTATCAGCAACTTTCTCAGCACCTGTTCCTGGCCGAACAAGGCACGAACGGCGGCGTTAGGCCGTGGAGCGTGGTGGGGCCGGGGGTGTACGAGAGGATGATTGGCGACCGCGGAGCCATGGAGCCGGGAAGCCTCCAGATTCGCGTCCAGCCTGCCGCTTCACGTGCCCGGCTACGCGCAGACCGCCGCATTTTCGCCGCTGCATTTCTCCCAGGCCCGGATCACGCCGCGCGGGATGAAACCGTAGAGGTTCCTGTTGGCAACGTAATGGGTTATCCGAACCTCAAAAACGGCCAGACTCCGCTGGGTGGTGTGGCTACCCCAAACGAAGCTCGTGTTTTACTGACTCTGGGGGTGTACAACATGCTGGCTGAGCCGTTGGTTAAGCCCGCCTCAGAGGTACTCAGCGTAACCAAGAACCTGATGTGGCTGATTTGCGCCCCGCAGTCTCTCGGAGCAACTTCCGCGCCCGACTGGGTTGCGTACCTCGCTTCCGCCTCTGGCCAGTCGGCACTTGCCCAGGATGCCGGTACGGCAGCGAACGTCAATGATATTGTCGTCGCCGTAATGAAATACCTCGCGGGAGATCCAGTAGAGCTCCTGACGGCCCCTGCTACAATCGTCGGGCTCTATGAGCTGCAACAGAGCGGTATCAGTTGCAGCAATTACAACCTCATACAAGCCATCTCCGCCGCTGCGAAAACATTCCAGGGGGCAAACGCAAATGAAGGAGCTTCCAGCTCCACCACCATTGCCCCTAATTCAATCTCGATCTTTCCTGACCTTATCACGGCGCAAGTTGCGGCGCCAGGACTTGGGACCACAAATCCCGTCAAGATCCAACTGCATTTCACGGTCTGCGGGACGAGTGCGAATTGCACGTGGGATCCGACTAACACCACCGCGCCCGGTACCGGACAGCAACGCAACCAGCAAGTATCCGCCGGAAGCGGAACCTCTACGCTCACCGTTGTCGCGTCGCCGCCGCGAGTGGTAGCCGGTTCCGCGTGTGCCATTTCGGGCGTCGCACGAGACGGCAACGGAAATCCGGTGTCATCCGCAACGGTTCAACTTACAGTATCCGCCGGTGGTGTCACAATTCCAATATCCGCCACGACCGGCAGCGACGGCTCGTACAGCACGACTTTTAGTACGCCGCCCGTCTCCGGCGACGTCTCTATCACGGCTACGGTTGGTAGCTCTTCTTCATCGGCTACGGCCAAGACCACGATCACCGTGGTAGCGAGCCACCAATGAGCTCGCTGAAGATGGAAGTTCCGACTAGCGCGGGAGGTAAAGCACAATGCGAACAACAAGAACGACGTCCTTATGCCTCGTACTTTGTCTAGGGCTCACGTCCGCATGCACCCATGGGCCGAACGATGCAACCATCCTTTCGGCTATCGATGCACAAGTGCTCCGGGAGCCCGCGCTGAATAGCTATTCTTTGCGTGTGGGATCGCGGGGAGGAGCGATCACTTTGACCGGCAATGTTGGATCAAACGAGGCCAAAGCCGCGCTGGAGAGTCTAGTGCGGGGCACGGAAGGCGTGAAAGGCCTCACCTCTAATGTGAACGTCCCGGTGGCATCGCCGCCGCCTGTCGATGACAATGCTCTTGCAAACGAGATCAAGAGCAGGCTCCTCTCAGATTCGTCGCTGAGCAAGCAGGCCATCGAAGTGGCCAGCGGCGGCGGTGTTGTGACGCTGAGTGGCGCTGTCGCCGATGACCTTCAGCGAATCCAGGCGGAACAGTTGCTGGCGCAGGTCAGTGGCGTAGTGAAAGTCGTCAACGAACTCAAGATCGCGCCGACGGCAGCTCCACCTCCGGCCCGGCTGAAACCGCCAACGGTGGCCCTGACGGCGGATCCCACGATGGTTGTGATGGGCAAATCCACCAAACTGAGATGGAGTTCGAATAACGCGACTTCCCTGGACTTGGAACCAGGTATTGGCGCGGTTGACGCCCGCGGCGAGCGAGATGTTCCTCTGCAGCAAAGCACGGATTTCACGCTCACTGCGAACGGTCCCGGTGGCGCCGCAACGCCCAAGATAGTGCACGTGGATGTCTGGGACCCTTGCCGGGATTCACGCCCTACGGCCAGTCTGACGACATCGTCCGCAACGGTCCAAAGAGGACAATCGATCACGCTAAGCTGGGATTCCCAGAGTGCCACCTCTCTGGATATTCAACCTCAGATTGGCAAGGTCGGCCCCAGCGGCTCCATGCAGGTGACTCCGCAGCAAACCCTCGATTATGTGCTGACCGTGACCGGCTCATGCGGAACTACCACGGCGACCGCTCGGGTGATCGTACAAGCGCCGCCTCCACCCTCGACGATCACAGTTCCCGCAGGCACGACGATCGCGGTGCAGTTGAATGTGGCTGTCGATACTTCCTCGAAAGACATCAGCGCCGGGCAGCCGCTCACCGCGAGCGTCGCTTCGCCGGTACGCGTAAACGGCCGCGAGGTCGTCCCTGCTGGCGCGCCGGCCCGCGTGATTCTCGAAGACTTTAAGAAAGCTGGCCGCCTTCCACCAGGTCGTTCAGAAGTGACACTGCAGCTCCTGGGAATCACCGTGGGTGGCAAAGAACTCAGGGTCGACTGTGCCCCGTATCGGCAGGAGGGGCCTCCGCACCCGCCGGGGATCGTGATCGATACGGGACCGCTTCAGGTGAGAATTCAACCCGGCGTACCGATCGGCTTTCGGCTAACGGCTCCAATTGTGGTATCCGTGAACCCATAATCCGGTGCGATCCGGCAGCGAGGCGGCACGACTCGCGGCTGATTTTAGGGGCTCCGCTCCAAATCGCAAGTACCAACGCTGCTATGGGACATAGGTGTTGGTGAAATCGGGCCGGCACACGCCTAAAGTGGCGCGGGGCAGATACATGTCCAGGGGCGCCGCTATTCAATACCTGGGTGAGCTTCTAAAACTGTCTGCTTAGCTACACCCGCTCGTCCCCCCGCAATTCCCGCACTTGTAGCAGCTTCCGTTGCGCGTCATGATGGAGCCGCACTCGGAACAGAGCGGGGCGTCGGCCGCCACGGGCGCAAACTGCAGTTCCTGCTGCGGGTTCGGCTCGGTGGGGTGAAGCTTGGTGCTCTCGCCAACCTCGCCCGCCGCGAACTCGGGGCCTAGGAACTTCGCGCCCAGCCAGCGGAAGATGTAATCCGTGATCGACTTGGCATAGGGGATCTGCTGGTTGCCGGTCCAGCCGCTGGGCTCGAACCGCACGTGCGCGAATTTGTCCACCAGGAACTTCAGCGGGACGCCATATTGCAGGTTGAAACTGATGGCCGTGGCGAAGGCATCCATCAAGCCGGAAATGGTCGAGCCTTCCTTGGCGATGGTGATGAAAACCTCACCCGGTGCGCCATCGTCGTACATCCCCACCGTGATGTAGCCCTCGTGGCCGCCGATCGAGAACTTGTGGGTGATGGAGCGGCGTTCGTCGGGCAGCTTGCGGCGAATAGGCCGGTACACCACTTTCTCCACCGGAGCCGCCGCCGTAGCCCCGCTGGGGGTGGCCGCCGAGGCCTTCTTATCGCCCTTCGACCCCGACCCCGAGCTGAGCGGCTGCACTTTCTTCGAGTTGTCGCGATAAATGGCGACC
>Ga0326728_10025987_pt1 | contig 10418 bp, 5 predicted proteins | sample MB3enrmetagenome_FD_207602 | JGI IMG/M metagenome (GOLD analysis project Ga0326728, IMG submission 207602) | Lab enriched peat soil microbial communities from McLean, Ithaca, NY, United States - MB31MN | ecosystem: Environmental > Terrestrial > Soil > Wetlands > Peat | place: USA: New York... | reverse complement strand
ACGGATCCCTCGGGAGCGGTCGTAGCCCAGGCTCGGGTCGTGATTACGGGGCCGGGCGGAGAGAAGCGCACAGTCACTGATGCAGACGGGAAATACAAAATTTCTGCACTCGTGCCCGGAAAGTACCAGATACGAGTAACGGCAGATGGATTCGCCAAAAGCGAAAAAGCGGGTTTCGACATCCGTGGCGCCGCGGTTTTCGATGCTCAGCTCGCCATCGCGGGCATTTCTCAGCAGGTCAGCATCACTGATGAGGCGGACAAAGTGACTGTGAGCGTCGCGCCCGAGCAGAATGCAGGCGCACTGGTGCTGAAGGAAAAGGATCTTGAAGCCTTATCCGATGATCCGGACGAACTCTCACAGGAATTGCAGGCCATGGCAGGACCGGGCGCGGGGCCAAACGGCGGACAGGTCTTCATTGACGGCTTCTCGGGAGGCCAATTGCCGCCCAAGTCGTCCATCCGAGAGATTCGAATCAATTCCAATCCGTTCTCTTCGGAGTACGACAGGCCCGGCTTCGGCCGGATCGAAATCTTTACGAAGCCCGGAACCGATTCTTTTCACGGCCAAGCATTCTTTCAATTCAACAATGAGGATTTGAACACCCGAAGTCCGCTATTGGCCCAATCCAATTTGCCGCCCTATAAGCAGGAGTTCTACAACATCAATCTTAGCGGCCCCCTGATATCGCAGAAGGCATCCTTTACTTTAAATGCGGAACACCGCAGCATTACGGAGGATGCCTTTATTCTGGCCACCACACTGGATAGCAATCTAAATCCGCTGATGGTGAATCAGACCATGCAAACTCCGCAGACGCGAACCACCCTAACGCCGCGTCTCGATTATAAGATTTCGGACAAGAATACGCTCACAGTCCGGTATCAGTACACAAACAGTACGCTCAACGACCAGGGTGTCGGAAGTTTCAATTTGCCGTCTACTACCTACAATGTGTCCTCGACAGAAAACACGGTGCAGGGCACAGAAACCGCGGTCATCAGCGCAAACCTGATCAATGAAACCAGGTTCCAATTCAGGCGTTCGGTCTCATCGGACTCAGGCGCGTCAACGGTTCCCTCGCTTTCCGTGCAGGATGCGTTTACCTCCGGCGGGGCTACGGTCGGCGATTCGGGAAACACGACGAATACCTGGGAAGTATCGAATATGTCGACCGATACCCGTGGCAAACACACCTTCAAATGGGGAGTTCGCGCGCGCCAGAGCTATAATCACGACACCTCGGTGTCAAACTTTAACGGAACCTTCTCGTTTTTTGGAAGCCAGGGGCCGCAATTGGACGCCAACGATAACGCGATCCCCGGCACGATCGAGCAACTGACTGGATTAGAGGTTTATCAGCGGACGCTGCTCCTTCAGCGAGCCGGTTTTTCTCCCGCACAGATCCGCGCGCTGGGCGGCGGAGCATCCCTTTTCACCTTGGGAGCGGGGATGCCGACGACTACGGTGGATCAATTCGACATTGGTTTGTACGGGAACGACGACTATAAAGTCCTGCCCAATTTGACTCTGAGCTATGGGCTGAGATACGAAACGCAGACCAATATCAGCGATTATGGCGACTTCTCGCCCCGTATCGGCATAGCCTGGGGAATTGATGGGAGTGGGAACAAAGCCGCCAAAACCGTGTTGAGGGCTGGCTTTGGCACCTTCTACGACCGCGTGGCGGATACGACCACGCTGCAAACGCGGCGTTACAACGGAATCACACAACAGTCCTACCTTATTCTCAACCCTGATTTCTACCCCACAGTACCCTCTCTTGCTTCGCTCCAAAGCGGGCTCGAGCCACAACAATTGCAGCTTTTGGCACACGACGTCCGCGCACCGCGCACCTACCAGGCCAACCTGGGGATCGAGAGACAAGTCAACCAGTATTTCCGCGTCAGTGCCAATTACATTGTCAGCCGGGGCGTTCACCTTCTGCGGAGTCGTGATATCAATGCTCCAATCGACGGCGTGTACCCGTTCGGTGACCATGAGGCGCGATTCCTGACTGAATCGACAGGTTTTAGCAGACAAAGTCAGCTAGTCATCAATCCCAGCATCAATTACAAAAAAGTCTCCTTGTTCGGATTCTATTCTCTTTCCTACGGGAAAGATGATAACGAAGGGCAGCCGGCCGATCCTTACAACCTGCGGGCAGAATGGGGGCCTTCATCATACGGCGACATACGCCACCTCGGCGTGTTCGGTTTCAATCTTCCCCTACCGTTAAAAGTGTCTATTAGCCCGTTTATCACGGCGAGCAGCGGTACTCCCTACAACATTATCACCGGGCAGGACGTCTACGGCGATGGTGTCATAAGTGCGAGGCCCGCGCTTCTGTCCGGCGTAAACGCAGCTAATTGCTCGGGCACAGGTCTGATTTATGAGAAGTCTTTCGGCTGCTTCAATCTGAACCCGTCTCCCGGAACGCCCACTATCGGCAGGAACTTCGGGCGCGGACCTGCCAGTGTAAATATCAATTTTCGTCTTTCGCGCACATGGTCAATCGGAAGCAAGGAGCCGTCCGCGGGAAGCACTGGTGACGGCGCACCTGGAGCAGGAGGACCGCCTGGCGGAGGAGGACCCGGCATGGGAGGAGGCCCTCCGCGCGGGGGCGGGGGCGGCCCAATGGGAGGTGGCGGCCCAATGGGAGGAGGGGGCCCAATGGGAGGTGGCGGCGCAGGAACGGGAAAATACACTATCACCCTGTCGATCATGGCAACAAACGCGCTGAATCATCCCAACTACGGAGCCCCCAGCGGAGATCTGGCATCGCCCTACTTTGGAGAACATCTAACCCTTGGAGGTTTCGGTCCTGGTGGTGTCTCCAATGTATTCGACAGAAGAATCAGCGTCCAGCTGCGCTTCGCCTTTTAGGGTGTTAAATGTTTTCGATTGCAGTCGGGTAGACCCTTTATCCATGCTCTTGCGATAAGGACTCAAACTGGAATCTACGGGTTTATGACTCTCTGCGGTTTCAGTTCTCAAATTATATTAACCTCAATTTCGATGCCGGATGGGGGGGCTGTTTGAAGTGGATGTGTCCAAACTGTGCCCATCAGAATGAGTTATGTGTCGGTCTGAAGGCGATTGGTTATTGGTTTTCGGTCGCCAAATCCAGTTGGGATTCACCGGAAGGTGGGTTGGCGGGTTAATATGAGCTCTAAAGTTTGTTTTGGTCCAGTCTTCGAGACTCTTTGGATTGTCGGAGTCGGCATGATCGTGGGGGCGCTGCCAAGCTGAATATACAACCATCCACGCCGAGAGTCGACAGGCCCTCCCTTTTCTCGGACGAAAAATTCCACATATCAAATTTACTAGCGCAAGAGCCTCAGAACTCGGTTAATGGGATTTGTCAAACGACAAGTGACTGAATCCGCAACGGATAATTCTTGGAACATGCTACATTATTTGGCGTCCGTTAGCGTTATTTCCCAACGAATTTATAGCCAAGACCGTGCACGGTGAGGATCAATTTGGGCTGCTTGGGGTCGTCCTCCAGCTTCTGCCTGAGCCAGGCTATGTGGACGTCCACGGTTCGAGTAAAGGGGACTGAGGTATACCCCCAGACCTCCTGAAGAAGGACCTCCCGGCTCAGCGTCTCGCCTTCGTGATCGATGAGGTAGCGGAGCAGTTGGAACTCCTTGGCGGAAAACTCCACAGGCTGCCCATGACGGAAAATCTCGGTTCTTGCAAAATCCACCTTGATCGAACCGAACCGGCATACGCGCGAGGCCGATGGGAGTGTGCGGCTGGCGCGTCTCAGCAACGCTTCCACGCGGGCGAGGAGTTCCGGCATCTCGAAAGGTTTGGTCAGGTAATCATCGGCGCCAATTTTCAGCCCTAGAACCTTGTCCATGGTCTGGTCCCGGGCGGTCAGCATCAGGATCGGAGTTGCCAGACCCAGTTGGCGCAAATCGCGGCACACTTCGTAGCCGTTTTTGTTCGGGAGCATCAAATCGAGAAGAATCAAATCGTACGCCTGGTTTTGCGCCTGGTTGTAGCCATCCTCGCCGTCGGAAGACACTTCGACGGCATACCCTTCGATGTGGAGCCTGTCACTGAGTGTGAGGCATAAGCCCGGCTCATCTTCAATAAGCAGAATGCGGTATTGCATGCTAAGGCTTCCCTTCATCGGCAAACGGCGAGCTGTGGTCCGGCTCCGGCGTAGCCGGGAGATGGATGGTAAAGACGCATCCTTTTCCCCGGGCACTGTTGACGGTGATGCTTCCCCCCATGGAAACGAGAGCTTCCCTTGCCATGTATAGGCCAAGCCCTGTGCCGTGAATCTGCGCCGCCACGGCGGCACCTCCGCGGTAGAAGGGCTCGAATAGATGTGGCAGGTCCTCGCGGTCGATCCCCATGCCCCGGTCTTCAACGGAAAGACATATCTCGACGCCATATTTCGTCCTGACTTTCTCCGTCGTGATCTTCATCCATCGGCTTTCGCCCGAATATTTCAACGCGTTTTGAATGAGATTCTGAACGGCGCGGGACAAGACGGCGCAATCGACTTTGACCATGGGCAGGTCCGGATCATATTTTGTATCCACAGAGAAGCCGGCAGCGTCCAGGGCCGGCCGGGACTGTTCCAAGGCTTTCACGGCGACTTCATTCATAGGCGCCGGGCGCAGATTGTATTGCCGGCGGCCATGCCGGAGACTGGCATACTGCAGGATCTGTTCGATCATGCCGGCCAGCTTCCGGCCTTCGCTGCGTATGAGCTCTCCGTACCTTCGGGTGGAGCCGCTTGAATCGGCGACGATTCCGTCAGCCAGATTGTCGCCTGCCGAGCAAATGACCGCGAGCGGAGTCCGAAGCTCATGAGACACTCCTGCGACGAAATCGATCTGGAGCTTGGCGAATTCTTGGGCGCGCCGGGCGAACAAAAAGATCAGAGCCATGCTTATTGCGAGCAGAAGCAGGATGCCAAAGCTGAGGGCCAGGTTTCGTCTTCTGGATCCGGCGACCGCAGCCTCGAGGGAGCCTTCGCGGTGCTTTGCCAGGAGTTCAAGTCTGAAGCCGTCGTTGCCGGGCCTCTCCCCTCGCGGCCGATCCAACGGACGGGGCGGAAGCCTTGGAGGAGGCGGCCCACCCGGCCCAAAACCATTGCGATTTTCAACGAGACTGATCCTGGCATCCGGCTGGGCAAAGGACTCAAGGGTCAGGTGAGAGTCGGATTTGTACAGGAAATCCATCGAGTCGTTCCAACCCACGACAGCGACCTGGTACTGAAATCCGTTTGGACCCTCGAAATACTTTTTTGCGAGCTCAGGAAACAGCCGCGTGCGCATCGTCTCCCGGTTCAGCTGCAGCATGAGACATCCGAAGAATTGCGCACTCGGCGGCGTGGAATCCCGGGATGGCCGGAGCCTGATCATGGGCTGAAGCATCAGCGGGACTTGATAGATTGTGACCCAATCGGAAGGACGGAGCCCGGGTTCAGGGTGGAAAGGCTCGGAAAAAAGGTGCGAGAATTGGATCCTGACGGATTTGAGATCAGCAGGCCAGGAGATCGTTTCAAACGCTTTGGCGTTGCGATTCAACCAGTGCAGTTCAGAGCTGCCGTTGCTTCCCGGAAGCCAAAGGTAAATATCACGAATTAAAGGTGTGTCCGAGCCACTCAGCAGGCTGTTGCATGTAGCCGCATAGCTTTTCCAGTCCCCATTTACCAATGCCGAAGCGTTCGGCTGAAAAAGAAATCTCAGCCGCTGAAATTCGTTATTGAGCTGGAACCGGAATTGATCCATCGATGCCAGAAGGCTGGCTTGCATGCGCTCGCGTTCGGCTTTGCTGATTTCGTCGCTCCACCGGTATTGCAGCAGAGCGAGCACGATAAGGATGGCGCTAAGCAGGGAAACAAGAGCTATGGAAGACAGTGTGCGTTTCGAAAAACCGTTACGACTATTTCGAAAGGTTTGCACGGCTTGATCCTAACCTCGAAGACTCAAGGACTCCAAGTTGATTTTGAGTCTCTGATCCTTGGAGTCTTTGAGGTTCGAATAAACACTTAGAATCCGGGAGGTGGCCCGCCGGGTCCTCCTCCGCCAGGCCAGCCTGCAAGGTTGAGCACCAACCGCACAACCCTGTTGGCACCCAGTTGAGCAGTCATGGCATCCAATTGTCCACCTGTCTTCAATAGGGTAATCACGCTGATTGCCAACGCAGCGGCATCGGTTTCGCGCTGGGCCATGTCGGCGGCCTGCGTGTTGGCGATAATTGAAGCCTGAGATGCCGCCGTCGAGCTGTCGCCGGCCAGAATCGCGTTCTCGAAAGCTGTCTGCGCACTTTGAAGGGCAGTGTTCGGAGACGGCTGATGAGCGCTCCCGAACTGTGTGACAAGCGCATTGATGCTGCTCTCCTCGGTCGAGCTCAGGGCCGTTGCCCCGGCGTTCGAAATAGCGGTTTTCAGTCCCGCAAGGGCATCCACCTGGGGCATATCGGTTTGGGCCGGCGCAAGTGTGATCCCGCTCGTCCATCCCAGTACCAGCACTGGAATCAACCAGCGGATGAATTGTGGCTTTCTCTGCATCATCGAATCTCCTTTCCTCTGAAATCTTTTACTCACGACTAGCGGGAGTTTACTGGGAACGAGACCGTGATCGTGGGTAAGTAGAACATTGAGATTAGGTTAGCGGCGTGACTTGGTCTTACCTACTTTGTTGGGGCTTAACGCGTGAAGCCCAAGTGCTTCGGATAGCATCTGCTGTGTGAGTGTTTGTTTACTCTGGACCTTTGCTGTTCTATGCGGTCCCTTTTCTCCCTGTGTTGGGTAAAGCAGAGCAAATTCGTAGATCCCCTCGAGCTCAGATTTCATCTGTTCCATTGTAATTCGGGGACACACGCGGAGCGCCTGAGCGTGGAGGTAGTTAAGAAGTGAGATGCCGAGCATGCAGTAGAAAGCGTGGACTCGTATCTTGCTGTCGGTCCAGTGATACATCGGGCCCCAACCAAGCCAGTCCCCGTCTTTGAGGCCGCGGAAGACTTTCTCAACTTGCTGTTGACCTCCATAAGCTTCGACAACCTGCTCTTCAGTCCAGTCCATTCGGTTTGTCATTAGAACCGTCCTGCCGAGGCGCTGCGTTATCAGCCGGTTGAAAGCCGAGGAATCAACATCGAACTGAAGCCGCCACTGCCCACCTTCATGCTTGAGTTCATGGCGAACCAGTTCATCAAGGAATTGAGCCGACGATAACCACCGGCCGATCTTGTTGCGGATGTGGACTTCCTTCAACGTGCAATCCGGCTGAGCGAGTTCCATCGAAAGCCGGCGCAACGACTGGGTGATCTTGGCCAGGCTGGTGCTCAGGCTGTGAATCTGTTCACTCAGAAACGGTGCGGAATACTTCAGGACGCAAAGACGTTCTTTGCCGTGGACCAGAAGTTTTGCGCCTGCGGCCTGCACGCCAGGCTGATCGCTGGTGAGGTACTTCAGTTTCTCCAGCGGCATCTCCCGGAACTCCGGCGGCGCCTGATTCCAAGGTAAGGCCGAGATCCAGCCCATGTCTGATTGATCCAGAGCGAGCGTGTTATATAGTGCCGACGAGCCTTTGTCGAATACCAGCGTGACCGTCTCGCGCGCAATCTGATTATCATCAAGAAAACGCAGCAAGCGCGGCATCGAATTAGCGAACTCTTCCGTGTCGGGTACATTCCCCGGATACACATGATGGCAGAGCGATAAACCATAGATGCCATCCAGGACATAGGACAACCCTACTTGCCGCAGATTGTGCCGACCCTGTTTGTTGTGGCCACGCTGAGCCATCGTATTGCGCCCATTCGTCGAGGCCGCAAACGTGTAGAAGTTCGTGGAGTCGTAGGACAACAAACGCTGACTGACCAGTTGCTTCTCCTTCCACAAGGCCAGAAGCTGCAACTGCGCACGATCGAGATCATCCCTGTCGATCGAGCCCGAGTCCGATAGATCCAACTTCATCGCGTCAAAGCAATCCCAGAATGCCTGCGAAGTAAATCGGTCCGCAGGGATGCGCCAGAGCGATGGCAGGATGGTTCCTTGATACCAATCCGAGACTTCCGTCTTGGGTCCAGGCGCGCAAATGCGGTGGATTGCAGCCAGCAAAAGGTAGTGCGCTGTCGAGGGCCCCGACCGGGGTTCCGGCCAATGCGATTTTAGCAGGTCGAAGACGCCCGTCTGCGTCGCCGCCAGCCAGAGCGCGCCAGGCAAGCCCAGGTCGCGGAAAGTGGCCGACAGGGGCAGCGGTGCGGTGCGATCTTGGACCAGGGCCGCCACCTTTTCCGCGCTGCCGAGATAGGTCTGGTGAATGATGCGGGGCTTGCCGTCGACCCGGCCGCTTTCGACGACGTAGTAATAGAGCTTGTTGGCCTTTTTCTTAGCAATGAGTGACGCCATATAGGGTAATACATAAACCTATATATTATTAATGTCAAGCAATAAGTTATATTATTCCCCATTAATATTAGATAAAATCCTGCATCCGAGGACAAAGCAAGTTTGTTTATATGGGGTAATACGGTATCCGAACACTACCGGATCGATTCAATGCGATGAAAAGAAAGGACTTATCAGAAGAGGAGGCGTGAGCGCGGTCTCGTTCCCAGTAAACTCCCGCTAGGAATACGCGAAGCGTGGCCGGAGAGGTGTTAAATCGGGGTAAAAAGGCTGTTAATGAATTTTCACATTATTCCCAGCATTTGGAAATGCGCAAGCTTGCCTGCGCTTAGGACGCCGTTGTTAAAAGGATGTAAATTCAGCATTCGCGAGTGATACGAACTGTTGCGTCCTTCGTCTATTCAGGTGAGACCAAACAGGAGTACGATTTTATGCACCAGCTATCCTGCGAGAATCCGTGCCGGAAAGACGAATGGAGCTCTTTTTTCCAAAACACGCAAGTGAGGCTCGTTGCGGCGGAAAAATCGGAATTTGCCGCGCCGTGGTTTTATCGAGCTAGGCAGGGCATGGCCAGTTTTTATGTGGTCATCAACGGAAGCTGCCATCTCCGGTTTGAGGAGACGGAAGAAGGTTTTACGCTCCGCAGCGGCGACCTCGCCGTGCTTTTAAGCGGAAAGAGTCACTGGCTTCAACATGAGACGCGAAGGGACGGGGTCAACGGGGGTGAAGTTTGCTCGCGAACCGCGATTGTGCGGGGGCGCTTCACGTGGGACGAAAATGAACTGGCGTTGCTGCTGCCCGAACTGCCGAAAATCGTTCACTTCAGGAACAAGGACGGGCGACTCGTATCCTGGATGGCCAAGACCCTCCGGATGATTACGGACGGGCCGGGGCCCAACGGGCCCGACGCTCGAGCCATTATCAATCACCTGGCGCACACGGTTTTTGTCCAGAGCGTCTGTGCCCATTTGACACTCAGGCCTCCTACGGACGGTCAAGTGCTGGCATTCAGGCATTATCATCAGATTGAGCAGGCTCTGCACCTGATTCACAGTCAGCCTGGGGCTCCGTGGTCCCTGAACCTGCTGGCCAAAAAATGCGGTATGTCCCGGTCTGGTTTCGCCGGTGAGTTCAAGCGCACGACCGGAAAGGCTCCAATGACTTATCTCATGGAGCGCCGGATGGACAAGGCTTGTGAGCTTCTCAGCCGGAGTTCTCTGAAGATCAAGGAAGTTTCCGCGCTCGTGGGATATGGGTCTCAGGGTGCATTCAGCAATGCATTTCGGCGCTGGGCCCGCCGAGCGCCCGGTTCCTATCGCAAGGGCCTCAAGAGCTTTTGACCACGAAACCCACGAAAAAACAAAGCAAAAAACATCGTGGGTTTCGTGGCCAAGGCTTTCATTCATTCCACGGCGAAATCGGACTCGAGGATTTCGAGCGTCTGATCCTGCATCCCGTAAAGCTTTGCGTAAAAGCCGCCCGGTTTGCTGATCAGCTAATCGTGGAGCACGAGGACTTGATCCCGTAGGGCAAAGAAACTCAGCCGATCCGCAAGTAGTTGAAATCACGATTCTTGCCCCCCCGCAAGCTTGCTTCGCATGGCCGACAGGCCCAGTAGCTACTACAAATGTCCTGTCAGCGCCGTCAGTTGGCTGATCACAGGAAAAGAGACTTCATCCTCTGGATTTCAAAGGCTAGTGAAAGAAGGGAAATCAGAATGGACGGTCGAGTTTCTTGTTCGGGATCCCAAATGGAAACCACTTTTTCCTGATTGGGTGATTGTCAAGGCAAAGGCACGCCTTATGGCAGCTTCAAAGAAGTCCGTTTGACTTACGCACTACAGACTCTTTTTGACTGCCTTCCCAGCCAATGGATGGTGCGCCTCCCAATGGCTCTTTTCTGCCGCCAATATCGTTCCTGCTGGAAACTGTCAGCCGAAACTCGTACCGTGAACCTATTGCCACTTATCAGACGCGGCGGAAAACCAGTGGAAGACATTAGGTCGGGCAATAATAGGATTTACGATATATCTTCC
>Ga0326728_10025985_pt1 | contig 10419 bp, 14 predicted proteins | sample MB3enrmetagenome_FD_207602 | JGI IMG/M metagenome (GOLD analysis project Ga0326728, IMG submission 207602) | Lab enriched peat soil microbial communities from McLean, Ithaca, NY, United States - MB31MN | ecosystem: Environmental > Terrestrial > Soil > Wetlands > Peat | place: USA: New York... | reverse complement strand
TGGCGTAGGAATCTCTTAACTGTTCCGCCCGCTTTTCTTCCTGCGCCTGCTCTTGGGCCAATAAAGCCCGGTATTGGGTAAGCTCCTCGACATCAGTGATCTGCTTTAGCTTCTGCTGATTTTTTAAAGCCTCTTCTTTTGATTTAAGGGCGATTTCGTCAAGTTTCGTTTGGGTAGCAATAGTGGTTTCCTGATTCTTAAGAAGTTCCTGGTTAGCAGCGATCTTCGACTTGATCAGGTCCGTCTCGCCGGTGAGCCGCTGTTTATTGATCTGCTGCTCCAGCTCGTTGATCTTCTTCTCGACCTGGGCGTAGGCATCGGTGCCGGCCCCGGCGTCGGCGAGTCGTTGGGTCCAGAAGCCTTTCTCGGCTTCGAGCCGGGCAGTGGCCCCCGCCTTGATCGCGGCCTGCAGTTTGTCCTCTTCTGCCTTGGTAGCGGTTTCGCCGGTGGCTAGGTGCTCCGCCCAGAAAGCCTTGGTCAGCGCCGCCTCTTCGTCCATGAAAGCCTTGTCGTGCGCTTTCAGGTCTTCCAGGTCTTTCTCCCATTGCGCCACCTGGGTATCTTTGCCGCCGCCGCCTTTGCTCTTATCAAAGGGCTCATAGGCAGAGCCCGAGGCGGTAGGTTTACCGGCCGCGCCGCGGCCGCCCGCGGCCGCCCCAGCCGCGGCTGCGCCCCCCACGCCGCTTAGATCAGGAGCCTTAAATTCTTCAATAATTTTAAGCGCAGCAATTAGCTCTCGCAGCCCCGGAAGCTGCTTAACAAAGGCTTCTATGCCGGAAATGGCGAGATTGCAGGCTTGAACGATGGTTGGCCCTAGATTCGCAAATTTTACGCCCAGATCAATCAGGACCGGAAGCATTTCGCCCCCTATCCTATATTTAACTGCATCCAGCACCAGATTGACATCAGCCATGCCGGATTGAAATTTCCGGGCCTGGGCCACGCTGTTGTCGCCCAGCTCAATCCCGAGTTCTTTCATGTGCCGGGTGGTATCAGCCACGTCGGCCTGGTGAACCCGGAGAAGGGCGTTGACATTCTGGACCCGCGCCCCGAAGCCGGCCAGGGCCGCCTGGTTACGCTCATGGCCTTCCCGGTAGCGGCCCAGGGCCTCCACCACATTGAAATAGGTGGTTATCAGATCGTCGTGCAGGCTGATCGTCACTCCCACCTGGCGGCCCATGTCCACCACGGCGTCGCCGTTGGTCTTGATGTTGCGCTCCAGCATGCGCAGGGCCTGGGAAAAGGTATCGCTGCTGACCCCCACGCGCTTGTAGGCTTCAATTAGCGCGCCGGCCTCGCCCACGCGCTAATGCCCATCTGCTGGGAGAGCTTCTTGGCCTCCAGGTTAAGTTCAACATAGGAGTCAACCATCCCCTTGAAAAGAGAACCGCCCCCCAGGAGGGCCGCGATTCCTGCAAAGGCGCCCCCTAGACCAGTAATAGTTGAAGTAATCTGGCCCATAACGCCGCTAATTTGACCGTGCATATCCTTAATCGAGCTAATGATCCCGGAACTCATCTTCTCGACATCGGCTTTGATTTGCTGGGTGCTCTCCTTAGATTGACTGGTCATCTGGCGGAAGCCAGCTTGCATCGTCTCATTGGTCTTCTGAAGGCTCGCGCCTATCTGGTTAAGTGCATTTAGCGCTTCCTGGATTTCGATAACGATCTTGCCGCTTATTTGGTCCTGGTCAGCCATGGTATCTCCGCAAACTTTCGGGGTTTGCCAGCATCAAAACGGCAAACCCGATTGCCAAAAATTCCACCGCCTGGGTATACTTTTGCTCCAGGGGCGCGGTGATTTGATTCGGCGTGTTTTGCGCCTCCATAACATCACTTTTGCTGCTATTTTCGTCTTTTTTAACCATTTGAAGCCTCCTTTGGATTTAATACTCTCGGGACCATCTTCAAAATTTCCACCGTCACCCCGTCGAGCTCGCCAATCTTCATGATTTTGGAAAGGTCTTCCCTGGTTACTCCCGGATGGCGGCGCCGCAAAGATATGACAATTACCGACAATTGGTCTTTGATCCTTGCGGCAAGAGCTGTCTTAAAGTCATCAATAACTTTTTCCGAATAAAAGTCTGGCGCATTCCCCAGGGAAAGCCGATGGAAAACCTCTTTCAGTGCCGCGACCTGTTGGAAGTCAAAAGAGGCCTCCCATTTCTGGCCAGCAAACTCAACTTCGGTAGTTTCAATCATGGCCTCCCCCTTTATCCTGTAGCTTGAGCCTTGGTAGCCAGCTTGAATCGCTCCCCGAGCTCCCTGAGATACTTACTCAAAAGCCAAAAGGTGCAATACTCCGCCCCCGCCCGGTTGCCAGCCCAAATGAACGGGATCCGATAGCGCACCTGGAAGGTGATGATGCTCTGCAAGGCGCTGTGGGTCTTCATCTCGGACTGATAGCGCCCATGGGATACGTCCGCCAGGGTAGCCTCCACCACCACGGCGAAGAGGTCATAATGTCGGGCCCGGGCTAATTCCTTCTCGAATCTTTCCCGATTTGAGTTCATGAGACAGCCTATCAGGTCCTCTAAGCTCTTGCGCTCGATGGCTACCCGGTCCTGGAATCCGGGCAAGGAATAATCGCCAACCGGCAAGGTGGCCGGTTCGGGCTCCGCCTCAAAGGCCCGGAAGAGGAAAGGCTGTTGCTCTCGGGTGTCAATCAAGATCCGCATGGCATTATCAAAATGAGAATGCCCCCCAGATTGGCAACTGGGCGATAATGATGGACCCTCCAGGTGCGCCCAGCGCTACTTTACAACCGACCCTGGGGGGCGACGGCCGTTAGGAGTTGCACCTGGTTTGTCAAGAATCCTTAGGTAATGCCCCTCCATCTTCGCAACAGGCCAAAAGACCCCCGAGGCGCGCCTGTGTTACTCTAACGACCGGGAGGGGCGAGTCAGCCGCCGGTTTACTGCCTCGGGCGATAGTGGTCCTTAGTCAAATGAGCCGCAATGGTTTTTCCGGGGCGTCGGCAATGCGATAACCGCCCTGGGCCAAGGCTGCGCGCTCTCCCGGCGAAGCATATAGGAGCTGCACAAAGTGTTTGAGCATCGTCGGATATATTTTTCGGCCATTGATCAGCAGAACAGGAGTGGCGGCATTCCGCCGAACGATTTCGCATTCTTCTCGTTCGCCGCTCAGGGCATTAATTATGAACATCTCATGACCTCCTTCGGATTTGGGTTGTGCTCCTATTAGGAGCAAATTAATCCACGTAAATTTTCCACCTTCCGGAGCAATCTCTCCAGCCTTTCCTTTTTCAGGACCGCGGCGCTCTTGGGCCGATACTTGCCGGATTTGCAGCTTCCGCAGGGGGGCTTGGGGTGAAACGCGGCGAAGGTCTTCATGAATTTCCTCCTTGTGTCAGCCCTGACTTAGGCTGCTTTTTCCGAGGCCGGGAGCAGACCCCGATCCTGCAGAATCTTCTCGACTTCGGCCAGGTGCTGCAGGAATGTTTGCAAATTTTCCAGGCGTAAAGTTAAACCTGGGCCAGTTGCAATGGTGCCGCCGGTAATCCCGGGGCCATTAGCAACAACACACACCCGGTATTGATGCCGCGGGTTGCCACTCAGGCTCTCTTCTCGGGTTTCCAAAAAGATCGTGAGAAAGTCATTCCCGACCTGGGGGCTGGTAAACAATTCGCTCCGAGTGATGACACCCCCGGGGCCCGACCATTCGTCGGGCGTGACCGGCAAAAGGCCACGATTTTTTAGAATTCCCATACTATCGGCAATGGCCTGGCGGAAGGAGTGCCAGCGCTTAAGCGGGATGATCAGGAAAAATGAATATGCTGCCTGGCCAAAGTATTCCCTGGCCTCAATCTGGCCGGTCTGTAATCCGGTCCTAGGGTTGGTGCTGGTCCACAACCGATATACTAACCGCCTGCCGCCGGAACCTGGCAGCGGGTCCGATTCCCAAATTCTTTCTGACCGTTCCATCTCCCTCTCCTTTTGATTGACATCCCCAGGCGCTCGGCTTCGGCATGGGGCTTGCGCCAGGGGGTTACACCTTGGGCTTCTGCCCTTTCCGGATATACTTGATAAATTCAATGAGCAGATCCCAGCCCCCCAGGATGATCAAGAAACTCACCGCCGCGGCAATGGCGCCGGCGGTAAATCCGAATCCCATTTTGAAAGCTGCTATCATTCCCATATTTTCCGCCGTCAATTATCGGGCCAGTGTATCGACACGCCAGCCCCCATGGCAATGCAGTTGTTCATCATCCCGATCCCGAGGGCCAGGTCCTTATCAATGACCTGTCTTTCGCAAGCCTCATTCGCCAGCGTCATGGCTTCGTTAATCAGATCAAAAATCTCATGGGGTAATTTGGCTTGAATAGGGCGCCGGTCCCGGCCTGGAAGGCTTAGAAGGAAATGCCAGACGTGATCCCGGTAGCCTTCCATGGCCTTGTAAAGATCATAAAATCCTTCCGGAGTTCCTGGTCCCTTCCTGAGAGATTCAATTTGCTCCTGCAGGACCGCCAGCATCTCCGCGCCTTTCTCCCAAAAAACATCTTCGTTCATATTGCGCTCCATAATGGTTTTCGCCAGCTCGCCCATGATGCGCTCGACGATCACGCCGACAATCTCTGGCTCGCCCATGTGCGCCACTCCTTAAAACAAGCTGACCCTTTTCGGATCGCCGGCCGGCTCCGTTTCGTTTTTGATAGAAATGAGCTTTTTGTTCTTTAGCGCAAGCGCTTCCAAATATTCCGGCAAGGTAGGCGTCAGATCCTTCCCGCCTAAATCCTTCGCCTGATCCAGCACGACAAGATCACGGCTGACGCTGTTCCATAAGGCCACATAATCTCTCAAGATGCTGGAGGGCAATTTGTCACCCCTCAGAAATGCGGCCTGGAAAGCCTTAGCGATAATCAAGTTCGCCGCCGCGCCATCCGCCAGGGTCTGAATCAATGCGGAGGGCTCGCCCTTGAAGCATTCCAGGAAATGACCCTTGATTTTCCTTTTCAGCTTCCCAAAGAATGTCCGGCCATCAATGCGGATCCTGGAGGGGTCGCAATAGAGGCCGTGCTTCATGTTGCGACCCGCCCCTTTCACCGTCACCAGTTTCTTTTCTTCCGGTTTGGGAGATTTAGGCCGCGTCATTGGTAGCCTTCCTGATAATGGTAAATCGCCGGTAAACCGCTTTTATAACTATCTGATTTTCAATCATCTTTTTGCCTGGACCCTGATTCATAATCAAGTGGCCACCCGGCGATTGCTTTCGAGCCAACACTTGATTACCTGGGGCTCAAATCTTACCAAGGCTCCCAATTTCAGATAAGAGGGGAATATCCCCCGGCGTACCCATTGGTAGATAGTCACCTGTGAAACCCGTAAAGCCTGCGAGAGTTCTTCCGGGGAAATCAAGTCATCCCGGGAGATCAAAACTTTCAGGCTCGGTATCGGTGGTTTCTCTTTTTTAGGCCGCCCGCGCATTGCCTTGATTCCCGATTTTCAATATTTCAAAATCATAATAAAATCGCAGGGTTAATAATCCCGGCATAAAACCCAAAATCCCGGTAATAACAGGCACTTAAGCTCATAAGCACAAAGTGGTGATTTCTGCCCTCCAAGTTTGAACCTTTGAACCTTCGTGAACCGTTTTTCGGCATAAGTCTCTCGTAAGAGAAAACAAGCTGGTTATATTGATTTTCGGTTCACGTCCCTTCAATCCTTCAACCGATTTCCTTCCAAAGAGAGTCGGCGGCCTTTTTGTGTTGCGACCCATTCGCATTTTCGCCCTTTTTCGGGTGAACCGTGTGAACCTTTCAATCCTTCACTCCGATTCCCTTCCAAACGGTTTTCCCGCCTTGCCCTCTTCCCCTCTCAAACCCACGCTCCGCAAGGGTCAAACCGAAAACCTTTTGAGAAAAGGGTTTTTTCTCGCCGCTCTCTTCTGCCCATGAGGTATATTTTTTATATAGTTCGGAGGCCAAGGCAAAGGCTCCTGTGTCCACAATGCAGCACTCGGCCAGGAAACTCCCCACGATGTCCATTTCCTCCCGGTATTCCTGGGTTGCTTCCTGCACAGATTGGGGAGGGGTTAGCCCCTCGTGCTGCCATTGGAAACATCCATCGATAGCCCAGTTCAAAATGCCGGAAAGCTCTCGCTTGAGTTTTTCGGGTAACTGTTTATCCTGTTCTTCTCGAGGGATTTGCACCTTGAAAGGGATTAGATGGATCCGCCGCCAAATTGCCCAATCTGTTCCGCGGATAACCGGCTTGTGATTTGCGGCCAGGAAGATCTTAAACTCCGGTTTAAACTCAAACCACTCAGCACGCATAAAACGGGCTGATAAGCGGTCCCCGCCGGTCATTTCCTTGACTAACACCTCTGCCAGGCGCCGGCCGGCCTCCACTTCCACGGCGGACACGAAGCGAGCTCCCCGCAGGGCTGCCACGTCATTGGGGATGGTGTTTCCTTTTTTTGCTAGAAAGGTTTCGGTAGGAGTTCGGGTTGCGTAGTCACAAAAAAGAGCCTGAATGATTTCTATTAAAGTGCTCTTGCCATTGGCGCCGAGGCCGTAGAGAAAGAATAGGCACTGCTCCCAGGTAATCCCGGTTAGTGCATACCCCACGGCTTTTTGCAGAAAAAGAATAATGTCAAAATTGCGGTCAAAAATACGCTCCAAAAATTTCCACCAGGAGGGGCATTCAGCGGTGGCGTCATAGATTACCTGGGCCAGCTTGGTTATCATGTCCTCTTTTCTGTGTGGCCTTAATTCCCCGGTTCTGAGGTCGATGGTCCCGTTAAGAACATTGAATAGCCAGGGGTCCTGGTCAAGGTGCTCCGGCAAGAGAGGGATCCCGCTTTCACTTTGAGCAGAGGAAATCATAGCCTTCCGTTTGGCTTCACTTTCGCTGCGCAGGGCGTGTTGAGCTAGGGCTTCCCGTTGCTTCTGGTCCTGAATCTGCGCAGCCTCAACATACATCGCCTGAACGGTATCTTTTCCCAGCCGGTCTATCTCGCCCAAATCATCTTTAAGCCAGCGCCGGTCATCATAGATAAGCCATCTGCTCCACGGGTAACAATAATGCAAGATCTGGCCATGCCTTGCCGCCAGGCGCTTACCGTTCCCTATATCGGTAAGGTTAAATCCGGAGGAGATGGAAAATTCTCTCTTTTTCGCCGATTTCTTGGAAGGCTCAGGCTGCAGGACTTCTTTGTTGAGGTTGTGAGTCTCGGTGGCCGCGGTCGGCTCAACAGTGGTCTCCTGTAGGGCCTGGGGCTGCCATTCCGGTGCCGCCTTCACCAGGGCCTGCAATTGCTCCGCGGTTCCGCCGGCCGCGATCCAATCGGAGAGATCACCTTTAGGTGGCAAGCCCGCAAGTTCCACCACCTTAAGCACAGCAGCCACGCGATGAAGGTGCCGCGCAACATCTTCTGCATGCGCCCTCCCCGGGCCATCATTATCCGGGAAGATTGCCACTTTCTTACCTTCGAAATATGGGTCAAATTCATCCCGCCACTTGCCAGCGCCATTGGGATTCGTTGTAGCCGCGAACCCGAGCGCCACCAGGGCATCGCAATCTTTTGGACCTTCGCAGATACCAACCGCCTCAGCTTTGATTACTTCCGGAAGACGGTAAAGAACCCGTTGGACGCCAGTTAAGTTATAAATCCAACCGCCTTTTCCATCGGGTCGGCGCGACCGGAAATCTTTGGGCTCAAATTTCACTTCCTGGTAAAGAAGTTTGCCGTCAGGGTCCGTAAAATCGGAGGTGGCCACTATCCGGGGCTTTTGGGTCTGGGCCCGGCCGCCATTAGGGGAGGGCCACAGATCCCGTTTCTTGAGCTCTTCAATCACCCGCGCCTGGCCGCAACCGCCGAAGCATTTCACCAGCACCTTATCGCCTTTCTGGGTAACTGAAAGAGAGGGATTTATGTCCTCATGGGCCGGGCAAAGCATGAGAAAGCCATCCCGGTAAGGCTTGCCCCCAAGGGCCTCTGAGATAGTTTCGGCAGTAATCACTATCCCTCCTCAACTCCAACGGTGACGCGATCAATGAGCAAGGATATGGGTCTCCAAAAGGGGAAATATGCAAACAACGAAAGGGCAGCAAGTGTTAGTCGCAGAAAGGTAATCTTGGCCCCGGCCGTCATTCCCCCGCCTCCAACCCTTCCACGCCTGCCAAATCAGGCCAAAGCTCCCTGGGAGACATCCCCAGGGCCTTGGCGAGCACTTCCACTTCCTCCAATCGGGGTGTTACACCGCGCTCGAGCTGGCTGATTCGAGGTTGACTAAGTTTACAAAAGGTCAACATCACCAGGTCTTCCTGGCTCAGATCACGCTTGACTCTTTCCACTTTCAGCGCCGTCGCCATGTCGGGTTGCTCCTTTAGTCTTAAAAATATTTCGATTTTTGTAAGGTATGATATTTTTCATTATGCAAGAGTTTTTTCATTTCAGGGAGCCGGTATTTTTAGGACAAAAGTGGGGTATTTGTAAAAAAGCTATGTGTGGGGAGGGAAAAAGGGCAAAAAAAGACCCCCTGGCGGAGAGCCCGGGGGTGTAATGAGCGAGTGGAGTCCGTGTCTCGCCTTGCAAGGATCAATACCGGTTTACCAACTTTAATGGCTTTATTTGACCATTTTATTTATAATGGGCTTAATGCTATGGAAAGTCTAGGTTTTTTTGATCAGGCATGATAACCGCTGACGACCAGGAAAAAGTGTGGCGCTACATGAGCTTTTCACGGTTCGTGTGGCTCCTTCAAAAGAAGAAACTCTGGTTATCCCGCGTGGATCTTCTCGGTGATCCATGGGAGATCTCCCTCGCCGGCAATCAACTTGAACACGTGATTGCCCATCATCCGATCACCCCGCTTCCTTTGAAGATGCCGGAAACCGCCATGCAGCGATCGGAGCGGATCATCAAGATGTGGCGGCGGCAGACGTTCGTGTGTTGCTGGAGCGCTTCCGAGCATGAATCACATGCCTTATGGCGCATCTATTGCCGAAGCGTCGAAGGCGTTGCGGTGCAAACCACCATCGGAAGGCTCCGGGTATCCGTTGGCGGCCTGCCGGTGTATTGGGTCACTTATGAAATACCGGGAAGTAGAAGGCAGACGCCGACACCCGATCTCGTAGCGAAAAAGCGGCCGGCGTTCGCATATGAGCATGAGGTTCGCGTCGTTCTTTTCATTAATCGGAAAGAGGGACCGAATAGTGAGCAAGAAATCCTTGGTCACGGGCTGGATTGGGACCCGGAAAAGAATCTAGAACAAATAAGAATTCATCCGGAAGCCGACAATTCGTTCATGGAGACCGTAGCCGCTCTCGTTGAGCTTTACGCACCGGCGCTGAAAGATCGCGTCGCCTGGTCGGAAATGAATGCCCGGCCGCCATTCTGAGCGCCCGCCCCACCACGGGGCTCTCATGAATCCGTAGGGAGGGGGTGAGTACTGACCTGGCTCAATGCAAACTTTTCCGTTTACCAAATCTTTGCCATTTAACCCCGTTAATGGCCTTATTTGACATGTTAGGCGGTCAAATTCTAAGTAACTTAAATCTGTTCTATATCGAGTTCATATCTCGTTTCGTTGATTTTTGCCTGATACAAAGTTATTCTACTTGGGTAACTAGTAATCCAAGCCATTACTTTATGCTTATCTTCAGGGGAAATCAACGCTCCAAAAATTACTCCAGTTAATGATGCTGGATGAAAAGCTCGTAATCCTGGGCCTTCTTCATTTTGGATTTTTATAACTCTCCATTCTCGTTCATACTCCCAATGGTTTGATTTTGTTAAAAGGGCCTTTTGATATTCCTGAGGTTGACCTATATTAAATACATTTAGTATTGGTTGCACTTGGCTATAATTAACTTTTATTGCCTGACCAAATAACATCATTTTGCTTAAAGCACCATCGAGCAATGCGTCAAATTCGATACATAATCCTCTGTGTCCATTGGAATAATGGGACCACTTTAAAATATCATCATTTTTTTCTGAAAGGCAATATAGGCCAGTCGTTCTCAAGAAATCCTCATATGTGCTTTTATAAAATTCAGGGTTAGACATTAGTCTTATTCTGGCTTGTTTGATTTTCCGCTGGCGAGTATTCTTATCATCAGACGGAAACCTTTTTCGCGCTCCTTTTCTAAGGAATATTTCCCTTTGAAGTCTACTCATAAGAAACGTAAGTTGTGCTCTACATTCAAAGGGATCGTTAAAATCAAGTGGCCTGGGCAAGAATATTTCTCCTCTTGTAAATATTCCTTCAAGTTCCCGAGACTCCATTGAACGGTATCTATACAATTTGCTGATTTTGCATAATTCAGGAGTCTTCAATAATTCTTGGATTTGTTCTTCCCTTGATTTAAGGGTTATTTGTTTGGTACCCATTTGCCTAAAAGATAGGATTATCCAATAAATTTTTTTGTCTCTGGCTCTGACCTTATGAGTATAT
>Ga0326728_10025984_pt1 | contig 10419 bp, 8 predicted proteins | sample MB3enrmetagenome_FD_207602 | JGI IMG/M metagenome (GOLD analysis project Ga0326728, IMG submission 207602) | Lab enriched peat soil microbial communities from McLean, Ithaca, NY, United States - MB31MN | ecosystem: Environmental > Terrestrial > Soil > Wetlands > Peat | place: USA: New York... | reverse complement strand
TCGATGCCTGCGAGGAGTATTCCACCCCGGCGCCCACTTTATCTTTCGCCGTGTCCATGGATGCCACGGTCTTTCTTACCCCCTCCCTGATGCTGTTGATCATATTCGCTATTTCGGTCGTGGAGGCGGAGGTCCTCTCCGCGAGTTTCTTCACCTCATCGGCGACAACGGCAAAGCCCCTGCCGTGCTCGCCGGCCCGGGCTGCTTCAATCGCCGCGTTCAGGGCGAGGAGATTGGTCTGGTCGGCGATATCGTTTATGGCCGTGACAATGTCGCCGATCTTTACAGACTCTTCACCCAACTCCCGCACGAATCCGAGAGCCGTTTCCACCGTCTCCGCTATCAGGTTCACTTCCTGGATAGACTTATCAACCACGTGCCGTCCCTCTTCTGCGACGTTGACCGCCTCGGTGGCCGATGTGGCGACCTGCGTGGAGGTTCTCGCGATATCACCCGAGGCCTGGTCCATCTCTGCCGAGGCTGTTGCCGCCACGGTGGTCTTCTCCACCTGCTCCGTGGCCCCTTTCGAGAGCTTCCCCGCCGACATGGTCAACTGGGTGCTCGCGGAGGCCACGTTTACTGCCGAGGCCGTCACTTCTTTAAGGATCTGTTTGAGACTGGTGTTCATCACCTCCATGGAGCGGGCGAAAATCCCCATCTCGTCCTTCCGCTTCAACGCGTGCTCGGAGACGGGAATGGAGAAATCGCCTTTGGCCATGTGGTCTATGTGGGCGGCAGAGCGGACGATAGGGATGGTGATGCTGCGGGTGATCGCCCTGGATAACCAGATACCCACCAGAAGGGTGATGATCCCGGCAATGAGAGAGACCATGCGGGCCGTAGAGGCGTAGCGGTCAGCTTCTTCGTATCTAAACCTGATCCTCCCTTCATTGTAGCGGACCAGGTCGTCGGCCGCCTGGAGGTAGGCTTTGGTGGTAGCAGCAAGGCCCTGAAACCCCTCCTCCGCCTCCTTTCCATTCCCTGCCATAGCCAGCTCTATGAGCCTGTCGTTAGCCTCCCGGCCTTTGGTCACCTGCTCCTTGAGCTTCGCGACGAAATCTTTTCCTTCTTGACGGAGCTCGAGCCTTGCAACTTCCTCCAGCGCCCTCTTGTAGCCGGCACGAGTCTCCTGGATTTTGTTTCTTGCCTTTTCTTTCACGCTGCTGTCCCGGCTCGTGACGATCTCACCAATGAGAAACGACAGGTCGCTCAGCGATGCCCGGACGTCGTTTGCATTCTTGAGCTTGACGCTGTTGACGTCTGCTATGTACCGGACGTTACTTTTAATGCCGCTGAGATAGATTACTCCTGAAACGGCGATCACCCCCATCAAAGCAAGGGTGATACCGAAGCCGATTCCGAGCCTGCGACCGATCTTTACGTCGGTGAAAAGTTTCATTCCGTCCTCCCAGATAGAGACTCTGTTGTTTTTTTTCAGCCCTTTGTGCGGAGACTATGCTAAACGAACGGCGGGCGGCTTACTGCCACGTGGGCATCACCTGTTTTATCGGACGGCATGGCCTTCTTCTTTAGGCTAATCTGGCACTACCTGAGGGACGTTATCAAAAAAAGTGGAAGACATGCTCTTCTTGCGGAATTTACACGCAGCGAGCTTCCGCCTAGTGGCGATCACTACTTTTTTTATCGGCTTCACGGTCGATGGGAGCCCCTTCAAGGCCGATGAGCAGCCGGTCGTTGTTGCCGGGTATCACCATCTCGAATATGGAGTCTACCGTCGTGTAGTCATAATACCCCAGACGGGCCAGGGGACGAACCTTGAGGATATCGAGACGCCCGTCCTGCGTGAGCACCTCATCCTTGATGTGTACGAAAACGACCCGGCCGATGATCACATCCACCGTGCCCATGGGTCCGTTGCCGGGCAAGCGGATTGTCTGGTAGTAGCGGCATTCAAACTGCACGGGTGATTCTGCCACGCGGCACGGCCTCACCTTTATCGACGGTGCCTTCGTCACACCGGCCAGACTGAATTCGTCCACCTCTGGAGGCACTTCGGCAGCAGAACGGTTGACTGCGTCACGAAGGTCGTATGTCGCCATGTTGTAGACGAACTCACCCATCTGCTCCACGTTCACCACCGTGTCTTTCCGCGTCTCGCGGCTGTTCTGGTTTGCCGCGAACATCACGTAGGGCGGGTCAAAGGTAAGGTTCTGAAACTGGCTGAAAGGAGCGAGGTTGTGTATGCCATCGGCACTTATGCTGGAAATCCATCCGATGGGGCGGGGTACCACGCAGGATTTGAAGGGGTTGCGCTGCAGGCCATGATCGTTTTTGTCAGGATCATAGAACATAATTGATTCTCCTTGGACGCCCTATGTTGGGATCACATGCCGAGGTATCGTTTTCGCACCTCGTCATCTCCGAGCAAGGCCTCGGCCTTACCCTGGCTCGCGATCGTACCCGTCTCCATCACGTAGGCACGGTCCGCGATCCTGAGGGCCCCCACCACATTCTGCTCCACCAGCAGTATGGGTATGCCCCTCGTCCGCAGGTCGGTGACGATGGAGAGGATGTGAGTGACGACAAGCGGGGCAAGGCCCAGGGACGGCTCGTCGAGAAGGAGGAGACGCGGCTGTGACATAAGACCCCGCGCCATCGCGAGCATCTGCTGCTCCCCTCCGCTCAGGGATCCTGCCTTGCCGAAAAATCTCCTTTTCAATATGGGAAAGAGCTCAAAGGCTGAGTGGTAGAGGGCCTCAAGGTCAGACTTCCTGTGCCCGTGCACGTAGGCCCCCAGGAGCAGGTTCTGCTGTACCGTCAGGGAAGCGAAGATCTGTCTTCCTTCCGGGACGTGGCTTATCCCCATGCTCACGATCCGGTTCGGCTTCTTCCGGGTAATCTCGTCGCCCATGAAGGTAATGCTCCCCTTGTACGGAGTAATGAGACCTGAGATGACCTTGAGAAGCGTCGATTTGCCCGCCCCATTTGCCCCGAGGAGGCAGACCACCTCCCCCTCGTCGATCTCCAGATTGATGCCCTTGAGCACTTCCACCCGTCCATATCCCGCATGGATATCCGCCACCCGCAGCATCATGTTGAACTTCTCACCGCGCATTCCGCGCCCAGGTACGCCTCGATCACCAACGGGTCAGCACAGATGGCGGCGGGCGGGCCTTCTGCGAGCTTGCGTCCGAAATCGAGGACGACCACGTCATCGGAAACCTCCATGACAAGCTTCATGTTGTGTTCCACCAGCAGGATCGTGACGCCTCTTCCCTTGATCACGGAGAGGAGCTCCATGAAGGAGTCCACTTCAGCATCGTTCAATCCGGACGCGGATTCGTCAAGGAGGAGCAGTTGAGGGTCGGCCATGAGGGAACGGGCGAGTTCGACCAGTCGCTGGCTCCCGAAGGAGAGCGCACCCGGCTGCATGGTCGCTGCCTTTTCGAGCCCCACGAACCGGAGCATCTCTCTGGCCTTCTCACGCGCAGCCGCTTCATTCCGTGCGGCATGAGAGCGAAGAAAGAGCGTTCCGGCAACGCTCGGCCTGAGACTCTTATGGGCGCCGATAAGCACGTTGTCCAGCACCGTCGCATTATTGACGGAGAAGAGCCTGACGAGCTGGAAGGTCCGGGAGAGACCGAGGAATGCGATCCTGTCTGTTTTCATTTCCACCAGATCGTGCCCCTGAAAATACACATGTCCGCTGTCCGGGGCCAGGAAGCCGTTAATCACGTTGAGCATCGTGGTTTTTCCCGCACCGTTCGGTCCTATGAGGGCCTTGATCTGACCGGCGCGGACTTCAAAGCTCACGGAGTCCAGGGCACGGACGCCCTCGAACATCTTCGTTGCGTCGACCACCCGGAGCATGACGTCGTGGGACATCATCCCTGTCCGGTCCTCCTTCTCACGAATCACCCCGACCGGCCCGTCAGCCATCACTGCCCCCTAAGCAGCCGCACCAGCCCGCCCCTGGCGGCCGTCACCACGCCATAGAGCCCCCTGGGCAGGAAAAGGAGGACCACGATGAGAATCACCCCGTTGAGCAGCATCTCGTAGTCCTGGAATTGATACGTCACCTCGGGCAAAAGCTTAAGAAAGACGGCGCCGAGCACCGGGCCGAAGATCGTGCCGGTACCGCCGAGAAAGAGCATGACCAGAATGTTGATCGAGGTGAGGACGCCGAAGTCATCAGGCGCGATAAAACTCATGTAGTGGGCGAAGAGCGAGCCGGCGAGCGATGCAAAGGCAGCCGAGAGTACGTAGACCCGCACTTTGTACGCGGGACAGTCGATCCCGAAGCTGCCGGCCGCAGTCTCATCGCTTTGAATAGCAATGAGGGTCCTTCCGAAAGACGACCGGACCAGGGCAAGGCTTGTCAGCACGACGAAGACGACCACGGACCAGACGAAATAGTAGTACCTGACGTGGTTCTCGAAACTGAATCCGAAGAGACTGAAGGCAGGGATATCCCTCAGTCCCGATGCGCCGCCGGTCAAGCCCTGCATGCCGGTAATGAGGGTGACCACGATCTCGTTAAGGGCAAGCGTGGCCATGGCGAGATAGTATTCCTTCAGCGCAAGAACGGGTCTCCCCATAGCCCAGGCAACTCCGGCGCTCAGCAGGATCCCCGCTATCATAGCCGGCAGCGGGGAGACACCGTACCTCGCGGTGAGAATGCCGGAGACATAGGCGCCTATGGCAAAGAATGCTGCATGGCCCACGGATATCTGTCCTGCGTAGCCCATGAGCAGGTCGAGACTCACGGCCAGGATCACGTAAATCCCTGCGAAGATGAGGATTCCGCACCGGTAGGGGGACATGCCCCCCAGGGTCGGGGGGTAGAAGGCGATGAACAGGAGCACGAGGAGCCACCAGAATCGCGCAAGCCTCGTCATACGTCCCTGCTCCAGCGCGCTCCGAAAAGCCCATTGGGCCGGAAAAGGAGAACCACGATCAGGATGGTAAAGACAATCGGGTCAGAAAACTCGGAGGAGACGAGCCCGATCGTGTAGGCCTCGACGAGACCGAGCAGATATCCGGCCACAACGGCCCCGACCACGCTCGCGAGGCCTCCTATCGACATGGCAATGAAGCCCTTCACCATGGGCATGACGCCGCTCGTGTACTGCATAAAAAGCAGCGGAGAGACCGCCATACCGGCGAGCGCGCCGATGCCGGCCCCCCAGGCCCACGAAAAGAGCGCGGCCTTCTGGGTGCTGATTCCCATGAGGCTCGCGCCAAGCCGGTTCTCGGCACATGCCCGCATGGCGATGCCCAGGGTTGTTTTCTCAAAGAAAAGCCATATGGCCAGGAGGGCGACGAAGGTAATGCCCACAATCCACAGGACCTGCGGTTGAAGGGTTGCACCGAAGACCTGGAGGGGAATGCCCGCGGAGAAGGGGGCGAGCACGTGCGATTCTTTACCCCATATGAGCAGGGCCGAGCCCCGCAAGGCGAGGGAGATGGCGATGGTCATCACGATCAGGTTACCGGTTCCCGAGCTCTGTATCGGCCTGATGAGCACCCTCTCGACCAGCGCGCCCAGGACCATGGCAACGACTACGGACAAGCCGAAGGCCACAGGCATGGGGAGCCCTTTCGACACGAGGGTCGCCATGGTGAGTGCGCCGATTACGAAGAACTCGCCCTGGGCAAAGCAGATCAAAAGCGAGACTTTGTAGACTATCACCAGACTGACGGCGATAAGGGCGTAGATACTGCCCGTCGTCAATCCGCTGAAAAGGAACTGGAGCAGCGGGGAAACGTCACCCATTCCACGGCCCTCTCTTCGCGCCCGATCAGAAAAACAGACCTATTTGAGCAGTACCGCCCACTTTCCATCCTTGACCGTCAGCACCATCATGTCGGAAAGAACGGTCCCGTGATGATCGGTGGGAGAGAAATTGTAAATGCCCTGCATGCCGACGAAGCCTTTGGTCTTTTCGAGCGCATCCCGGAGCTTGACAGGGTCATCGGAGCCCGTCGTCTTCAACGCCGCTGCGATGAGGCTGATGGCATCTACCATCTCAGCCGAATAATAGTTGGCCGGCTCCCCATACTTCTGCTGGTGGGCCCGGCTGAAGTCCGTCACGACTTTCTTGCAAGGGTCGCTATCCGCTACGGCATCAGGGGCGGCTGCTCTTCCCGCAGGCACAATGATGGGTAGGGTCAGACTCGAGACAAACTTGAGAAAGCCCGGATTGGCATTACCGTGGGAGACGAGGATGGGGATATTCATGCTCATCTGGTTCATGTTCCGCGCCACAAGCGCAGCGGGCTCACCTGTGCAGAAGGAGAAAACCGCCTGAGGACCGAGGGTCCGCAGCTTAGCCAGTTGAGTTGTCAGGTCGGCCGCCTTGATATCGAACTTTTCCTCGCCCACGATCGTGATGCCGTAATGAGGTGCATATTTCCTTGCCAGCGTGCTCCCCAGTTCGCCGAGAGGGCCAATGGGCATCAACAGGGCCAACTTCGTGATCCCCTTTCCCTGAAAGTACTGAAAGGGACGGGCCACGGCAAAATCGGTCTTGTGGGCCGTGTTGAAGAGAAATGGCTCCTTCTGGGCATTCACCTCATATCCTGACCCTATGATCGCGGGGATCTTGTTCTTTGCGGCTATGGATGCGACCGCCCCGGACACCGGTACGCTTGCCGTCCCGATCATGGAAATCACGCCGTCCCTCGAGACGAGCCTCTGGGCTACCCTTGAAGCGGTCTCCGGCGAGGACTGATCGTCATAGGTTATTAATTCCAGCGGATGCCCATTGATACCGCCTGCCTTGTTGATCAGCTCCACCTTCAGCTCGGCCCCCTTCTTTTTGTACTCCCCGAGCCATGAAAGAGCGCCGGTAAGCGGAAAGATGCCGCCTATCTTGTAAGATGTCGCCGCCTTTGCAGCGTTGCCGCAGAGCAGCAGTAAAGCCAACCCCGTTGCCAGACCCATGAACACGCCTCTTTTCATCGCAACCCCCTTTGTGTATCGATCTTGCGCCGTTCCACCCCATTAAACACCTTTTCTCCGGGCGGAGTCTTGCACTTTACGGTCTTTTTTTAGGAGAAAAATGCTGAATGCGTCCCGCTCTAATCGTTGCTCTTCGGGGTCCTTAGGGGCGCGGCACTGCGTCGATAGTCCTTTGGGGTCTCCCCCAGACATTTCTTGAAGACCCTGGTAAAATAGCCCTGATCCGCGTAACCCACGTCCTGGGCAATGCGGCTGATGGACGCGCTCGTGCTTCTAAGGAGGTATTTCGCCTTCTCTATCCTCACCTTCGTGATGCAGGCGGCCAGAGACAGGTTATACTCGCTTCTCATCGAGTGCATGAGCCGGGATGGACTGAGGCACACGTCGCGCGCCACCCGCCTCACGCGCAGGTCCTCGGCCGCGTGGGCCTCAATGAACGCCATCACCCTCTTCAGCAGATCCGTGCCCCCGTCGTCGTGGCCGGCAAGGTTCCGGCCGACCGTGTCGAATACCTTGACCAGCCAAAGACAGAGCGTTTCCTGGTCCTTCACATTTTCCCACTCCCTGCTGAACCTGTGTCTCGCCCGCACCAGTTCCTCAATATCGACGCCTTCCTCCATCGCCACGTCAAAGAGGCCGAGGCACAGCTCCAGCAAAGACAGCTTGAGGGTTTCCAGGCTTTCAAAGTGCTGCAAAAGAGTAACCGTGAGCAATCGAAAAAGCGCTTCCTTTGCTTTGCCGATATCCCTTTCGCGGATACTCCGCATCATCTCCAGCTTTTGCCGACAGTAGAGCTTCGCGGCAAAGTAAAGATCCGGCGTGAGCTCGGTGCAACTCAGCCCGGTGCGGACCGCCGCCATGCCGGCACGCGCCGGGCTTTCACCGGCGTGGACCATTCCCGACCCCGGCCCCGATAACAGGTCGCCCAGCTTTCGGATTAACCGGGACTTCCGGCTGCCGTGAACATCCTCAAAAAGGGCTATCGAGGAAAAGGCCTGGGCGAAGCGCCAGGCGCCGTCCTCGACGGTAAGGAGAATGATCTGCTCGATGTGGGTGCCGTAATGGTCAATGGGCGAGAGGTCGTAGACACCCTGCATTCCTCCGAAATTACTGATATTCTCAACGGCATCACGCAGTCTCTCGGGATCCGTATCACCGGTGTGCCGCACGCCCTCCGCTACTAAATCAATTGCGTCGGCTAGTTCCGCGGAATAGTAATTGGCCGGTTCGCCGTAGCGCTGCAAGTGGCGGGCGTTGAAATCCATCATCACGCTCCTGCAGGGATCATCTTCTCGAATGGTATCGAGGACCATGGTCTTCCCTGACGGAACGATGAGATTGATCGGTGTACGCGATATGAGCTTGAGGAAACGGGGGTTCGCGTTGCCATGGGACACGAGGAGGGGGATGTCGAGATTCAGCGCCGCCATCGTTGCTGCGACGTGCGCGGCCGGCCCACCGGTAGCGAAGGAAAAAAAGGCAAGGGGTTTGAGGCTGTGCAGCCTCTTTAACCGGGATGCCACATCGGACGATGCCATATCGAATCTTTCCTCGCCGACGATCCTTATGCCCATGCGGCTCCCCAGCCGCCTCGCCAGCCAACTGCCCAACTCGCCGAGGGGACCGTGGGGCATCAGGAGGGCAAGTCTGTTTATACCCCTTTCGAGGAAGTACTGGAAAGAACAGGCAACAGCGAATTCTGTTTTATGGGCGGTATTGAAAACGAACAGGTCCTTTGTCGGGTCGATGGCGTAGCCGGAATTGACGAACGCGGGCGTTCGGTACCGATTGGCCACCAGGGCGACTGCCCGGGAGACGGGGAGAGAGCCGGTTCCCACCATGGCCGCGACGCGGTGCTTGAAGACCAGGATCTCCGCTATGCGCGACGCCTGTTCTGCAGAGGACTGATCATCATAGGCGATCAGGGTTACCGCGCGGCCATTGATGCCGCCCGCCTGGTTGATCATCTCTACTTTCAGTTCCGCGGCCTTCCTCTTGTATTTCCCGGACCAGGAAAGATATCCGGTGAGGGGAAAAATCCCTCCGATGCGCAGCTCATCTTCTCTTGAAGGTACTTTCGCTCTGTGCATGAGGTCTATCGTCTCGCGTAAAGCCGTTCTAATTGTACAATGTTCTTTTAGTAAGTCAATAGCTATGTTCAGCACGACGGAGCGTTGCCGATGGGTGGTTTGTCCTGCTACTCGTTGCCCGCTGCTCGCTCTGCACGCACAAGGTTTTTCCACGACCGGAAATAAAAGTTTTCCACCCTTTGTAACCTTTTGACAGATCCCGGCGACTTATTCTGTAATAAGCATGAGTGACATTTAGGGGGACAATATGAAAAAGCTTCTACTGGTCGTGGTGCTTTGTCTGGTTGTGGCCGTTGTAGCTGTTCCATGCCCCTCTTACGGAAGGGGTGGCGGTCACGGCGGTGGCGGTCACGGTGGCGGTGGTTACGGCGGCGGTCATTTCGGCGGCGGCGGTTACGGCGGTGGTCATTTCGGTGGCGGTGGTTACGGCGGTGGTCATTTCGGTGGCGGTGGTTACGGCGGCGGTCATTTCGGTGGCGGATGGTACGGAGGGGGCCGTTACTGGGGAGGATATGGCTACCGTTATGGCTACCCGTACTACAGAGGATACGGCTATCCCTATTATCCCTACTATTCTTACGGGTATTGGGCAACTCAGTGTGATCCTTACGGCAGGTGCTACAGAGTTTGGGTTCGATGATCGCTTTACGAGCGTAGTACGTTTTCGTTCTGCCCGTTTTTTTCGATAGCCCATCAAGACGCTTCTCACTATCCGGCGAGAGCCTGACTACATGATTTACTTACGAGTAGGAAGGGCATTTTTTCTCGCCCCGGCCCTACGCAGGTGCATTGAAAGTGCCGATTATTTCTGCTAAATTATTGGGTCCGGCCACTTCTCCTGGCCGGTTCGGCGCTATGACCAATTTTTTTGACCTGACATTGAAAGAGCTTGAGGATCTCATCGAGAGCCTCGGGATCAAATGTTATCGGGCCCGGCAGATCTTTAAGTGGGTTTACCAGTCGGACTTGGCTGATTTTAATCTGATGACCAACCTGCCGAAGGGCTTGCGGGTAACCCTGAGAAACATGTTCCATTTCGGTCTTCCCGAGATTCGGGAGACGCGAGCCTCCGAGGACGGTTCCATCAAGTTTATGTTCGCCACCTCCGACAACCGCCTTATCGAGAGCGTGTTTATGCCGGAGGACGATCGGAGCACGTTGTGCGTATCCACCCAGATAGGATGTAAAATGTCCTGTGCCTTCTGTGTGACGAGCAAGATCGGTTTTGTAAGGGACCTTACCGCGGCGGAGATCGTAGGCCAGGTGATTGCGGTGAGGAACCATATGGGCCGGAGCCGGATCACCAATATCGTCCTCATGGGCATGGGCGAGCCCCTTGACAACATCGATAATGTGCTCACCGCAATCGAGATACTGGAAGAGCCCCTCGGCCTGAAGATCTCG
>Ga0326728_10025983_pt1 | contig 10419 bp, 11 predicted proteins | sample MB3enrmetagenome_FD_207602 | JGI IMG/M metagenome (GOLD analysis project Ga0326728, IMG submission 207602) | Lab enriched peat soil microbial communities from McLean, Ithaca, NY, United States - MB31MN | ecosystem: Environmental > Terrestrial > Soil > Wetlands > Peat | place: USA: New York... | reverse complement strand
ATCGGGGAAGATGCTGCGCCGGAAGGTGTGAGGAAAGTAATGGTTGAGGACCACGCGTGAGAAATCCGCGCAGTTGCTGAACAGGAGGTCGAAACTGGTGCGGTTGGGGCCCGCGTTCAACTGCTGGATGAGGGCGTCGTCCTGTTGGGGAGTGGTCTGAAAACGGAAGGCGTAGATGCGCCGCTCGTAGGCCGCGCCCACCAGCTGTGTCCAGCCGCCTTGCACAAAGTTGCCCGGCTTCAGATTCTGGCCCAGGCTCTCAAGGTGGGTTTCGCGATAGCGATTGCGCAGCCGTGCCACCGTGTCGCGATCCACATGCGCGGGCACGTCGGCGGCATTCTCAACCGCGTAGAGATAAGGAATGAGTGGAATTGCCACCCAGTCGTATCCGTCGATTCCCTGGTAGCGGGCGATGACGACGCCCATCTCACCAGGCTGGCAGCGGCGCAGCTTGACCGGAGTTTCAGCGCAGATGCGCTCGAAATAGATGGCGTTGTGGCCGGTGGGGTTGAGGACGCCGAAAATGCCGTACGGCTCCTCCATCAACAGGGCAGCCTGCGCCCGGCCGCGCGAACAACAAAAGGCCCCTATGATGATGAAAACAACAATAAAGATGCGAAATTGACGCATCGAGAGCATCCGTCTCACCTCAGGCCAAGATGGTTTTTACTCTCCTTTTCAGTATGCACCGCTTTCGATAAAGGAGCGATGAAAAGTCGAATCGGCTTCCCATAAAGCGCAACGCCATGGGAAGGCTTGGCGAGCAACCACCCGCAGGGTGCAAAAATCACACGGGCAGACTGCTCCACCTCCTGTTTGAGACACTTTTTCGGGCGGAAGGTTGCGTCTTTAACAGAGCGCGGCCGACTGAAAATGAACGTGGTTGTGGAAATTGATGAGTTACGGCCTGGCAGGAACGACGATGTTGGTTTCCTGGATTTCGATGAGGCCGGAACCGGTCCGCTTCTCGAGTTCCGGCAGAACCTGGTCCACTTTTTCGCGCGACTCAATGAACTCGATTTTGATAGGGAGATGATCGGAGATCTCGAGAATGTGCGCGGAATGGATGCGGTGCCTGGAGCCAAATCCTGCCACGCCCTTGACCACGGTGGCGCCGGCGATGCCGCTGTGGAAGAGGTAATCGAGAATGCTGGAGTAGACAGGAACCCCGTGGTGCTTGGCTCCATCACTCAGGTAGAGCGTGACTTTAACGGCCTTTCCCGAGGTCAGCATAGATTCCTTTCTGCGTAGGAGCGCGGAGATGTTCGCGGTCCTGGTTCGCACCGCCTGCCGGACACCGAAGGATTGAAACATTTTTGCAAGGAAGTTGCAAGAGTCAGGGAGCGAGGGAGCAAGGAAGCAAGGGAGCGAGAAGACGGACTGGCAGGGGTAGTTTTCGCTTTGTCTGGCTCCGCAAACTTCGCTAGCTCGGCTTGCCCCTTCTACAGCAGGTCGGCGAGCGCGGTGCCGCACCAGGTGGCGGCAAGACCCAGAACCAGGCTGCCCACTGCATAAAGCGACGCCAGCGCGAAAGCCCCGGATCGCATGGTGGAAAGGGTCTCCCACTCGTAGGTGGAGAAGGTGCTGTAGGCGCCGATGAAGCCGATAGGCACCAGAAACCGCCACGCGGGACTGAGATCGGCGCGCTTGCCGAAGTAGGTGAGCGTGAAACCGATGATGACGCAGGCAGTGAGATTGATGACCAGAGTGCCATAGGGGAATCTGGTTCCCATGCGGCCGGAGATGGTGGAACCGACCCAGTAGCGGAGGATGGAGCCGGCCGCACCGCCCGCGGCAATGAACAGATATTTCTGCAACGTCATTCTCCTCTCAGGTGAAAATGGACCCGCAGCGCGCACCGCCGGCAGTGCCAGGACTGCGCGCGAACGCACCAGACATTTTGTGCGAGGCTTGCAGCCGGCACAACGCACAGGATTCTCAGGGATCGCGCCGCGACATGACTCCGCAACAGGATTCCCCGTCAGGAGTCATCATCTGTCCGGCCTATAGGAGAGGACAGCGGTTAAGGGTGAACTCCTTCACCACTGTCCTTATTACATCGCGAATGCGTTTGAGTGTCAACGGAACGATTTGGCGGGAGATCGAGCCGAGCGAATCCGGGAATTCGGAACACGAGTGCCGATTCAGGCAACGTCCTTCTCGCGGAACCAGAGAGAACCCCACGGAGTACCCGGCAATTTCACCTCGGCCTTCGCGGAGTACTCTCCCGGGAGCGGCGTGCGCGTGAGTTCGAGCGTGTCGATGTACTCGGCGGTGTAGGTTTTGCCCTCAGGCAACGCGAAGGTTCCCTCCGCCGGCTGGTGCTCGTCGAAATAGTAGAAGATCACGGAGTCATTGGCGCGACGCGCGCCCATGGGGTCGTCGTTGAAGTTGGTAAATCCGATGGGTCCCGGACCAAGAGCGATGGTCTCTTCGAGGAGCTTGCGCAGAAAGGCGATCTTGGCGGGGCTGGCGCCGTGCAGCACGCCGCCGTGCGACCACCAGAGGGTATCATTGGGATCGAGATAAGTTTCTCCATGGCCGCAGTAACAGCCCTGCGCGGCCGCCTGCCAGAAACGGTGGGTCATGGCGTCGCCGGAAATGTTGCCCCAGCGCGACGCGATATTGCCCTCGTAGCGGCACTCGTCGAAGACCACAGGCTTGCCCCAGTCGCTGCGCCACTGCGCGCCTAATTGCAAACGCGAATCCTGGACGCCGGCGTGCGTGCACCAGCCGCGGCCGTACTCATATGGATAGCGGCTGTAGTGGATGGAGCGCAGATGATCGAATGCGTCGTTGGCGCCGAGGATTCGTGCGTAGCGGTCCCAATCGGCCGCGGTCTTGGAGCGCAGCAGATCGAACTCGTTGGCCAGCGACCACCACACATTCCTGTAGGCGCTGAAACGCGCAATCACATAGCGGAGGTAGCGGTCGTCGACGTCGGCGGGCATGGACTGATAGCCCCACTTGTCGTAGGGATGGAAGAGGATGAGATCGGCCTCGACGCCGATGCGGCGCAGTTCGAGGATGAGGCGGTCGAAATGCTGGAAGTAGGCGGTGTTGAAGGTGGAGTAGTCGTTGACTTCACCGTTGCGCGGGAATGGGTAGAGCGGCGGTTCCTTGCGATTGTGCTGGTACCACTTGGGAAACAGGCACATGCGGAGCTTGTTGAAGGGCGAAGCCGAAAGCGTCTCGAGGGTCTGGCGCTGCGTGGCTTCAGACTGGAAGGCCCACGCATAACAAGTCGTCCCGCACTCGACGTAGGCTGTGCCATCGGCATAGGTGAAGTGATAGCCGTCGCGGACTGAGACGGGGCCGCGATTGCCGTCTTGCGGCGCGACGCACTCGAAGACACCAGATTGACTGTGGAGCGAAGGTGCGTTGCTCGCGGTCGTCCAGGACCATTCGCCCAGTGCGTCGGGCATGAAGCGAACTTTGTAGATGCCGCCGCCGTCGTAGAAGCCTTCGACGGTGAGGGATCGGCTCATTTGGCGGAACGTGGCAGCGAACGAAACCTCGAGGAATGGATTACCGGTGGAGGGTCCGGGGAACGAGAGCTCAAGAAAATCCCACCGCGCAACGGAACTGTTTGAATGCGGCGCCGGGGCAGATTGAGCGAGCGCAGGAGCGGACGCTGCCGCCACCGCATAGGAGGAGAGCTTTAAAAGATCGCGACGGTTCATACCAATATTCTCCCAGAGCGAGAACACGCACTACTGAGAACGCTGAAGGACACAGTGATGCAGGATGAGGTGAAAGCAGTGTCAGGGCTTTCCCGGTTTCCTCGCCTTTTCTGAGCGGGACTCGGTAAGGGCGACGCGCGATGAATGCGCGGCGCCGGCCACGGCCAACAGGAAGCTCTGCATTTGCGGGGTGAACTCGCGGCGCTCGGCTTCTTTCTGCGTGAAGCACACCACCCAATACACCAGGCTGCACATGTAACTGGCTACCACGATTTCACCGAGAAACTCGTATTGGGAGGCAGTTGTCTGGTGCATGTGAAGCATGGCCGCAACCAGACTGACGATAGACACCACGCCCAAACCGGTGGCGACCTGCAACTCGCGATCGCGCCAACTGATCGACAACAACTGACTAGCACCAGCCAGGAGCAGAAAGAAGAGAATCCGAAGGATGGACACGGTTTGCTGCAGTTGCGTGAGCAGCAACCCCGGTTTTGAGGTAGCATGCGCAAGGCCGGGAAGGGCTGCCAAAGGCCAGATTACTGCGCCTGCAATCAAAATCAGAGCGGCGACTACCAGCAAAAACCAGCGCGGCAGAGACGCGCGGACCGGCCGAAGCGAAGACCACGCCAACTCAACCAGAACGCAGAAGAGCAGGGTGGAGTCGATGATGGTTTGCGCGAAATAAACGCGAAAATAGCTGGCTGGATGGTATCGGTTGATTAGGAATGCCGCGATGTTGCTCAAGATGTCCCAGACGCAGTACGAGCAAAAAATGGGCAAGGACCGCCACGCGCGCCGATAGAAGAGCAGCCCGATCAGGGCCGCCTCGACCGCGATGTAGGCAAACCAGAGCGTGATGTCCAGGCTCAAAAGGGGCGCCCTGCCCAAGCGCCATTACGTAGTGTACCGAGTCTACCAGCGATTGAGGCGCCTTTGCAGCCGCCTTGAGTGAAAGACTGCCCAAATGAATTACCCCCGCTCACAGCGGGGGTATTCGGGAGATGAACCGTTTGTTAATGCCTTACGCCCTAAGCAACGGGCGGCGGCAGCGGCACTGGGCCGGCAGGAATAAACGCTACCGTGGTGGGCGGCGGCAGCGGCACTGGGCCGGCCGGGATAAAGCCTGGCGGCGGCAGCGGCACTGGGCCAGCAGGAATAAACGCTACCGTGGTGGGCGGCGGCAGCGGTACTGGGCCAGCCGGGATGAAGCCTGGCGGCGGCAGCGGCACTGGGCCGGCGGGGATAAACGCCAGCGTGCTAGGCGGCGGCAGTGGCACTGGCCCCGCTGGGATTGCATTTGCTGAGCAAGCGGTAACTACAAGCAGTGCAAGAATAACGACTTTTATGACATTCAACGTGCCCGGACGCATGGAAAACTCTCCTGGCGGAGACAGTCCGCCCTACAACTTTGCAAGAAAAGAGTACCCCAAACGGGTTATGGAATCTACCACAAAAGTCGTATTAGAGATTTTTTTCCACCTAAGTAATCGATTTAATCTATCGTTAGTAACCAAAATTGAGGTTACTTCGCATGGTTTCGCACCTCCTTCGCCTGCCAAGGAGGCTTCGCTGAGCAGGGTGGGGTGGTGCTCAGGGTGAGAGGGTTGGGGCCGTTATCCAGAGGCAAAGGTGGCATTTACAGACCAAGCGATCCTGGCAATCCGGCTCGAAAACAGGGATTTTCCATTTGGCTTGCGCGGGTTGCGATGGCAGCACAGATCCCTAAGTCGCCATCGGGGCCGAAACGCACAAGGCGGTGTGCAATTAGAGATTTGGGGCGATCCGTGCAGGGGTCTCCCAGCGGTTACCAGTCTGGAAACTTTAGTGCCCTGTGCCAAATGAACAAAACTCGATACAGTGACAACTGAGTTCATTCCGATTGGGCGAACCCTTATGACGCTACAAAAAGCAGAAGCGCGGCTTCCGTTCGGTGCGCAAGCTACGGCGAACGGCCGGCAAGAGGTGCGTTGCGCGGTACGATTTCCGCTCGCCCTGCCGGTGGTGCTTTCAACTGCAGAAGGCGAGATCCCAGCACTGACGCGGAACATCTCAGCCAGCGGTGTGCTTTTCTCCCTGGACAGAGCATTACCTGTCGGGAAGGACATCCGATTTTCGATGCGCATGCCGCATGCGATCCTGGGCACGCCCCATGACGTTCTGGTCCACTGTACGGGACGTGTGGTACGCTGCTCCTCAAGCCACAACGAGCATCTCGCCGCGGCCACAATCGACGAATATCGATTTGCGGAGCAGTGAGAGCAGGTTGGCATGGCAGTTGCCGACTATGGAAATTCTGGACGATCATAACGAGGGCGAGAGCACAGACACTTCAGTAAGGCCCGGCACGATTCGCATGATTCTCGCGGATTCGCAGGCGATTTACCGTGTGGGTATACGCAAGGTATTTGCTCTTGAAGACGATATCCGCGTGGTGGCGCAGGCCGACTCGATGGAGAACCTGCGTGCGGCCATCGAACGCTATCCTACCGACATCGTGCTTCTGGAAGGAAGCATGCTGGCCGGTACGGCCAATGCCATTCCCGAGTTGTTGCGGCTGGCTCCGGATATGAAGCTGATCGTGCAGGCCGTGGCCAGCGACGAAAACCACACCGTGGAACTCTATCGGCGCGGGGTGCGCGGCATCGTTTCCCGCTCCATCTCGCCGGATCTGCTGGTGCGTTGCGTGCGCCGCATCGCCGCGGGCGAGACGTGGATCGACAACCAGTCGGTGAATTGGGTGATCGATGCTTATCGCGCGCAGGCCGCCGCCCTGGTAAGCCCGCGCAACCAGCCTCGGCTTTCGCCCAAAGAGATGGCGATTATTACCTGCATCACCCAGGGCAAGCGCAACAAGGAGATCGCGTTCCAACTGGGAACGACGGAGCAGGTGATCAAGAATTACCTGCGCAAGATCTACGACAAACTCGGGGTTTCAGACCGGCTGGAGCTGGCACTCTATTGCCTGCATAACAAAATCATCCAGACGGACGCGGACGAAGTAACGGTGGCGCAAAAGGTGGTCGGCACTTAACGGCCGATCCGGCGCCGTCCGCCGGGAACTCATCCATCCACACATTTACTCTTTCGGCGGATCGCCGGCGCAGGATTGGCGCGCGAGTTCGAGGAGCCGGATCATCTCTGTCAAATCGGCTCGGCGCATAGTCCCCAGAATTTCTTTGGGGCCGCTGCGAACGGCCGGGTCCATGGTACGCAGAAGTTCCAAGCCAGATTCGGTAATCTGCGTCAACACCACGCGGCGGTCGTGGCGGTCGCGGTGCTGCCGGACGAGCTTGAGACGCTTGAGCCGCGCCAGAAGGCGCGTGATATCGGGTTCGGCGGCAATCATGCGATCGCCGATGGCCGCGCAGGGAAGTCCACAGGGTCCGGCGCCGCGCAGGATCCGCAGAACGTTGTACTGAGTCGAGGTGAGGCCCCAGCCGCGGATCTTCTGTTGGAAGGCGCGGTGCAGGCAATCCGAGGTGCGAAGCAAGTTGAGAAGCGCCTCTTCTTCCAGACTGGAGAAGGGAGGGGCCTGCTGGATTTCGAGCTTCAGATTTGCCATTCACTTGCTCCCGGCCGGTTCAATGCCAAGTTTCAGAAGGCCGGGCGGATTCTGAGCTGCCCGACCTTCCTGCCTGTATCCATTTACTGTTTGGCAACGTCCAGATCGATGCTCAGCTTGACCTCGTCGCCGACCATTGAGGGGCCAAACGAGGGTCCTATGCCAAAGGCGGAGCGGCTGATGGTGGTGGTGGCGGAAAATCCTAAATGCTGCTTGTGATCCATGCCCTGAACCGGTCCAACGGGGCCTTCAACAGCCAGCACAACCGGCTTGGTCACGCCGTGGAGGGTGAGATTTCCGGTGATAGTCAGCCCGTTGCCGCTCTTGGCCACGCTGGTGCTGGTGAAAGTGGCGGTGGGAAGGTTCGCGACATCGAAGAAGGCGGGGCTTTTGAGATGCGTGTTGCGCTGATCCACGCCGGTGTCGACGGTGTCAACGCCGATGGTCGCAGTCACGCTGGACTTGGTGATGTCGGACTCGTTGAGGGTAATCGTGGCCGCCACCTTGCCAAACCGGCCATGCACGTTCGAGATGGTCAGGTGGGTGATGGTAAAGTCGACTTCGCTGTGGTTGGGATCGGAGACCCAGGTGGAAGTTTGCGCCAGCGCAAGGGGCGCTGCGAGGGCGAAGATGCCGGTGAGAATTGCCAGACGTTTCATGTGGGAAAGCTCCTTTTCCGTGCAGAGTTCGTGACCGCCGTGAGATGGGAGAGCGCCGGACCGTGAGATTTGCGTCTACGCAGGGCAAAGGCCGTCGAGTCACGCTACCGATAAGATGCACGAGGCGAGATGCTCGTTGCAACAATTATTTTGACGGGCTTTCAGCTCTCAGCCTCATCCGTTCCACAGGCAATGACTCATGGTCGCGGAAGAATCGGGCTGAAAGCTGCAAGCTGTTCTGCTATTCTCGCGCCTATGTCGATTCTCGACCACCTGCAACAGCTCACCCGGCCGCAGCGCCATGCCTTTGTGGCCGCGTTTCTGGGCTGGACGCTCGACAGCCTCGACTTTTTTCTGCTGGTTTTTTGCGTGAAGGCGATTGCCGGCGAGTTTCGCACCCAGCCCTCGACGGTTTTGGGAGCGGTATTTCTCACCCAAGCCTTCCGCCCCGTGGGCGCGCTGCTATTTGGCATGCTGGCCGACCGCTTCGGCCGGCGGCCCGTGCTGATGGCGAACATTCTCGGTTTCTCAGTCATTGAATTCGCCTGCGCATTTGCGCCTTCGCTGAATGTGCTTCTCGTCCTGCGCGCACTCTTCGGGATCGCGATGGGTGGCGAGTGGGGCGTGGGAGCGGCGCTGGTGTTTGAGACCTTGCCCAGGGAAGGGCGCGGCACGTTCTCCGGCATTCTGCAGGAGGGATACGCGGTGGGTTCGATTCTGGCCTCGGCAGCTTTCGGGCTGTTTTTTGCCGGCATTCACTGGCATGTGACAATGCCGATCGCGCATTGGGCTCTTTCCATTGCTTGGCCAGGGATCGGGTGGCGGGGGTTGTTCATCATGGGCGCAACGCCCGCGCTGCTGGCGTTTTATGTGCAGGCGCGGGTTCCGGAGTCGCCGGTGTGGCTGGAGGCAGCCCAAAAACGGATGAAGCGAGCCGTGGCGCATGTCGGGCCTGCATGGCCGCGGGAACTCATGCATTTCCTGCCCACGTTCCTGTTCCTGGTAGTTCTGATGACGGCCTTCATGAGTTTTTCGCATGGCACACAGGATGTGTATCCGACGTTCCTGGCCGTCGCGATCAAGCTCTCGCCGGAGACGATCGGCCTGATTGGCGTGCTGTACGGACTGGGTTCGATTGCCGGCGGGATCGTATTCGGTGCGCTGTCGGAAACCTGGGGCCGCAAGCGCGCCATTATCACCGCGGCGTTGCTGGCTCTTCCGGTGATTCCGCTTTACGCCTACGGGCACACGGCCGTGACTCTGGGCATCGGAGCGGTGCTGATGCAGTTCATGGTGCAGGGCGCGTGGGGCGTGGTTCCGGCGTATCTGACCGAGTTGTCGCCCGCGCCGGTGCGGGCAACAGCGCCGGGACTGGCCTACCAACTGGGCGCGCTCATCACCTCATGGAATGGAAAAGGCCAGGCGCTGGCAGCAGAACGCTGGGGCAATTATCCGGCGGTGCTGGCCATTACGGTGGCGGTGGTCGCGGTGACACTGGCGGGACTGACGGCGTTGGGGCGCGAGGCCAAGGGCAGAGAGATGACGGAGGCGTAGGGCCTTTCGCCTACTCTCTCTTGACATGCTGGCGGGCTCGCGGTAGCGTAAATACACGATCTCAGCGAAGGCCCGCCCGATTGGCGGAGATTGGTCCCGCAAGGGAATAGCCGAGAATCAAAACCCCAAGCGATTGGGGTTTTTCTTTTGGTGATCAGGACCTCAAATCCACAACATGACCGGTATCGAGCGCGGTCTGGAGAATGGCACTCTCCGCTCTCGCGCCGAGCCGCGCGGCACGGATGCATCCGGCCCACATGTCGGCCAAACGAATGAGCGGTTCGCTCTCATCCCTTCTTCCCCTCACCATCTGAAGCGACACGCCACGATCCCGAAGGGCATTTGTAAGTTCTGCGGCCTTCTGGCGATCGATGCCGTCGATGCATACCTTCGCAGTATATGAACCGCTCGCCATGGCTTTGATTGCGCCCTCTATGGTTTCCACGAAAGGGAAGAAATATGGGGTTGGCTTCCGGTACGTTCCGAAGAAAATCTGGCCCGTCAAGAGTCTCGCTTCCAGCATAAGCGCGAGATAGCGGAGCCTGCGCTCCGATCGGGATTTATGCCACTTGCGATGGCCGGTACCGGCCGCCTCCTCAATCTCCTCTAATTTGCGGCGCAACCGATCCTGGTCCCCAGCGCTCACTACTGCAACCACCGCGAAGAAGTGTGTCGCTGCGTCCTGGCCGGTTTCGTCCACGTAGCAGTAGAGTTTTTCTCTCGGAATCGCCATCTTGCCCGTTGAGTTATCTCCGAATCCTAACAGCGGGCGCCGGCCACCTGCATTTAAGCCTAAAGCGTCACTTTTGTGATATATCGATTTTTTCAGCGGCCACTTAGAATGAGGGTCAATGAATCCGGGACCCAGCGACGTGGCTATTGTGGCAATCGGGCGCAACGAGGGAGAGCGCCTGAAGCCGTGTCTGCGCGCCGCGCTACGGGATGCGCCGATCGTGGT
>Ga0326728_10025981_pt1 | contig 10420 bp, 9 predicted proteins | sample MB3enrmetagenome_FD_207602 | JGI IMG/M metagenome (GOLD analysis project Ga0326728, IMG submission 207602) | Lab enriched peat soil microbial communities from McLean, Ithaca, NY, United States - MB31MN | ecosystem: Environmental > Terrestrial > Soil > Wetlands > Peat | place: USA: New York... | reverse complement strand
GAAAGGTCCGGCATTCGGGTGATCGGTGGTGAGAAGCACCCGCCACGGATCTTCGATGAGCAAAGCCAGCTCGAGTCCGGTGCGCCACATTACGGAGTTGATCGCGTTGTTTCGCGAATAACGGATGGGAACTATGCCGCCCCCGGTCTCGTTTTCGATGTCGTCGTTCATCCATTTGTTGCCGGTCTGCATGTGAATCCCATGCTGCAGGGGACCGTCCGAGGTCATGGTGGTGGCCTCGCCGAATACGATTTGTCCCATATCCACCGTAATGTTGGGATTCGCGTTGACCATGGCCGCCACTTTTGCGGCCTCGGAGCGGTGCAGAGTGCCCTTCTGTTTGCCGTAGCTCAGGAACTGGAGGTGGCAGAAATGAGCACGCCGCCCTTCCAGCGCCGCCATGGTCTCGATGGTTGTGCGGGCGCTGGTGCTCCGGCCCAGGTTGATGCCGTGGACATGGATCGGATGAGGCAAACCCAGTTCTTCGGCGATCCGGGCCAAGGTGGTGACGATCTGACGAGGAGTGACCCCGAAGCCGATCACCGTGTCGTCGAGTTCACCCACGTTGCCTCCCCATTTCCAGTTCTCCACTCCGCCGGGGTTGACGATTTTGATTGCGTAGCCCCTGGTCGCATTCAGAAGCCAGGCGACATAGTCCCGCGCCTTTTCCGGCACTCCGTCACGAATGCACTCCATGATAAAGTGGTTGTTGCCCATGGTGATGAAGGCCCCCATGTCCAACATGGGAGTATCTTCGAGTTCTTCATGGGTGTGTTTGGCCAGCAAAGGCGCGGTGGCGGCCTCCATGACCGTGGTGTAGCCCAGTTCCGCGTACAGGTATCCCGTCAGAAAGGTGGACGGGACAGTGAATCCCGAGCCGGAACGGCTGATGGCCGTCCGTTCGCGCGTGTTGCCGTAATGGTCTTCAGGACGAAGCTTGCGGGCGGCATTGACTTTGGAGCCCACGACATGGCTGTGGATGTCCACCCCTCCGGCCATGACCACCAGCCCCGAAGCGTCGATTATCTGCGCCTTCCCGCGATCAACCTCCTGCGCGGACACGATGCGTCCGTCTTTTACCCAGACGTCCCGCACCTGTGCGTCGACGCCGTTCGATGGATCGTAGACTTTGCCGTTGAGTATTCCTAACATCGTTTCACTGCCTCTATGATCGAGTCCAGAATCGACTCGTCGGTCGGACGCACGGTCGGGAGCGCCCCCCGGAGCCAGATCGGTACGTTGTCCATTCGGTAAGAAACGCCTTCGGCATCGACCCCGTAGCAGCACGTTGGGAAATAAACCCGGGCCGTCTCCGCCGTAAGGTTCATCATCGGATCTATAACGATGGTCGGGATGCGTTTGAGCTGCATCGCGGCCGCATGGGGAAAGTGAGCCACAGGGTCTGAGGCGAGAATAAGCGCCGCGTCGACTTCTTCGCGCACAAGCACATCGACCGCGCTGAACTCACCGGGACCGAACTGAGGGTATCCGCGCGCAAAACTCACGGCGAAAGGATAGCCGCTTTGCCAGGTGAGCACCTGGTCCGCTCCGGCCACGTTTCCATGCCCCCGCATGGGCATGACGGTGAAGCGGGTGAACTCATTCAACTCGGCTGTCAGCGAAAAGAGCTCTCTTACGTTTATGTCCCGCGCACGGCTCATCGTGAGCCCCATGCCCATGAAAAAGACCCCGTACCGGCAGGTCTTCATGCGCTCCGTCAGGTCCCTGAGCCGTCCAAGAGGGATTCCGCCGGCGGAGTCCGACTCCGGCTCCTTTCCATGCACCAGCGCCCGAAGCGCCGCCAGGACTTCGAAGTCGCCGTCCGGAAGGACCTGGAAAAACTCGTCGGCCGCCTTCGCCGTGGCGGTGGGACGCACATCGAATACAATCATGGTCCTGTCGCGGCGTCCGTTCGGAACAAGCGTGCCCGGGGCGTTAATCGAATAGCGTTCGAAATGGCGGAGGTGAGCGGCGGCGGGGTTGCATCCCCAGAAAATGAGCAGGTCCGCTCGGTTGCGTATTTCTCCCAAAGAGGCTGCCGGCTCGCCGACAGCCTGCATGGCCAGACCGGTCGGTCCGTGGCACACCGATGAAGTAGTGTCCACAATAGCCCCGAGCAGGTCAGCCAGTGCAATCGCCTTTCTTTGCGCCTCGCAGGCCGAGGAGCTGAGTCCATAAATAAGCGGGCTGTCCGCCCTGACCAGGACCTTCGCCGCTTCCGCTACGGCGTCCTCCCATTCGGCTTCCCGGCCCGCAACGGCAGGTTTCCGGGGGGTGGGGTCATAGTCGAGAAAAACCCCGCGTCCGTTGGCGCACGCCCGCCGCACGCGGCTGATCCGGTCGTCCTCCACTTCGACAATGATGTCGTCGCAGAGGCACCCGCAAAAAGTGCAGGTCACATTTTCCACAACAGTCTTCATGCCGGTTCCACTTCCACCGTCAGTCCTTTAAAACTCGGCATCCCCGTGCCGTCCGTACCGGGGCCGACGAGTTCGTTAGCCACCGGCCCCATGGGAATGAACACCATTTTGGGGGGGAGCGCTCCGGCGCGAACCGGCGCCTCCACCTGCCCGTCCGGGGTGCGCAGCCGCACGGCCTGTCCCTCCGCGATTCCCATGCGGGCCATGTCCTCCGGGTTCATTTCCACCACCGTGACGGCCCGGCGGTATGCGTCCGTACCTTTACCCTTGTGTAGGCCGCTCGCCTGTTTGACCGTCCGCCCGGTTACGAGAATGAAATTTTCACTCAACGCAGTCCTCCAGTTCATCCCCGATCTCACGGCGAACGGCCCGTGCATTTGCCCAGAGGTTTCCAAGGCACGATTGCCGCGTGTCTCCCCGGCCAAAAACCGTGCAGATCGGATGGCCCGCCTTTATCCGGTCTCCGGGAAAGGGAATGTCTCTTCTGCCTTGCTCCACCCCCCCCATGGCCTCCGGCACAATGCACGAGCGCCTGGCGAACACGATCCCTTTGCCGGTGAAGGGCCGGTCCTGCATCCGTTGCGCCAGGGAAAACCGGGGCAGCCTGCCGGCCATTGCATCGAGGTGAAGAGAAAAAACATTGAGCCCGTATGCGCTTTCCACCAATTCCATGGACCCCGTATAGCGGGGATTGACCTCGACCAGGTACGGAATCGGGCAGCCGTCGGCGTCATCGGCCGCCACAAGGTCCAGCCCGTTCACCCCGCGTAAACCAAGGCAGCGGGTGAGCCGCGCGGCCATGGCCTCCACGGTTTCGAAAAACGCCGCCGCGCCGGGGCGGTCCAACCGCAAAGGCAGGATATTGCCGCACCATGCGAATTTGCGGGCCCCGAGTTCCCGGCATCCGATGAGTTGCTCCGAGACACCGATAACCACACTGTTCTTTCCGTCCGCAACAAAGGCCGCCGAGGCGGGCCGCCCTTCCACGAACCCCTGCAGGACGTCTGCCTCTTTCACCGGCGAGCCGTCCCAAAAACGAATGCCGTGTCCGCCGCCGCTTCGCACCGGTTTCAAGAGCCACCGGGACACCCGGTCGGCTTTTTTTTCCTCCCCGGGCAGGAGCGTTTCGGCAGCCGGAATGCCTTCCTCGAAGCACAGCCGCCTGAGTTGGCGCCAATCACGCGCCTTGCGCAGGACCTCCGGCGCATTTCCGAGCAGGCGGCCCCTTTTCGATAATTCCGCGACGATTTCAGGGTAATTTTCGAGGTTCGAGATGTAGCCTACGGACCTGAATTCCAGGCGCCGGCTCGCCGCCAAAAGACCTCTCGCGCTGAAGGGGATTTTGAAGTCCCGCAGAAGCGAATGGTTCTCGATTTTTTCTTTCTGGTCGCGATCCCCGAAATGATCCACCGTAACAATCCGGTATCCCGCATTGAACGCGGAATCGGCAATCGCGCGCGTGCTCAGGCCGACAACGAGGATACTCATCGTCACTCGATTTCCAGTGCCCGGGCATAGATGGCTTCGGCGTCCAGCACGAGATCGTTTCGGTCGAACAACATGGCCACGCAAGCCCGGTGCACCTTCATCTTCAAAGCGCCTATGCCGATGGCGCCGAAAATGCTCTTCCCGTGTTTCTCATGGTCCGCCCAACCGGATTCGGTGCCTTCGACGCCGAGGGGCGGAACGGCGTTCACATCGGCCAGCACTTTCAGCGTGGGATGATTCGACCAGACCGATTCGGGGACCAGTGTAACGCCGGCCTTGCCGCAACACAGAGCTGCATACGAGCCCTCGAGCACGCCCGCGGTCCCCTGCGCGTCCGCCGCTTCGGCCGGGCTGACTTCAACGCCGAATCTTTCCCTGATGGAGGCACAGGCCCCCTGGCTGCGCGCCAGGACCCGGGAACTGATCGTCACCAGCGCTCCCTGCGTTGCGAGCAAAGCGGCCGCCCGAAGCCCGACCGGTCCCGTACCCGCCAGCACCGCTATCTTTTTTCCCTTCACATCGCCTTTGGAGCGAATTTTAGCCACGGCCGCGGCCGCGGTCGTGTTGCAGCCGTTTGCATCGAACATGACCGAGACGCGCACGGGGCCAAAAAAAGCAGCCTTCGCCTCATCCAACAACGCCTCGCCGCGGGGTACGCTTGAGCCTCCAATAAAGACGGCCGAGTTCTTCAGGTCCTTTACCCCTCGAGTGAACATCGCCCCATAGACTATGCCGCGCACCTCTTCGGGCGCGACTCCCCCATAGGCGAGCACCCGGTCCACGCCCGCGTCATAGGCCGTAATGGCGTCGAAACTGCTCGCCAACCTGTCGCCGTCCAACTGAATCAGAATCTTTTTCATCTCGATTGCCTCACGTGATCCCCTGGAACGCCACGCGGCATTTTCCACCGCCGCCGCAAATCACCGGTCGCTCACAGTTATCTCCGCACCCCTGTTGCGGCAACGGGACACAAACGCCTCACAGCCCATCTTTTTTTCAGCCAGGAAATTCCTCACCCTGTCCGCTACGGCCTGCGCTCCGTCCTCCTGCGCCAAGCCGTACACGGTCGGCCCCCACGAGCTTTGCCCAACCCCGTAAACCCCGCACTCGAACATGAATCCGATCAGGTCCTGCGTGATCGCCTCCTTGTAAATGCCCCCCTGCGTCCGCTCGAAATACATGCCCGTTCTCCTGTCAATTTCCGTGATCGCTTCGCCGAATTCCACGATGTCCCGATCAATGAGGGCGGGCAGCAGCTTCATCTGGGTCAGCCTGCATATTTCTTCGGAAATCCTCCCGGAAGGGTTCAGGCTGCTCATGGCATAATCTTCGTCTTTGCCGGACAAACCCTTTCCTGCTTCGGGAATAACTATTACGAAGCACCAGTCCTCAGGGAAATCGCGCCTGAAGATTACAGAGGGCGGACCTGCGACGGCGTTCCTGCCGGCATTCCTGCGGCCGGAATCCACGATGAATCCCCCTGCTTCAAAGCAGGCGATGCCCACCCCGGATCGTTTTCCCCTGTCCATTATGACGGACATTTCCCTCACACTGGCATCGATGTCGAAAATTTTTGCCAGGGCCGTTGCCACCGCCAAAGCGAGTTGAGTTCCGGAACCCAACCCGGAATGCTTTGGGATGCCGTCCACCAGATGAATTTTCGTTGCCGGCTGCAATCGATAATGCCGGGAAAACCGCGTCACGGCGTCTAAAATAATCTTCTCGCTGTTGTTGCTGTGTTCGACAATGAGCTGCCGGGATTTTTCCGCCGTAATAACGGTACCGGGATTTTCCAGGCAAACTCCGATGCTCCCGTATAATCTGCCGAGATCTCCGGTCAGGTCCAGGAAACCGAGATGAAGCCTACAACCCGTCTTGACTGTTATGCGCATTTTAACACCTCAGCAAGTGATATCCAGACCTGGAACTAACCTCTATCGGCTTCGGATCTTCGTCAAGCTCTCGAATTGATTTGGCGGAACAACAGGATGCGCATTAAAAATACAAATAACCGATGAACTGTCCTATTACAAATACTTGTTCAAGACAGACTTTATGTCTCCAGGATTGGCTAATGTAATTATACCGTGCATAGTTTTGAGTTTGTTCGTATTTTCAATGTCTACATCACGCATCGTAAGCTCCAGTTTCTTCCCGCCGGGAAGGACCGTCATAGTAGTCCCTTTCTTCTGATCTACCGGAAGAATATATATTGGAGTATTCGTCTTATTCGTTTGAGATATAGCATTCGTTATGATCGTATCCGCAATTCCGTTCACCACTTTTGCGACCGTGTTCGCCGTTGCGGGAGCAACCAGCAGGCAGTCGAACTCGCCGGTCTGTAAAGGTCCCACAATGAAGGGCGTATTGGCGTCTTCTTCCACGAAGACTTTTTTGGAAATGCCGTCCAGCTTCTCCTTGAGCTTGTACCAGTTCACAACCTTGACGGCAGCCCTGGACAAAACCGAAGTGATCGCAAGTTCCTTGTGTCCGGCCAGCTCAGCCATCACTTCGAACACTTCCGCGATGCGGTCCCCGGAGCCCGTTATTCCCCAGACAATTTTCGCAGCCATAGTCGTTTCTCCACATGCGGTGACGGATCATTTATGGATCAGGCCGGCGACCCCGATCAGACGATCCACGGTCCGGCGAATGGCTTTGGTCCCTTCGGCATCGCCTGCGGCGCCATCCGCGCCTTTGTCCCTGGACCAGACCGCACCGCCCAGGTTGGCTCCAAACGAACCTCCGCCAACCGGAATCATCTCGTTTATCAGGTAGAAATCAATTATCGTCTGAATGGTGGGTTCCTGGCCTCCGCTCCGATCACCACCGACAGCAAGCCCTGCGCCGATCTTGTTTTCGAAAACTTTCGGATTTTTTGCCACCAGCGCCCTGCAGCGATCCAATATGGCCTTCAACTGCCCGCATATCTGTCCCTGGTAGACAGGGCTTCCCAGCAACCAGGCGTTGGCCCATTCCAGTTTTGGATAGAGGTCCTGGACGTCGTCTTTTTGAATGCACCCTTCACGCTTTCTGACGCAATAATCGCAGTGGATGCAGAAACCGATTTTCTTTCCTTTAGCTGAAAAATATTCGGTTTCGACCTGATATTTTTCTTTTGCGTAATCCAATGCCCATTTGACGGCGAAATCGGTGGCGCCGAGGCGGGGGCTTCCGGAAATACCCAGGAGCTTTATACGGCCCGTGTTCACGACTGTGCGGCATCCTTTTTTTGAGTTCCAGACGCTGAATCCACGATCAAAAGGTGGCCATTGCGGAAACACCGGATTTGAGGCCGGCGGTTTCCGATTCCAAATAACTAAATAACATTTGTATCCCTCCGCGGACAATGTGTCGAAAACTCGTCCAGCCCGAGTCCACGGAGAGGATTTTTTGGCCCCGGCTCTGAAGCTTGCATCCGGCCGGCGGAGTGTGTTTACCGCAACTTTTTCGGCTCCGCCAGGTAGTCATACAGAAAGGCGGCTATGACTGCTCCAGCTATCGGGCCAATGACATAGATGGGATACTGCGTCCACAGGTTCGGACCTCCGAACAGGGAATCGGCAAGGTAGGGTCCGAAGGTGCGCGCCGGGTTGAGCGACGATCCCGTAATGTTGCCGACCGTCACGATGTCGGCCGCCACCACCAGACCTATGGCGAGTCCGGCAAATCCGCTCGGGGCCCTTTTGTCCACAGCCGATCCCATGATGGTGAGCATCAGAAAGAATGTGGCTACAGCTTCACAAAGAATTGCCTGCCCGTACGATACGCCATCGAACATCGCTGTGGCGGCGAGGCCCGTGGCAACCGCGCGTGAACCCAATATGATCACAAGAGTAGTCGACGCAAGGACGGCGCCGATGAGCTGGGCGACGATGTAGGCCCCCATCTCGTTTGCGGGTATGCGTTTTGTCGCCCATAGAGCAACGCTCACCGCCGGGTTGATATGTGTTCCCGAAATGTGTCCGAACGTGTAGATCATCGCAGCTACGGCGATGCCGAAGGCTATGCCGATAGCCCACCACGCCGCGATATCGAATCCCACGCTGAATGCATTGCCCGCATACGGGGTCCACCCCTTGTTGATAAGCGCCGCCACCACAACCGATCCCGTGCCCAGGAAGACCAGCACGTAGGTGCCCACCAGTTCCGCAATAGAGCGCTTGAAAAGGCTCACTGGCTCCATTAGTCACCTCCATGGCCGAAGGCCGCGTGTTCCGGAGATCGGGAACCGCGAGACAGCCCTCGATTCCCGCCTCCGGAAAAGCAGATCCGGGTCAAGACCCGTGCAAAGCGCTAGACTGCGAGATTCCACTCACAATAGCCCTTTTCGCCCTTCAAGGCGCCCTTAACGTACGGGACATTGCGCTTGATGAGGGTGCAGACCCCGCAGCCCTTGCAGCCACGCACCGGCGCGCCCGGCACGGCCGGGTCGAGCGCGATGCAGTTGGTCATAAGAGTCGCCGTGGTGCATTCGGGAGTCAGGTAGCAGGGATAGTCGGACATGCCCATCAAGGCCGCAAAGCGCTGCGTAATGGCGCAGGCCGGGTAGGTATAACGTTGCGGGTTCGAGACTACCGGGTGTTTGTCGATGGGACCGAGATCCACAGGGATGCCCTTGATCTTTGCGCCGCCGCCGATGGGTTCGATGTCGAGTATCTGTTCTCCGCGCGTAATGATATCGATGAAATCGGCGTTATGCAGTTCATCGGCTTCGCCACGTTTGGGGTTCATGGCACAGTAATTGTGGAAGCGCTTGGTAAACAGGTCCACGACCATGGGCACGGTGAAGGCGTCGAGCCACAGGAGATAAGCCGTCGCGCATGCGGTAGCCCCGGTCGCCACCGCCAGCACATCCCATTGGCTCTTGAAAGCATTCATCTTCAGCCCGTTGCGCAAGGTGTTTTCGAACACGTCCATCATGGCTTCGTAGATCCCGAACGCCATATCGTCCTTGAACATATTATAGCCGGCCTGAGCTATATGGTGGCCGATCTCGCCCACGCAGAACGCAGGCACCGCCGTGATGTTGGCCGGGTGGACACCCTTTTCCAACGCCGCCAGCACAACCGGTTTCATCCTGTCTTTGTACTGGGCCATGTATTTGCGAACGTCAAAAGAACTGTGCGGCCCATGACCGCCCAGATTGTGGGTATCCATCAGATGCGCCTGGGCGGCTACAGGCTCCCGGTAGATGAACTGGAGTTGGTCGACCTCGGCCTGTTCCGCCTCGGCGGCGGTTTTCCCTGACTCCAGAGCGGCGCGGAAGGCGGCGCCCAGTCCATAGGAAGTATTCATCCCCCAGGACTTGCAGGCGAGAATGGTCTGCTTGTGCTGCTTCGGGATATCCATCTGCCTGAGAATACGATTGACCAGATTGGAAACCGAACCCACGGAAAGCGCGAAGTCGACGACGCAGGTCAGTCCGTACATGCCTCCATAACGCCGAACCGACTCGAGACCGATGAGGGCCTTGTCCTTGGCGATGGCGTCGATGAACTTCCACATGGCATCCTTGAAAGTCGGGTCTGCATCATAGAGAATCTCCAGGATCGGCGGGGTCTGATAATGCTCGATAAAGGGATCATCCTCCGGCCGGATAGTCTGAGTGAGACCGGTGAGAATCTCGTAGTGGGCGTTGACGGATTTCACGTGCAGGTCAAAAACCTCTTTGCTCTGACCTTCGATCGGTTTCATCTTGTTAACGGCGTCGACATAAGGCTTGCAGTGTACAAAGTTGAAAGTCCCGCCTCGTTTCTCCTTGATCACGCTGTAAGTGGACCTCGTGGCCCCAACGGCCTCGTCAACCATTTTTTGATACAATGCAGTGCTCTGTGCCATTTTGGTTCTCCCCGTTAAAGGTAGATCGATTCCAATCAGTTGCCGTTAACGCAAGCGGCCCGGACCTCCTTTCCCACCATGCCTTTTGACGGCCGCGCCTCGGCCCGCCGGCAGCCGCTCGGGCCATGCTCCGACACTACGTCGAAGAAGACCGTTCAAGGCGGCTGCACGCGTAGCACCTAAAAACCTATATGAAAAAAAGGGCTTATTGCCGCGGACAGGCGACGAAAATGATAGACGGCACAACGGATTCCGGCAGCATTTGAGGAACAGGGGGAATGTTCTCATCGTATGCCCGTTCATCCTTATGGGCACGGTCAGAGTTATCCCGTGCCCGGAGATTTCCCTGGAACCGCCGGTAGATCACGTCTTTCCAACCGCGCTTATTTTTTGCAATTTCACATGGGCATGAACACGAATGGCGCGTCTCCCTGACCCGGGAGGCTAAAATAGAAAAAGCCAAGCATTATGCTTGGCAGCGCGGCTGCTGGAGTGCGGACTAGCTCACAGCTGGGCGGTCCCTTCCGCTGGGTAGCCATCTTTAGAATATATGTCCCGGTCGCGGAGGATTCAAGGGGGGGCGGGAAATTGGAGACTAACGCCGGCATCCGAAACGAGAGTTCGGCCGTGATCGCAGGACGATCCGAAAGGTCTTCAGCGCGCGGCAGTTG
>Ga0326728_10025980_pt1 | contig 10420 bp, 6 predicted proteins | sample MB3enrmetagenome_FD_207602 | JGI IMG/M metagenome (GOLD analysis project Ga0326728, IMG submission 207602) | Lab enriched peat soil microbial communities from McLean, Ithaca, NY, United States - MB31MN | ecosystem: Environmental > Terrestrial > Soil > Wetlands > Peat | place: USA: New York... | reverse complement strand
CCGGGATAGCACTGGTTGAGCTGAGCGATGCCGGCCTCGTGCAGCCGAATCACGTGGGCATAGGTCAGGTTATCCTCCGGGGCAAAGCCGTAGGGCGGATTGACGAAGATCCCGGCCACAAACACCGCCGCCGAAAGCGCCGTAAGCCATTGCCAGTGAGAAACATGTTTGTACAGCGCATCGACCGCGAGCAGCAGCACCAGAGGAAACATGGGAAGAAGATAGCGAGTCAGCAGCGCTCCGCCCAGCACGCTGAAGAAGAGGGCGTTGGAGAGCAGCAGAAGCAGAATGCGCCGTTGCATTGCCGGCGACAGGCCGTTTCCTGCGGCGTCTTTGCGCGGCAGCAGCAGCGTCGCCAGCGCCAGCAGCACCGGGACGAAAAGGTTCATGTGCGCGGTCAGGTGCAGCAGGCGGTGGCCGAAGGCGGCCAGAATGCGCACCAGGTCGAGATTGGCCTGGGCGTTATAGCGCAGGAATTCGGGATTGCCGAAGAGAAAGCCGGTTTTGTGTTTGTGCCAAGCGTACCAGCAAGTCAAAGGAAAAACGCAACTCGCCAGCCAGGCGGCTTCGCACAGCACCGAAAACAGCGTATTTAAGCGAGAAACCGCCCGCGACGCTTCCTGGTTTCCCACCTTATCCGCGATGAAACTGCGGAAAGGGTGGGGCACTGAGCTTTTCAACCGATGCAGCGCAAGAAGCGGCAGGGCTTCGGCCATGCGGATCGCCGCCAAGGCCAGCGGCACGGCGATGGAGGTCTCCTTGGCCAGGGCGGCGGCGGCAAAGCAGAGCGCCGCGGCCCAGAGCTTTTTGCCGCTCCCCGGCAGCGCGTAGAGCAGTCCCCACAGCGTGGCGGCGGCGGCAAAGATGTCGGCGTGGGCCAGCGAACTCTGCGCGAACCAGACGGGATAGAGCGCGGTCAGCAGCAGCGTCCAGGCGGCAACCCCCTGGTTTTCGGTCAACTTCAGCGCCAGCCGTCCGACCGCTATCAGACCCAGCGCGGCCGCGGCCAGCGTCGCCACGCGGGTTGTCAGCGGAAAGAAGCCGAAGAGCTTCCAGGCCAGCGCCAGATAGACGCTGGGCAGCGGAGGATGGGCGTTGGTCAGGGTGCTGAAGGGAATCGGCGAGCCGGTGCGGAAGAAGTCCCAGGCGGCGGGAATGTAGTAGCCGGCCTCGTCCCAATAGTACGGCAGGCGCAGCAAACTCCAATGGCTGAGCAGGAGCGCCGCGAAGAGGCCGGCGAAGGTCGCCGCGCCGGTCACTCCACCCAGAAGCGGTGCGCTCCACCGCGGGGTCATTTGGATTCTGCGCAAAACACCGCTCCTGAACACTGCAAAGCGTCCGGCCAGGGTGCTGTCTCTATTGAGCAGCTTGAAGGAACTGCCATCCTGAGCGAGCGCGGCGAGTTGAAGGACCAGCTCTATGCTTCAGACCGTGCCAATACAGATCCAGCGCTGCGCTCGGGATGATACGGCTCTTTTGTCCCATATTACGGAGACAGAACACTCGCTGAAGCTAGTTGATGGGGCCTTGCGGGAAGACCGCGACCCGCGGCTCCAGATTGATCTCGCCAAAGGCCTGTTCGTATTGGGACAGGTTTTGCCCCAGGACGTTCCACAGCGCCTTGGCCTGTTGCGGGCTGAGGAAGGTGGCCTGGTGGTTGCGGATGTTGACCTGGTCGGGGCTCTCGCTGCTGGCCAGACCGAAGATCAATTGAAAATCCCACACGCTGACGCGCACTTGCACACTATTGGCGTAGCTCTCGCGGTAGTCGGGGGTCTGGACAAGATTCAGTTGCGGCTGTTGTGCGGATGAACTCATGATTCCTCCAGCATAACCCGGCCAGGGCGTGAGCGCGGTGGAAGTCTCCGCGTATGGGAGGAAAAGAACTGGTGCGGAAGGCGGGACTTGAACCCGCAAGCCTTGCGGCGCTGGCTCCTAAGGCCAGTGTGTTTGCCATTTCACCACTTCCGCGCTGCGGCGCAACTCCAAATCGAGAGGCCGCCCTGCCAAGTTTAGAGGCAAATGGATGCAGCCTGCAATGCCGGGGCGATTCTTTCCTTGGAATACCATCGCCACAAGGCCCGATGGCGCGGCTCTGCACACGTTCTGTGCGTCCGCAGCCGGTAAAATGGCCCTCCGGCGCATACGATAGTGAGGAATTCGATAAGTAAAACGTTTGATCTATCTCTCCGCCTTGTGACCGCGGTCACGGCCCGCACAAACAAGCCACCGTAAAATCAACATGTGGTATTCGATAAAGATTTATCGAAACCCTAACCAGGTAGGGAAACAGAAATGGAACCCTAGGTGAGCCGGAGACGGCTGCCTCCACCGCAACCTTTCTACCCGAAGCCTACGACCCTTCGCAACGCAGGCCAGAGATGAAGGAAGAGGAGAGCATGACAAATCTTGAGGAGTTTCTAGCGGCACATCCCGAGTTGGAGAAACGCGTAAGCACAACAGAAGAACTGGAGGCGCTGGTGGAGCGCGTCAAAGCCGCGCAGCAGAAATTCGCCGCCTTCTCGCAAAAGCAGGTGGATCACATCTTCCGCAGCGCTGCCCTGGCCGCGGCCGACGCGCGCATTCCCCTGGCAGAGTTCGCCGTCCAGGAGACCGGTATGGGGGTGGTTGAAGACAAGGTCATCAAGAACCACTTCGCCTCGGAGTACATCTACAACAAGTACCAGGACGAAAAGACCTGCGGAATCCTGAGCGAGGACGACGAGGCCGGGACCATCACCATCGCCGAGCCTGTGGGTTTGATCTGCGGCATTATTCCTACCACCAATCCGACTTCTACCGCCATCTTCAAGACGCTGATCAGCCTCAAGACGCGCAACGGCATCATCATCAGCCCCCATCCGCGGGCTCGCAAGTGCACCTGCATCGCCGCGCGGCTGGTGCTGGAGGCGGCGGTGGCCGCGGGCGCACCGGCAGACATAATCGGCTGGATCGACGAGCCCACCGTCGAGCTCTCCAATCAACTCATGCGCCATCCGGCGGTGAAACTTATTCTGGCCACGGGCGGTCCGGGAATGGTGCATGCGGCTTACTCCTCGGGCACGCCGGCCATCGGCGTGGGCGCCGGCAATACGCCGGTGGTGATCGACGAAACGGCCGATCAGACCCGCGCCATCGCTTCCATTCTTATGTCCAAGACCTTCGATAACGGCGTCATCTGCGCCTCCGAGCAGGCGGTCGTAGCCGTCGATTCCATCTATGAATCCGTGCGCGACCGCTTCCATCGTCACGGCGGCTACATCCTCAATGCCCAGGAGACCGAGGCGGTGCGCGCCATCATTCTGGTCAATGGCGCGGTGAACGGCAAGATCGTGGGCCAGGCGGCGCCGAAGATCGCGGCGATGGCGGGGATTACCGTTCCGGCCAGCACCAAGGTGCTGATCGGCGAGGTCAGCGACGTTACCGTAGCCGAGCCCTTCGCGCACGAAAAGCTATCGACCATTCTCGCCCTCTACCGCGCCGCGGATTTCAAGGATGCGGTCGAAGTGGCTTCCAAATTGGTTGCATTGGGCGGCATCGGCCACACCTCGGTGCTCTACACCGATCAGGATCAGCAGCGGGAGCGCGTCGAGTATTTCGGCGAGCACATGAAGACGGCACGCATCTTGATCAACACGCCCTCGTCGCACGGCGGCATCGGCGATCTGTACAACTTCAGCCTGTCGCCCAGCCTCACCCTGGGCTGCGGCAGTTGGGGAGGGAATTCCGTGTCCGAGAATGTGGGTCCGAAGCATTTGCTCAACAAGAAAATCGTCGCCAAGCGCGCCGAGAACATGCTGTGGCACAAGCTGCCCGGCTCCATCTACTTCCGCCGCGGCTGCATCCCCGAGGCCATGAAGGAGTTCGCGGGCAAGAAGCGCGCTTTGATCGTGACCGACGATTTTCTCTTTCGCGGCGGCTATGCCGACGACCTGATCGCGGTTCTGAAGAAGCAGGGCATGGAAGTGGATGTCTTCAGCCAGGTGCAGGCGGACCCGAATCTGAGCACGGTGCGCAAGTGCGTGGAGGTGGCCAACGGCTTTCAGCCGGATCTGATCGTGGCTCTGGGCGGCGGTTCGCCCATGGATGCGGCCAAGATCGCCTGGGTGATGTACGAACATCCGGAGGTGGACTTCGAGGATCTGGCCATGCGCTTCATGGACATTCGCAAGCGCATCTACAAGTTCCCCAAGATGGGCATCAAGGCCAAGATGGTGGCTATTCCCACGACCTCGGGAACAGGTTCCGAGGTGACCCCCTTCGCGGTGGTCACCGACGACGCCACGGGCAAGAAGTATCCCATCGCCGACTACGAGCTGACGCCCAATGTGGCCATCATCGATCCCAATCTGGTGATGAACCTGCCCAAGCCGCTGACCGCCTTTGGCGGTGTGGATGCGGTGGTTCATGCGCTGGAAGCCTATGTGTCGATCATGGCCAACGAGTTCAGCGATGGACAGGCGTTGCAGGCGCTGAAACTGCTCAAGGAGTATCTACCTTCGGCTTACACCAATGGCGCCAAGGATCCCAAGGCGCGAGAGAAGGTGCATTACGCGGCCACCATCGCCGGCATCGCCTTCGCCAACGCCTTTCTGGGCGCTTGCCACTCCATGGCGCACAAGCTGGGCGCGGCCTTCCATCTGCCCCATGGATTGTCGAACGCGCTGCTCATCTCGAATGTGATCCGCTACAACGCCAACGATAACCCGGCCAAGCAGACCGCCTTCTCGCAGTACGACCGGCCCAAAGCCAAATGCCGTTACGCCGAGATCGCCGACTATCTCGGCCTGGGCGGAACGACCAAGGACGAGAAAGTCGCCAACCTGATCGCCTGGGTCGAGGGCCTGAAGAGGGTTTTGGAGATTCCTGCGACCATTCGCGAAGCCGGGGTCGACGAAGCCGCGTTTCTGGACAGGCTGGACCAGGTGGCCGTGGATGCCTTCGACGATCAGTGCACCGGCGCCAACCCACGCTACCCGCTGATTGCCGAGTTCCGCGCCATTCTCGCGGACAGCTACTATGGAAGGCCGTTCGTCGAACTCTCCGAGCGCATCGAAGTCGCCGCCGCGCCCGCGGTCAAGCCGGCAAAGGTCGATGCCCTGGTCAGCGTGAGAGTGGTGGAAACCATGGCGGCCAAGGAGCGCTCCTGAACAGGTTGCAGAAGAGACTTGTGGCAGCAGCAAACGGGTCAGGGCACGGCATTTGTCGTGCCCTCTTGCCGTACCTGAATCTCCGCTTCGCTGGCATTGGGCTGCCAGGAGCGCCGCGACAGCGTTGTATTCCTGCTCCCTGGCGCAGCCGCACCGCCTATAATCAGCCTGTCGTGCCTACCACTCCTTCATCTCGTCTTCTTCGTCTTGCGCAGGCCTTTGCATGCATGATTCTGGCCTTGGCTGTGAGCTTGCCGGCCGCCGGCGGCCAATCCCCTTCTCCCTCGGTTTCCTCCGGCTCGGTCGAGCCAAAGGCAGACAGCCCCACTGGCGGCGGCGGGAGGATTCTGCTGGTGCTGCCCTTTGACAACCGCAGCGGACAGCCCAGCCTGGAATGGATGCGCGAGGCTGCGGCGGATGTCCTTGTCAGCCGCTTCAGTTCCGCCGGCTTTGCTCCCATGAGCCGCGCCGACCGCCTCTATGCGCTCGACCATCTGGGCCTGCCTCAGGGCTTTCAACCTTCCCGCGCCAGTTCCCTGAAACTGGCCCAGACGCTGGACGCCGACTCCATCGTGGTAGGCAGCTTTCGCACCGAGGGCGCGGAGTTGATCGTCGAGGCGCAACTGGTCGACGTGCCTCGCCTGCGCATGAGCGGCGTGGTTAGCACCCGCGGTCCCATCCGCCAGATGGTCGATATTCTGGACTCGCTGGCCTGGTCCCTTACCCGGCAGCTCGACCCCCACTTCGGCGTGGCCGAGGAGACCTTTGTAGCCGCTGGCCGCGGTCTGCGCCTGGACGCCTTCGAGCAATTCATTCGCGGCATCACCGAACCCGATCAGCAGGAACGCCTGCGCCACTTGCAGCAAGCTGTTAAGCTCAGCCCCGACGACAGTCCCGCCTGGATGGCCCTGGGCCGCGAAGATTACAACGGCCAGAAGTACGAGGAAGCCGCTGCCGCCTTCGCCAAGGTGAGCCGCAGCGATCCCGACGCCCTCGAGGCCGGCTTCTATCGCGGCATCTCCCTGCTCTTTTTCGGCGATTACCCGCGCGCCGAGGCGGCCTTTGCCGAGGTGGCGCGCGTCCTGCCGCTGGCCGAGGTGCTCAACAACCAGGGCGTGGCCCAGAGCCGCAAGGGCCAGGACGGCAGCGCCCTCTTCCGTCAAGCCGCGGCCGCCGATCCCAACCGCGCCGACTACCATTTCAATCTGGCCGTCAGCCTCAAGCGCCATGGCAACGCCGCCGAGGCCCTGACAGAATTGGCGCAGTGCCTGCGTCTGCGTCCCAATGACGGCGAAGCCCTCGATGTGCAGGAGGCGTGGAAGAAGCCCGCGGCCGGCGGCGCGTCAGCGGCGCGGGCCGAGCCGCTGGAGCGCATCGTGCGCAGCTTCGACGCCGCCGCCTTCCGCCAGGCGGCGCAGATGATGAACCAGATGGAAGCCTCGCGGCTGGCCGTGCTCACCCCTCACGAACAGGCGCTGCGTTTGGCCGAACAGGGCGCTCAAGCCTTGCAGAATGGTTTGCTGCTGGAGGCCGATCGCCTTTATCAAGCCGCCGCCTCCGACGACAACCGGGTGGCGGCAATCCATGCCGGACTGGCCGAAGTGCGAGAGCGGGCCGGCGACGGCGAGGCCGCGCGCAAGGAAGCCCGCCTCTCCTTGGAACTCTTGCCCTCCGTGCAAGCGTATCTGGTAATGGGCCGCCTCGATCTGGCCGGCGGGCGCATGGACCAGGCCCGTTACGAAGCCGCCGAGGCTCTCAAACTCGACCCCAATAACCCTGGGGCCATTCAATTGCGTCAACAAATCGGGGCCAAAAGCAGTGGCAAGAACTAGTGGTGTACGCCACACAGATGGTTGTTGAGGTTTTGTGAAAGGGCACAACTTTAGTCGTGCCGTAAACGCAGTAGAATGAGTCTGGCCTTTAGCAGCCCGTGGTGAAAGTCACGAATTCCGGAAATCGCGTCAGGGCACGACTTTAGTCGTGCCGCAAACGATTGATATCAAACGACGGGCTTTAGCCCCTGAAGGATGTTTTTAGGAAGTTTGGACCTTCGCCACAGGCTGTTAGGCCCTGAGGAATACGCTTTTCCGAATTCCGTCCATCTACGGCCATGGGTAAATGATCCAATTTGCGGCGGACACCACTGAGGCCGGACAATCGGCCTGGAAGGAGCCAGCGATGCTGCAGTACGTGGTGGGAAGAGCAGTCCGAACCGTTCTGGCAGCCGCCTTGGCCGTCGCCGCCATGGCCCAACAGCCCCAGCCGCCGGCCCAGCTCTTGGTCGACAAGCTGGTCATGGCCGAGACCATCCAGCCGGTTTCGGCGGGCGAGTTGAACCGCGCCCTGGCCCGCGCCAACAGCGACGGCGCCGCAGCCCTGCTCGTCGAACTGGACACGCCCGGTGGAATGCTGGACTCGACCCGCACCATGGCAGGCGCCATTCTGGAATCGCGAGTTCCGGTAATCGTCTATGTAGCTCCGGCGGGAGCGCGCGCCGGCTCGGCAGGCTTTTTCATCCTGGAGGCCGCCGATGTGGCCGCCATGGCCCCCGGCACCAACGCCGGAGCGGCCCACCCGGTGCTGGAGTTCGGCGGCCAGCCCGACGCCACCATGACGCAGAAGATCGAAAACGACACCGAAGCCTTTCTGCGTTCCTATGTAACCAGCCGCAAGCGCAACGCCGAGGCCGCCGAGGCCGCGGTGAAATCCTCGCACTCGTACACCGCGCAGGAGGCGCTCGATCAGCACCTCATTGACCTCGTCGCCGACAATGAAGCGCAGTTGCTGGCCTCGCTCGACGGCCGCGAGATTACCCGCAAGGACGGCAGCAAGCAGACCCTGCACCTGGCCGGAGCGCGCGTCGAAGTGCTTCGCACCACCTTGAAAGACGAATTGCTCGGTTGGTTGGTCAATCCCAACATCGCCCTCATGATGCTGGTCTGCGGCGCGCTGCTCATCTATCTGGAGTTCAATACGCCGGGAACCATCGTGCCGGGCGCGCTGGGCACGCTGATGGTGCTGCTGGCGGTCTTTGGCCTCAACCTGCTACCCATCCGCTACACCGCGGTGCTGCTGCTAGTGGCGGCGCTGGCGCTGATTCTGCTGGAGGCCAAGTTCGGCGGCCACGGCGCCCTGGCCATCGCCGGCATTGTCTGCCTGACCTTTGGAACCCTGACGCTGGTAGCCGCGCCAGTGCCGGAGATGGGCGTCAGCCCCTGGATCGCTTTTGCCGTCAGCGCCGCCTTTGGAACGATTACCGTGCTGCTGGTGCGTCTGGCGGTGCGTGCCCGTCGCATGAAGACCCGTCTGGGCGCCAACGCCATGATCGGCCGCCCGGCCAAGGCCATGGAGCCGATCTTGCCCGCGGGTCAGACGCCCGAGGGCCACGTTTTGGTCGAGGGCGAGATCTGGCGCGCGGTCAGCGCCGAACCGATCGAAAAAGGCGCCGCGGTGAGCGTTACCGGTCACGAGCAATATCTGCTTCATGTCGCGCCGGCCCAGCCGCAACGGCCGCCGCAAACGCCCTTCTAACTGTTCTGGAGTACAATCCGTGCGAGGAAAAAACCCATGCCCGATTCAATGATTCCGGTACTTGTCTTCGTCGCCATCGTGGTGCTTTACCTGCTCAACTCCATCAAGATCCTGCGCGAGTACGAGCGCGGCGTCATCTTCCGCCTGGGCCGCGCCTTGCCCACGCCCAAGGGGCCGGGCATCATCCTGGTCTTCCGCCCCTTCGACCAGATGATCCGCATCTCGCTGCGCCAGGAGGTGCTGGAGGTGCCGCCGCAAGACGTGATCACCCGCGACAACGTCTCCATCAAGGTCAATGCCGTGGTGACGCTCTATGTGGTCAATCCCAACGACGCGGCCATCAAGGTCTCGAATTACGTCTACCAAACCTCGCAGTTCGCGCAGACCACGCTGCGCTCGGTGCTGGGCGAGGTGGAGCTGGACGAACTGCTCAGCCATCGCGACAAGCTCAACCTGCGTATTCAGTCGATCATCGACCAGCGCACCGAGCCATTTGGCGTGAAGGTGATTTCGGTCGAAGTCAAGCAGGTGGATTTGCACGAGCAAATGCAGCGCGCCATGGCCAAGCAGGCCGAGGCGGAGCGCGAGAAGCGCTCCAAGATCATCCACGCCGAGGGCGAGTACAACGCCGCGCAGAAGCTGGTGGACGCCGCCCATCTGCTGGCCACCGAACCCATTACCCTGCAATTGCGCTACTTGCAGACCCTCACCGAGATCGGCGTGGAGAAGAACACCACCATCGTCTTCCCCTTGCCGGTGCAGTTGATGTCGATGCTGGACAAGCTGGTGACGCCGACCGTCCCGCCGCAGAAATAGTACGCTAAGAGAACGGTCGAGCCGGCGCTTCCTGCACCCACGAAGCGCCGGCTCGCTGATTCTGGACCAACCATGAATTCCGCCGCCGTTGCGCCAAGGACTATCGATGCAGCAAGCCTTTGACGACGAGGATTTCCAGCCGGCGCAGAAGCGGCGGGATACGGAGCTGACGCTTGGTCCAGGGCTGGTCACCGGGCTGGTGTTGGGCTTGGTGCTGCTCTGCGGGTTGAGCTTCGGACTGGGCTACAAGATGGGCCACAGCTCTGCGCCCCCTCCGGCAGCCGCGCCCTCCGCCGCCGCAGCTCCCCTCGCCGCGCAGAGCGGGCATCCCAAGCCCCCGGCCAGCCCTACCGGCGCGGCGCCGGCGGCGCAGATTGCGCCCACGCAAACGCCCGTCCAGGACGAAAACGCTCCTCCGCTGCAGGAACCGTCCGACGCGATCAGTTACTCTTCCAAGCTTTCGGCTCCGCCCGCAACTTCGGCCGTGCCTTCCGTCCATCCCTCTCTGCCCCTCCAGCCGCCCGCCAACTCTGCGGCTCCGGTGGTGCAGATTGCAGCGGTCTCCCATGCCGAGGACGCCGAGGTGCTGGTCAACGCCCTGCGCAAGCGCGGCTATGCGGTTACCGTCAGCCAGGATCCCAGCGACAGCCTGCTGCACGTACGCATCGGACCCTTCGCCAGCCGAGTGGAGGCTTTTCAATGGCGCCAGAAGCTGCTCAGCGACGGCTACAACGCCATCGTGCAACCCTGAGGAACCTCTGATCAAGTGCGCCTTCTATGCCCAACCTTCCCTCAGGGGCTAAAGCCCAGCCCATTTTGCGCCGTCTTCGGCACGACTAAAGTCGTGCCCTTTCACAAAACACAAAACGACCACCGGGGTGGCGGACACCACTCTTATCGGAAGGAACTCGTGCTTCAAACAC
>Ga0326728_10025978_pt1 | contig 10420 bp, 8 predicted proteins | sample MB3enrmetagenome_FD_207602 | JGI IMG/M metagenome (GOLD analysis project Ga0326728, IMG submission 207602) | Lab enriched peat soil microbial communities from McLean, Ithaca, NY, United States - MB31MN | ecosystem: Environmental > Terrestrial > Soil > Wetlands > Peat | place: USA: New York... | reverse complement strand
GGTTGGCGGGCGAGCTCCGCCCAGAGGGCTCGCCCGCCAACCCATCCTTCTACGAGGGGGAAGGTACTAGCCTGCCCCACATCACAATGAGAACTGCTGCCCGTCCCGGAGGGTAAGGTGACAAAAGCCGGAGGATATGGGAGAATGGGGCCGAAGCTGCAGCCGATATGAATATACATCACCTGGAACTGTTTTACTATGTCGCGCGGCATGGTGGGATCACCGAGGCGGTGCGGAACATTCCCTACGGAATTCAACAGCCGGCGGTGAGCGGACAAGTGGCCCAGTTGGAGGAATTCCTGGGCGTGACTCTGTTTCAGCGACGGCCCTTCAAACTCACGCCGCCCGGGGAGAAGCTTTATCAGTTTGTGGTTCCGTTTTTCTCGAACCTGGATGCGGTGGCGGTCGAGCTCCAAGGCGGCAAGGCGCGGCAAATCCGCATTGGGGCCTCGACCGTGGTGCTGCGCGAGCATTTGCCCGCGCTGTTCCGGAGCGTGCGTCAGAAGTTTCCAAATCTGAAGGTCACGTTGCGGGAAGGGTATCAGGGGGAATTGGAGGCGCTGTTGCAGAAGGAGGAACTCGACTTGGCGGTGACGGTGATCGAGAAGAAATCGGCGCCGGGCATTCACTCGGAGTCGCTAATCGAAGTGCCCTTGGCGTTGCTGGTGCCCAAGAGCAGCCCGCTGATTTCGGCCGAGCAACTGTGGCAGCGGGACAAGATTGAGGAACCGTTGATTTCCCTGCCGGCGGCCGAAGCGGTCTGCAAGCATTTCCAGGAGGGCCTGTTGCGGGCGGGGGTGGACTGGTTCACGAGCATCGAGGTGAGTTCCCTGGACCTGATCGAAACCTACGTGGCCAACGGGTTCGGTATCGGGGTGTCGGTGCTGGCGCCCAAGGCGAGACTCTCGACCGAGATTCGCGCCTTGCCCCTGGCGGGCTTTGCGCCAATTGTGGTCGGGGCGCTGTGGCGGGGCCGCCCCTCGGCCCTGCTTCAGGCCTTTTTGGCGGAGATGCACGTCCATGCCAAGCGCCTGGACCAGTAGCGCCCACGAGCGCATTGGTCGAAGAGTGGACGGGTTTGCCTGGATTCTGGACAGGGAGCGCAGGCCGGTCTGCGGGCCGCCGCGTTTTGTCGCTGTTGGGCGGAGGGCCGAAATGTAGGACCGGCTTCCCAGCCTGCCGGTGAGGGCGGTTTCGAGCCGCCCGGTCGCAGGCCTGCGCCGCGGGGCTGAAAGCCCCGCGAACCGGCAGCCTGGCCGCCGCCGCGCCGAAGCGGCGCTTTGGCGCGCCGCGAAGGCGGGAAGGCTGCCCTGCGCGAACAGTGGCGCGCGGGGAGTGCAGGGCCCGGGCGGGCAGGGCGGTTCTGGTGGCAATGAAAATGCTAACGAGGAGGCGTTCGACCGCCGGCCCGGAGAATGGGGATGAGGAAGCGGTCATGATCGAAAGGCCGCCATGTGTCTGTCAACGCGAGTGACCATCCGTCCAGCCCGGGGGGAGCCTCCGGAGGCTGCCCCCGGGGCACGGGGGAAGCCCGCGGGCGCCGGCGAGCGGGGGGTGAAGAGCAAGGGACCGCGAAAAAATGACTTTTGGGCGAGAGGCGGCTTCACCTTGGTCGAAGTGGTGATGGCGCTGGCGCTGCTGGCCTTGGTGATGGGCGGGGCGGTCCTCAGCTATATCCAGGCCTGCGAACGGGCGCAGTGGACCGGCTACGCGCTGGCAGCCCAAGGGCTGGCCATTCAACAGCTCGAACAGGCCCGGGCGGCGGCGATGGACCCCAACGGGCCGGTCTGCGAGTTGACCAACCTGGCGCCCAGCGGCACGGCCACGACGGCGGCCACGCTGGACCTGCCGGTGCCGGGGACCAATTACGTTTGGGCCACGAACTACGTCGGCATCAAGCTGGTGACCAACTCGGTGAATCCGCTGGTGACCGTCTATATGGTGCGGGTGGACACCGTCTGGCCGCTCACGCGCAACGGCAGCGTGACCTACTTCAGCAACACTGCCGCCTGCTACTACTGTGAGGATTACTGAGCCATGAAGCCTTTTGTGCCCCGTGCCGGGCGTGCGCGCCGGGCCCGCCGCCGCCGGAGCCAAGCCATGACCATCACGGAAACGCTCGTGGCGATGGGCGTTTTCTCGCTGGTGGTTCTGGGGATGGTTTACATGCAGATGTTCATCTTGAGGTATGATGATCTGACCTCCAGCCAGCTCGGCGCCAGCGAGATGTCCCGCATGAGTTTCGACGACCTGGTCAACGACGTGCGCACGTCCTGGACCTGGGCCATCGGCTCGGGCAATCAGACCAATTTCACCCCGGTCTCGAACGGCTCGCCCCAGCAAGGCAACGCCCTGCAACTAAGTTCCACGCAGGACACCAACTACTTCGTCCGCTACTATTTCATCACCAACGTCACGCCCACGCTCACCAATTTCATGCTCTGCCGCATGACCAACGGGATGTCCACCTACAGCGTGATGGCGCAAAACCTGACCAATAATTACTACACCAACATATTTATAGCCGAGGACTACGAGGGCAACGAGCTAACCACCTTGCGCTACAAATACGTGATTCACGTCACGCTCGAATTCTGCCAATACCAGTATCCTCTCACCAAGGTGGGCAGTGGCTACTACTACCAGGACTACAAGATGGATTTCCGCGTGGCCTCGCACAATCAATGACTGCCTGTGAAGACCCGACCTGCCCCCTATCGCTCCACGCGCGGTTATGCCCTGCTGATGGTGATATCGGTCATCGCCGCCCTGCTCCTGGTCTTGGGCACCACCATGCTCCGAACCTCGAGCGTGGCGCTGACCAACAGCCGGAACCAGCACTACACCTCCGGGCTCTACGCCGCTGAGGCGGCCATCGAGAAAGTCCTCGCCCGGATGAGGAGCGACTATGGCAACGGCGGCTCGATCAGCAACAACCTCTCCATCTACCGGACGCTGGTGCCCACGACGGCCGAAGACCCCTACTGGGGCAATTATCAGTTCTCCGACGCGCAGGGCAATGCCAATGCCAACTATGTCCAGTGCATTTCCAATACGACCTACACCCTCCTGTCCGGGCCGTACGCGGGCCTCCAGGGGTGGAGCACGGTCTATCGGGTGCTCTCCAACGTCAAACAGGCCAATTCGCCGTACAGTATCACCAACGCCTTGCAGGAAGACTTGGAATGCGACATCGTGCCGATGTTCCAGTTCGCGATCTTCTACAACAGCGTGCTGGAGTTCACCTGGGCGGCGCCCCTGACGGTCCGAGGCTCGACCCACGCCAACAGCAGCATCTTTTTGGGCTCGAGCTCGCCCCTGAGCTTTACGGCGTTCGTCTCGTGCAGCGGGATCATGACCCTCACAAACTGGGGGGGCCATACGATGAGCCAGTACACCGGCACAATCACTTTCGCGACGAATGTTTATGGGGGATACGCGACGAACTACCCGGTGCTGACCTTGCCCATTGGCACGAACAACACCCCCGCCGCCGTGCGCCAGGTCATCGACATGCCCCCGACGGGCGAAAGCCCCACCTCCCCGCTGGGCCAGATGCGGTACTATAACATGGCCGGAATGGACCTGCTGGTGAGCAATACTACCGTGACGGCGATCGTCAAAAACTGCTCGACCGACCCCTCGCCCATCACCCTGGTGGTAACCAACTACGGCACCAACAACTCGGGCCTTGCCAGCACCTTCCCCTTCCTGTCGGTGACCAACAGCTTCACCGACCAGCGCCAAAGCCAAACCGTCCTGGTCTCGCAGATCGATATGGGCAAACTCAACACCTGGGCCGGCACCAACTCCTCCGTCGCCGCCAAGCACTCCACCGCCGACCCTTTCAACATCCTCTACGTCTTCGACGCCCGCACCAACGCCGCCGAGGACCTTTTTGCCGTTCGCCTCACCAACGGCATCGTCCTGCCCACGGCTCCCAGCCCCAGCGGGGCGCCGACCGGCTTCACCGTGGCGACGCCCAACCCGCTCTATGTGTGGGGCAATTACAATTGCACCAACTCCTCGTACCTGAACACCACCAACACGTCCGCCACCGTGCCCGCGTCGCTCATCTCCGACGCCCTGACGATCCTCTCGCCCAGTTGGCAGGACTCCAAGAGCAACGATGCCTTCGAAACCGGGGTCCGCGTCGCCACCAGCACCACCGTCAATGCGGCCCTCCTCAGCGGCGTGGTCTATAGCGCCGGTTCGACGGGCAACTCCCCTTTCAGCGGGGGCGTCGTGAACTTCCCGCGCCTGCTCGAGGACTGGGGCAATGGCGGCTCCGTGACCCTGACCATCAACACCTCCATGGTCAACCTCTACAACAGCGTCTATGCGACCGCGCCCTGGCAGGTCCCAGGGACGTATTACTATGCCCCCACTCGGAATTTCAATTTCGATCAGAATTTCCTCAACCAGAGCCGCCTCCCCCCCGGCACGCCGATGGTCTATTACCTCTATCGCCGGGCCTGGACCATCCCGCCTCCGGGCGTCACGAACTTTTATGTCGGATCATAGGAAACATCTGATTCCACCCTTAACGGGCCGGTTCCCCAAACGCGTCAACGCCGCAAACCGGAACCCGGGAAACCCGGTGGAAGCTCCTTGCCGGCCAGCATGGGGGCCGCGGGCCGCACCCGGCCTTTGCGCCCGGCGGGTGGGGGCCCAAAGCGCCCTGGCCTTGGCTCTGCTCGGCTCGGCGCTCCTTTCGGCAGCCGCGGCGGACCTCGAGGCCGGCTCCGCGCCCATGCCCCCGGCACTCCGGGCCGAAATCAGGACCGACAGCGAGCCGGGCTCGGTGGAGGCGCGCCGCGCCTTCGTTACCGCCGGCACCAACCGCTTCGCCTTCAGCGTGCCCGAAGGATTCCGTCTCGAGCCTTCAGCCCCGGATTTGGTCTCGCTGGTCAGCGCCGATTACCATTCCCTGCTGACCTTCCGCATCGCCGCGCCGGGGGCCCCGGCCGGCCAGGAACCCGGGGCGGCGCTCTGCCGCGCCGCCGTGCTCGGGCAGCATCCCGGCGCCAAGATCCTCAGGCAGTTCACCTTGACCGCCGCCAATCGCACCGGTCCCGCCGTCGATGCGGCCTGGAGCGCCCCCGGTGGTCTGCAGCGCAACCAGCGCGTCGCCTTCATTCCCGCCAGGACGGGGACCCTCGAGTTCCGCCTCGTTTGCACCACCGACGCATTTCCGAAGGCGCAATACGACTTCAATTTCGTCCTGCTCACCTTTCGTGCCGGCGACGCCCAGGGCAAGCTGGATTTGCCCCGGTTCTCCAACAAGTTCTGAGCTACGCCCAGGGTGGCGGCCCGCGGGGCTGACACGGGGCGGGCCTGGGCCTGAGCCTCATTGGGCTTGAAATTGCGTGCCGAGGCCCTAGGCTGGCGCTGGTGAAGTGACATGAGTGCCGAAGTCAAACCGGCGATCGCCCGCGTCCTGGGGAGCATCCCCAACCGGCTGGCGCTGGCGGGCGGTTGGATCGACCAGCCGTTCGTGTCCCGACACAACCTGAGGCCGCCGGGCTCGATGGTGGTGGTGGGCCTCGAGCCCACCTTCCCGGTGATGGACCGCGCGGGTTGCGCCAGCGGGACCCGGGCCGTGGCAATGAAATTGTGGAAGGGGCGGCTGCCCAACCGCCCCAAAGACCAACTGGTGCGCGAGTTGTACCAAGCCGAGAACGAGGGCAAGGCCGAACCCAGCGGCTCGCAGGACATGATCGGCCTGATTTACCCGGGCATTAACCGGCTGGATTATGACTCCCGGGTCCATGGCGGCGTATTCCCGTCGCACATTGAATCGCTCACCAACTCGAGGCAGGCGCGCTGGTTGGAGCGGGTGCTTTATCTGTTGCCCGTCCAATCCCGGCCCGAGGGTTACAATCCGCTGGGCGAGAAGCACCTGAGCCCCGCTTGGGTGGCCCGCCTGGGCCAGACCGGCAAAGATTGCTTCGAGGCCATCCGCCGCACGGACGCCGCGGCCCTGGGCGCCTCGATGAACGAGTGCACGGTCTGCTGGGAGAAGATTCTGCCCCACGTCCTGCGCCACCCGGGCTTGAGGCCGGACCTCAAGGCCATTCTCCGGGCCTACCAACGGCATTACCTGGGGGCGATGTACTCCGGCTGCGGCGGCGGCTACTTGTTGGTCGTCTCGACCGGGCCTGTGCCGGGGGCTTCGCGAGTGACCGTGCGCCTGGGGACAAACGAGGGACCATGAATTATGAACTATGAGCTGATCGCCCGCTTCCGCGCGCCCGCTTGCGCGTTGCTCGCCTTCCTGCCATGGGCGGGCAACGCCGGCGCCCCGGCCCAAACCATGCTCGCGCTCGAGCGCCAAGCGCCGGCCGGACCGCTCGAACACCTCGAACCGCAGACGCTCGACTTCCGCTACCGGCCCGAGCGGTGGCAGGCCTGCCTCGGCCTGCCCGACGACCCGTTCAAGACGATTGTCGGCAGCGACGGCGGCCTTTACTACAAGTTCGGCAAGGGCCCGGCCGAATACTACCAGTTCCAGGCGCGCCTGCTGGCGGGGTTGGAAGCTGTGGGGCAGACCGAGGTCCTGTCGGGCCCGCGATCCCAGGAACTTTACAGCGCCCGCGCGCCCATCGTGACCACGCGCCAGCGAGTGGGCGGCCTCGAACTGCAACAGACCGCTTGGGCCGAGGCGCCGGAGGGCAACACCTTCGCGCTGTGGGTCCCGCGGCGACGGGATTTTCTCTGGCTCAGCGTCTCCAACGCCGGCCCGAGCACGGCCTCCGCCAGGCTGCGCTTGGAGGTTGACGCCGGGATGGCGGTGAGACTGGACGACACCCGCACACGCCTGGTGGAGGAAGGGACAACCGGGCGCGTCTTCTGCGCTTTCTCGCGCCCGTGCGACCCGCCGCCGGCCGAGGCGGCCAGCACGCGGCTGCGGAGGCTGAGCTGGGACTGCGGGGCCTTGTCCGCCGGGCAGCGGTTCGAGGTCCTCGTGATCGTGCCGCAGGGCGAGTGGGCCAGCGAGCACCCCGGCATCTATGAGGCCGTGCGGGAGTTGAGGCGCGCGGTCCGGTTCTGGGAGCGCGCGCCGCTGCCTTACGACCGCATCCGCGTGCCCGACCCGGCGGTGCAGGCGCTGCTCGATTCGTGCATCCGCAACCTGTACCAGGCGCGCGAACTCAAGAACGGCCAGGGCAAATTCCAGGTCGGCCCCACCTGCTATCGTGGGTCGTGGGCCGCCGATGGGGCGTTCATTCTCGAGGCCATCGCCTACCTGGGCCGCGCCACGGAGGCGCGGGCCGGGCTGGAACAGCAAATTGACAAAGACGACGGCCCGGGCGGGGTGGAGTTCTCGAAAAAGGCCGGGCTCCGCCTCTGGTTGCTGTGGCGCCATGCCCAGCTCACCGGCGACCGGCAGTGGCTCGGCCAAATGTGGCCGCGGGTGACGCGCGAGGTCGAACAGGTCCAGGAATACCGGCGGATGACGCGTGCGGACACCAGCCAGCCCAACTACGGGCTGATGCCCGCGGGCTTTGGGGACGGCGGGCTGGGCGGCCCATTTCGCGAATACAGCAACGAGTACTGGACGCTGGCGGGATTGCGCGCCGCCATCGAAGCCGCCCGCTGGCTGAACCAACCCACGGAAGCCTGGCAGGCGGAGTTCGATGATTACTGGGCGGTGTTCGACCAGGCGCGCCATCGCGACCAGCAGACGGACGCCGCCGGCAACACGTATGTCCCGCCCGTCATGAAAGGCCAGCCGGCGCAACTCCCGCAACGCGGGGCCTGGGCGTTTCTTCAGTCCATTTATCCCGGGCGCCTGTTCGCCCCTGACGACCCGCTCATGCGCGGCACGCTGGCCATGCTCGACTCCCACCAGTGCGAGGGCCTGATCTTCGGCACCGGCTGGATTGCCGACGGCGTCTGGAATTACGCGGCCTCCTTTTACGCGCACGCGCACTTGTGGCTGGGCCATGGCCCCAAAGCCGCCGCCACGCTCTACGCCTTTGGCAACCACGCCTGTCCCCTGCTCTGCTGGCGCGAGGAGCAGAAGCCGGCCGGCCAACCCCCCGAGTATTGCGGGGACATGCCCCACAATTGGGCCAGCGCCGAATTCATCCGCCTCATTCGCCACCTGATGATCCTGGAACGCGGGAGCGAGCTGCACCTGCTCGAGGGCCTGCCCGCCGCCTGGACCAAGCCCGGCGCGCAGACGCGGCTGACGGAAATCCCCACCTCTTTCGGCCCGACGAGCCTGACTTTGCAAATCGCCCCCGACGGGCGCGCCGCGACCCTCGAGGTCGATCCGCCCCGCCGCGAGCCGATGACAAAGCTCGTGGTCCACCTTGAGTCGTTCGCGCACGAGGCGGAGGAGTTCCGGCTCGAGGGCAAGCCGCTCGCTGGGCCGAGCGTCGAGATTCCAACTACCAGCCCGGTGTCCTTGAGTTGGAGATTCAAGGAGTGAGGGGTTGCCGCCATGCCCATAGTGGCGGCTCGGCAGGGCGCCGCTGATGTCCCCCGGAGCGCAGTTGCCCGCTACGGGAGCGGAGCTGCGTGAGTTGCGTGAGCCGTGTCTTCTTGCCCGGGGCTCTCCCGGGGGATGAAATGGCTTGCCTCGTGGGCCGCGGCGACCTACGCTTTACGCGAACGAACAAATCCGTTGCCGGCGTTGATCATTATGAATAGCGCACAACCTGAAGTCAGCGGACGCCAAGCGCCAGAAGAGGTCGAGGGAGTGGAGCAGGAGGAATTGGACCTTGGGGCTTTTCCGATCGACAGCCTCATGATTCGGACCGAGGCTCGGTCAGTGTTCGAGGTGTGCCGCCGGATCGACTCCGGGCAGTACGTCATGGATCCTGACTTCCAACGAGGGTTTGTGTGGGACATTCAGCGCCAGAGCAGGCTCATAGAGTCTGCCGTGCTCCGGGTGCCGATGCCCGTGTTCTACCTGGCTGAGGCCAAGACCGGAAAGGTGGTTGTGGTGGACGGGCTGCAGCGGCTGACGACCTTTCACCGCTACCTCAGGAATAAGTTCAGCCTGCGCGGGCTCGAGTTCGCGAAGGACCTAAACGGAGCAAGGTTCAGGGACATGTCTGCCATCCTCCAGAATCGAATCGAGGACATGCCCCTCACACTTTACTTGATCGACAGCGGTGTACCGGAGGAGGCGAAATATGAGATCTTCGAGCGCGTAAACGGCGGGGTTCCGCTCACACGGCAACAAATGCGAAACTGCCTTTTTGTGGGGGAGGCGACGCGATGGCTCGGGAGAATGGCCGAGAATGCAGATTTCCTCGCTGCCACCGGGAACAGCCTGAACTGGAGGACCATGCGAGACCGGGAGTGCGTCAACCGCTTCGCCGGGTTCTACCGGCTGGGCGTCGGAAGGTATCAGGGCAAAATGGAGCGGTTTCTCAATGACACGCTGCGGGAAATGAATGAGACGCTTAGGCCCGAGGACTATAATGAGCTGTCCGGTGTGTTTGGGCGGAGCATGCGGAATAATCTCGCCCTTTTCGGTGCGCACGCTTTCCGGAAGTCAATTGCTGGCCCCGAGCAGGCGCGGAGCGTAATCAACGTCGCACTGTTCGATGTTTTCTCAGTCATCTTTGCCGGCACGGACGAGGCCATTGTCAAGCAGCGAAAGGATGACATCGAAAAGGCCTCAAGGACGCTGCTAACGAACCCCGAGTTTGTCGACGCGATTAGCCGCTCGACAAACTCCAGCCGCAATGTGCTTCTCCGGTTCAGCCTTTCCCGTGAGGGCCTCCAACCCCTGCTCCTATGATCCATGCAGTTTGCCTCGACCACTTCAAGTGCTTTGAGCACCTGCGGCTCCCGCTGGCACCGCTGACTCTCTTGGCCGGGGTCAATGCAGCGGGGAAGTCGACCGTCATTCAATCCCTGGCCTTGCTCCGGCAGAGCGGAATGACTCGCTCCAGTCTTTCCCTATCATTGAACGGGGACCTCGTTCAGTTGGGCAGCTTTGACGATGTGGTGGACAAGGAAAGTGGCCGGGACTGCTTCATGCTCGCTGTCGAGCGGAATGGCCTTGAGATTCGCTGGCGATTTCAGGCCGACGATCGTTCCGCGCTTGTGATCCCGGCCGGTTGTCAACCCCAGGGTGTATTGAGTGCGGAGAAACAGGAGGACGCCACTCTGCTGGAAAAGGCCATTGGGGAACTCGGCTACCTCTGCACGGACCGCATCGGTCCACGCGAAACGTACCTCGTCGATGTCGCTGGCTCATCACGACTCTCAGTAGGACCGAAGGGCGAGTTTACGCCTTGGGTTATTCATCGCCTGGGAGAGCAGGAGGTCCTGCCCCCGCTCCGAAGGGAAGGCGCCACCTGGACCCTGGAGCGGCAAGTTGAGGCGTGGCTTGCCGACTTTTTCCCGGGCGCGGGCATGGATGTTCAGCCGGTGCCAGGAGCCAATCTCGTCC
>Ga0326728_10025976_pt1 | contig 10420 bp, 7 predicted proteins | sample MB3enrmetagenome_FD_207602 | JGI IMG/M metagenome (GOLD analysis project Ga0326728, IMG submission 207602) | Lab enriched peat soil microbial communities from McLean, Ithaca, NY, United States - MB31MN | ecosystem: Environmental > Terrestrial > Soil > Wetlands > Peat | place: USA: New York... | reverse complement strand
CAAACACTCGCGCCCGGACGCTTGCCTGATGGCGCAATTTCAGGATACCTCGGGCCGAAGTTCTGGCGGACAAACTCTTTCTGAAGGGGCGGGCGCCTTCTTTCCTGACAACATTGACAGTCCTGATCCACGGGTGTCGGCGAACCGGCACGCCCAAGTCCATAAGGATAAGACTTGGCAGCAACTTTGCCGCCAAACTTCGACGGCAGCTCACATGCCGGAGCCTTTGCCCGAACGGTCACCCCTGGGGAAAAAAGCCCGGGGGCGACCCGGGCGAGGGAGTTCGTCCAAGCCTTCGAGGCGCTTTTCGAAAAACCTCTTGCGCCATAACCAGACAACTCTGCGTGGGGTATCGAGACGGCGGGCGATCTCATCGTTTCCCAAGCCCTCCGCGGCCAAGAGCACGATCTTGGCCCGCTGTACCTTATAATACGGTAACGTATATTTTCTGGATCGTCTGGAGAGCTCGCGAGTCTCGTCTGGAGACAGAACTATATTGCATGCTACTTTTATTGGCAATTGACGATCCTCCTCGTGGGTTCACTATGCCACAAGCGCGTGTGTTTTCAGGATCATTATTGTTACTGTTTTTATGAATTTACGTGCTTAGGGCGCATCCCGGAGGATGACATTGTTTGCCTTCAGGATTCGTCCTGCGGCGCGGTCGAGATCGGCCGTGGCCTTGGCAAGTTCCGTCTGCGCTCGCAGCTCCGAGCTCTGCGCGGATACCAGCGTGGTCTGGCGCTGCAGCACGAGGAACAGGGTGGAGGTCCCGGCGGCAAACTTGCGCTGCTCGCTCGCGTACTGTTCCTGCGCGGAACGGCGCGCAGTGCGCGCCGCTTCGAGCCCCCTCTTGTAGGAAGCCAGCAGTTGCATGGCGTTACGCACGTCCGACTGAATCTGCTGTTCCACCTGTTGGCGCCGGATGTCGCTCCGATGGACTTCCGCCAGCCCGGTCGCCAGGTTCGCTTCGGCATTCCGGTTGCGAATCGGGAAGGAAAACTGAAGGCTGAGCTGCACCGTGGGGAAGCCAAGGCCGTAGAGGTTGGAAAGGGAGTGGCCGTACCCGCCCACGAGCGCCGGCGGTATCGCCGAGCTCGTCAAGGAACTGAGCGAACTCGTGTCGATAGGCGCCAGGCCCTGCAGAACCGAAAGTTCATTGAGACGGTCCATCATCGCGATGGTCCCCGCCGTCAAGGGATTCGAGGCCGCCCCAGGACTGACGACTCCGGCAAGCCCGGAGCTCGTGTAGCTGGCGACCAGGTCGAGCTGCGGCTTCAGCTGCTCGCGATAGTACCGAAGGTTCGTCTGGTTCACCTCGGCCGTGATTTTTACCTGCGCCATTTCGGGGCGGGAGGCAATGGCTTCATTCACCACGTCATCCAGAAGTTCCTCGCTGGGAGGGGAGTAGGGCTCGCTGACCGGAACCAGCGCCGTCGACCAGACCGGCGACAGGCGGTCCGGGAGGATCATTGTCTTGAGCGTATTCTCCGCCGCGGTGAGGCTTGCCTGGGCGACGTACACATTCTGTTCGAACTGGGCCAGCTGCGTCTCAGCCTCGACGAGGTCGATCGGAGCCATGACTCCCTGTTCCATCATGCGACGATTGCTTTCGACCTGGCGTCTTGCCGTTTCCGCGGCGACAAGCTGCACGTCCTGGTTTTGGATGGCATAGACAAGGTCCCAGTAACCTTTGGCCACCTGAGTCACGATTTCCGAAACGCTCTGCCTGAACTGCTCGTCGCTGAGGGCGACATTCTTGCGCGCGACTTCGACACGCTGCCGGTTGGCGTCAAAGCGCAACCCTCGTCTCAGGGGTTGGGTCAAAGAAGCGGTCACGGAGCTGGGGTACTGCGGATTGAGGGTGGCAAAGCTGCTGTTGGTGACCGAACGCTCGGACGAAAAGCTGACCTCGAACGACGCGCCGGTCCACGGGACGATGCCATCCAACTGGGGAACCACACTGAAGTTCTTTTGCAGCAGCTTCCCATCGGCAGCCCCCGCCAGCACGGAGCCCATCGGTGTGATGCTCCGGTCGTACGGCGACTGCAGGCTGAATTTGACGTCGTAGACGCCGCGGGCGGCGCCCAAGGAGAACCGGGCGACCTGGCTGTCGATTTTCGCGCTCTCCACGTCCTTATTGTTTGCCAGAGTCATCTGAATCGCTTCGGGCAAGGAGAGCATGGTCTCGCCCTGGATTCCGATCCGCGCCGGTGCCGCCGGCGTGTCGGCCGGGGCCCCGAGCGCCTGCCCCCTGGCGGCCGCCAGAAGAAAAAATACGAGTGCTGGAGCGAATGCTGATTTCATAGGCCAACCTTTGAGTTCTCGAGCCGCCGCGCTGCCGGTCCCAAACCGAAGCGCGCCTTCATCCGGCTCCACACATGCAGGGAGCCGGCGTCGTCAAACACGGAATAAAAGACCGGGACCGCAAGCAGTGTCAGCAAAAGACAGAGGCTTTGCCCGCCGATCACGAGGAGTCCTATCGAGCGGTTGGAGGAAGCCCCCGTGCCGCCCGCGGCCACCAGGGGCAACATGCCGGCAACCAGCGCGATCGTGGTCATGAGAATGGGGCGAAGGCGATCACGATTCGCCTGAATGATCGCCTGGTTGCGCTCCATGCCCTCCGCGCGCAGCCCGATGGTGTGGTCGATCTGCAGAATGGCGTTTTTCTTGACGATCCCGAACAATAGAAGCAGCCCAAGCCCGGTCATGATGCTGATGGATTGATGAAAAACGAGGAGCGAAAACAGGCCGAACGGGACGGCCAGGGGCAAACTCATCATGATCGTGATCGGGTGGATAAAGGACTCGAACTGCGAGGCCAGGACCATGTACATGAAGATGAAGGACAGGGAAATCGCGAGCACAAAATAATAAGCCGTGCGTCCCAGTTCCTTGGTCATGCCCGTGGGGACAATGGAGTAGCCCGGCGCGAGATTCAGGTCGCTTGTCGCCTGATTGACCATTTCGATGATTGCGGCCTGGGATCCGCCCGGGAGCACATTGGCCGTGACCGTAACCTGACGCTTGCGATTCAGCCGGTCGATGGACGACGGAGCGCTCTGCTCGGTGATGGCGACGACATCGCTCAGGCTCACCCACCCTCCTCGGACTTTGTAAGAGGGGACCGTCAGCCGCTTCAATGCCTGAGGGCTCGTGCGGTACTCGCTATCGGCCCGGAGACGGACGTCGTACTGGTCGGAACCGGCGTTGAAGTTGGTGACAACCTGGCCGGCGACGAGCGTGTTCAGCGCGGTCGCGATATCGCTGGCGCGCACGCCCAGGTCCGCCGCGCGCTTTCGATCGATCTCGAGGCGCAGTTCCGGCTTCCCCACGATCAGCGACGTATCGAGGTCCGCAAGCTTGGGCATGCTCTTCATCTTGTCCATGAGCGCTTCGGAGTACTTCTCGAGCAAGCCGAGATCCGGCCCGTTGATGACGAATTGGATATCGGCCTGGGAGAAGTTGCCGCTGCCGGCGCCCATGGGCGAAGTCACGCTGGTTCGCAGAGCGGCGTAGTTGTTCAGTATGGCGCGGGTGCGGAGCATGAGGTCCACCTGAGTGGCGGAACGGTCCTCGAGCGGCTGCAGCTTCACATAAATCGAGGCCGCGTTGACCTGCCCTTGCTGGCCGCCGCCGACGGTGGCCAGGGTATCCATGACTTCGGGAAACCGGCGAATCTCGCGATCGATCCGGTCCACGAGGTTTTCGGTCGCGGCCAGGGAGGTGCCCTCGGGCGCGCGGATGGCCACCTGAAATTCCGAACGGTCATCCTGCGGCATGAAGTTTTTCGGAACCGCCATGAACAGAGGCACAACGCTGATGACAACCACCGCGCAGAGCACGAGCACGGCGCCGCGGTGCCCCAGGGCCCATTCGAGCGCGCGGGTGTAAAACCGGTCGATGGGCCGGAAAATGCGCGAATCCTTGGAGGAACGCCCCTGGGCCTGTTTCTTGACGAAACGGGAGCAAAGCATCGGTGTCAGGGTGAAGGAGACCAAGAGCGACACGGCAATGGCGAACGACGCCGTGAAGCCGAAGGAGGACATGAACCGTCCGACCATCCCTCCCATGAATCCGACAGGGACAAAGACGGCCAGCAGGGACAAGGTGGTGGCCATGACGGCCAGCCCGATTTCCTTCGTTCCCGCCATGGCCGCCTCAAAGGGCGGCATGTTCTTCTCTTCAATAAAGCGGAAAATGTTTTCGAGCACGATGATCGCGTCGTCGATGACGATCCCGACCATCAGGGTGAGCGCCAGCATCGTAATCTGGTTCAGCGTGAACCCGATCGCCCCCATGAGGGCGAACGTCGAGATAATGGAAGTGGGGATGGCGATCGCCGCGATCAAAGTCGTGCGGATGTGCGCCAGGAAGAGAAAAATGACGATGGAGGCGAGAATGCTCCCCTCGACCAGGTGCGACTCCAGCGCCGAGACGGCCTTTTGGATGAAGACCGACTGGTCCGACATGATCTGCGTGTGGACATCCTTGGGAAGCGTCGCGGAAATCTCGGCAAGCTTCTCTTTCACCTCGGTCGACACGGCGACCGTATTCTGCCCGGATTGTTTGGAGACGACCAGCGTCACGGCCGACTTGCCGCTCAGACGGGACACGCTGCGCACTTCCTCTTCGGAGTCCGTGGCCCGGCCCAGATCCCGGATCCGGACGACATAGGGGCCCCGGGTGGCGACGGCGATGTCGTTGAACTGTTCCGGCTCGCTCAGCCTGCCCAGGGTCCGAACCGTCAGTTCGCGCATCCCCTCATCGACGCGGCCCCCCGGCAGCTCGAGGTTTTGGGCTTTCAAGGCAAGGCCGACGTCGCTGATCGTCAGGTTGTAGGCGCGCAGTTTGTCGGGATCGACCGTGACATGGATCTCGCGCTCCGCGCCGCCATTGATCTGCACCTGGCCCACCCCGTTGATGTTTTCGATCTGCTCCTTGATTTTCTTTTTGGCAATCTGGGTCACGTCCCGCAAAGGGCGGGGCGCAGAGACGACGATCTGGAAAATCGGCTCGGCGTCAGGGTCCATTTTCTGGATGACCGGCATTTTCGCCGTTTCCGGCAAATCGCCGACGATCATGCTGACGCGGTCCCGGACCTCCTGGGCGCCCACATCCCCGTTTTTGTCGAGGGTAAACTGGACCACCACCTGGCAGCGGCCCTCGACCGAGGTGGATCTCAGCTCGTCGATGCCGCTGATCGTGTTGACCGCATCCTCGACCTTTTTCGTGATTTCGGTTTCGACCTGCTCCGCGGCGGCCCCGGGATTATTGACCGTGATCATCACGGTGGGCATGTCGATTTTCGGAAGCAGGTCGACCCCCAAGCCGGAGAAGCAGAAAATGCCGATGACCACGAGCGACAGGACCAGCATGGTGGCGAACACCGGCCGGCGGATACAAACCTGGGCAAGCTTGTGCATGCATCATCCTTCTAAAACCGCTTATGCGTTCGGGAAGGCGTTTGCGCCTGAACCCGTTAACGCGTGAACACCTTTGGTTTTTCGACCAGCTTCACGGCGGCTCCATCATATAATTGCTGGAGCCTGCTGGTGGCCACCCTCTCCCCCCCCGAGACACCCGAAAGGATGCGAGCCATGCCGCGAGGCGCTTCCCCGACCTGAACCACGCGGACTTGAGCCTTGTCTCCCAGAAGGACGAATACTTCGGACGAGTTGATGGTGGGATCGACCAGCACGGCCTCGCGGGGGACCATGATGGCCTTCTCCGTTCCGGGGAGCAGCACCCGGGCGGTTGCGAACATCCCCGGCCGCAATTCGATTTTAGGATTTTCAAACCTGGATTCGGCCATCAGTGAGCGCGAGTTCGGATCCAGAGCGGGGTTGAGGGCGGTGATTTTGCCTTCAAACTCGCGGGCGCCGTAGTTTTCAACCTTGGCGAGGACGCGCATCCCGACGCCAATACGGGCCGCATCGGCGGAGGGGATCTGCAATTGCAGCTTGATCGGATTCGCTCGAACGATCGTGACGATTCTGGAGGCGGTGGTCACGTATTCGCCGACGGCGATGGCGCGCTCGGCGACGAATCCGGAAATCGGGGCTTTGACCACCGTGTCATCCAGGGCTTTCTGGGCCAGCGCCAGTTGGGCCCGCGAAGCGGCCAGCGAGGCTTGAGCGGAAACCATGCCCTGGTAATTCTGGCGGGCATTGTTCAGGGCGGCCTCATACTGCTTCTGGGAAGTGCTGGCCTTGGCCTTCGCCGTTTCAGCCTGGGTCATCTGTTTTTCGTAATTGCTCCTGGAGATGTCTCCCGTCTTCAGCAGGTTTTCGTAGCGCTGCGCATCGGCGTTGGCCAGCCTGCTGTCGGCAAGGGCCGAGTCGTAGGACGCGCGCGCCGACAGCGCTTCGGGCACCTCTTCCGCTTTGAAACTGCCGCCTTCGAACCCGATCCTGGCCTCGGCCTGCCTGAGAGCCGCGTCCGCCTGATCCGCCGACGCCTTTGCCTGCTCCACGCGCAGCTTCGCATCGCCATCGTCCAGGCGCGCGACCACCTGTCCTTTGGTGACCTGCGCTCCCACATCGACCGGAGTCTCGCTGACCCGTCCCGAGGTCAGGGGGGCGACGTTGGACGATTCCTCGGCGACGAAGCTGCCGGTGGCTTCCGTGTACAGAGGCACCTCGTCGAGCTCGACCGTGACCCCGGTGACGGCAATCGGATTGGCGGAAGTGCCGGGAGTCGAAGCGGCTTTGTCGGCGGACTCGATCCGATTCAGCGCGCAGCCGGCCAAAAGCAACGGGATCATCCCCAGCATGACCGCCAGCGCGGCCCTAACCCTTTTTTGACAGCTTCGCATGTTCCCTTCCATTTCTGCGCGCGGAACCGCCGGAGGCCCGTAAGCCTTCCAAAATCAGTCGCGTAAAACTCAGTGCCATCTCCTGCTCCGGGATCCTGAGATCGTCCACCCCGAACAGGGTTTTGGCGAGCCCATAGTAGCTGGGCAGGCTCACGATCGCATGAACCGCCAGATCCGGGTCGCACTTGCGGAAAGCGCCCTTTTTCTGCCGTCGCGTAATGTAGTCGCACAGGACCTTTCGCAGCGGCAGGATGCGCTGCGCCATGATCTTGGGCAAGGTATGCCCGTTCAGGGCCGCCTGGAACATCAGCCTCTGAAACTGCGGGTCCCGCCGGTTGGACTCGAGGATCTGCCGCACCAGCGCGAGAACCAGGCCTTCATCGTCCTCCCGCTCGATGCACCGGTGCAATCGGGCTTCCCACTCCCCGATTCCGGCCTCCTCGGCCTTGTAATCCAGGATGCCCGTGTAGAGTTCCTCTTTGGTCGCGAAGTGCTGGAAAATAATCCCTTCGCTGACTCCGGCCGCCTCCGCGATGGCTTTCGTGGTCGTGCTTTCAAATCCGTTGTCGGCGAACAATCCCATGGCGGTGCGAAGCAGCTGATCGCGGCGCGCTTCCGCCGAGAACCGCTTCCGTGCGGGGGGATTTGGAGCGGAACGGATTTTAGCTGCCATCGGTTCTCCTCATTCCTAAGTAAGTGAGTACTCACTTATTCTGAGTCAGGGCGGGCGGGATTGTCAAGCGCCTTCATACGTTTCGAGGATGACGGCTTGGAACGGGCGAAGGCAAGGCGCGCGTCGCTCTCGATCCCCTGCGACAGGCGGCCCGGCCGGATCAGATTGGCCAAAACGGCATTGGGGCCGGCGTCGTCAAAAGGCCCACGGGGTCCCGGCCTCGTTGTAGAAGCAGAGAAAAGCATCCAATTCCTTGGTAGAGCCGAGCAATACAAACGTAGTTGTGTATCCCCCTCCATCGGCAATCTGCGGAAACAGGACCGGCGATGGGGCCGCGTGATTAAAATCGGCAATGGGGAACGTGGTGATTAGGAAATCTCCTCTTTCGTTCGTTAGCGACCGCACAGTCAGGGCGGCAAAGGGCAGGGTCGAACTGATATCCAATATCCCGGTGAACCCCGCCGGCAATCCCGAAATCAGCTCATCGGCAAATTGCGCGGAATTCCCGTTTGCAGCCAATTGAAGCGGACCCGGGCTGGTTCCCGCGGTCGTAACCCCATCCGTCTGGAACGCCTGAATGGTGATGCCGGAAGCAGATCCATTAGGATTTGCGATTGCCAAGCCAGTATCATGGCCACCGGACAAATCCACATAAAGTCGGGCATGCGTGGTGGCACTTGTCGCGGCAATACCAGTTTCTGAAATCAGCATGCTGCCCGGGTTATAGCTGAACACTCCCGAGGCTACCGGCGATAAACTGAAAGGATCAGGCGTTACCCGCACCCATCCCGTGTTGAGGTTTGCCGAAGACCCATCACTTTGAAAACGGAAAGCGCCGCCGGAAGGGATTGAGTAGCTAAAGGAAGAGTCCGTTGTTCCACCGGCTTGAGTGACCGTCTGAGGCAAGCCGTTGTCGTTCAGGATCTGCAGGGTTCCACTTTCGTTGCCGTCGGAGGTATTGAGCAGGATCAGTGACGTGGTGTACCCGTTGCCGTCGGCAAATTGCGGGAAATACAAATAGTCATTACCACTAGGCTTTGTTAGGTCAGCCATCGGCGTCGTGGTGAAAAGGAATTCGCCCCTTTGATTCGTCGTTCCCCTCATTCCAATGACCGCTAATGGCTGGTCGCTGTCGATTTCGAGAGTACCGAATTGATTGACGGTTTGAAAGTCCGACGGCATGACGAAATCCGCCGCCACATCTTCCATTTCGTCGATAAATTTGGCGAAATGGCTGCCGGCGGCCATGGTCCCATGCCCGGTAGCGAGTGTGGATCCATCAAGACCTCGTAAAGTGTACGTGACATTCGCCGTGTCGGGACCGGTATTGACAACAGCAATTCCCGTGTTGACGTCAATGGCTCCGGAATCTGCTCGCCCCGGAACCGCACTTGCAGGAGAACGGTACTCAATGAAAATCCGGGACGACGTTGTCGGAGATGATCCCGGGACTCCGGCCTCAGTGACGGTAATCCCGTTTTCTCTCGAGCTGATGACGGCCGTCGCATATGGGTAGTTGATCTCCAAAGCCGCATAGCCGATTTTCGTCGCAGGGCTGCTATCGGTCGTGCTGAGGGTTCCAGCACTGCCCGCAGCGAGATCAAACTCGGCAGAATTGGATGCTGCATTTCCGGTGTTCAAAACAACGACAGGCGGTTCGAACTGGCTGAGATAGCAATCTCCACCGACACCGGACCCGGGAACCTGGTCAAATGGTATATTGGTATCGCTGGAAGCCTGGGGGCCAAGTGTAACTGTCGCACTGACTAAGCTATCAGGAATTCCATCAGCTCCTTCACTCACGCCGAAAGTCAGAATGACGTCAATACTCTCCAATTCCCCTGCACTTTGATTAAATAGGTCTATCGGAATAGTAATCGCTGGTCCCGACTGTGGAAAGACGGCTTGTGTCGATACAGCTGCCGAAACGGTCGGACTGGTTGCGGGTCCAATGACAGCATTGGTCAATAGAATGCCTTCAGGCATGCCCTGGATTGAAACAAGCAGCTGAGTTGCATCGCCAGCCGACCCGTCAGACTGTGTTTCAAATCCATTCGTGCTCTGCCCAACCTCGGAAACACGGATGATGGTCGTTCCTTCCCCGCTGATCACTCCTTGAGAGGAGATATAGGCCGGAGCCGTCTGTCGACGTAGCTTAATCGGATCGGCAACTGCGGCGACCTGAGTAGAGCCAATTACGAATAAATCGTTGAATTGTTGACGATATTGACGAATGTCGACCGTAACTTCCCCGCTTGCTGCTATTGCAGGGCTTGCCGCCAGATTGCATCTCACGCCTGATATGGTCAGTGTATCGGATGGACCGAAAACCATACCAAGGTCTCCCCAAGACACCCATATTTCCGTGCTATGAACGATGACGTTAAAAAAACCGAGACTCTGCTGATTGTCGTAACTGGTAATCGATCCGGGCGGGAAAGATCCGCACGCTCCATTCTCTAAAATGCAGGTGACACCGATACTTGATAATTCCGAAATTTCTGCCCCATAGGAAAAGATCAGCCAGTCATGCGGATCGATTATCCATAGGTCATTCCCGGCGGTGCTGAGCGTTACGGCCGAAACCAGTCCGGTTTGAGCATTCGGAGCTACATAGTTCACTAGTGCGAATGCCTTGGAGCTTCCAAACAACATGAGAGTAAAAACAATATAAAGGAACCGGTGCATCATGCGAAAACCCCCTGTCACATTTTAAGGGCTAACAAGGCATTTCGTGATTTCTCACTCGGTCTGTGGTTTGATGCGGTCCATTGTCGATCCTGAGCCAAGGCAATTTCAAGGAAAAACCCTTCTCGGGCGAAAGCAAGGATATTAGACAAGCAGCCCGAAAGCCCAGATGCATTTCAGATCCCATCAAACCACCAGGCCTGCCGGCCGTCCTTGGTCAAAGTCGCGTCTTCGTTGCCAAC
>Ga0326728_10025975_pt1 | contig 10420 bp, 8 predicted proteins | sample MB3enrmetagenome_FD_207602 | JGI IMG/M metagenome (GOLD analysis project Ga0326728, IMG submission 207602) | Lab enriched peat soil microbial communities from McLean, Ithaca, NY, United States - MB31MN | ecosystem: Environmental > Terrestrial > Soil > Wetlands > Peat | place: USA: New York... | reverse complement strand
TTGTAGACACATCGCTGGCTCCGCAAGTATTACGGCTATAGCTCACGTTGACAACTTTTCAAACAAAACAATTAACGAGAAAACAATAATTGAAATAATGCTTGTAATCAAGAATTTTCAACCAAGATTAATGAGGTACATGAAAACATTCAATGAACAAACCATCTTTATTCTTGCGGTTGATCAATGGATTTTCGAGCGAGATATCGAAATGGGCTTTCTGGGAGAAGCCATTGCGAGTAAAATTATTTTTCCCCATTCTCCTCTTTATGGCATGGATTATTTACAGAATAAAGAAGTAGCGTTAAAGAAACGTTTGATTTTGGAATTACTCCAGAATTTGGCTTCAAGTTTTCCAGAGCTTACGCAGCGTTTTCAAATCAAACCGCAATACTTCATGTATGAGGTGCTTTTGAATAGAATCCGAGTTTTCCCTTTACTTGCCTATGACGCCGCAGACCTGATCAAAGAACTTACGTTAAATGAAGCTGAAAACCTGGACAGTTACAATAAAGCCTTAAGGCAGCTCGAAGCTGAAGATAAAATTTATTTCTTAAATGGATACGTCAAGATGTCAAATCGATTTTTAGTTGAATGCAAAGATCCAAGAATAAGACTACTTAACTTGTCAAAAAACGCTCCAAGGACATTCTTCACGTCATTATTTGGGGCTTTTCCTCAGTTGATAAATATTATTTCCCAAAATACTGAGCTTTTTGTGAAATCTCAAAAGATTAATTGGAGAAAAATGCCTGATACAACCTACCTATTTATAGATCCTCAAAAATATGTTTTCTTCCAAACTTCAGAAGGCTTGGTTTCTTTATCAGATAAAATTGACATTAAAAATTACGTTCAAAGGATGCTTTTGAAAGATCAAAGCGAAGACGTTGAAGTCGAACCCATCGGCGGAATGCTAAACGATGTTTACTTGATTAATGTTCGTGGGGCTGGCGGCGAAAGGAAGGTAATAGCTAAACGCTTTAAGGACTGGTCAGGATTCAAATGGTTCCCGTTGATGGTGTGGTCTCTTGGTTCAAAAAGTTTCGCTATTTCAGCCCAATCTAGGCTTTCGAAGGAATGCGCGATAAGTGAACTTTTGTACAGTGAAGGGTTTAATGTACCGAAGATTTTGCACGTAAGCAATGCTGAGCGTTTAATTTTCATGGAGTACATCGAGGGAGAGAACCTCAGCCAAGCTGTCAAACGCATAGCCACCACGGCTACGGGGCACCAAACATTTGAAGAAGAACTTGCCAACCTAGGCAAAGCCGGTGAAACACTCGCAAACGTTCATTCACGTAATATTGTGTTAGGCGACACCAAACCAGAAAATATGCTGGTTAAAAAAGATGGCTCTATCTGCATGATCGATTTCGAGCAAGCCACACAAGGTGGGGACAAAGCTTGGGATGTAGCCATATTCCTATATTACTCAGGGCATTACCTTCAACCGCTTTATGCAAATAGTAAAGCTAAAGCTGAATCGATTGCAAAAGCGTTCATCAACGGGTACTTAAAGGCCGGCGGGGATGTCGACGTCATCAGAAAGGCAGGATCTTCCAAGTACACACGGATTTTTAGCATATTCACGATGTGGAACATTATTGCAGCTATTTCAAATGTCTGCAGAAAAACGGAAGCACTAAAATAAAGAATCAGCAGTTAAACGCCAAGGGAAATTAAAAAATCAAGATTATGAAACCGATTATTATTATTGCAACAAGCAAACCAAATAGCATTATGTACCATTTCATTGCTTTCTTTAGGTTGGTAATCTTGTACTCTGCAATTCCTGCGAGTATGTAGCTTTGCCTGACATTTTCGATAAACATTTCATCCTTAGAAACCTTTTTCATTTTTTCCTCGTACTCGTTAGGTTTTAACTTACATATCCCTCCGTAAAATGAAACAGCTGATTCCCATTCCTCAGGAACTTTTTGGATGGGTTTCGTGTGAGGGCCTACAGCTCTTAACACGTAGAATATCATCGGGATATCGGTCAGGAAAAATATAATCAGTAAAGCGGAAAAAAAATAAAGTAGAACTGGCGGGATGTTTTGGAGTTTCTCGAAGATGATTGGTCCCAAGAATCCGACAATTCCCGAGGCGATTGTTAGAAGGGTGAGCAGACGGTCAGCTTTTCCATCTAATCTCTCCACTAATGTTTCCTGTCTATCCCGTATTTTATCGATCATATCGTATTTTTTTTTAAATATGTTTATCAATTAAGTCACATCTCACCACAGTTTGACTCGCGTTCCAGCCAATCTTTTATGAGCATAGTTGCCATGCAGTCGTCTCTGTTGTAGTCAAGCACTTTTTCTAATTTATCCCTGTTGTTATTTGGGTCTTGGATATACTGAAAATACAGGGCTATTGACTCCATGGCATTTACGTCGGCGTGTTTCCATTTGTAGCCGATATAAGCGGCGATTTCTTTTAAGCCGTTTCCGTAGGTTGGGAAGGCGAAGTTTGTAACGGCGTCCTTGTAGAGATCTTGCATGCTGCTAAGAATCAGTTTTGCCTTGCGTGAAAAGCCGTATCGTTCGATTAACCGTTGGATATGGACTCTTTCATAATTATGCCAATGATATATCACATAATCCTCCTGTCCGACAACCCACTTTAAGAATTCCGAAAACATTTCCTTTTCCTGATTTAACTTGTGAGCTACGAAAGGAACGTATTTTTCTTTGCCTTTGGACCTGACCACCAGTCCAATCAGATAGTCCATAGCCACTAAACCTTCATCTTTAACTTGTTCTCCTGTTCCCTCGAGGTCTAGGAATAGTTCTGTCTTTTTTTCAGGAAATTTGCAGCAGCCTAGCCGAATGTGCTTTCCTGCGACAAGGGCTGTTGCTTTATTATGGAATTTGGCCGCTTTTTTCTCTCCTATTCCTTCGATTGTCGTTAAATGCTGCGTGCGAGCTTTTGCCAAATGTTCGACCGTGTGGATGTTTTGTGCGATCAATCTCCTTTTAAATGATGGGCCTACGCCAGCGACCAGAGAAACATCCCGTGTCTTGATGGCTTCTTCGTTATTGTAGGTTTCCCAAGGCCACATGCATGCATTATAAGTTGGAATTACCCTTTTTCCGCCCAATATTTCCCTAATGTCCTCCATCATCGCAAGCAGTTCAGTTTCATCAAACTTTTGCTCGGTTTCTTCAAGGTCGCGGTTTATCAGATAAAATGATGTTGGAGTAAAACCTTGAATTTTTCCAACTACGTAATTATAAAATGCTGCTTGGTAAATGTGCTCTCGCCGAATGTTTTTCGAAAGCTTGATCTCTTTGATGACATAGTAGTGGTTGCCGAAAACGGATTTTTTTCCCTGCCTCTTTTCTAAGACATCAACTACGCCAGATAATCCTTCAGGCAAATAGAAAACGGGCATGCCCGCTGCTACTGAGGTACCTTTTGACATTGCCTCTAGAAGCATCCTGAAGCCTTCTTCTAGAGTCGCATATTTGACGGGTTTTAGATCGGGATAGTTATTTTCGATTACTTGTTTTTCATGGGCTTTCCCTTGTTCAAACAATAGATTATTGTATTCATTTTCGGGATTTTTTTTCTCTTCAGGCCCAAATTTGTTACAGTAAACCATGAAAGGGGAGATGCAGTAATTATAGACTGTTCTAGCAGTGATTAGGTCTTTGGGGTTTCCAGAAAGACATTTCTCATAGAGCTCATCGATGTTTATCGATTTTTTTGCCACTCTTTACCCATGCCTTCATTTCTGCTTAAACTTGTCTTAGGGCACAGATTACCTATAAGTTTTGTTACCGCTTGCATGAAACTGGGTAATTTGGGTTGTTTTTTATCAACATTCGAAAAGACACGCGAAATGTTATGCGGAAATTATCTATAGGGTACAAGACGGCTCCAAAGTTTTGGCTAGAAGTGATTTCTTGTGGCATACACTCTGCAGGGGAAGCTTTTACTAGCGGTCAACATGTGATTATTCTAGTGTGAGAAAATGAATCAGAATGATCTGTACGAAGCGATTTTCAAGAGAAAATCAATTAGGAATTATGATCCGGCTCCAATTGATCAAAATCATCTAGAAGAGATTTCTAAGAACCTGGGCGCTTTAAAGCCGATGTCCGCAGGAATTAAGACAGAGTTCAAGATTATTTCGCCTGATCAAGTAACCAGAAAAGGTATGAACAAAGCACCCCATTTTATAGCAGCATTCTCCGAAGCAAAAGACGCTTACAAGACTAACGTGGGTTTTATGCTGCAGCAAATGGATCTTTATTTTTCAGCGACGGGCATAGGCAGTTGCTGGCTGGGCATTCCTCAGCCCATTAAGGAAGTAACAGAGTCTTCAAATCTTGAATTTATCATTTTGATGTCGTTTGGAAATTCAAAGGAAACACTGCACAGAACCAGTGTTTCACAGTTTAAGAGGAAACCTCTCTCAGAAATAACTAATATTGAGGGTGCCGATGAATTGTTGGAACCAGCCCGTCTGGCTCCATCAGCAGTCAACTTGCAGAATTGGTACTTTACAGGGGATAAGAATTTGATTCATGCCTATTCTTCCAAATCCGGCTTTTTTAGGAACATCGTCGGAGGGAGTTATTTCCCTGTCAATGTGGGTATTGCTATTTGCCATTTGCAGCTTGCAGCCGAACACCTGGGTTGGAAAACCCAAATCATGTTTGAAAAAGAGAGAGATAAAAACCCGCCAAAAGATCGTGAGTACGTTGCTAGCTTAGAGATTGAAAAGACACCAGCCAAAAACAATGCTTGAAAAACGTGCGTCCCGTTTGTGGGACTAAATTTTAACCCAACCAACACTACAATCCAACAACCCTATACCTACCTACACCTACACCTACACACACATACAACCACACACGCACAGTGTATGCTTATTGCTACATTGAGTTGAGGCTTTTCTTTTGGTTTAGGAGAATCAGGTTCAGCTAGCACGCTCACAGTGTGTGTGCTTGCTCGCGAGGAGCATGAAGGAAAAATTTCTAAATAAAAAGGCACTGCGTTAGAAGTTCCTAGATGTATTGCCTTCACAGTCGGTATTAGCTTTAACGGGCGGAGTAAGCATATAGAAGGGAGAAATAGAAAAATGGTTGTCAATAGAAAAATTAATTGCAAGATATAGGTAAACAAACTACTAGTAGCTGTTAAGTGCAAGCAAGAAGTATTTCATGGAGTTTACATGACTCACTACTGTCAAGTCAACTTCCCAACGTTACACTTGTAAAGGTCAGAGGGGTATGCGTTTACGCCTCTATGAAAGCGTGAATTGTTAAACCACTGCTTGTAATCGCCTATTTTACCTACCCACTGAGGAAATTTCCGCAGGTGATTGATGAACTCTCGATTGAAGTTCTGGATGCACCGTTCAACCTTGCCCTTATCCTGAGGATAAGAAGGATGGGCAAAATGGGCCTCAATATGATGGTCACCGCACCATTGTTTCCATTGATCCCTAAACTGTGGTCCATGATCACATAAAATAGCCTTCGGAAATCTGCCTACTCTCTCCAATGCAGCTACGGTTTCAGCCGTCGTCAACTGATGGTCAAACTGCTCAGCACAAACAATGAAGCGGCTAAAGTCGTCGATGCAGATCAGAAACCAGTAGTTTTTGCCACCCACAGTAAACGGTCCTCTGAAATCAATCTGCCACAGTTCGTCTGGTTCATTGGCTCTAAAGAATTTCCAGCGCTTAAACTCATTTTGATAGCCGTTTTGATTATCGCGTTCAAGTACCCTGTTGATGGTTTCTCTAGACAGTTCTACTCCTTGAATGCAAGGAACTGTTTCTAAGATGAACTCTGGAAGGCAATAGATGCCCTGTTGTATACGTGCGGTTCCCCATTTGAAGGTGGTTCTGAGTTTGAGAATGGATAATTCAACTTCTACGGTTACTTTGCTTTCCTTTGGCTGGCGTGGCTTGTCTTTGAAGGCTTCAGTTCCTCTGTGTCTGCCTCGTTTTAGCCATCTATAAACGGTTTGTCGGGTGGTGCCAAACGTTTTAGCGATGCCAGCCACTGTTAGATTGGTCTTGGCAAGCTTTCGGAAGGCTCCCCTAATATCAGGAGACAACCTCACACCATCCACCAAGCAACCAACTATGCTCTCGCTAAAGATAAGAGTGTAACGTTAGCAACTTGACTTGACATATTACAAAAACTTATAAGCCGTATCCAAAGAAGGATGATTTGAGGCAAACAAGATGTACCATAACCCCATCCAAGTAGCTCACCTTCCACTCTGGCAAACATGGCCGGTCAGGCAAGTAACAATCTCGCTCATGGAATTTGGTAAGAACAGCCTAGTCCCAAACACAGCCCCTGCTTATCTAGCATTGCCATTCGACATTTTTGCATTGAGTAGAATTGGAGTTGATGCCGATATTACACACGCTTATCAATTTGTAGGCTGGACAACTGGAACTGCGTTTAACTTAGCCACCTCAATCCTTGGTATATTTCCCAAGCGCAAAGACGGAGAGCTCGTGATGACACCCGACAACACGGAGCAAACTGCCACAGCTTGGTATTACGACCTCTTCAACGTGTGTAACCGCCAGAACAATGGCAAGCCATCCGTATATGTTTGGGCGCCTTTTTCGTTGGATTCTGGCTCTTTCATCGCAAATGAAACGCCAATAGACTCTGTTAATCCGCAAGGTGCGTGGCAAAACAATGGACCAAGGGTAATGACGGATGCAGGCCCCGTGTCAATCAAAGCTAAGGATAAGATCGGTTCACAAGAATTTGTCAAATGGACACCGCTAGTCGGTGGAACGATTCCTACTCTGGCAAATGACCCAGCTACGCTCGAAGTTCCGCAATCTTGCACTGCTTGGTTAGTCGCTCAATACAAAACGCCATCTTACTTCTTCCCGGGAATGGAGCCAATCACACTTCCGAGTTGGTGGTGGAATATTGCTGCGCACCATTTTGCACCCCAGTTCACACCTACAGGACCTGGACCTGTTGAATACAACGCTAGATTAAGCAAGCGAAAACGCTAAACCAAAAAGTCACACAAGTCGACCCAACTTCCTTTTTTTTATTTTCACTCATTGAACGATTCACCGACTTTTCTTAGCTCTTAGGTGTCAGCGCGCGCTAATTTTAAATGCGTAAATTAATTCTCGGATTCCACACTTTCGTTTATTTCTCAAGTATTTAGCGAATAAGAGAGCTGCTTCATTAATCAACGTCTCAAAAGTCTGTTTTATTGATGCAGAAAAAAAGCGCCAAAGAGGAAAAAACAAGAGCTAAATAACACCCAAAGGAAAATACTATTGGTGATTTGGTGAGTGAATTTCGCTACTATAAGGGATTATACAAGGTTAAGGTTTTAACTAAAAGTGAAGGCTACTGGATTGTTGAAGCGTTGGAGAATTTTGAGGATTGCTCCGAAGGCGAGGGAATCACCGTTAAAAAAGGCGAACAGCGCATTGTGCCGCCAGACACTTTGTTTAAAGAAAACACGTTACCGCCCATGGTTAAAGAGCATGAATATGAACTTAAAATGGAGAAGAAGCTTAAACGAATGATTGCTGAGGATGAAGCTGAAAAGAACAGAAAATAAAGCAAGTCTTTTCGGGACAACTAGAAAAAAAGCTAAGCGGATAGTTGAAGAATAAAAAAATGATAATGACACGCCAAATTAATTTAGGTTTCAGTATCTCGATTTTTTAGTTTAGTATTTATAATGCTTAATAATTTGTCTGGATTAACTGGTTTTCCGACAAAAACATCTGCTGAACCTTCAATGCTATTTTGTAAACCTATTTTTCCAGTAAGCAATATCGTCAATGTTTCAGGTGATGCATGTTTTATTAATGGAAAAAGTTCATTGCCTTCCATATCTGGAAGGACAAAATCAACCAACGCAACATCATAGTGGTTGCTGCTTAACTTTTCTATGGCTTCCTTGCCTTTTATCGCCACCGTTACCAAGTAACCTTTTCTCTGGAAAATTTTGGTAAAAGTATGTAAAATAGCTAAGTCGTCATCAACAATAAGAATAGAGCGCTTGTTAGTAACAAGCAAGTGATAAAACCTTCCTAAAGTATCTCTATTTTGTTGGTTTATAAGGTTTATGCAAGAAGCAAATCACAAGTTTTAAACTGGCAAGAGCATCCTGCAAAACATCCAAGAAGGAGATAGAACAACGGTGAAAAACCGCTTTAACTACATAACAGGGCACAATCTTGAGTGTTAGAGATTCAAAGCTTAAATGACACAACCTGCATTTTCACTTCCAAGAGGAACAAATCAGTTGGCTAACCAAAAGATATGCGAAGGCGACTACGTGCTAATTTATCTGGACGCACGCAGAACCTACATGATAAAAATGCAAGCAGGACAAACCTTCCACACGCACAAAGGCTACTTAAAGCTTGATGAGTTAATCGGCAGAGATTACGGCGAACCCATCAAAAGCAGCCTCGGCATCTACTTTACCACGTTAAAGCCTGCATTGACAGACTACATAATGAAGTCTTCACGCAACACACAAATCACATACCCAAAAGACGCAGCATTAATCGTCATGTTCAGCGGAATTGGACCGGGAAGCCGCGTTGTAGAATCAGGCACGGGAACAGGCGCATTAACCACAGCCCTCGCACACTACGTTGGACCAACAGGCAAAGTCTACACTTACGAGTTACGCAGCGAATTCCAAAAAAACGCGGCCAAAAACCTCCAACGCTCAAAACTCATCGATTACGTTGAAATGAAAAGCGGAGATGTCACCTTAGGCATAGAAGAAAAAGACGTGGATGCCGTGATTCTGGATTTGGCAACTCCATGGCTTGTGGTCCCACATGCTTATGAAGCGCTCAAGCCTTCAGGTATAATCGTCTCGTTCAGCCCAACCATCGACCAAGTTGTAAAAACAACTGAAGCTCTAAAAGAGAACAGCTTCGTATTCATAGAAACAGTCGAGTGCCTGATGCGCGCAATGCAAGTTGAACGGGGAAAAACCAGGCCACAAACACTGATGACCGGACACACAGGGTACATTACTCATGCAAGAAAAATCCTCAAACCGCAACACGAGCAACCACCACAAGAATTAACTCAAGAACAAGAAAAACAGGAAACGGCAGAAAAAACTGACGGATAAACCATTTTTTTTCTTTTAAAAATGAAACGTCATAATATTTTTCAAAAATAATGCTAGTATTCTTTTCATTTTTTTGAATAATACTTATATCCCTGAAATTCAAATTTTTAATCAAGATAGCGCTTCATTATTTTGCTTATCAGTTAGCGCTTCATTATTTTTGTTTCATAAATTATGCGCTTAAATTTTAATGTATTCTTGTTTATGACATCTCTGTCTTCAGCCGTAACTCGACGAATGCGTCTCGTCTTTCATAGTTTGGGCTTAAGTTGTTTAGGCGGTGCCATATTCCTGCAAATTCTAGTTTTCGCTGACATTGTTTCACATGGTTACTTTATGGCTGTTGAACAGAACTCAACGATACTTAGTTTAGAAGTCTTCTTAACCGGCTTTGCCTCCGTGTACTTCGTGTACGTGTATCAACGTTTGATACGCCAAGTCAAATAAACCGTTTTTTCTCGATTAGTTTTCAAAGCTTCAATGATATTAATCGCGTTTCACTTCAGAAAAGAGGCAGAAAAAATGCCGAATCAGCTTAATTTTTGCTTATTTTTAACAATTGTTGGCTGAGACATGCTTAGCGTCCAGAAAGCTTGCTTTAATTGTTCGCCGCGTGTCCAACCGTAGTAGAAGCCTGCGATTCTACCGGCATACGGAATAACGATGCGGTCAACAGCCTTATACAATATTGGATTATGTACGCGGTTTTCAAGGAAAGTCGGCTTCCAAATTCTAACGTTGTAATCCCAACATTTAATGAAAAGGTCCCAACGCGCCTGCGAGAGCGAATCCATTTCAGCGCCTTTCTTATTCATTAGCACACAATTCTCCAATGGAACAAAGAACAGCGGCACGTAAAATGCGTTATAGCCTTTTAGTTTATCCATTAACTCAAGCGTTTGCAGCACATCTTCTTCTTTTTCATCTGGAAGACCAACAATCAACGTCGCCAACGGATACCAATTATTATCGTTAAGTATGCCAAACGCGTCGGTTACAATTTCCGGCCATTGTTCAGGCTTGAAAGGCAGCATTTTACCCGCCATGTATTTCTTCATCAATCTTGTGCTGCCAGTTTCAATTCCTGTTTCAGCGGTAATTATTTCTTTTTTGTCAAAAGAATACCAGCTACGCTCAATCAGTATTTCTGCAAGTTCCTTTACCATCTGCGGATTATGAACCGCTGGCGCCAAGGACATATGGGAAGCTTGGATGCTTTTAACGCCTGGATAATTAGCAACGTTTTTTACTAATTTTACGACGGCATCTTTGTTTGGAACGAATTTTTTGTCTT
>Ga0326728_10025974_pt1 | contig 10420 bp, 6 predicted proteins | sample MB3enrmetagenome_FD_207602 | JGI IMG/M metagenome (GOLD analysis project Ga0326728, IMG submission 207602) | Lab enriched peat soil microbial communities from McLean, Ithaca, NY, United States - MB31MN | ecosystem: Environmental > Terrestrial > Soil > Wetlands > Peat | place: USA: New York... | reverse complement strand
TCTACGTCTCCAACGACCAGACTGAGAACTTTCTCTTCCACAACAAGCACGACGGAACCTTTGCAGAGATCGCCAACGAAACTGGCTCGGCATTCGGCCAGAACGGCGAGGCTACCTCGTCGATGGGTCCGGTCGCCGCCGACTTCGAAGGCCGGGGCATGCTCGATTTGTGGGTCACGGATGCGAACTACAACCGCTTCCTGCATAACCAGGGATCGCAGGGTTTTGAAGACGTCGGCGCGACTAACGGCATCTCGCAGCCTGAGGCGCAGTATGTGAGCTGGGGTACCGGAGTTTACGACTTCGATAACGATGGCCTGCTCGACATCCTTGTCTTTCACGGCGGGCTCATTCACCTGATTACCCAGGAGCACACGCTCTTCCGCGGGATGGGCGACGGAAAGTTCAAAGACGTTTCGCGCGATGGCGGCGCTGTGCTGAGCAATCGCACCGTGGCGCGCGGCGCATGTTTTGCAGACTACGAAAACAACGGCAAGGTCGGCGCCTTCGTGGTGAATCTCGGCGCAAAAGGAACCCTGCTGAAAAACGTGTCAACCGGAACGGGGCACTGGATTGAGATCAAGCTCGTCGGCGGCATGCGTCCGGGCGATAACGGCGCCGCATCCGGCCCAGCCGCAAAGAGCAACCGCGACGGCATTGGCGCGCGCGTTGAAATCGTCGCCGCGGGCAAGCGCCAGACAGCCGAGCGCATTGCCTCGAGCGGCTACCTCTCGCAGAACGATGGGCGACTGCACTTTGGGCTTGGCGCGGCGGCCTCGATCGATCAGATCACGGTGCGCTGGCCGAGCGGGCGCGTGCAAACGCTCACCAACCAGGCCGTGGACCGCATCGTCACGGTGGAGGAGCCCAAATGAGCGGCGTCCTCGCCAGCAGACGCAAGCTGCGGGGCCGCGCGGCCGCGGCAATAGCCATGTTGGCTGCATGCGGGTTGTGTCTGGTCTTGTTCTCCTCGCTCGCGCCTGCCACCCACGCAGCGCAGGACGAAAACGGGCTCGAGGTCTATGCATCGCCGCTGGAGATCGTTGTATCGCCCGATGGCGCACGGCTTTACGTTCTCTGCCAGGACACCAGGGAAGTTCGCGTGCTCGACGCGGCAAAATACGCGCTCCTCAAGTCCATCCCCGTGGGCCGCACGCCGCGCGGTATTGCGCTTTCTCATAGCGGCGACAGGCTCTACGTGACCAACTCCTGGGACGACACGCTCTCGGTCATCGATACGCGGCAGTTGGCAGTGATCGCGACCTGGCCCGTCGGCGGGGAACCGTCGGGTGTCGTTTCGAATCCGTCGGGAAAGCACATCTTTGTTGCCAACCGCGTTACCAACGATATCGCCGTGCTCGACGCGCAGACGGGCGTTGAAGAAAAGCGGCTGATGGCGGGGCGCGGCGCGAGCTACCTCACCTTGTCTCCCGATGGCAGCCGCATCTACGCCACGCACGTTTATCCCAATCTTCCCCCGGTTCGTACCGGGCTTGAGAACCGCACACCGCCGCAGTCTGAGATCACGGTGATCGACGCAGCGCGCGCCACGGTCGTCGATCGCATTCCCCTGAAGGCAGTCACCGGCGTCTTTCACCTGGCCTTCTCTGCCGATGGGCGCCTGGGCGCGGTAGCCGATTACCACCCCAAGAACATGATTCCTCTTGCTCACCTCGAACACGGTGGCGCCTTTGCCTACACGCTCACGCTCCTTGGCGCCGACGTGGGAGAGCCCATCGAAGTTCCACTCGACGAGCTCGATCGCTACGCCTCGCAACCCTTTGGAGTGGCATTCACTCCCGACAAGCGCACGCTCTACATTTCGGTTGGCGGCTCGGAGTGCGTTCTGGCCGTCGATGTTCAGCGCCTGCTGCATTTTGTCCACTCGCATCTCCGCCCGGCGAGCAACTCCTTCGCATCGGATCTCGCGGCCAGCGGCAACTATGTAGTCGCGCGCATTCCCGTCGGCGCCAATCCTCGCGGAATCGCCGTCAGCCGCGACGGCCGCGCGCTGTTTGTGGCCAATCGGCTCGACGACACCATCAGCGTCATCGACACGCGCGGCAACCGCGTGGTCTCGACGATTGCCCTGGGCGGAAGCAGGCAGATCACGGCGCTGCGCCACGGCGAGCAGACGTTCTACAGTGCGCGTTATTCCTTCCAGGGGCAGATCAGTTGCTCCAGTTGCCATATCGATTCCACGTTCGACGGCATTACCTGGAACCTGGAGCCGGATGGATTCGGCCGCAACGTTATCGACAACCGTCTGATTGAAGATCTGCGCGGCACGGAGCCATTCAAATGGAACGGCGGCAATCCGAGCATTCCGGTTGAATGCGGACCGCGCACCGAAAAATATTTCTGGCGCTCGGAGCAGTACGACGACCGGACTCTGGCCGATCTCGCTCTGTACATCCTTTCAATGCCTTCGCGTCCCAACCGCTGGCATTTGCCCGATGCCGAGCTGACTCCGGCGCAGGAGCGCGGCAAAGCCCTCTTTGAGCGCGCGACGGACAAGTTCGGCAAGCCGATTCCGCTGGAGAATCGCTGCTCCTATTGCCACAGCGGACCCAAAGGCACGAGCCAGAAGTCGTTCGACGTGGGTACGCGCAAGCCGATCGACAACACCGGACTGCTCGACACGCCGCAGTTGTCGAATATCGCGCTAACCGCGCCCTATCTGCACGACGGCTCGGCGCGAACGCTTGAAGAGATCTGGACCATCTACAACCCTGAAGACAAGCATGGCCGCACCAACGATCTGACCAAGGACGAACTGAACGATCTGATTGAGTACCTGAGGACGCGATGAATCGACATGCCATAAACAATCCGTCCATCTGCTTGACCGCATTACTGGCCGCAATGCTGGCCGCGGGACCGGTTGCAGCGCAGCAGAAAAATCATGCCGCACAACCCGCTGGCGCGGCGCGCGCGCTGCCTGTTTCGCAAACATCGGCGCCGCCGAAGATGCCGCATTATCGCTTCGAGAATTTCACCACCGCGAACGGTCTGCCTGCCGACCATGTTTACTCCGTGCTCGTCGACGGCGAACGCATCTGGGCTGGAACCGACAACGGCCTGGGGTTATACGAGAACGGCAAGTGGAAGACCTACACGGCTGCAGACGGACTGGCGCACCGCGCCGTGCTTTCGCTGGCTCTCGACAAACGCACCGGCGATGTGTGGGCGGGAACCATGGGTGGGCTGAGCCGCATCTCCGCGGGCCGCATTGTTACTTACACGCAGCTCAACTCCGGCCTGAGCAATGACGTCGTCTACGGCGTTTCAGTCGAAGGCGAGAACGTGTGGGTGGCGACGGCCGCGGGCGCATGCCGCCTGAATCTGGACACCGGCCAGTGGTCGCTCTACAACGAGCGCAACACGCCTATGGAGGAGATCTGGGTCTACGGAGTTTCGGCCGCGGCGAACAAGGTTTACTTTGCCGTGTGGGGCAGCGGATTGCTCGAGCTCACGCAGCAGTCAGGGAAATGGGACCTGTATATCGATCCCGACAAAGAGACCGAGATGGTTCTCTTCAAGGATCAGGGGCTGATCCATAACATTGTCTCGTCGGTAAGTTACGTCGACAACATCGTGTGGGCGTCAACCTACTTTGGCGACAGCCGCTACGACGGCCGCTACTGGCATAACTTCCTCACCAAAGACAGCGGCCTGCCTTCGAACTTCACCAACTTTGTGAAAGGCGCCGACGCCAATCGCGCGTGGTTCTGCACCGACAAGGGACTGGCCTACTACGATGGCGCAAACTGGGCCGTCTACCGGCCGTCGCTGAGCACTGGAAAACCTGAGATGCTGGTGCGCGACGCGCAGGGCCATCAATCGAATTTAGCGGTGACAACGGCGCCGGCACACAACTATATTCTAGGGATCGATTTTCAAGGGGACGACATTTGGGTCGCGACGGCCAAAGGATTGAGCCACGGGATTCTTGAACGGCCCGATCATGCAGCAATTCATAAGGAGAGCAACAAATGAGCGCATTTGCAGAAATACTCGAAACCATTGCCCACGCGCCGGTAAAAAAGCGCGCGGTAACCAACCTGGGCGTGCTGAATGAAGCATTCGCCTACGCCAAGCCGAGCTCGTTTTCGCGCGGCATGCGCATCGACTTGAACGGCCTCACCATCCTGCTCATCTCGGGCACCGCGTCGATTGATGAGAACGGCGTGAGCGTTCACATCGGCGATTTCCGAGCGCAGATGCGGCGCACCTTCGCCAACATTACCGGGCTGCTCGAAGCCGAGGGCTGCACCTGGCACGACATCGTGCGCACCACCTGCTACCTGCGCGATATCGAGCGCGATTACGAGGCATTCAACGAAGAGCGCACCGCCTTCTACAAGGAACAGGGTCTCGATCCGCTTCCCGCGTCCACCGGAATCCAGGCCATTCTTTGCCGGCCTGAGCTGCTGATCGAGATTGAAGCGATCGCGATGTTCCGTACCGATAAGGCGAGCTGACGCGAACAGCGGAACCGGCACGAAGAAGGACTCGTCATGCGCAAATTGTTGTTGATTCCTGCGTGTTTATTGGCTGTTTGCGGGGCCTGGAGCAGTGCGGGGCAAACCGCGGCAAGCGGCTCCGGGCAAACCGCTCATGTGTGCGAGTGCGGCGCGCATCCGCCCGGCCCCCCGCGCGACCGCACGGTTACGCCCTACGCAGGCGAGCCGCAGGATATGAGCCCTTACTCGAAGTTTGCCACGCCTTACGACCTCAACTACATTCGTCCCAATATATATACCGGCGCGGGCCGCGATATTCCCGAGCCCAAGAACATTACCGAAGTCCGCATTGGTTTCTTCGGTCCCATCGAGCACAGCCCCGATCAGAAGTTCGGTTTGCGCATGCTGCATGGCGCGCAGATGGCCGTCGACGAGTGGAATGATCGCGGCGGTTACGGCAGCAAGCCTTTCAAGCTGATGCTGCACAACGACTACGATAACTGGCAGGCCAAGGCTGTTTATGGCGATGACCGGTCGACCGACCCGACCATCTGGGGCTCAGCCTCGAATGAAGCGGTGAAGATGATTTACAACGACGAGGATTGGGCCATCTTCGGCTCGCTCAATTCGGAGTCGACGCACATCGTCCTGCGCGTTGCCTTGAAGGCCGAAATTCCCATCGTCAATTCGGAATCGACCGATTTCACCATTCCCGAGACGTATATTCCCTGGTACTTCACCGACATTCAGGACGATCGCGTGCAGGCCTTTACACTGGCGCGGCGAATCTACGCCGAGCTCGGCCTCAAGCGCGTCGCCATTTTGCGTGTCAACAACCGCTACGGCCGTTTCGGCGTGCCCAAATTCCGCGACGCCTCGCGGCGGCTTGGCCATCCGGTCGTGATAGAGCAGAAGTTTCTGCCCGGAGATACCGATTTCACGCAGCAACTGCAGGCCATTCGAGATATGCGCGCCGATGGCATCGTTCTTTGGGCCGACGAAGATACGGCCAGCCGCATTCTCAAGCAAATGCGATCAATGGGGATGAAGCAGCGTGTCTTTGGCTCGCACCGGACACTCGGCCCGACCCTGCTTGCCGAGGCGGGCGATGCGGCGGAGGGATTCGAGGCCGTCTATCCTTACGATCCCACGCGCAACGATCCGCGCTGGCTCCAGTTCAATCGCGACTACGAGGCGCACTACAACGAGAAGGCCGACCACTTCTCCGCGCTTGCCTACGATGCGATGAACGCGCTGCTCGACTCCATCTGCAAGGCCGGCCTGAACCGCGCGCGCATTCACGACGCGCTGGCCAATATCGAGCAATACGATGGCGTCACCGGCCATATGATCTTCGATCCGAATCAAAAGAATGTCGCGCCCATGTACCTGGGCACAGTACACAACGGAGCAATTACTTACCGGCCGGCATTGATGGAGAAGAAATCTGCGACGCCCACCGCCGCGACCGGGCAGACTCCGCCGGCCCAGCCTGAAGGATCAGCGAAGCAAACTCCGTATGCGCGTGTTGGCGAGGATGGGGTCGGACTTGCCGGGCCCCGCGCGCCCGATTCTAAAGTTGACGCGACGAAGGTGATTCTCTTCGGACCCGGAGCGGCTGCGATTGCGCAGTCGGCGGAGATGCTCGCAGCGCTGCAGTCGGGCGCGTCAGGTGGATGGAGCATCTTGCCCATCGAAAGCAAGCAGAACTGGGGGGCGGCTTCGACTCAACTCGTCCGCGCGCTCATGGACGAGCACGCTCAAGCGATCGTGGCACTCGATCGCGACGCAGCCCACCTTTCGGAGCAACTTGCCCTTAAGAGCTTTGTTCCCGTTATTGCGCTCAGCGACGACCGCACACTTACTTCGTCCGACGTCCCCTGGATCTTCCGCCTGCCCGTTGCCACTCAGCCGGCGCAGGCAATGCGCGTCGTTATTGCCGCGGCTTCCCATTCCGGCGTATCGCCATCTCAGTTGAGAGACACGCTTGCCTCAGGGAATTCGATTCTTGGAGTTGCCTTCGAGCCCAATGGCGAGCCGCGCCCTGCGGTGTCCGCGGCGAGGCAATAACAGGCCTTCAGAGACTGACGCGCCCTTGCGCGTGTAAACTTTGAAAACCCGCTGCTCTTTCGTGCGAAGTAATTTCACCGAGCTGTACGGCCCGTTCCCCAAGGGAAGCTCCGATCAGGTTGGAAGAGCGCGGCAACCTTCCCTCAGGGGCTAAAGCCCGGACTCATTTTGCTGCATTTGCGGCACGGCCAAAGCCGTGCGCTTTCAACACATCGACTTTTTCAGAGATTCCCCAAGGAGCTACTTCATCATGCCTGAACGCTTGCAGAATTTTATCGACGGTGCCTGGCGCGCTTCCTCCGCCGGCGAGACGCTCAACGTGATCAACCCCGCATCGGCCACGGTGCTGGCGGAAGTGCCGCTCTCTCCCGCCTCTGACGTCAACCTTGCCGTGGAAATGGCGGAGCGCGCATTTATCGGCTGGCGGCGCACACCTGTTGTGGACCGGGTGCAGCCGCTCTTCAAGCTCAAGACGCTTCTCGAGCAGCATCGCGACGAACTCGCGCTCTCAATCACCGACGAATGCGGCAAGACGCTCGCCGAGAGCAAGGCCGAGATGCAGCGAGCTATTGAGAACGTTGAAACTGCGTGCGGCATGCCCATGCTGATCCAAGGCACCAACTGCGAAGACATTGCCGCCGGCATCGACGAGCACATGATCCGGCAGCCGCTCGGCGTGACGGCCGCGATCACGCCGTTCAACTTTCCCGGCATGATCCCATTCTGGTTCATGCCCTACGCGGTGGCCGCGGGCAACTGCTTCCTGCTCAAGCCTTCAGAGCGAGTGCCCATCACTTCGCAGAAGGTCTACGCGCTCATGCAGCAGGCGGGTTTTCCGCACGGCGTGGTGCAACTGGTCAACGGTGGGCGCGACACGGTGAACGCGATTCTCGACCATCCGGGCATTCGCGCGGTGAGCTTTGTTGGTTCCACTCGAACCGCGCGCTACATTTACAGCCGCGCGGCCGCCAACGGCAAGCGAGCGCAGTGCCAGGGCGGGGCCAAGAACCCGGTGGTGGTGATGCCCGACGCCGATATGGAGATGACCACGCGCATCCTTGCCGACTCGGCCTTTGGCTGCGCGGGCCAGCGGTGCCTTGCGGCGTCGGTGGCGATTACCGTGGGCGACGCGCGGCCCCCCTTTACTGAGCAGATTGCAGCCACGGCCGCCAGCCGCAAAGTAGGTTATGGAGCGGCGCCCGGAGTTGAAATGGGCCCGGTGATCTCGGCTGAGAGCAAGGCGCGTATCGAAGGCGTGATTGCACGGGGCGTGAGTGACGGCGCGCGAGTTCTTGTGGATGGCCGCGGCAAAAAGACTCCTGATTATGAGGACGGCTATTTCGTCTTCCCGACGATTCTCGACGATGTACCACCCGATGCCGAGGCGGCGCGCACCGAGATCTTCGGACCGGTGCTGAGCCTGATGCACGCCACCACGATTGAAGAGGCCATCGCGCTGGTGAACGGGCGCAGCTACGGCAATATGGCGTGCATTTTCACTACCGACGGCGCCAACGCGCGGCGCTTCCGCTACGAGGTGAACGCCGGCAATGTAGGCATCAACGTGGGCGTGGCCGCGCCCATGTCGACCTTCCCCTTCAGCGGCTGGGGCGAGAGCTTCTTTGGCGACCTGCACGCGCAGGCGCAACACTCCGTGGAGTTCTTCACCCAGACCAAAATCGTTGTTGAGCGCTGGCCGCGCGAGTGGAGCAGGAAATTCTAGCCAGTAGCGAATAGCCAATAGCCTGTGGCCAGAAGCCAGAAGCTGGACATCGCGAGGGAGTTGCAGTCGAATCTGCAGCTATCGGCTGTTGGCTAATAGGTACTGACTTCTCGCTACTGGCTGCCGCGGCCTCACGCCGGCCCCATCCGGTATGATTCTTCTCGGCGCTTTAACACCGGTCCAATACTCTTTTATTTCAGTTCCAGCACGAAAAGAGCTGAAAGCTGCCAGCTAATAGCTGAAAGCTGTTCTCCATCCGCACGAGGGAATCATGAGTAAGAAGCTTCGCTTTGGAATTCTGGGCGCCGGCCGCATCGGCCCCGTTCATGCCGAAACACTGGCCTTCCGTTCGCCTCAGGCCGAGGCAGTCGTTGTTGCCGACATCAATATCGCAGCCGCCGAACGCCTGGCAGCGCGCTACAACATTCCCAACGCCGTTGACTCGGCCGCAGCCGTTATCGACGACCCAAGCATCGACGCAATCGTCCTTTGTACTCCAACCAACACGCATGCCGATCTGATCGCGCAGGCGGCGCAGGCCGGCAAGCATATCTTCTGCGAGAAGCCGGTCTCGCTGAGCCTCAAAAAAATCGATGAGTCGATCCGAGCGGTCGAAGCCGCGGGCGTCAAAATGCAGGTGGGCTTCAACCGGCGCTTCGACTCCAACTTCATGCGCGTCCGCAAGGCCGTCGAGAGCGGCGAAGTCGGCACACCCAACCTCTTTCACATCGTCAGCCGCGATCCCTTTCCGCCGCCGCTCAGTTATCTGCGCCCTTCCGGGGGAATCTTTCTCGACATGATGATTCACGACTTCGACATGGCGCGCTTCCTCATGGGCGAAGCGGAAGAGGTGTTTGCTTCGGGCGCGGTGCTCGTCGATCCGGGCTTCGCAGCCGAGGACGACTTCGATACCGCAATCGCGATGCTCAAATTCAAGAGCGGCGCCATCGGCACCATCGACAACAGCCGCAAATCTACCTTTGGCTACGACCAGCGCGTCGAGATCCTGGGCAGCAAGGGAAAAATCGCCGCGGACAATCGCTACTCCAACGAAGTTCAAGTGAGCAGCGAAAAATGCGTTTACACCGATCCGCCGCATAACTTCTTCATGCAGCGCTACCCTGAGAGCTTTGCGCTTGAGCTGCAAAAGTTCGTCGAGGCCGTGCTTGAAGACAAGCCGGTGCCGGTGACCGGCGCTGACAGCCGCGTGCCGGTGGTGATGGCGCTGGCGGCGCGCAAGTCAGTGGACGAGCGCAGGCCGGTGAAGCTGGCCGAGGTTGAGCAATGAAGCCCTCGGCCGTTGCCGCCATCCTCACTGACGCTCACCTCTGGGTGCCTGTTGTGGTGCTGATTCTCGGAATTGTTCTACTAATGACTCTGAGGTGACGTTTGAGTTCAGGCGCAACTGCCGCGGGCTCGCGGTCGACTATTTCTCTGCACCGGCTCGGCGTCTTTTGCGGGCTTGCGGCGGCGGTGTGGCTGGGCAGCGCGGAGGCGCCCACCAAACTCGTCAACGAGGGGTTCTCGCCGTTTCTCATCTCCATGGGCATGGTGATGGGCGCGTTTGTGGCGCGCTGGTCACTGCCTACCGTCATCAAGGGCACAAAGTTCCTCTTCGCCGATCTGCGCGATAAGCCGCACCTCATTGTGTGGGCGCTGCTGGGAGGAATGTTGTGGGCCGTGGGCAATACGCTCACCATCTTTGCCGTGCGCGATGTGGGACTGGCCATCGCATTTCCTCTCTGGAATACCAACTCGCTGGTCGGGCTGCTGTGGGGCTGCCTGCTCTTCAAAGAGTTGCGCGGCGCGCGCACACGCGACTGGGCCCAGGTGCTGGGCGGCGCAGCGGCTATCGTCTTCGGGGCCGCGGTGCTTGCCGTTGCCACTGCCGAGCGCTCGGGCGGCGCGCCGCATCGCGCATTGGTCGGCATTGTGGCCGCGCTGGGCGCGGGCGTCATGTTTGGCACCATGTACATCCCCTATCGCAAGGCTTATATCAGCGGAATGAATCCGCTCTCACTGGTCACCATCTTCACATTCGGCGAACTCGTCACCATCACTGTGCTCGGCCTGGTCTTCTACGGCGGCGCGGGCAACCTGCTGGCGGAACTGCATCGTGCTCGGCCCATGCTTTTCTGGCCGTTCGTCGGCGGATTCTGCT